>Ga0207700_10002475_pt1 | contig 10602 bp, 12 predicted proteins | sample LARL82metaG_FD_184348 | JGI IMG/M metagenome (GOLD analysis project Ga0207700, IMG submission 184348) | Corn, switchgrass and miscanthus rhizosphere microbial communities from Kellogg Biological Station, Michigan, USA - LAR L8-2 metaG... | ecosystem: Host-associated > Plants > Roots >...
CCGGCGCAGCCATAGTCGTCGCGCCAGGTGTCGTAGTCCAGCCGGTTGCCGCGCATGTAGATCATCGCGTTGATGGACGAGGACCCGCCGAGCGTGCGCCCGCGCGGCCAGTAGACCGACCGGCCGCCGGCGCGTTCCTGTGGCTCGGTGTGGAAGTCCCAGTCGTACTGGGTCTGGAACAGCAGGTTGATCGCGGCCGGGATGCGGATCTCGTCCGCGCTGTCGGGTGGGCCCGCCTCCAGGAGCAGGACACGGGTATCCGGGTCCTCGGTGAGACGGCAGGCGAGCACACATCCGGCGCTGCCCGCGCCGACAATGACATAGTCGTACACAGCTGACCTCACGCGCACGGTTCCGGGACTTGGGCGAGTCTCACCCAAGCGGACACCCTACTCGCGCCGGGGCGGCTGCGGTGCGGGGCATAAAGCCGGGCGCGCTCCCGGCCGCGCCGTCACCCGGGCCGGGCTGGCCCGGCTAGCGTGTGGGCATGGCACGTGACGACCGGGACGAGCCCGTTGTGCTCTCCCGCATCTACACCCGCACCGGCGACGACGGCACCACCGCGCTCGGCGACATGAGCCGGGTGCCCAAGACCGACCCCCGGCTGGCCGCCTACGCCGATGTGGACGAGGCGAACTGCGCGATCGGCGTGGCCCTCGCGCTCGGCCGCCTGCCTGCGGGCCCGGCCCAACTACTGTCCCGCATCCAGAACGAACTGTTCGATGTCGGTGCCGATCTGTGCAACCCGGTAACCGAGCAGCCGGCCTACCCCCCGCTCCGGGTCACTGACGCCTACGTGGGTGCGCTCGAGCAGGCCTGTGACGAGCACAACGAGGGCCTCCCGGTGCTGCGCAGCTTCATCCTGCCCGGCGGGACGCCGGGGGCTGCCCTGCTGCACATGGCCCGGACCGTCGTCCGCCGGGCCGAGCGCAGCACGTGGGCCGCGCTGGAGGTCTACGCCGACTCGATGAACCCGCTGACCGCGCAGTACCTGAACCGGCTGTCGGATCTGCTGTTCATCCTGGCCCGGGCGGCCAGCGGGGCCGACGGCGAGGTGCTCTGGAAGCCCGGCGGAGAGCGCTGAGCGGGCCGCTGGCCACCCAGCCGGCCCGGCCCGGGTGGCTGGGTGGCTGGGCCAGCCCCGCCCGGCTCAGCTGGCCTGGCCCAGGTAGGACCCGGGCGGTGCGGCCTCCAGCCAGGCCAGGAAGCCGGTGAAGGCCGCCTCCCCCATGGCCAGTTCCACCGTGCCGTCCCCCTCGGCCACCCGGCAGCGCACGATCACGCTGCCCTCCCCCAGGTTGGCCGCCTCGGCCGAATCGGGGGCCCGCCGGGACAGTACGGTCAGCGCCCGCCGGGTAAAGACTTTGTTGGGCCCCAGCTGGAAGCCGAAGACCTGGTACCAGCGCAGCTCATCAGGCTGGTAGGCGGCGACCCCCAGCCGCCAGCCCCCGTCCGGCATCCGCAGCCCGCATTCCACCGTCCCGCCGCCCCGCTCCAGCAGGAACCGCCGCAGCGTGATGCCGGCCGCGAGGAGCACGACCAGGATGAGGAAGCCAGCGAAGAGCCAGGCCGCGTCGAAGGCCAGCGCTCCGCTCATCCCGGCCCGGTCCGGAGGCTCTCGTCAGGATCCGTCGCCCGCCGCCCGGAGCAGAGCGCGGGAGTACTTCACCTCGGCCGTCTCCTCGTCGCTGGCCCCCCCAGCGTCACCCGCGGCGTCGAGCTCGGCCCGGACGGCCGACGCATCCACGCGGCTGCCCAGCTCGGCCTGGCGGGACAGGATCGATACCCGGTCGTCGTGCACGGACAGGAAGCCAGTGCTGACCGCGATCCGGATCTCCCCGCCTGGCTCGGCGCTGTCCGGGCTGTCCTCGGGATCGAGGACCCGCACCACGCTGCCCTCGGCCAGGACCCCCAGCACTGATGGATGCTGGCCGAGGATCCCGATATCGCCGTCCAGCGTCTTGGCGATGACCATGCGGGCGGTGCCGGACCAGATCTCGCCGTCCGGCACGACCAGCGCTACCCGCAAGCTCACTGGCGCTCCAGCTCCTTCGCCTTCTTCTCCACGTCCTCGACGCCGCCGACCATGAAGAACGCCTGCTCCGGGAAGTTGTCGTACTTGCCCTCGGCCAGCGCCTTGAACGAGGCGATGGTCTCCTCCAGCGAGACGAAGACCCCGGGCTGCCCGGTGAACTGCTCGGCCACGAACATCGGGTGGGACAGGAACCGCTCGATGCGCCGCGCGCGCTTGACCGTGACCTGGTCCTCCTCGGACAGTTCATCGATGCCAAGCAGGGCGATGATGTCCTGCAGCTCCTGGTAACGCTGCAGGATCCGGAGCACCTCCCGGGCCACGTCATAGTGCTCCTGGCCGACGTACTTGGCATCCAGGATCCGGGACGTGGAAGCGAGCGGGTCCACGGCCGGGAAGATGCCCTTCTCCGTGATCGACCGGGACAGCGCGGTGGTCGCGTCCAGGTGGGCGAACGTAGTCGCCGGGGCCGGGTCGGTGTAGTCGTCGGCAGGCACGTAGATCGCCTGCATGGAGGTGATCGAGTGGCCGCGGGTGGAGGTGATCCGCTCCTGCAGCTGCCCCATCTCGTCGGCCAGCGTGGGCTGGTAACCCACGGCCGATGGCATCCGGCCGAGCAGCGTGGACACTTCCGAGCCCGCCTGGGTGAACCGGAAGATGTTGTCGATGAACAGCAGCACGTCCTGGCCCTGCACGTCGCGGAAGTACTCGGCCATGGTCAGCGCGGCCAGGCCGACCCGCAGCCGGGTGCCGGGCGGCTCGTCCATCTGCCCGAACACCAGCGCGGTGTCCTTGATGACGTTGGACTCGGTCATCTCGACGAGCAGGTCGTTGCCCTCACGGGTCCGCTCGCCCACCCCGGCGAACACCGAGACGCCACCGAAGTTCTTGGCCACCCGGGTGATCATCTCCTGGATGAGCACGGTCTTGCCCACCCCGGCCCCGCCGAACAGGCCGATCTTGCCGCCCTGGACATAGGGGGTGAGCAGGTCGAGAACCTTGATGCCGGTCTCCAGGATCTGGGTCCTCGGCTCCAGCTGGTCGAACGGCGGCGGGTCGCGGTGGATCGACCAGCGCTCGGTGATCTCCAGCGAGGAGGTGTCCACGTCCAGGGTCTCGCCCAGCACGTTGAACACGTGGCCCTTGGTGACGTCGCCGACCGGCACCTTGATCGGGCCGCCGGTGTCCATCACCTCCGCACCGCGCACCAGGCCGTCGGTGGGCTGCATGGCGATGGCCCGGACCGTGTTGTCACCCAGGTGCTGCTCGACCTCCATGGTCAGCGTCTTGGTTTCGTCGTCAAGCGTGATCTCCGCCTGCAGCGCGTTGTAGATGCCGGGCATCTGGTCCTCGGTAGCGAACTCCACGTCCACCACCGGGCCGATGATGCGCGCTACCCGGCCGGTGTTGGCCTGGGCCTCGCCGCCGGAAGCGGGGTTTTCGACGGTTGCGGTCATGATGGATTCACTCTTTCCCTGCGACGCTCTCGGCCAGCGCGTTGGCGCCACCGACGATCTCGCTGATCTCCTGGGTGATCTCGGCCTGGCGTGCCTTGTTGGCCTCCAGGGTGAACTGCTCGAGCAACTCGTTGGCGTTGTCGGTGGCCGACTTCATCGCCCGGCGGCGGGCCGCGATCTCGGCCGCCGCCGCGTCGAGCAGTGCCTGGTAGATCCGGCTCTCCACGTACCACGGCAGCAACGCGTCCAGCACTGCCTGCGGCGACGGCTCGAACTCATACAACGGGAGCGGCCCGCTGGCCGGCTCTTCCTCGGTCTCCTCGATGACCAGCGGGATGATGCGGCGGATGACCGCGCTCTGGGTCAGCATGGATATGAACTCGGTGAACACCAGATGGATCTCATCGACCCCGCCCTCGTCGGCCGGGCGGTTGAACGCGTCGAGCAGTGTCTCGGTGATCTCCCGCGCGTTTTCCTGCTCGGGTAGCTCAGAGAACCCGGTCCATTCACCGGCGATCTCCCGCCCTCGGAAGCGGTGCCAGGTGACGCCTTTTTTCCCCGACACGTAGGTCACCGGCTCTACGCCCTGCTCGTTGAGCAGCCCGCGCAGCCGGTCCGCCTCACGCAGCACGTTGTTGTTATAGCCACCGGCGAAACCCCGGTCGCTGGTCAGGATGAGGATCGCGGCGCGCTGCGGGTCCTGTGGCTCCCTGGTGAGCGGATGATCGATCTGCGCCGACTGGCTGACCACCGCTTCTACCGCCTGAGTGAGCTCACGCGCGTAGGGCGCGGCGTCCCGCACCCGCTGCTGCGCCTTGATGATCCGCGACGACGCGATCAGCTCCTGGGCGCGGGTGATCTGGGCGATGGACCGGACACCCCGGATCCGCTGCCTGATCGCGCGAAGCTGTGCTGCCATCTGGCCTTCCCGTCTTACTTCGGCTGACTCAGCTCTGTCCGCCAGAACCCTGCCGGCGGGAATCCCGCTCCGGCCGGCGGACACGCCTGGACAATGTTTCCTGGTCGACGTCTTCCTCGTCGGCCGGCTCGACCGGCTCATCCTGAACCAGCAGGCCGCCCCCGCTGACCTCGAAGCCCTTGCGGAACTCGTCGACCGCGTCCTTGAGCCCACTGGCGGTGTCGTCGGTCAGGTCACTGGTCTCCCGGATCGAGTCGTACAGGCCTCCCCGCTGGCGCTGCACGAAGTCGAGGAACTCCTGCTCGAACCGGCCTACGTCGTCAACAGGCACATCATCCAGGTAGCCCTGGGTACCCACCCAGATCGCGACGACCTGGCGTTCCACCGGGAATGGGCTGTACTGCCCCTGCTTGAGCAGCTCGGTCAGCCGCGCGCCCCGGTCCAGCTGGGCCCGTGATACGGCGTCCAGGTCGGATGCGAACGAGGCGAACGACTCCAGGTCGCGGTACTGGGACAGGGCCAGCTTCAGCCCGCCGGCCACCTTCTTCATCGCCCGGATCTGGGCATCACCACCAACCCGCGACACCGACCGGCCGACGTTGATGGCCGGGCGCACCCCGGAGTTGAACAGATCGGTTTCCAGGAAGATCTGCCCGTCTGTGATCGAGATGACGTTGGTCGGGATGTACGCGGAGATGTCGTTGGCCTTGGTCTCCACGATCGGCAGGCCGGTCAGCGACCCGGAGCCCAGCTCCTTGGACAGCTTGGCGCACCGCTCCAGCAGCCGCGAGTGCAGGTAGAAGACATCACCTGGGTAGGCCTCGCGGCCGGGCGGGCGGCGCAGCAGCAGCGAGATCGTGCGGTACGCCTCGGCCTGCTTGGACAGGTCGTCGAACACGATCAGCACGTGCTGGCCCTGGTACATCCAGTGCTGGCCGATGGCTGACCCGGTGTACGGCGCAAGGTACTTGAACCCGGACGGGTCGGACGCGGGCGAGGACACGATCGTCGTGTACTTCATCGCGCCCGCGTCTTCCAGCGACTGCCGCACCTGGGCCGTGGTGGAGCCCTTCTGGCCGATCGCCACGTAGATGCACTTGACCTGGCGGACCGGGTCACCGGACTCCCAGTTGTCCCGCTGGTTGATGATCGAGTCGATGGCGATGGCCGTCTTGCCCGTCTGCCGGTCGCCGATGATCAGCTCGCGCTGGCCGCGCCCGATCGGGGTGATGGCGTCGATCGCCTTGATCCCGGTCTGCAGCGGCTCGCTCACCTTGCTGCGATGCACGACGGACGGGGCCTGCACCTCAAGCTGCCGCAGCTCGGTGTTCTCGATGTCGCCCCGCCCATCGAGAGGATTGCCCAGCGGGTCTATCACCCGGCCGAGGAACCCGTCGCCGACCGGGACGGACAGCACCTCGCCGGTCCGGCGCACCTGCTGGCCCTCGTCGATCTTGGTGAAATCGCCGAGGATGACCACGCCGATCTCGCGCTCGTCGAGGTTGAGTGCCAGACCGCGGATTCCGCCCGGGAACTCCAGCAGCTCGCTTGCCATGGCCGAGGGCAGCCCCTCGACCCGCGCGATGCCGTCGCCGGCCTCGGCGACGATGCCTATTTCTTCCCGGGAGGCGGCGTCGGGCTGGTATGCCTCGACGAAGCTCGCCAGCGCATCCCGGATCTCGTCAGGCTGGATTGTCAGCTCCGCCATGGTCCTCGTGTCTTCCTCATCGGTCTGCTAACTGATGTGTAGTTGTCTGGGCCAGTGCCCGGCCGCATCACGCAGCCAGCCGCCGCCGCAGTGTGCTGAGCCTGCTCACCACGCTGCCGTCGATGAATTCATCCCCGATCTGGATGGACATGCCACCCAGCACGCCCGGATCGACGATGACATCCAGGTGGATCTCGTGCCCGTACGCCGCCTCGAGCGCGCTGACCAGCCGCTCCCGCTGGCGCGCGGTGAGCTGCAGCGCCACCCGCACGACCGCGATCAGCCGCTGCCGCCACTGCGCTGCCAGCCGGGCGTACTCGGCCAGGCTGGCATCCAGGCTACGTCCCCTGGAGTGCACCGCGGCTTCGTCCACCAGGCGCAGCGTGTCCGGGGCGACCTTGCCCTCGAGCAGGGTGCCGAGCAGCTGCTGCTTGTAGCGGGCCGGGACCTGCGGGTTGGACAGCGCGGACCGCAGGTCCGGCGCGCCCGCCACCACCCGGCCGAACCGGAACAGCTGGTCCTCCAGGTCATCGAGGTGCCGGCCACGCTCGGCCGCGGCCGAGATGGCCAGCACCGCGAGCTGCTCGACCGCGTCGGCCAGGTCCCCCGGCACGGACCAGCGGGACGCGCACATGCTTGCGAACAGGTCGAGGGTAGCGTCGCTGACCCGGCCGCCGAGCAGAGTCCGGGCCAGCCCGCTCCTGGCCTCGGCCGGCCGGCTGCTGTCGGTCAGCGCCCGGCGCACCCCCGGCTGCGCGTCGAGCAGCTCGAGGATGGCAAAGAGCTCATCGCCCAGCGTCCGGGCCTCCGCGGCGGACGTCACCGCCTCGGAGAGCCGCTGCCTCGCCTCGGCGAGCGAGACCCGGCTGGCCCCGCGCATCTCAGCGCTCCCCGCACTGGCTGGTGAGCCTGGTCACGGGGTCGCCTGCGCGGTGTCAGCCTGCGGCTCGCGTTCCAGATCCTCGATGAACCGCTCGACGATGCGGCGCTGCCGGGCCGTGTCCTCCAGCGACTCGCCGACGACCCGGCTGGCCAGGTCCACCGCCATGGCGCCGACGTCGGTGCGCAGCGCCTGGAAGGCCAGCCGGCGGTCCGCCTCGATCTGTGCATGAGCCGCGTCGAGCAGCCGCCGGGCCTCGGCCTGGGCGGTCTCACGCATGTCCGCGATGATCTGCGCGCCCTGCTGCTGTGCCTGCTCGCGGAGCCGGGAGGCTTCCTGGCGGGCGTCGGCCAGCTGCTCCCGGTACTGGTTGAGCGTCCGCTCGGCCTCGGCCTGCATATCCTCGGCGTGCTTGATCCCGCCCTCGATCGCCTCGGTCCGCGCCGCCAGGGTCTTCTGGATCCGCGGCAACAGCACCCGGGCCAGCACCGCGAACACGATGAGGAACGAGATCGCGCCGATGATCAGCTCAGGCAGCCCGGGCACCAGCGGGTTCGAGGGGGGCACCACGGGCTCTGCGGCTAGGTACGTCACGGTCCGGCTCCCATCCTGAGGGGCATCACTGCTTCCACCGTCTCGCAGCAATCAGTAGTGGAAGATGAACGGCACCACGAGGCCGATCAGCGCGAGGGCCTCGGTCAGCGCGAACCCGATGTACATGTTGGACTGGATCAGCCCGCGCGCCTCTGGCTGCCTGGCCATGGCCTCGACACCATGGCCGAAGATCAGGCCGATGCCAATGCCAGGGCCGATGGCCGCCAGGCCATACGCGACCGCACCGATGTTGATGCTGATGACCGACTTGGGAGTGGCTGCGGCCAGGTGGACAAGGTCAAGCATGAATACGTTCCTTTACGATCGAGCCAGCGGGTTGCGCTGGCGAGTGTGGGCAAGTGGCCTGCGCGCCGGAGGGCGCCGATGGCCGTCCAGTGCTGCGGCGGGCCACCTCAGTGCCCCGCTTCCAGCGAACCGCCGATGTACTGGGCGGTCAGGATCGTGAAGATGTAGGCCTGCAGCGCCTGGATCAGCATCTCGAACGCGGTCAGCACGATCGTGAGGACGAACGAGGTCACGCTGAACAGCAGGCCGATGCTCAGGCTGAACAGGTACCAGGTGGCGAGGGTAAAAACCAGCAGCAGGATATGACCCGCGAACATGTTCGCGAACAGCCGGATGGCCAGGGTGAACGGCCGGATGATGATGTACTGAGCGATCTCGACCGGCGCCAGGATGATCAGGATGGGGGGCGGCACGTCCTTCGGGATCATGTTCGCGAAGTAGCCACCCAGGCCCTGGTGTTTGATGCCGAGGTAGGTATAAGTGCCGTAGACCATCAGCATCAGCGCGACGGGGAAGGCGAATATCGACATCGGGGGGAACTGCGCTACCGGGATGATCTCCATCAGGTTCGCCACCCAGATGAAGAAGAACAGTGAGACCAGGAACGGCAGGAAACCGTCGCCCCGCTTGCCCATCATCGGACGCAGGATCTGGTCCCGGACGAACGTGATCCCGAGCTCGCCGAGGTTCTGCGCGCCGCGCGGCACTAGCTTGGGATTCCCGAACGCGGCCCAGAAGAACCCGATGACGATCACCATGCAGATCAGGACCAGCAGCATCGGCTTGGTGAAGCTGAAACTGCCAATGGTGAAGAACGGCGTGAAGATGTACGAAGGGCCCGGATACCCCGGTGCCGGGTAACCGCAGTGCGAAGCGGAGAAGATGTGGCTGTTCTCCTCGGTGCATTTCTCCGCAACGAGCGCCACGATGTCACCGGTCAAATCGGTCTCCTCCCGCTTCCTGCCCACGCCTGGCGCCCCCGGGCGCCGCGTGCATCCTGCTGACGTCTTCGGTTACTGACCCGGCGCTGGGTGCCCAAACACGGCGGCGGGTGATGGACCCGGCGAGCGTGGCCGATGAGCGGCCGGTCAGGATCTTCCGTACTTGTAGACGACCCCGGCGATGGCCACGACCAGACCGGCGATCGCGCCCAGCGGGAGCAGCACCGCAGTGTGCGTCACCGTGGCCAGGAGCCAGCCGAGCAGGCCGTAGACCACCATCCCGGCGATCAGGTAGCTGAAGATGCTCCAGCCCGCGTTGTCCTGCTGCGCAGGGCCCGGCCGCGGTGGCCTGCCCGTGGTTGGAGTGCCCGTGGGTTGTGTGCTCATGTCCTCGGTGTTCTGGGGTCGGGTGGATCCGGTCATGGTCTCGCTCCGCCCGCTCATGCCGCGGGCTGCGGCGGGTGCCCTGACCCACGGGCCGCGATCCGCCGTCCGGGAGTGACGAATGCGCCACGCGTCACCGTTCCCCGTCCGGGTCCACGTACAGCACCTTCAACCGCATCGACCAGAGAACCTGGGATCCGCTCCAGATCAGGACACAGACGATGGCGGTCAGGCCGAACAGCCGGCCGTTGAAGGCGGTCGTGTTACTGAACCTCGCGACCAGGATGAACAGGACCAGGATCTTGACCACGTAGCTGGAGATCGCGGCCACCATCATGGCCGTCGGGCTGATCTTCGCGGCACGCCACACGGCGGTGATGCTGATCCCGAAGAAGACGGCCACCAAGGCGACCCCGAGCAGGCTGCCGAGCAGCCCCTTGGCCCCGCCGAGCACCGTGCTGAGCACGACCATGATCAGCGCAGCCCCGGCCGTGATCACGGCTGAGCGCCGTGCAATCGGGCCGTAGCTCGCCTGCATCTTAGGTGGCTCCGAAGGACTCGACAGGAGGGTACTTAACTCGCGGATTGGCCGACCTGCCTCCTGCACAGCGCCGGCTAGAGGCCATGATGCCGCTGAGGCGAAACACACGCCTCACCGGGTTAGCGAAACCTATCACGGGCCCCTCACTCGTCCTTGAGTGACTGCTCGTGAAAGATATCACAAGCTCCTTGGCACGGACTTTACCAGCCCCCTCGCGGTGATGAACATTGCGTGTCGGCTGATTACCGGCAGACCGCCCAGACCGTGCCAGCCTGGCCAGACGTCCCGGGCGATGGCTCCGGAGGGTGGGCGGGACAGGGCGTTAGCGGGAGCGCCGCTGGGTGAGGGTGGACTCCTCGCCGTCGCCATCGGCTGGCGGCGGGTAGGGCGGGCGCTCTCCCGGGCCGGCTGGCCACGGATGCTCGGCGGGCTGGCCCGGCCACCCGCTCATGCCCGCGGGGCGGCCCGCTCCGCCGTCGTGCCCGTTCCCGCCGTGCTCCGGGGCGGGCACCCCAGGGTCAGCGGGCTGCGCGGGCGCGTCCCCGGCCGGGCTGGCCTCAGCTGAGGGGCCGACGGCCGGGCTGGGCCGGCGGTGGGCGGCGGGCGGGTACCAGGACGGCACGGGATCGGCTGGCTGGTCCCCGCCTGGTGTCCCTGGCCCCGGGTCCGGCCAGGTGGACCGGGACCCAGTAGCGGACCGCTCGGCCGACGGCACCGGCCCGGCAGATGCGGACCCGGCCGGCGGCACCGGCGGTCCCGGCCAGGCAGACCCCGGCCCGGCAGATGCGGACCCGGCCGGCGGCACCGGCGGTCCCGGCCAGGCAGATCCCGGGCCCGGCC
>Ga0207700_10002476_pt1 | contig 10600 bp, 7 predicted proteins | sample LARL82metaG_FD_184348 | JGI IMG/M metagenome (GOLD analysis project Ga0207700, IMG submission 184348) | Corn, switchgrass and miscanthus rhizosphere microbial communities from Kellogg Biological Station, Michigan, USA - LAR L8-2 metaG... | ecosystem: Host-associated > Plants > Roots >...
CAGCGCCGGTACGCTTAGAGTCGTGTGCGTTATAAACAAGAACCAGGCAATGCCGGCGAGTGCCGCGGGCAATGCGGAAATCATGATGAAAGGATCGAGCCAGGACTGAAAGTTGACTACGATCAGCAGGTAAACGAGGACGATCGAGAACGCCAGTCCGCCCAGGAGGCCGATGTATGACGCTCGCATGGTGTCAACTTGTCCACGAACAACGACTCGGGAACCGCGCGGTAATTCGCGGCGGGTATCGTCAATGATCTTATTGATCTCGCTGGCGACGCTACCCAAGTCGCGCCCCGTAGTAGAGCCAAAGATGTCAATCACGGGCGCTACGTTGTAATGCGAAACCACGGCCATTCCCGCACCTCGTTGGATCGACACCAGGCTAGCCATAAGAGACGGGGCAGCCGAAGCGTTAGTCCCAGTGACTGGGATGTTTACAAGTTGCTGCAACGAGTCCGTGCGGTATTGCGGGCTCTGGGTTGCGATTTGATAGCTGACATGATTCTTTGGATCAACCCAGAATGTCGGTGAGGTTTGGAAGCTGCCGCTCAGTGATACCAGAAGATTTTGCGCAATATCGTGAGCCGTGAATCCGAGCTCCTCTGCTTTCGTACGTTCGACCCTAAGACGAAGATATGGTTCATCGAAGGGTTGCTGGATTCGCAGATCTGCCGTTCCTGAAACGTTCCTCATTTTCTCGAGCAGTGCGGTCGCGTATTGCCGGTTTCCCTCCAAGTCGTTCCCGACGATCTGCACATCGATCGGCGCCGGCAGGCCAAAATTCAGAATCTGACTGACCATGTCTGCGGGCAAGAAAGCGAAGCTCACACCCGGAAACTTTTTTGGGAGCGCGAGGCGAAGTTGTTTTATGTACTTGTCCGTGGGATGGTGATTTGCGGACAAGGTCACGAGAATGTCGGCATCGGATGTACCAACTGGAGCCGAATTACTGTACGAAAGATTGATGCCGCTGTAGGGCAAACCTATGTTGTCGATGACGTTGTGGATTTCTTCTCCCGGAATCTGCTGTCGAATCGCCAGCTCGACTTGATCGCAAAGATTGGCCGTTTCTTCAATGCGCATTCCGGTGGGAGCACGTAGATGAAGTTTGAAAGTGCCGCTATCTACGCTTGGGAAAAAGTCCCGGCCGAGCCAAGGGATCAGAATCGCAAGCGAGCCAAGGCAGCTGGCGAAGAACACAATAAGAAAAACCCGCCGGTGATGCAGACAAAACTCTAGCATCCGCCGGTAATGTCCACGTAAACGCTCGAAGGCCTCCTCAAACCGCTGCTGCAGGCGTACCAGCGGATTACTGACAGCAGCGTCTTTGCCTTCCCCTTTTTCTCCCCGCAATAAGTACTTGGCCATTGTGGGGACGATCGTGCGGGAAAGCACATACGACGCCAACATAGCGAAGACCACTGCTTCAGCAAGTGGTACAAAGAGATACCGCGCGACGCCGGACAGTAAGAACATCGGAGCAAACACTATGCAGATGGAAAGTGTCGCGACGAAGGCGGGTGTTGCTATTTGCGACGCGCTGTCCAGGATAACTTCGTCCAGGTGCTTCTCCGGTTCGGCCTCGCGATTTCGATTGATGTTCTCGACTTCCACAGTGGCATCATCGACGAGGATGCCGACGGCCAGAGCGAGTCCTCCAAGGGTCATGATGTTGATCGTTTGTCCGATCACACTGAGCATGATGATGGAAGTGAGGATCGCCAGAGGGATTGAGGTGGCGATAATGACGGTACTTCGCCAACTACCCAGAAAAGTGAGAATCATGAAAGCAGTCAGGCACGCGGCAATAAGCGTTTCTCTGACGACCCCGCTGATCGCGCCACGAACAAAAATAGACTGATCAGCGAGCGGTGATATCTGCAGTTGGGGTGGAACAGTAGCTTTGATTTGAGGCAGTAGGGATTTGATGCCTGAGATCACGTTCAGCGTGGAGGCATTGCCTGCTTTTTGGATGGTCAGCAATACCGAGCGCTGCCCATCGACACGCACGATGTTGGTCTGCGGTGGAAAACCATCGCGCACCCAGGCTACATCCTTGATGTAAATCGTAGTGCCGCCGATCGTCTTGATCGGAATTCGATTTAAGTCTGCAATCGTCTGCGGAGCTGCATTGGGAATCGAGACGTCGTACTCTTTGGAGCCAATCTTGGATGTGCCTGTCGGGAGGATCAGATTTTGAACGCTGATTGCATTGACGACATCGAGCGCCGACAAGCCCTTCGACTGCAGTGCTGTTGTATTCAGATCAACCTGCACCTGGCGCTGTTTACCGCCATAGGGGTAAGGAACAGATGCGCCAGGCACGGTAATGAGCTGGGTCCGAATTGCGTTCAGGCCATAGTCGTTGAGCTCTTGCTCTGAGAGATTTTGCCCCGAAAGGGCCAGCTGAAGGACCGGCACACTGGAAGCACTATAGGCAAGAATGAGAGGAGGGGTGGTCCCCACGGGCAATTGTCTGAGCTGCGTCTGGGAAACAGCAGTAATCTGAGCAATGCCCTGTTGAATGTTAGCGGTTGGCTGCAGGAAAACCTTAACGACCGCAATTCCATTCAGAGATTGGGATTCGATGTGTTCGATATTGTCGACAGTGGTAGTGAGCGCTCGCTCCGTAATACTGACGATGCGATCGCTCATGTCCTCAGGCACTAAGCCGTTAAAGGTCCAGATGATGCTGACCACGGGAATGTCGATGTTGGGGAAAATGTCGGTGGGCGTACGAACGATCGCCAATGTCCCAAGAATAAAAATCAGGACAGCTAACACCGCCATCGTGTATGGCCGGCTCAGTGCGAGCCTGACGATCCACATGAATTACGCCCTCATCTTTCCGTCCGGCATCGGCCGGACTGCATTCGCCAATCAACTCTTAGGGCCTGTGTTTCGGAGTCTTGGTATCTAGTGTCGAGATTAATTGCTCGGCTGCTGGGGGCACGCTGACCGTTCCGGACAGAACAATTTCTCTGGCGGGAATTTTCCTTCCGTATAGACGGGTGTTGTCGCCATTGTCCGGACGGATCGTGGAACCTTCGAGGGACACTCCGGCAAACAAGCCACGAGCTCTCGAATAGCTCAAGATTTCGGAACGCAGGGTCGCATCCGTATCGGCCGAGGCGTCACGGCCCACGGGACCTGCGGCCACCGAAGCGTCGCCGCCGAGCTTGACCTTGCTGGCGAGAATGCCCCTGGCGCCACTCTCATTCATAACGAGCAAGACAAAATCCGTAGCTTGTCCACCGATTTGAAAGCCGAAGCTGCCGCCTTCAAGAGCCATCATCGTCGGAGCGCCCCAAGGACCTCTGAAATTGTCGCCCTTGCGGCACGACATAGCGCCTCGCCCGTAGCTTCCGCCAACGATAAATGCGGCCTTCAGGACGGAGGGAAAGACAACCACGCAATCCGCCTTGTCGAGCAAATCGTGCGGAATGTTATCGGGAACGTCGAGAATCTCTTTCAAGACCGTGCCACAGTTTCGCAAACGGTCATCGTCCTTGCTTTCATCCGAAGCGCTGGCGACCGAGGTGAAGATTGGTGCAACTGCAAATAGAAAGCTACACAGACAGGGCAACAATTTTCGCATGATGGATTTCCTCCAGCAGTTTTTCTTGCGTCAAACGACATATTGCAGCCTGGCTGCCATTTTGGAGTTTGCGTTCACTCTTAGAAGTGATTGAAAACAGAGAGGCTAAAGTCAGGAGAAAAAAATTGAGACGCGAGCGATGAAGTCGAACAGTCCGACAGATTGAATGGCTGTCAACGCGCTGACACCTTTCTTGAGAGGTGACAATCGACTTTCAGCTGAGGCGAGACACGGGTTAGGAACTGGCAGTCGAGAAGCCGTCGAAATTGCATTTGACCACGAGGACGGTGACATCATCATTGAAAGCGACACAGCTGCAGAAATTTGTCACGGTGTCGAAAATATCGTTCATCAGGGCTTCCGCAGACAATGAGGAACCACGCTGTACAACGGCGGAAAGACGTTCTGTACCGAGTTCTTCGCCAAATTGGTTTTCTGCCTCGGTGACACCGTCGGTATAGAAAACCAGAACGTCCCCGGCAGTCAAGTCGGCGGAGGCCAGTTGACAAGGATTTTCCGGAGATATGCCGGCTGGTGCACAGGACGAATTCAGACGCGAGACCGCGCCTGTCTGCGCTCGAAATAGCAGCGCGGGATTGTGGCCGCAGTTGACATAGTGAAGTTTGCGTTCTTGCGCATCGAGTTCGGCGACCAGCAGGGTTACGTAGCGCTCGCCATCGTCGGACACTGCGTGGATTCCGGTATTCAACCGTCCCACCATCTCCAACATGTTTCGATCGTGATTTGCCTCGAGCTGCATGGTTGCCGCGGTTGCAGACATCAAGAGGGCGGCGGGAACGCCTTTTCCGGCGACATCGGCAATGACGAACTGAATGGTGTGCGCGTTGACGGGGATATAGTCGTAGTAGTCGCCGCTGACGCCCTTCGCCGGCCGCATCATGCCCGCGATCTCAAGTCCAGCAATGGCCGGTTTGCCTACTGGAAGAAACAATCGCTGGACTTGTGCGGCCAGCTCCACATCGTGAAGGAGTTCGTCACGCTGTTTTTGGACCGTTTTGGAAAGCGCTTCGCGCTGTTCGATATAGCGCTGGATGATGTAGATAACAAATGCGAAGCAGAGCGTGGCGGAAAGATTGTGGAAGATTCGGAGGCCAGGGTGCAGACTCCGCGGAGAGTAATAGTCATGAAAAAGGATGCAAGGCAGAATGAGGCTATAACTAATCTCCTTGCGAAGGAAAATCGCTCCGACGGCAAGCGGGAGAACGTAGAGGTAGACCAGCGAAACCGAAACAACGAGATGGTCTGCGTACGCGACGGCGCCAAATGCGCTCAAGACCAGAACAAGAGGCAGCCATGCCGGTCCATTGGAGGCCACGTCTTTCCGCAGGACGGGCAAGAATCCAACGGTTTTACGCTTATCGCGCAACTTTGCCGGAATCGGTTGTATTACAGTGGCATTCATTCGAACCGAACCTAACGTCCAAGCCTTCGCTCATTCCGCCTGATGCCAGGTGGAATCTGGGTCATAGACAGTCATCGCTTGAGCAAGTTTTGTTGTGTTGGGACCAAGATCCTTTTCGTAAATGGTTCCCGATGCATCCACAATAAAAGTCATCACACCAGATGAGCGGTAATCAACAGGGTAAGCGACGAAGGCGAATCCCGCGCTCATTTTCCCGTCGACAATATAGTTCTTGGCTCCGCCAGGTGCATGTCGTCCTTGGCTAGTGAGGATCCGGAACATATAGCCATTGAACGGAACGTGCTCGCCAGCTTGGTCCGCCGGGAGATTTTGGCGCGCGTAAGCGATCAGAGGATTGATCGGGCTATCGAAATCGTCGTTAGCACCCTGCCAGTACAGACCATTATGCCGACCATCGTCGCTTACCAGTTTCTGCGCAAATTGCTTGGGGACATCGGCGGGCGGACGTGCAAAGTATTGTTTTTGTGCTTCGACTAGTTCGCGGCACGCGTCCATCGCGGCAAGTTCATTCTTGCCGATACGCCGGAATACGATCTCGTCTTTGCCTGCAGCGGTGTCGAAATACCACGAGCCGTGATTGTTCACCAAGGGAATCGGAAAGGGCCAGTTTTCGGCGCCGATTACCAAGGCTAGGGTTCCGTTCGGCTCCGTCACGAACCGATGCATCTCCTGATATTTCACGACGAATCCGATACGAGCATCCGCATCTTCCGCTCGATCGCCAGACGAGAGGACATCTTTTCCCGCGGGACCAAGAATGTGCAACGGAGCTTGGTCGTCCTGCCCCTGCATGGCCGCGAAAAAAGCGCGACCCGCATCTTCGGGAGAGGCAAAGGTCCGTTGTTGCGGCTGCTGGGCGAATGCTGGCGTAGACCAACACGAGAAAGAGAGTACGAACAGAAGTGACGCAACGATTCGATGAAAGGGCTTGCGTTCAAGTTGAACAAAAATTGAAATCCACCGCAGCATGATGTTCTCCTCCATTCTTGGATTCTCGACAAATTCCACATGTGCAGATAGGTGATCGACTAATGTCGCCCACCACCGCCATGAAAGCCTCCGTGGGAGCCACCTCCAAAGCTTGATCGTCCTCGGGAGGAAAATCCTCGCGCATTTCCGCCGTGATCAAAGCCGCTGAACGCACCGGAGCGAGTTCCTGGCTGAAAGTGAGGCGCTGAAGATCCGTGGAACTCCGAACCTCCACCGCCAGATCTGCTCTCATGGAACGCGTTTGCGTGGCTAAAGCTCCCGCGGCCGAAGTTAGCGTGATTGAATCCGCCGCGATCAAAGGTTCGACTGTGCGAGATGAAGGCGTGATGGTCATAGATTGCGCGACGGCCATGCCAGTCGTATCCCCAGTGGCCCCAGCCCCAACCAAATCCTCCGAAGTAGCCAATCCCAAATCCAATACCGAACGAGAGCCCGACGCCGCCCCAAAAAATCCCGGGGACTGAATACCAGCCCGGATACGCGACGATCGGCGCCCCGTACACGAGCCAAGGATCGTAGGCCGGCACGTAGACCACATCTGGGTTGGCCGGTTCGACGATAATCGTGTTGTCTTGGGTGGTTACCTTCTCCTGCTCGTTGCTGTTTAGATTGCCTGCCTTGTGAGCCTGCTGACGCATCGTCTGGACCGCATCGGTGACATCCTGCGGCTCGTTTGCATAGGCGTCGCCCAGGGTTGAAGTCCAAGAGAGGTTCTTGTCCATGTTTTCAAGGACTGAGGGAAATTGTGCGAGAGCCTTTACGCTCGGATCCCAGTGCTGCTTGTCGACTTCTTGGGCCAATTTTTCACCCTTAAGGTCGGAATGACTTTGCATCCAGCGGTCCGCCTCGACAATCTGCGTTGGATAGGTCGAAGCTGCGAGAATCTGTGCGACCAAGGCATCCGGGTACAAGGCGATCGGCGCGACCAGTTGCTGCAACTCTTGCGCTGACGGTTGAGCGGGCGGAGTCGGCGACTTTTCGTTGGATTGGTTCATGGGACCATACCAGTCGGCTTGCGCAGTGAACTGCACAAGCAAAAAACAGAGAAGTAAGGTCAAAACCTGCTTGGATAACTTCATGGCAAATTCTCCAGTACAACATTGAGATCTTCCCGTGGTGCCAAACGCGTGTTAAACAATTCATGAACTCTCGTCAACAGCGCCAAGGGAGTCACCGGCCGCGCACTGCGCCGGGCGGGATGTCATTGCGGCGTGCCAAGTCATCCAGAGCGTCAAGCTCCGTTTGTGTTTCGTTCACACGCTGCTGAAGGATTTCGATACCGGCCTCGGGAGTGATGCCTAGATTCCCTTCAACGAAATCTATGCCACCCGTTGTGTTCCTTAGGCCTTGGGCATCTTCAAGCACCTGCTGGTAGCCGTGGAGCCGAGCCTGTCGACGTTCGAATTCATCGCGGAGTTTCGCCGCTTGCCCGGCATACCACCCGGGATCCTGAGTGTTCACGTACGGCTGAGGCAGAGATGGCGATTCTTTCGTGTCGTCATTCACTCCACCCACGATGGAAATCAGGCCGAGATCATGGAGTCTTCGAAGGTCGTCGTTGTTCCAAATTGCCGTGTTCGGGTGGTGTGATTCTGCGTGCAGCCTGTTGGCTGCACGCGAAGGTACGGCTATCGAAACGAGCCCGAGACTAACGACGGCGTACAAGTGGCGAGTCATCTTCGCTCGCCCTTACTTCTTCGAAGATCCTGGAGGAAATTGTTTAAACAATTTCTCAACTTCCTTATCCAGGTTCTTGATGTTCTTATCGGAGTTGTTGGAGAGCGTGTCGCTGGAGGTGCCTCTCCAGAGGAGCTTTTTCGTCTTCGTGTCGAAGAGATCGATGATCAATGTGCCTACCTTGTAAGTCTCGGTAGTGGTGGTTGCCTCTCCGAAGCCTCCGCCTCCAAAGCGTCTCCAACCCCAGCCTCCTCCGAACCCGTCATAGAAGGTGTTCAAGGTTTGCTGGTTGCGGGTGATTTCCATAGCTACGACCGAAACGTCACCGCCCGAGTCCACCTGAGTCCAGCCGCGCGCCGCCAAGGCTGCGTTGACGGAATTCTTGATTCGATCTACATACAGCGGATCCTGCGTCTTAACGTGTTCCCACGAGTAGGTCTTATATTGCGAGAAGTCTGCGGTGCGATCGTAATCGGTTTTCACCTGCTGCGCTGATGACCTGCTGGCGAACAAAAACATCATTGCTATCAAAGCGAACATAACTCTTTGCATTTTCATAATTTCTCCTTTACGTCTTCATCAAACAAACTTGAACCGTCTTGAACGACACACCTGAGATAGGCAACACGGTTGCCAAAGTTGTCATGCTTGTAAGTGACGGAGAGTAGAGGGCGACTGTAAGCGCGACCGCTGTGTGGGATGCCAACCCGCTGAACGGGATGTCCTGATGCTGACAGCATCATTGCGACTAGCCAGCCATCGCGACCATCGACTTGTAGAATTGCCATCAACTGTATAGGAGTGACAAGTTTCGGCGCACAATGGGACTGGAACTTGCGAGAGATCAGCCAAATTGTTGCGGGTTCACGGTGTCTAGCCAAGCCACTGCGGGTTCGAGTAGGTGCCGTCGAACCGGTGACTCGTTTTATATAGCTCGAACTGGCCGACTTCTGCGGCTTTCGCTGTCTTTGCAAGGAGAGATGCAATTTCAGACGAATCGAGCGGCTTAAAACTACGGGCGGCCTGGAGAGCTTGCTGAAGAATCGGAAGCGAATCGCAGCCGGTAATGACGACACTAGTGGGAAGATTCATGGCGTAGTGAAGGCATTCAACGGGAGTGGCTGTTTTGCTCTCGAGAATAACGTGGTCACCCATAGGCTTCATGCCGAGCACGCCGATATCGCCCTTGAGCAGAACAGGCAAAACTTTCTTTTCGAAACTGTTGAAGTGCGCGTCCATTACATTCAGGGGCATCTGAACAGCATCGAAGGCAAAGTCGTGCTTCATAGCAGTCGCCAACATTTTCAGATGAATGTCGGGGCTTTTGTGGCCTGTGAAGCCAATGTAGCGAATCTTGCCTGCTTTTTGCGCTTGAAGGACGGCCTCCATCGCGCCGCCTTCAGCAAAAATGCGGTCCGGATCATTATCGCGAATTACTTCGTGGAACTGCAGGAGATCGATTCGGTCTGTCTGAAGGCGGCGCAGCGACTCGTCGATCTGGCTTGTGGCGGCGGTTTTGGTGCGCCCATCGATCTTGGACATGAGAAACGCTTTTTGCCGATAGCCGTCGCGCAGCGCGTTGCCCATGCGGATCTCACTTTCGCCGCCGTTGTAGTCCCAGCAGTTATCCAGAAAATTGATGCCCTCATCCAGTCCCGTGCGCATGATGCGAATGCTTTCCTGCGGATCCGCTTGCTTGCCAAGATGATAACCACCGAGCCCAACGATTGAGACTTGCTCTTTGGTGCGGCCGAGCGTTCGATGGGGAATGCCATTACTCGAATTCGATGGCGACGCCTCTCGACCGGCGCCCGCCAATAGAATGGATGCGGCCGCCAACCCGAGGAAGCCCCGCCGGGAAATGTTGGAGTCAGCGTCGTGAGTACTCGGAAATAATGTGGGATTCTCTTGCCGTGGATTTTCGTGGTCTTTACGATGTTTTTTGTTCATGACGCGATCCTGCTCACTGTCTCTGCCAGCTGAAGGAACAGCTGTACGAAGCCGGGAATTAATTACTTTTCCTTGCAGCCAACGAATATACGCCACCGAGCGTGAACTCTTCCTTTCTTGGAGTCTGCCATCTGGGCCGATTGCGCTTGTTTGCCATGGTGCTCAGCAGCCATTAGCTTAGGCCCAGCTTTGAGATTGGCAGGTCCCTAACTCGCTTACCGGTTGCAGCGAAAATCGCGTTGCACAACGCCGCCACAAACGGTGGTACCCCCGGCTCCCCAACGCCCGCCGGAGGAGCATCGCTCTCGACGATGTGTACATTGGTTTGGTAAGGCGCCTCGCTAATTCGAGCAACCGGATAATCCTGAAAATTCGATTGGTTGATTGCGCCCTTGGTAGCTGTAATCTCGCCGCTTCGCACCACGCTGGCGCCAAAGACCGCAGCGCCTTCGAACTGGGCACGGGTCGCTTCTGGATTTATAACCAGGCCCGCATCCAACACTGTATCCACGCGAGGGATCCGCACTTGACCTTGATCATTCACTTCGACTTCAACCACCGTAGCCACGTACGTCAAGAAACTGCGGTGCGCGGCAATTCCGACGCCACTTCCCTTTCCGTGCTTACGCTTCCCCCATCCTGATTTTTCCGCGACCATTTCCGTAACGTGACGCAAACGGCCGGTTTCCCAGGGGTAGGCGCCCATCGAAGCTCCGTAATTCGGGTACTCCACTCCCTTGAAATCGATTGTGCGCGGGTTCCCAATCAGATCAAGTAAGTAATCGAGCGGGTCGCGCCCCGCGGCATGCGCAAGTTCATCCGTAAAGCATTGAATGGCAAACGCGTGATAGATATTTGCCACAGAGCGGAGCCAACCAATACGCACGTGGGCTTTCGCGGGACCATTTTCGACACGAAGATTTGGAAGATCATAAGGA
>Ga0207700_10002477_pt1 | contig 10600 bp, 8 predicted proteins | sample LARL82metaG_FD_184348 | JGI IMG/M metagenome (GOLD analysis project Ga0207700, IMG submission 184348) | Corn, switchgrass and miscanthus rhizosphere microbial communities from Kellogg Biological Station, Michigan, USA - LAR L8-2 metaG... | ecosystem: Host-associated > Plants > Roots >...
GCCGCGCCGGCCAGCTGCGCCTCGCGGCGGCGGGTGAACTCCGCGACCGCGGTCAGCTCCAGCCAGGCGGCGCGGGCCGCCAGCCGCCGGGCCGCCGACATCGCGCCGATGACCTGGCTGTCGGTCAGCCGGGCCAGGTCCCCGGCGGCCTGCTCGGTCAGCGCCGACAGCACCGGGCCGGGGCGCATCGCGTCCGCGGACCGGTCCTGGGCGAAGACTTCGCCGCCGAGCCCGTCCGGACCCAGCATCGCGGCCAGCTCTACAAGGTCGACGTCGGCGGCGTCGCCCAGGCCGATGGTCGCGGCCGGGCCCTCGATCTCCCACTCCTCGGGGATCCGGGCCCGGCCCGCGTCCAGGTCCGCGATGTAGGCGGCCATCTCCGCGTCGCCGTCCCAGTCATCCGCCGGCACCCCGGCCGGCCCGCCCGCGGCCTCGTCCCGCGCCGGGTCGCCGGGCGGCAGCTGCTCGCCGTCTGGCCCGGGACCGGGGAACGAGGCTTCGGACACTGCGCCACTCCGTTCGAATGATCTTCCTTGTATCCGTATCTGTGAGAACATCATATCGAGCAGGTCTGACAATCGAGGCCTCAGAGAACAGCTGTCCTCAAGATTTTCTGTCAATTCCGCGCGCACCGAAGACTTACGGGTTGAAGGGCCAGAGTCTACGGCGGCCGGGCTGGCGAAGACCTCAGCCGCGGCGCTGAGCACTTCGCCCGCTACCAGCAGGCCTGCCGCCCGCACCGGCGGCGAGATCACCATCGATCACCGCATCGGCGACCACCGCTAGACCCGAGACGGGGAGCGATCAGCGAGCCGGGTTACCGACGGCGGGTACCCCACTGGCAACTGGCGACCTCGTGGGTATAAAAGTACGGATATCACGTGGCCATCGATACGGAGGACATCATGCGCGACGCTGCGCTGCTCGGCGCCAGGCTGCTGCTCGGCGGGTACATGCTGATCCACGCCTCGCAGAAGCTACTAGGAAAGTTCCACGGGCCGGGCCTTGAAGGCGCCGGCGCGCTGTTTGAAAAGAACGGCCTCGCGCCTGGCAAGCAGATGGCCGCGAGCGCCGCGGCTACGGAGATCACCGGCGGCCTGCTGACGATCACCGGGATCGCGAACCCGGCTGGCCCGCTCGCCGTCGCCGGCGCGATGTCGGTCGCCGCGGCGCACAACAGGAAGGGCGGCCTGATGGCGGTGCGCGGCGGCATCGAGCTTCCGGTCAGCTACGTCACGCTGGCGCTCACCCTCGCCGCGACGGGCCCGGGCAAGTACAAGATCGGCCCGTCGCTGCACCCCAAGCTGACCACGGTCGGCGCGCTCGCCGGCGGCGCGCTCGCCGGGGCGCTGATCGCCAGGATGGTCACCGCCGTCCCCCCTGCCGCCGGCGAGCCTGACGAGGCCGCCCCACCCGCCGACGAGGCCGCCCAGGCCGCCCCACCCGCCCCAGCCGCGCCGGCCGCGCCGGCCGAGCCCGCCACCTGATGACGGCCACCGGACCAACCACACCAGGCGAGGCGACGGCGCCTGACGAGTGGTCCGTCCGCAGCCTTGACCTCGACGCCTACCTGCAGCGCATCGGGTACGACGGCCCGCTCGACCCCTCGCACGCCACGCTCGCGGGGCTGCACCGCGCGCACCTGGCGGCCATCCCGTTCGAGAACCTGGACCTGATGCTCGGCCGCGGCGTCCGCGTGGACTTCGACTCGATCCAGGCCAAGCTCGTCTTCGCGAACCGGGGCGGCTACTGCTACGAGCAAGGCCAGCTGTTCGGCGCGGTCCTGGAACGTCTCGGCTACCGGGTGGACCGGCTGCTCGCCCGGGTCGGCCCGGACGGCGAGCCGGTGCGCCCGCGCACGCACCTGACCCTGCGCGTCGGGGCGGACGCCGGGACCTGGCTCGCCGACGTGGGCTTCGGCAACTCGCCGCCAGGGCCGCTGGCGCTACGCGACCCAAACCCGGGCGCCCCGCAGGAACTAGACGGCTGGACCTACGAGATCGCCCCCGACGACGCCGAAGAAACCTGGAAGGTCCGCGAGTTGCAGGCCGGCGAGTGGGTCACGCTCTACAGGTACGAGGACCGGCCGGTGTACCCGGCGGACGTGGTGCTGTCGAACCACTTCACGGCGACCTACCCGGAGTCGTGGTTCACCTGGCAGCCGATCGTGGCCCGTCGCTACCCGGACGCCGTCCACGCCCTGGTCGGCCGGATGTACACCATCACCACCCCTGGCCACGTCAAGAACCGCCGGACGCTCTCCGACGAGGAATTCGCCACCTCGCTCAGTGATATCTTCGGCCTGACCTTCACCGACGAGGAGCTGGCCACGCTGGTCGCGGCCCCGCGCGGCGTCGGCTAGCGCCCAAACAGACACAGCCAGGACGCCGGTTAGGCCTCCTGCTCCGCGATATCAACCGCGTCAGCCGGCTCAACCGCATCAGCCGGCACAATCGGCGCAACAGGCCCTACCGCCCCAACAGCCTCGCCAGCAGCAGCGAGGACCCCCTCATGCCCCAAGGTACCCACAGCCGAACGCTCGTGCCTGAACCCCGGCAGCAGCCGCGCCACGACCAGCGCGCCGGCCACGCAGGCCAGTCCTCCGGACACCACGGACACCGTGTCGCCGAACGCCGTCGCCACCACCCCGGCCTCTAGGTCGCCAAGTCGCGGCCCGCCGGCCACCACCGCCATCTGCACGCCTTGCAGCCGCCCCCGCATCGCGTCGGGCGCGGCGAACTGGATGATCGTGTTGCGGAACACCGCGGACACGACGTCTGCGAGGCCCGCGACGGCGAGCAGCAGCAGTGCCAGAGGCAGGAAGCGCACCACCCCGAAGCCGGCGATCGCCAGCCCCCACACGATGACCGCGCAGATCACCGCGAACCCCTGACGGCGCACCCGCCCGACCCAGCCGCTGGTCAGCGCGCCGAGCAGCGCGCCAGCCCCGGGCGCCGCGTACAGCAGCCCGACGGTGGTCGCCCCGCCGCCGAACACGTTCGCCGCGAGCGCGGGGAAAAGCGCCCGCGGCATCCCGAACACCATCGCGTTCAAGTCGATCAGGTAAGCGCCCTGCACAGGCTGGGACCGCCGGACGAACCGCAGCCCCTCCATCGTCGACCGCCAGCCGGGCCGCACGGGCGCCGCGCCCGCCGTGCCCCGCGCGGGCGGCTGGGGGGAAATCGCCAGCACGGACGCCAGGGCCACCAGGTAACTAACGACGTCAATCCAGTACACCGCCCGTGCGCCGGCCCCCGCGAGCAGCAGCCCGGCCAGCGCGGGCCCGACGATCCCGCCGGTCTGGAACAACGCCTGGAACATCGCGTTGGCGGCCGGAACCGCCGCCAGCCCGACCATGCCAGGCACCATCGCGTTGCGCGCCGAGCTGTCCATCCCGCTCAGCGCCGCGGTCACGGCCGGGAACAGGAACAGCGGCCACAGCACGGGACCGAAGTCCGCGTTCAGCGCCAGCCCGGCGCTCGATAGCGCGCCAAGCGCCTCGACCACGAGCAGCATCCGCCGCCGGTCCACCGCGTCCACCAGCGACCCGCCGAACAGCGACCCGAGAATCAGCGGGAACAGCTGCGCGAGCGACACCAGCCCCACGAACAGCGACGAGCGGGTGAGCTCGTACACCTGGTACGGCACCGAGACCGCGGTCAGCTGGGTGCCGAAGGTGGACACCCCAAGCCCGGCGATCAGTGCGCGGAAGTCCGCCGAGCGGCGCAGCGGCGTGAGGTCGAGGAGAACGTGCCTGGTCAGCCACCGGGAGCGGGGCCGACTCATCCGCGCGCCACATGAACTTCCATCGCGTTCAATATAACTTTTTTATCTGAACGTACGGTTGCGGCTCCCGGCCGTCCCGCTCAGACTCGCGCGGCGTTCACGTAGCTAGCGTGGCTCTCCGGCGCGAGCACGACCCAGACCTGGCCGGGGGCGAACAGCATCCGCTTGCCGCCGGGCAGCGTGAACGTGGTGCCCCTGTTCAGGCCGCGCCGCGACCAGTGCACGCTGTACGCCCGGCCGTTGCGCAGGATGACCGCGGTGCCGGAGCCGATCGACCTCGCCAGCGGCGGCAGGCCGCCGTACTCCTCGAACCGCGACTCGCCGATATAGACGTGCTGGATGATCACGGTCGCGCCGCCGAGCTGGCCGCCCTCGGTGGCCCTGCCCGGCGCGCCGTCCATCCAGACCAGCCACCGCTTCGCCTTCGCCGACCAGCGGAAGGTATAGGTCGCCGCCGGGTACTTCACCGTGTACGACCCGGCCGCCCGGCCGCCGGCCGGCTGCGCGCCGAACCGGAACCCGATGTCGCGGGCCTTGCTGGCTTTCGGTGCCTCCTTCAGCAGGGTCCGCGGGTTCGCGTACAGGTTCTCAGGCGCGGCCCGGGAGGAGATCCGGTAGTACCCGTTCACCTGGAGCGCGTACAGGTCGGCGATATGCGCCCGCTCGATGAACGGCACCAGGTGCGGGGTCGCGCCGGACCAGGCGAACGCGGGGCGGCCGAACTGGGGCAGCAGGTACAGGTCGCTCTCGCGGGCGCTGCGCACCGGGCCGACCGTCGTCGGCACGCGGGAGGAGAACACCGCCATGAACCGGGTGAGGCCGCCCTCGACCGGTTCGACGTAGACGATGTCGGCGGACTGCAGCCCGGTCTGCGGCCGCGCGGTCACGATGTTGTCGATCTTCACCGCGAGCACCCGCTTGAGCGCGCTGACCGGCTCGCCGGTGAACGGAGAGTACAGCTGGGTCGAGACGACACGGGTGGGCGCCGGCTGCGGGTGCAGCGGGAGCGTGGGGCGCGCGGACGGCCGCGCTGGCGCCGCTGAACTGGACAGCGCGGCAACCAGGAAGATCGTGAACGCGACGACTACGGCGACGGCCGGCAAGCCGACTCGCAGGGCGATTCGCCGGCGCCTGCTCATGGCCGGGCCTCCTAATTCGGGAACGCCAGTAGGTCGATCGCTCCCCGCCATCCGGCATGCTATGCGGGACAACCGAGTGATATCTGGGTTTTCCGGGTTATCCGCCGGCTAACTATGGAACATAGCGCGGCGCGGATAAGTTTAGTTTGTATAACGCAAATATTGGACGGTAGCGATGAATGACGCGGACGCAACGCCAGACCTGCCCGGCCGCCTCGGCGTGGCGGTGCAGCTGCTGGCCCATGCCGGGAAGCAGGCGGGCAAGGACGCGGCGAAAGCGGGCGGCGGACGAGGCGAGCTGACGCCCACCCGGCTCACCGCCCTCGCCGTGCTGGCCGAAGCGGGCCCGATACGGCTCGGCGGCTTCGCCTCCAGGCTCGGGGTGCAGGTGTCCACCATGTCGCGGATCGTGGACATCATGGCCGCCTCCGGCTGGCTGGAGCGCCGCCCCGACGAGGCCGATCACCGGGCCTGCGTCATCGCGATCACCAGCGCGGGCTCGGCGCTGCTGGACGCCGTCCGGCAGGACGGCGCCACCCGGCTCGCGACGTGCGTCGCCCGGCTCGGCCCTGACGACCTCGCCGTGCTCGAGGCCGCGCTGCCGGTACTCGAGTCCCTGGCGCAGCAGGTCGCGTCCCGTCAGCCGGTCACGCTGGGCGTGCCGGTCTCCGGTGTCACCGGAGGTTGACCGGGAGCCGTCCGATGCCTGGAATCCCGTTGTCATCGGTGGCCGTAGCTTGCCTGGTGAGGATGTCACGCAGCTCGCTCGTGTCGTCGTCTGAGTAGCGGTCGAGAATCGCTTCGAGGTCGCGCCGCTCGGCCGGGGTCGAATAGTTCGCGAGCTCGCGCTCCAGCACCAGCCGTCGCTCGCGGTCCGCGGGCGGGCTGACGTGCATGACCAGCGCGGCAAAGAGGAACAGGAACCCAGTGAGGAAGGCAAGGGCGCCCGGTCCGTCGTTCAGTACGACGCCGGTCGCGGTCAGCGCCCCGCCCGCCAGCAGGGGCAGCCAGCGCAACCGCAGCGCGTGTCCCAGCCGGATCAGGCCGACGGCCGCGAGCAGGCCGCTGATGCGAAGAAGCCTGCGCAGCCGCCGGGTGCCCGCGGTCCGCGGGAGCGCCGTCAGGCCGTACCTGCCGGCTGGGCCGCGGGACGAGCGCCACACCACAACGGTCCGCCGCCGTGCTCGCAGTGCCATCGCAGCCTCCGGTACTTCGGCTCCGCCCTGCGTGCCCTCAATGATACGCTCCGGCGCTTTCGCCGACCGCCGCTGCCCGGGCACGGTCGCGGCGTACGCGATGCCGCCGGTCGCCGCCCCCGCACCGCGCCTTGTGGCTGCCACTACGCGCGCGGCAGTTACCTTGTGGCCCACGCCGGTATGGCTGCCCGCGCTGTGCGCGGGCAGCCGCCCCTAGCTGGCTTTTTGTCGTGCGGGCCAAGGCTGGCACTGGACCGGGCCGGTTATCGTCTACGCATGCCGGACATCCGCCTGGTCCGCAGGCCGCTTGACTGGGATCTCACGCCCGTGCAGGTGCTGCGCCTGGTCCGGGCGGACCCGCATCCTGTGGCGCTGTTCGGCGCGTGGGCCGGCGGCTGCGACATCGTCGGATCCCGGCCCCGGCTGGTACACAGCAGCGCGAGCGGGCCGCTGGACGACGTCCTCGACGGGGCGCTGCCAGCGCCGGCGCCGCCGGATCCGGATGCCGGCGCGGACCCGGCGTTCGGCGGCGGGTGGATCGGCTACCTGGGGTACAGCGCCGCGGGCGAGGCGCTGCCGCCGGCCGGCGCGCGGCGGCTGCCCGCGTGGTGGTTCGGCTGGTACGACCATGTGCTGCGCAGGGACCGGGCGACGGGGGAGTGGTTCTTCGAGGCGCTGTGCACTGATGGCGAGGCCATGGAGCAACGGTTCGCGGATCTGTCACGGCGGGCCGCGGAACCGTCCCCTGACCCCGGCGACTTCCAGTGCGGCGACTTCCGGCTGGTCCCGTCCCCCGCGGAGCACCGGGCGGCGGTCCGCCGGACGGTCGAGTACATCGGGCAGGGGGACATCTTCCAGGCCAACATCTGCCTGCGCGCGGAGGCCGGCTTCCGCGGCGACCCGCTCGACGCGTTCTGCCAGGCGGCGGCCGCCCTGGCCCCCCCGTACGCCGCGTTCCTCACCGTGCCGGGTGGCGCGGTGGCGAGCCTTTCTCCCGAGCTGTTCCTGCGGCGCGCCGGCACCAGCGTCGAGTCCAAGCCCATCAAGGGCACGGCGCGCCGTGACCAGGCCGACCGCGACCAGGCAGAAGCGCAGCGAGCCGCCCTGGAGCGCTCGGCGAAGAATCGCGCGGAGAACGTGATGATCGTCGACCTGGTGCGCAACGACCTCAGCCGGGTCTGCGTCCCCGGCAGCGTCACTGTGCCCAGCCTGCTCGGCACCGAGCCGCACCCAGGGGTCTGGCACCTCGTCTCCACGGTCCGCGGCACGCTCCGCTCCGGCGCCACCGACGGCGACCTGATCCGGGCGGCCTTCCCGCCCGGCTCGGTCACCGGCGCCCCGAAGGTGCGCGCCCTCGAGGTCGTCGACGAACTGGAGGCGACGCCGCGCGAGGTCTACACCGGCGCGATCGGCTACCGCTCCCCGGTCGCGGGCCTCGAGCTCAACGTCGCGATCCGCACCTTCGAGTTCGCGGCCGGCCGGGTCTGGCTCGGCGCTGGCGGCGGCATCGTCGCCGACTCCGACGACGCGGCCGAATACGCCGAGTGCCTCACCAAGGCCATCCCGCTGCTCACCGCTCTCGGCGCCCGCCTGGACACCGAAGCCGCGGGGACCGGCCCGGCCGCCGACCTCGCGCCGCGCCCCACGGCCGGCGTGTTCACCTCGCTCGTGGTTACCGACGGCCGGACCCGCGGGCTCGCCGCCCATCTGGACCGGCTGGCCGCCAGCGTCGCCCGGCTCTACCAGAAGGACCTGCCCGCGTCGCTGCCCGCCGACCTGGCCCGCTGCCTGGCCGGGCGGCCGGCCGGCCGGCTGCGGATCACCGTCCGCCCGGTCGGCGGCCCGCTGCAGGCCACCGTCGAGGTCGTCCCGCTCACCCCGCCGCCGGACGCGGTCACGCTGCGCCCGGTGACCGTCTCAGGCGGCATCGGCGCGCACAAGTACCGGGACCGCCGCCTGCTCGCCGCGCTCACCCGCCAGGCGCGCCTGGCTTCTGCCGAGCAGCTCCTGCTCACCGACGACACCGGCGAGCTGCTCGAAACCGACCGGGCGAACCTCTTCGCGGTCGCCGACGGCGTGCTGCTCACCCCGCCAGCGGACGGCCGACTGCTGCCGGGCACGACCAGGGCAGCGATCATCCAGGCGGCGCGCGACAGCGGGATCAAGGTCGGCTTCAAGCCGCTGACCCTCGATCAGCTCCAGGCGGCCAGCGAGGTCTTCGTGACCAACGCCGTCGCCGGCATCCTCCCCGTCACCGCCGTCCTCCCCGGCGCCGTGGGTCCAGACTCGGCCGTCGACTGCCGCGCCATGTCCTGGGCCCCCGGCCCGGTGGCCCGCCGTCTGGCCGCCACCCTCGGCGCCCGCCCCCTCGATCCGCCATTTGCCCCGCCGGCACCAATGGCCCCGCCGGCCACGCCCGCGTCGCCGCTGTCACGACCGCCAATCAGCGGTGTGGCCCACAACCGCGAATCTAGTGGCGCTGTGGGCCACACCGCCAATAGCGCCCTTACCCGCGCTGGTGATAACAGCAAGAAGCGGGCCGCAGGCCCGCTCGTGATCCTGATCGATAACTACGACTCGTTCACCTGGAACCTCGCCCACCTGCTGGACAGCGCGGGCTGCCTGGTCGAGGTCGTCCGCAACGACGAGGTGACCGCGGCCCAGGTCGCCGGGGCGGGCCCGGCGGGCGTGGTGATCTCGCCGGGCCCGTGCGCCCCCGCCGAGGCCGGGATCAGCATCGACGTGGTCCGCCGCTGCGCCGGGGTGACCCCGCTGCTGGGCATCTGCCTGGGGCATCAGGCGATAGCGGCGGCGTTCGGCGCGGACATAATCAAGGCGCCCCGCCCGGTGCACGGCCAGGCCTTCGCGGTCACCCACGACGGCGGGGGCGTGCTGGCGGGCCTGCCCAGTCCCTTCCAGGCCACCCGCTACCACTCGCTCATCGTCGATGAGCACACGCTGCCCGCCGACCTCGTGATAACAGCAAGAAGCGGCAGCCTGCCGATGGGGCTGCGGCACGTCAGCGCCCCGGTCGAGGGCGTCCAGTTCCACCCTGAGTCGATCCTGACCACGCACGGAGCGGCGCTTATCAGGAATTTCGTGCTAGCCGTACCGGGCGGCCGGCGATCACAATCGAGGCGGAAGACAGCAACAGGAAGGCAGCGGCGATAGCGATGAGCGTTCCGGAACAGCAGGTGACCGTGGGCTTCGTGGGCCTGGGCAACATGGGCTGGCCGATGGCGAGGAACCTGCACGCGGCCGGCTTCCGGCTGGTCGTCCGCGACATCGAGGCCGCGAAGCAGGACAGGTTCGCCGCTGAGCATCCCGGCGCCGTCGCCGCCGCCTCCCCTGACGCGTTCGCGCCCGCGGGCCTCGTGGTGACGATGCTGCCCAACGGCGCGATCGTGCGGGACGCGATGCTCGGCTGGGGGATCGGCGCGGCCTTGCGGGACGGCGCGCTGCTGGTCGAGATGAGCTCGTCAGACCCGTCCGACACGCTGCTGCTCGCCGCCGGCCTGCAGCCGTTCGGCGTGCGGATGGTGGACGCGCCGGTGTCCGGCGGCGTGCCGCGGGCGGTCACCGGCGAGCTGGCCGTCATGGTCGGCGGCGCATCGGCCGACGTGGCCGCGGCTCAGCAAGTGCTGCGCGTGCTCGGCGACCCGGCCAGGCAGTTCAGGACCGGCCGGCTGGGCAGCGGGCACGCGATGAAGGCGCTGAACAACGTCATCGCCGCCGCCACGACCTGCGTGACCGCCGAGGCGCTCGTCGTCGGCAAGCGGTTCGGCCTGGACCCCAGGACCATGATCGATATCGTCAACGCATCCACCGGCCGGTCCTTCGTCAGCGGCGTCTTCGACTCCGAGGTGCTGACCGGCCGCTACGGGACCGGGTTCGCGCTCGGGCTGCTGTCCAAGGACGTGCACATCGCCGCCAGCGTCGCCGCCGCGGCGGGCGCCGACGTGCCGGTGATCGCGCTGACCGACGAGCGGTACGCCAAGGCGCTCACCGGGCTCGGCCCCGCTGCCGATCAGTCGATGGCGCATCAGGCCTGGTGGGATGAGCCCCTTAGCCAGTGATCCGCCCCCGATGTGGCCTCGGCCACATCGGGGTGGGGGGATAGACGAGACAAGTTAGGTTAGCCTAACCTTAGTTCTCATGACGTGGGCAGACAGCGTTCCTAACCTGCTGATCGGGCTGCGCGAGGGTCTTGAGGCCGGCCTGGTGGTGAGCATACTGCTCGCCGCGGTGCGCAAGATCACGCCAGAGGCCGGCAGGGCGTCAACGGCGCCGATATGGCTGGGCGTGCTCGGCGCGGTGATGCTGGCGGGCAGCTTCGCCGCCGTGCTCACGTTCTCGGTCGCCGACCTGTCGGGCCGGGCGCAGGAGGCGGTCGGCGGCCTGCTCAGCGTGTTCGCCGTGGGCCTGGTCACCTGGATGATCTTCTGGATGCGGCGCACGGCGGCCGGCCTGGCCGCCCAC
>Ga0207700_10002478_pt1 | contig 10598 bp, 6 predicted proteins | sample LARL82metaG_FD_184348 | JGI IMG/M metagenome (GOLD analysis project Ga0207700, IMG submission 184348) | Corn, switchgrass and miscanthus rhizosphere microbial communities from Kellogg Biological Station, Michigan, USA - LAR L8-2 metaG... | ecosystem: Host-associated > Plants > Roots >...
GCCCGCGGCATAACCGGTGTGCGAGCCCAGCTGGGCCAGCCAGACCGCCCCGCCCGCGGCGGCCAGCATCCCGGACGCGACCAGCGGCTTGGGCCCGACCCGGGGCATCAGCACGATCGTGGACAGGTTGGACGCGACGATGAGGCCGGCGCTGAGCGGCAGGACCGCCACCCCGGTCACCAGCGGCGAGTACCCGAGCGTCTGCTGCAGGTAGTAGGTCAGGAACAAGAAGATCCCGAACAGCCCGACCGAGGCGATGAACATCGACAGGTACGCGCCGCCGCGGTTGCGGTCGAGCACCACCCGAGGCGGCAGCAGCGGGTGAGCGGCCCGGCCCTGCCAGGCCGCGAACACCGCCAGCAGCACCGCGCCGGCGGCCAGGAACCCGTAGGTCGACGGCGTGGCCCAGGTGTGCGTCGCCGCGTTGGCGAACCCGTAGACCAGGCAGAACATGCCGCCGGATGACAGCAGCGCACCCGGGATGTCCAGCCTAGGCCCGGCCCGGGATGGTTGCCGCGTAAGCAGCAGCGCGCCCCCGGCGAACGCGACGCCCGCGAAGAGCAGGTTCACGTACAGCGTCCAGCGCCAGGACAGGTATTCGGTCAGCGCGCCGCCGAGCAGCAGCCCGATCGCGCCGCCGGCCCCGGCGATCGCCCCGTAGACGGCGAACGCCCGGCTGCGGTCCTTCGGCTCGGTGAACGTGGTCGTCAGCAGGGACAGCGCCGAGGGGACCAGCAGCGCGGCGAACGCGCCCTGGCAGGCCCGCGCGGTGATCAGCATGGCGAAGCTGACCGACGCGCCGCCGACGGCCGACGCGCCGGCGAAGCCCACCAGGCCGGTCAGGAACGTGACCTTGCGGCCCAGCAGGTCCGCCAGCCTGCCCCCGAGCAACAGGAGGCTGCCGAACGCCAGGCTGTACGCGGTGATCACCCACTGCCGGTCCGCCGTGGAAAAGTGCAGCGACCGCTGCGCGGATAGCAGCGCGATGTTCATCACCGTGAGGCTCATGATCACCATGACCTGCCCCAGGCCGATCACGCCCAAGATCAGCCAGCGCCGCCGGCCCGGGCCGCCGCTAACGGTAGTGGCATCAGACATGAGACTCACCACGTCTTCCTCGGTTGTTACTGCGCGCGCACGGAAGCATCTGTTGACCTGGAGATGCTTGTTCTCACAGCGCGTCTCCTGCAGGGGCCGGTTTGCCGGTTGGGAGCCAGGCTGGCGTACGGCGAGGTGAGGCGGCATCACTTTGTTTGAGTGATTGAGTCGGCTCGCGGAGCGGCGAGCGAGCCGCCTCGGTCGCCACTTCTTCTCGACAGGCCGCCCGGCGGGCACGCCGCTCGTCCTCGGCGGTACCTCCCCCACAAGCCCGAGGTGATCCCGTGGTCCACCGCCCAGGCCAGGCGCGCGGCCTGCGCTGGGCAGGCCCGGCAGATCCGTTCGGGCGAGAGCCTTGCGATCGACCCCGGTGTGCCGGATCACCGAGATCCGGTGATGGCCTCTTACACGGCTCGTAGCAATCCTGGGTCCACCGGCCGGGCGTCTCCCTGGTCCGGCACGATCAGGCAAAGACTCCGAGGAGAGGGCCATGACCACTACCACCGAGCAGCTCGAGGCCAACAAGAAGCTGGCGCGCGACTACATCGACCAGGTGTTCAACCAGCACAACCCGTCAAAGGCGGCCGACTTCGTCACCGGCGACGTGATCTGGCACGGCAACAGCCTCGGCGATATCGCCGGCGCGGAGAATCTGGCCGGCCTGCTGGGGTCGTTCATCGGGGCACTGCCGGACCTGTACGCGGCCGAGCAGGACGTCACCGCCGAGAACGACCTGGTCATGGTCCGGCTCGTCGTGACCGCCACGGTCAAGGGCAGCCTGCTGGGCGTGCCGGCGGACGGCAAGCCGGTCCGGTGGAACGCCGTGGACATCTACCGGGTCACCGACGGCAAGATCAGCGAGGAATGGGCGGCTGACGACATCGCGACCATCATGGCCCAGCTCGGTGTCTTCAGCCCGCCGTGGGCCGCCTGACATCCCCCGCCAGCAGCCAGGCCCGCACGCGAGCGAACCCCGCACGAAATTAACACTAGCCTCGTCGATCTGGCGCAGCGCGGCCCGAATCTATGAGCCTCGCGGCATACCGGGCGACCACCGTTACCGGGTCGGGGCGGTACCCGAACTTGCACGCGAGCGTGCCAGCCGGGGCGAATGGGTACTCCAGCTAGTTCTGGGCACCGATCCACTCCAGGCCAGCGCATGTACTGTCAACGAGGCGAATTACCGACATCCGGTGATGACGTCTCACCTAGCCGGCAGAGAGCCTGGGTCCGTCGTGAAGGCTCGTACGGCCGCCAGGGGGACGTGCCTCCGGGCCATGGGAGAGATCGTGACACCAGTCTCCGGCGCCGGCGGCGCCCCGGACCTGCCTGCCTCGTATCCGGGCCGGTACGCGTGACCGATATCGACGGCCGCGGAATCCCGCACCGGATCAGGTCGACTTCTTACTCGGGGAACCACATCACGAAAGGTGGACCAAAGTGGCTAATTCGGAGAGCACGGTTGCCATCATCGGCACTGGCAACATCGGCAGCAGGCTGGCGGCGGACTGGGCGGCCGGCGGTCAGGACTTCCTGCTGGCCGGCCGCGACGCCAACGCCGCCCGGAAGATCGCGGCCGACCTGGGCGGGCGCGCCGAGGCGGTCAGCGTGGACGAGGCGGTCGACCGGGCCGACGCGCTCGTGGTCGCCGTCTGGCTGCCCGATTTCGAGCAGTTCATCGCCCAGTACGGCGATCGGCTAGCGGGCAAGGTGATCGTCGACCCGAGCAACCCGGTCGGACAGGACGCCGACGGCAACTATCGCAAGGTCATCGGCGCGCAGGAGTCCTCCGGGCAGATCCTGGCCGGGCTGCTGCCGGCCGGGGCCCGGCTGGTCAAGGCGTTCGGCACGCTGTCGGCCCCCTCGCTGGCCGCGGCCGCGCGGCGGGAGCCCGAGCGGGCGGTGCTGTTCTACGCCGCCGATGACGACGCGGCCGGGGACCTGGTCGCCGAGCTGATCCGGGCCGCCGGCTTCGACCCGGTCCGTGTAGGCGGCCTGGACCAGTCCATCCGCATCGAGATGTTCGGCGACCTGCACGAATACGGCGCCCTGGGCCGGGTCGTAACCAAGACCGAGGCGTTGAAGGCCATCTGACCTGGCCAGCCCCGGCACCACGCCCGCGCGGCAGCGACCCGGCACTATCCGGATTGGGATCGCGCCGTCCTCGTACGGCTTCGGCGCAATGCGCCCCGAGGCTGAGGTGAATACACCTCCGATGTACCTCCGGTGGTCCCTTCGTGTATCAGGGCTGCAGATGCCAGGGCCGCCCCGGCTCCACGGTGGTGTAGCACACGCGAGAGTTGCAGCTACTGTCGGCAGGTCGTAGGCGTTAGCCGGGCGGTCACCCGATCTGGGTGATTAGGGTTCACCTGCCAGCACTCGACCACGGCTCCATGGTCCCAGTGCCCGTCCTGTATGCGATCTGGATCTTCGGCCACCTTGGCGCCCTAGTCCTGTCTGCCTTCGTGGCGCGGTTTCGCAGCGGCACGGCGCCGACACCGTACTCACAAATTACCTAGATCAGATGACAGTCGCTCACCTTGATGGCCGCTAGGTTCGAGCGCATCCGAATCCTGCTACGAAAGGTGCGGTTCCACATGACCAGTGCCCCAGTGCGCGATCCGCTCGCCGACCATCTCCTCACCCCGGAAAACTCAGCGTTCCTGCTCATCGACTACCAGCCCTCCCAGATCGCCGGGGTCCATTCGATGGATCGCGACCTCCTGCTCAAGAACGCCGTCTCGACGGTCAGGACCATCAAGACCTTCGGGATCCCGGTCGTGCACTCGACCATCAACGTCGCCTCCGGCCGGGGACAGCCCACCCTCCCCGACCTCGCCGAGCTGCTGACCGACGACAAGCCGCTCGACCGGACCACGACCAACTCCTGGGAGGACATCGAATTCGTCCAGGCCGTCCACGCCACCGGCCGCCGCAAGCTCATCATCTGCGCCCTGTGGACCGAGATCTGCATGGCCTTTACCGCCCTGGATGCCCTGCGCGAGGGATACGAGGTGTACCCGGTCATCGACGCGATCGGCGGCACCTCGCCCGAGGCCCACCGCGCCGGCCTGGACCGCGTGATGCAAGCCGGCGGGCAGCCGGTCAGCTGGGTCGCTCTTGCGGTCGAGCTGCAGCGCGACTGGGCCCGCCAGGACACGGTCGCGGCCATCATCGAGATCGTCCTCACCGACCGCCTGTTGAAGGAGCAATAGCACCTCCTCCCGGCCCCGGCTCACAAGGTCGCCCGACAGCGGTGCTGCCCTTCACCCCGGTAGACCGCAGTGGGCGGTCACCGCCTCCACCCTGGAGGACGAAGGACCGCGACTGGGTGCGGTCCGCTTGGATCTTTGCGATTACGCGGTGTCGCCGGGCAAGCCGCCGCCATCGTTGGTTCGCTGCGGGCGGGAGGATGCAGTGCGGCGGCGGGTAGCCCGCCAGTGGAGTGACATGGGCCAGGCCTGCGTGGAGGAGGAAGCCGTAATGGAGACCGGATTCCGGCTGACCGCGAACGGTGCGGAGCGCCGCGTGACCTGCGAGCCGGATACGCCGTTGCTCGACGTGCTCCGCCATGACCTAGGCTTGGCCGGGCCGAGGTTCGGCTGCGGGTTGGGGCTGTGCGGGGCGTGCTACGTGCTGATCGGGGACCGTGCTCGCTCGTCCTGTGACCTGTCGATGTCGGCCGTGGACGGCCCGGTCACCACGGTGGAGGGGCTGGCGGCCGACGGCCGGCTTCATCCGGTCCAGCAGGCGTTCGTCGATGAGCAGGCCGCCCAGTGCGGCTATTGCACCTCGGGCATGGTGGTGGCCGCGGTTGGCCTGCTGCGCGAGCGTTCGGCTCCGGCTGAGCGGGAGGTGCGGGAGGCTCTGGACGGCAATCTGTGCCGCTGCGGCGCGCACGGCAGGATCGTCCACGCGGCGCTGAAGGCAGCCGGGCAGAGGTCCGATGGGCGGACAGCTACCCGATCCTCCGATTCACGGAGGTCCCGGAGGTCGCGGTGCGCATTGTCGACGCGCCCGGCCAAGCCGAGGAAGGCGCGGGCGAGATCGCCCAGGGACCGGTCGCCGGCGCCATCGGCAACGCGGTCGCCGACGCCGTCGGGTACGCGTCCGCGACCTGCCGCTTTACCCGTGACCGCGTCGCCCGGGGCCATAGATGAGAGCTGACCTCATGAGGATCGACGTACACGCGCACTACTGGACCGAGGACTATCTCGACCTGCTGGCGGACCTGGGCAAGGCCGACGCAGGCGCGGCGCGCAGCCTCGGGGCCGGCGGCGGCGCCGAGCTGGAGGCCCGGCTGGGGCTGATGGACCGGGCCGGGGTCGAGATGCAGGTGCTGTCGGCCTGTCCGCAGCTGCCGTGCGGCGAGGACGCGCAGAAGGCGGTCAGGGCGGCGAGGTTCGTCAACGACCAGTACGCCGACCTGGCCCAGCGCCGCCGGGACCGCTTTCGCGGCTTCGCCGCGCTGCCGATGCCGCACGTCGAGGAGTCCGTCGGCGAAATGGGCCGGGCTCTCGACGAGCTGGGCATGGCCGGGGTGGCGATGAACACCACCGTCCTGGGGCGCGCGCTGGTCGAGCCCGATTTCAAGCCGGTCTTCGCCGAGCTGAACCGCAGGGGCGCGGTGCTGTGCCTGCACCCAGCCGGCAACAGAGCCTGCTCGCCGCTGATCGGCAACTACCATCTGACCTGGATGGTCGGCGCGCCGGTCGAGGACACGATCTCGGTCATGCACCTGATCACGCACGGCATCCCGGCCCGCTATCCGGACGTCAAGATCATCAACTCGCACCTCGGCGGAGCGCTGCCGATGCTGCTGCAGCGAGCCGACGACCAGTACCGCTGGGAGGCGCCGGATACGCCGGAGCGGCCCAGCGTGGCTGCGCGCCGGATGTGGTACGACACCGTCGGGCACGGCCACGTCCCCGCCCTCCGGTGCGCGATCGACTCACTCGGTGCGGACCGGCTCCTCCTCGGAACCGATTTCCCCTACGAAAACGGGGACATCTTCGTCCGCGCGGTCGATTACATCAACGACCCCCAGATCGACACGATCGCCGCCCGGGCCATCCTCGACCAGAATGCCAACGCCCTGTTCGGCATCGGACAGGAACGCCAGGAAACCGCCAGCTCCCCGGTGAGGACGGGTGATCCTCCTAGTAATCCAGCCAGTTTGGCGTCCACCGATCGTGACGTCCCTAGCGCCGTGCGCGAGATGGCGCACGGCACGGCCGATCAACTGCTTCGGCTCCCCCGTGTCCGGCAGCTGATCGCGGGGTCGCCCCACCTACCCTTTCTAGGTCGTTCCCGGGCACAATCCGCTGATCTGGGCCCCGCGGCCTCACGACTTTCACGGCCATCGCCTTCGACCGCCACGGCGGGGCTCCTGGGCACCGGGTTCAACACGGGCGGCCTGCTCGCCCAGCCGACCGTGCCCGCAGTCTTAGCCCGTAATTCCCCCGGCAGGGAGCCGACATGGGCGCTGACCAGGTAAAACAGTCACGGCTCATGACTACGTAGTCATGTAATCTCCGTGATCAAGGGCTCTTCCACCTGGTGAAACGCGTCGGCCAATCGGCTTGGGGAACTTCGGCTTAGTGCGCATCAGCAACAACGGCCGGACGGTGACGACCCAGCCAGTTCCAGGTCTCTACCAGCCCACGCGCATCGCCGTGAGCGCTAACGGCACGGTCCACGTGACGCAAGTAACAACAGAGAAAGAAGCTACGTAAAGTTGACAGACCCGCTCCCGATGACCAGAAGGCCGAGTTGAGCCGCGGGATGACAGAGCCTGGTACCGAACTCGTCAGGGAGGCCGACGCATCGGACGCCCGCTCATCGATCGGCTCGACCTCGTCGAGCGCTTCCGCGACATGGGTGAGGAACACATTCGAGTCGTTGTCTGATTCGTCGATCGACACCCATGCGAATATCTGGCAGTTGTACTCGGCCGATTGCGACAGCAGGGTCGTCTTGCCATAGCCGGCCGGCGCGACCACCGAGACGATTGAACGAGGGCTGGTTCCCCGCCAGCAACGCGATCAGCGAGGACCGATGGACGGTCTCAGGGCGGAGCAGGGGACGGCGGCTCGGCGGCGGCCTGAGTCTGGAGCTTGGGGGCCGGCACGCATCAGTGGGGTTTGCCGGCCATGCCCTGAGGGTTAGGCTGCCGGACAGGTTACAGTGCTGTTCGGGGCCTGGGAGGCCGTGTGCGCGGGCTGACGGACCGGCGTGCCGAGCGCGGCGTGCTGGACGGGCTGGTCGAGGCGGTGTGCGCCGGTGAGAGCCGGGTGCTGGTGGTGCACGGTGAGCCGGGGGTGGGTAAGTCGGCGCTGCTGGAGTACCTGGCCGACCGGGCGACGGGGTGCCGGGTGCTGCGGGTGTCGGGTGTTCAGTGGGAGATGGAGCTGGCCTTCGCCGGGTTGCATCAGCTGTGCGCGCCGCTGCTGGACCGCCTCGAGGTCCTGCCGGGGCCGCAGCGGGAGGCGCTGCGGACGGCGTTCGGCATGAGCGAGGGCCCGGCGCCCGACCGGTTCCTGGTCGGGCTGGCCGTCCTGGGCCTGCTGGCCGAGGCGGCGGTGGAGCGGCCGGTGGTGTGCCTGGTCGATGACGCGCAGTGGCTTGACCGCGCGTCGGCGCAGGTGCTGGCGTTCGTCGCGCGCCGGCTGGGGGCAGAGTCGGTGGGCCTGGTGTTTTCGGCCCGGGTTGCGGACGGTGAGCTGGCGGAGCTACCGGAACTCGAGGTCAAGGGTCTGCCGGAGCGTGATGCGCGGTCGCTGCTAGATGCGGTGCTCCCGGGGCCGATCGATGCGCGGGTGCGCGAGCAGATCATTGCTGAAACGCGGGGTAATCCGCTGGCGTTGCTGGAGTTGCCGCGCGCGGCGGCGCCGACGCACCTGGCGGGCGGGTTCGGGCTGCCCGCCGCGCTGGCAGGGCGGATTGAGGACAGCTTCCGCCAGCGTGTCGACGCCCTGCCGGCGCAGGCGCGGCGGCTGCTGCTGCTGGCGGCAGCCGATCCGACCGGCAATCCGGTGCTGGTGTGGCGGGCCGCGGGGCGGCTCGGGATCGGTACCGAGGTCGCGGGACCGGCGGCGGAGGCGGGGCTGGCCGAGTTCGGCGCCCGGGTCCGGTTCCGGCATCCGCTGGTGCGCTCGGCGGTCTACCGGTCGGCGCCGGCCGCGGACAGACAGGAGGCGCACCGGGCCCTAGCCGACAGCACTGATCCGCAGGCCGACCCGGATCGCCGAGCCTGGCACCGGGCGCAGGCCGCGGCCGGGCCCGATGAGGAGGTGGCCGCCGAGCTGGAGGACTCGGCCGGGCGGGCGCAGGCCCGCGGCGGGCTGGCCGCCGCGGCGGCCTTCCTGGAGCGCGCGGCGCTGCTGACGGCCGATCCGGTGCGCCGCGCGGGACGGACGCTGGCTGCGGCGCAGGCCAGCCTGCGGGCGGGCGCGTTCGGCAAGGCGCTGGAGCTGCTGGCCACGGCGGAGGCCGGGCCGCTGGATGAGCTGCAGGGCGCCCGGGCCGACTTGCTGCGCGGCCAGGTCGCGTTCGCCTCCGGCCCGGGCAGCGACGCTCCCCTGTTGCTGCTGAAGGCGGCCAGGCGGCTCGAGCCGCTCGATCACGGCCTGGCCCGCGAGACGTACCTGGACGCCTGGCAGGCGGCGCTGTTCGCCGGGCATCTGGCGGGCGGCGGCGACCTGGAGGAGGTCTCTAGCGCCGCCCGGGCGCTCCCTCCGCCGGCAAGCCCGCCGCGAGCGTCCGACCTGCTGCTGGACGGTCTCGCGTTGCTGGTCACCGACGGTCCGGCCGCCGCCGCCCCGGCGCTGCGCCAGGCCATCAGCGCCTTTGCCGGGCCGGACGTCCCGGTAGCAGAACGACTCCGGTGGAGCTGGTGGGTCCCAGTGGCGAGCCTGCCGCTGTGGGACGTCGAAGGCTGGCGCCTGATCGTGCCGCCGCTCCAGTTCGCTCGCAGGCTCGGCGCACTCGATCAGCTCCCGATCCTGCTGAGCGTGCTGGCCGGGGCCGCCGTATCGAGGGGTGACCTGGCGGCCGCCGCCTCGTTGATCGCAGAAGCCGACGCCGCCCGCGACGCCACCGGGGCGCGCCTAGTTGCCTACGCCGCCATGGTGCTGGCTGCGTTCCGGGGCAGCCATGCCGAGGCTGTCCCGTTGATCGAGGCCACCCTTGAGCAGGCCGCGGCCGCGGGGCAGGGAGCCGCAGTGACGTGGGCGCACTGGGTGGCCGCCATCCTCTATAACGGCCTGGGCCGCTACGCCGACGCCTTGGAGACAGCCCGGCAAGCCGCCGGGCACAGGCTCGTACATCTTTCGATGTGGGCGCTGCCCGAGCTGGTCGAAGCTGCCGCCCGCACTGGGAACACTGGGCTGGCCGGCGAGGCCCTCGATCGGCTATCTGAATGGACCCAGGCTGGCCGGACCGACTGGGGACTGGGGGTCGAGGCGCGGTCCAGGGCGCTGCTGAGCGACGGCGAGCAGGCCGACCGTCTGTACCGGGAGGCGATCGACCGGCTCGGCCGCACCGGCATGCGTCCGGAGTTGGCCCGCGCCCACCTGCTGTACGGGGAGTGGCTGCGCCGCCAGCGGCGCTCCGTCGACGCACGCGCGGAACTGCGCACCGCCAGCCAGCTGCTGGAAGCGATCGGCATGGAGGCATTCGCCGACCGAGCCCGCCGCGAGCTGCTGGCCGCCGGGGGGACCGCCCGCAGGCGCGCCGTCACCGCCAGGGAGGAGCTGACCGCGCAGGAGGCGCAGATCGCTCGGCTGGCCGCCGACGGGCTGTCGAACCAGGAGATCGGCGTTCGGCTGTTCCTGTCCCCGCGCACGGTCCAGTATCACCTGAGCAAGGTCTTCGCCAAGCTCGACGTGACCTCGCGCACCCAGCTCAGCCGCGTCCTATCTGGCCGTTTAGACCCTGCGTCCCGGCCAGCCCTCCGCCGGAGCTGCTGCTAGCCATCAATGCTGGCCGGTTAGCAGATTCAGACCCGGCCGCCGAGCAGGACGATGGCGGTGTGGCAAGGCACGACCAGAAGGAACTGTGATGGGTCCGGAAGAGACCCTGCCATCGGGCGGCCCTAACGCCGCTTCACGGTCATTGGCGCTAGCGCTAGCGACAGGCATTGTTAACTCCATCGGTTACCGGAGCCACAGCCGGGTGAAAGCGGAATGGAAACTCGCCGGCTGATCGCTCGCGACGATCTTCTCGCCACTTTGGATCGCGCGGTGGCGAGCAAGGTGACGATAATCTCGGCTCCGGCCGGCAGCGGGAAGACGTCGCTGCTGCGCGCGTGGGCCGGCCGGCCGGGGCAGCGGCACAGGCTCGCCGTCGTGCAGGTGCAGCGCGATCAGCAAGACGCCCAGCAGTTCTGGCTGGCCCTGCTCGGCGCGGTCCGTCGTGCTTCCGATACGACCAGCGGCGCGGAACCGCCGGCGGCGACACCGGAGTTCAACGGGCGGGCGATGGTCGACCGGGTGCTGTCG
>Ga0207700_10002481_pt1 | contig 10584 bp, 9 predicted proteins | sample LARL82metaG_FD_184348 | JGI IMG/M metagenome (GOLD analysis project Ga0207700, IMG submission 184348) | Corn, switchgrass and miscanthus rhizosphere microbial communities from Kellogg Biological Station, Michigan, USA - LAR L8-2 metaG... | ecosystem: Host-associated > Plants > Roots >...
CCGGCGGCCAGCCGGTCAGTGGTGGCCTGGTCGAGCGTTGCAGTCGGTGCGTGCAGGTCATGGCCGCAGCCTAGGAGGACGGCCCGGCGGCGCACATCGCGTGAATGCCCTATTCGCGGCAGCCCGCAGGGTAGGGCGAACACCCTATTCCGCCGCTATCGCGCGGACAGGAGGTCGTGCTCGTAGGCGTAGGCGGTCGCGGCCGCGCGGCTCGTGACGCCGAGCTTGGCGAAGATGCTCTCGACGTGGCGGCCGACGGTGTGCTGGCTGATCACCAAGGTCCCGGCGATCTCCCGGTTGGTCTTGCCTGCCGCCAGCTCGGCTAGGACTTCCCGCTCTCGAGCCGAGAGGCTCGCGCCGCGATCGGCGGCCGCACCCGAGCTCATGAGCACGTCAAGATGTTCGACGTCCGGCCGGGCGCCCAGCTCGACGAAGGCGTTGCGGGCGTTGCCTAGCTCCAACGCCGCGGCCACACCATCGCCCATCGCCGCGCACGCCAACCCCACCGCGACCGCGGTGCGCGCCGTTTCGTAAGGCATGCCCAACGACCGCCACGCGGCCGCCGCGGTGCGCAACTCGACGAGGGCGGCCACCACGTGGCCCTCACCGGCCAGCACCGCGCCCAGAGCATCAGCAGCCATCGCACGCAGCACCGCCGAGGACCCACCAGCTGCGACCGCCGCCAGTTCCTCGGCTGCCGCCCGCGCCCCGCCCACATCTCCCGCGGCGCGGCGTATCTCGACCGCAGCGGCCAGCAGCCCCGGTCGCTCCAACGGCTGGTGGTACTCCTGCAGCGCTCGTCCGATCGTGACCACCGCGGAGGGCGCCTCACTTCGGGCTAGCTCGAGAAGAGCGATGCCCGGTACCGGGTCGTGCCCGTAGCGGTTCGCCTCCCGGTAGTCCACCTCGGCATGATCGAGGTCGCCGCGGAGGCGGTGAAGCTCGCCTTCCTGGTAGTAGGCCAAGCCGATAGCCGGGTGCGGCGGATCCGCCAGGTAGCGGCACGCCGCCTCGGCGGCAGTGATCGCCTCGGACCACCGGCCGGCGATCTGCTGCAGCTGTGACCGATGAACAAGACACTGCCCGCGATAGGGCACCAGCTCCGGCTGCGCGTCGCACCAGTCCCCCAGGGCGGCAGTCCACTCCGACGCGCGGCCGATGTCGTGGAGCCGCAGACACTCGATGATGACCGCGCAGTACACGATTCCTGTTACCACCGGCCCGACCTCGCCGCTGGTGACTGACACCATCACCTCGTCGAGCCGGCCAACACCCTCGGGCACCTCGCCCATCGCGATGAGCGCCTGGCCGTGGCCGAGCACCCCCAGCGCCCGGAGATCGGCATCACCGGAGCGCATGCCGACCTCGGCGGCCCGCACCGCGAGATCGGCAGCCAAAGTGGGCTCGGTACCGAGCGCGCCCAGAAGCCGCAGAATCAGCACGTAGCCCGACGCCGCGCAGCCGGGGCCCACGTCTGCGAGCACCCTCTCGGCTCGCGCCAGCCATCCACCCGCCGTAGCCATCTGACCTTTCAGGAACAGACACAAAGAGAGCAAGACCGCGCAACGGGCCGCTGTCGCCCCATCGCCCGCCTCGAGCGCAGACCGGTGAGCGCACTCCCACGCGTGCGCACAGACATCGTCCTCGCCGACCAGATACGCGGCCACCGCCAGCCGCTCGAAGTCCTCCGCGGGAAGGGAGCCGGCCTCGGCGGCCGCTGAAAGCGCGTCACACGCTTCCCGCCACGCCCCGCGGGCGAAGGCCCCGCGCGCCGAGTCGACCATCGATCTCATGCCAGGTTCACAATCTTGGCGCGCGCACGCCCGATCCAGTGCGTCAACCAACATCGGGCGCTCATGACGGGCGCCGCGTCGATCGGGGGTACGCCGTCCAGGGTCCTCCCCGTCCCTCCTCGTAGCCCTTGCTGCAGGCAAGGATTACTCCCGCAGGTCGTCATAGGTAAGCAGGCTGGTGAAATCTTCGATGTGCGTCTGCATGACGATTCCGGGTGCGCGAGATGGGAGCGTTCACCCAAGCCGGTGAGGGTAGGTGTATGCAGACTGTGCCCGTGTTCCTCTAGCCGCGGGACAAGCTTCTTGCAGCACCGGCCCCCGAACCAGGCACGATGCACAAGAGCAAGAACTGCCAATGCCGTTCCTTCCCGGTGCGGTGTACCCGGCGATGCTCAGCATGAATGATGCGGCACTGGCGCCGCGACATCGGCACTGAGATCGTGGCCGACGAAAGCCTTGCGGGTCTTGTAACAGATGAATGCAGAGCCGAGATGTGCCTGATGTGCATTTCTAATGGAGATGTTGCTGCCGCAAGCACCAGAGCCCGCGGTTTGCTTGCCCCGCGTCCATCAGCTTCGGGCTGCGAGGCACCGTTGCTGACGGTGGAAGCCCACGGTGTGTAGCACGATCTGACCTAGTGCTTGGGAGTTCGCGGCCGGCCGCCTGCCCACCGCGCCTGCAAGGAAGGCGGGGAAGACCAGGACACTCCGCCCTCGCGCTGCCGGTGAGCCCTACGCGGCCCGGTCGGGGAAGGCACGAGTGACGGCGGCGGTGCGGCTGGAGACGTGCAGCCGTTCGTAGATGTTCTCCAGGTGGGTGCGCACGGTTCCCTCGGAGATGCCCAGCCGCCGGCCGATCTGGGTGTTTGTGTGCCCGGCGGCCAGCAGGCGAATCAGGTCGGTCTGCCGGGGGGTGAGCCTGGGCACGGGATGGCGGCGGCGCTCGGCCTCCATGTAGGCCTGGTGCAGGTGCGGGCGCAACAGCGTCAGCAGTGCCCGGTCCCGCTCGGAGAAGTCCGGCCCCGGCCCGCGGGCCAAGTACAGCCGCACGTGCCGCCCGGGCCCTGCGGTTCGCGGCGGCGCTTCGGGCAGGCACAGCATGAGACAGTGCTCGACCCCCAGCAGCCGGTCGTGATCGGTGTACATGCCGGTGGAATGCCATTGCCGGGCCGAGTAGAAGTCCGTGATCTTGATGACACTGCGCAGGTCACCGGTGCGGCCAGGGTAGCTGCAGAACCGGCAATCCCAGTAATGCGTCCAGTACGCCTGGTCCACTTGCAGGTCCTCAACGTGGGCGGCGCGCGGCATTTCCTGCCCGAACCAGAACGCTTGCTGGCCGCTGTCGAAGCCGAGGAGATCCACTCCATCGCAGCGGATCTGGCCCATCAGGTCAGCCAGTAGCGATTCCGGCAGCCCTCCGTCGGCGGGCAGGTCGGGACGGTCCTCGCTGACGATCCCGGCCAGGGCGACCAGGTCCCGTTCGCTGGCCCTCGCGGGAGTGCTCATCGCGGCCCCCATTTCTCCCGGTGGGTCTCACGTTACGCCAGGCAGCATCGGTCTGGGCATCCGCAGAACGTCGGATAGCAGGCGCGCCGCGGGCGTGCCCACAGTGGCACTAGATCGATCGCACCATGAGCCGAAGGAGATCGTCATGAACCCTGTCCGCCACATCCGTCGTCTGGCTGGCGTCCTGGCCGGGCTCGCCGCTGCCATACTGGCGTTCGCCGCGACCGCGCCAGCCGCACTCGCCTCAGGCCCAGGACCGCTGCCGCTTCCTCCTCCCATCCGGGAAAAGCACCCATCCCTGCCGCCCGGGCACCTAGGCGGGCCGGTGCTGGGCTCCAACCGCGCCGGGTACCCGCCCATCTCTCACGTCCACACCGTCGTCACCGGTGGCATGCCCGGCTGGCAGATCACCCTGATCGCTATCGGGGCCGCGCTGCTCGCGGCCACAGTGGCGGTGCTCCTGGACCGCGCGCGGGCCGCGCGCCGGAAGGCGATCACGGCGGCCGCCTGAACCTGACCGCAGCTGGCGCTAGGCCGCGCGGCTGGTCAGTCGCCGCGCGGTCCTTCACGCGGGGAGAAAGCAATGAGAGCAACAGCGAGGAAGCTGCGGCGTTCGTCGGCCTCGTGCTCTGGCGCCGCGCACGATCTCGTTGAGCTAGCCAGGCACCAGCGTTCACTGGCGCTGATCAGCGGGTGGGTAGTCAGCCGGTATCTGCGCCGTTCTTGTTCCCAGTAACGCGGGCCTTCGTCCCGCAGTTGGGCAGGGGTGAGGATGAGCAAGTCGAGGGCTGCCTCGATCTCCCGCAGTGGCAGGCCGGACCAGGCGACTGCGGCGTCACAGAGTTCTGCACGGGTGACTTCGGCCACGTCGTCGGAGTTGGGGCTCCAGCTGATGGCGCTTCCCAGCACTGCCTTGAGGCCATCGATGCCAGTTCCGAGTTCCCTTTTCATGACGGCGTCTGCGGTCAGGAGGGAGCCAGGTAGTGAGAGGTCATGCCCAGCGCGCGCCGCTCGGTCTCCTGCTGCATCCGCCGCAAGGACTGGTCGTCACCAGTGGCCTCTGCCGACAGCATCGCGGCTGCCACCGCGAGTGCGCTAACTACTAGCGATGCGGGTACCGGCCAGACACGGTCCAGCGAGCTGACCGCGAGTGCTGCGCCAAGCTTCCGCCCGCACCCGGCCAAAGATCCACTTCAACGTCGGCTGCCTGGCGGGTCACCCATGTCCACGCAGCCGCCGCCTGGTCCGGGTGCTCACATGTCGTGATCCACTGCCTCGGGTCCGCGTTGGCAGACCTCGCGGCCACGATCTCGGCATCGGTAACCGTGACGGGTGTCCGGGCAATCCGCTGGATCCGGGCCTGCAACTCCTCCCCCGGTGGGTCGCCGCGATCCAGCGGCAGACCGTCAGCCGGCCAGGCATCAGAGAGGACATCCATCCAGTGATCGGAATATCGAAGCGCTACCTCAATCAGGTCGGTCAGCCGGAACCCATGCCGCTCAAACGCGAAGTCATCGATCGCTTCGGCGGTGGCGGTCACCGTACGCAGTGCCTGCAACGGATTGGACCATGACCCCGGGATGCACCCTGAATCGCTGCCCGGCCACGGGGAAGCGGACCAGCAACCGTGGGTCTGCCGGGCAGCAGTCCTCCAGAGCACGCAACTGGGGGGCAGCGCCTCGTGCCGCGGACAGCAGGCGCGGCAGGTCGGATGCGGAGGCAATGATGGCACCGGCCGGCGGAGCGGCCAGGCAACGCAGCCACAGCACAATCAGGCTGGGCTGCCGGTGTCCGGCACCAGGGGAATCCGCTGCCGCCACGAGCAACAGCGCAAGCGGATGGGCGTCGAACCTGGCCAGGCAGCGGTCAATCCGCGGCCAATCCACTGTCTGCCAATCGATGCGACGTGGATCGGAGGGCAGCCGGGGCTGGGCAGGGTGCCTACTGCCTCGCTTGCGCCGCCGAGACACTCCTCCTCTCCTTAACCTGATCCGCCACGCGGGAGCGACGGCGGGAGCTTCGCCCATTGGCGGCCCGCACGGCCTTCCTGGCCAGGAGCCGGGATCAATGACCCGGCCTATCTGGCCGGGGAAGACCCAGCTGCAGTGGCCCGGAAGGAGATGAAGTCATCGGTCTGCCGCTGGGTTTCGGCCACAAACTGGCCTACCAGGGCGTGGATCTTCCCGAATTCCGGTTCGCTGACTGCGGCTGGAACAGACCACAATCCCGAATCAGGGTCGAAGTCGGTGTATAAGCCGGCCTGTTTCCTGGCGTTCGCCGAGTTAAGGAGATCCGCGAACTCCTCCAGCATGCCAATTTCGCCCGGTGTCCCGGCGATGCCGAACATGAGTTTGACGTAGATCTCCGGAAAGGCAGCCGCGACGTGCTGCAGCAACCCGCCTCGTGCCGGGCCTGGTGACCACTGTAAATGATCTTTCGTAGAGTGTCCTCGCTAAAACCCGGCTCGCGCCCCTGAGCAGCAGCGGCCGCGATCGCCCCCAGGCCGCGAGCCTTGACCGCCTCCTCAAACGCCAGCACAGCCAACGACAGCGCACTGCCATAACGCCCTGCCGCGGCGAGAAGGTCCGCGTCACCTAGCAGCCCAGCGGCATTAGCGGCCGCCGCCACGGCACCCTCCGCAGCTTCACGCTCGTCCGGCAAGCGCTGTGCAGCCATTGACTGCCACTACTTCCTCGGGGACCCACATGAGCAGGCAGACAACCGAGCGTAACGGCTCTCCCACTGGCCCTCGAACGACTATCTAGACGCATGCCTGTCCACGGCTGCGTGAGACACCCGCCACGGGCTGTCACTCCCCCGGCGGTGGACGACACAGCCATGACGTTCTGTGTCGCGCTCCGCCACATGCGACCACACGGTGCGGCCCCTGTTGCTGCCGCCACGCTGCCATGAAGATCAAGAAGGCCTGACCGCCTTCGGCGATCAGGCCTCTGACCTGCACTTACTTGGTAGCGGGGGCGGGATTTGAACCCGCGACCTCTGGGTTATGAGCCAAGACGGCACCGTGCAACCCCGGTCGGCAGGGTCGGGCACGGGCTGACTGGCGAAAGCCCGAGGTTAGCTTCCATGGTCGAGGCCCCAGGGCCTGCCGCGTCCTCCGGGAGGGGTCGTTGACCTGGGCGCACTCGGAGTACAGAACTCGCCATTGGTGAAGTCTTGACCGGCGCTTGAACCATCCGGGCCTGGAATACGTGGCCCCGGACGGGACCCGCCGTCCAGGTGGGTGGCTCCCGGCGTCCAAGGAACCGGGACCGGAGCGGGGAGGAATTCATCATGCGATTTCCCTCAGTACTACCGGGCAGAGCCCGGCGTGGTTTGTGGCCTGCGGCCACGATCGGGGCCGCAGCAACGCTTGCCACCACGGCGCTCGGCGCCGTGCCGGCCAGCGCCCACACGAGCGCATTCCGGCAGATCAATCTCGTTTCCGACCAGCCTGGCAGGGCGCACCTGACCGACCCTGACCTGGTCAACGCATGGGGTCTGGCCGCCTCTCCGGGCACGGATGCCGCGCCCGGCTCGCCGCTGTGGGTGGCCGACAACGGCTCGGACAAGGCGACGCTCTACACCGGTGCGACCCGAACGTCGGTGACCAAGGCCAGCCTGGTAGTGCGTGTCACAGGCGCTGCCCCAACCGGGCAGGTGTTCAACCCCGACACCTCTGCGTTCATCGTCCGCGACAAGAAGGGGCACTCGGGTCCATCGGTGTTCATCTTCGACACCGAAAACGGCACGATCGACGGCTGGAACCCGGCCGTCGGGGCCAAGGGCAGTAGCCCATCCACGGTGACCGAAGTGGCCCACAACCGTGGCGCCAGAGCCGTGTACAAGGGGCTTGCTCTCGCGCAAGCGTCCAACGGCAAGCCGTACCTGTACGCCACCAACTTCCACTCCGGGCGGATCGAGGTTTACAACAGCCACTTCAAGCGGGTCAGGCTACCTGGGGGGCGGTTCGTGGATCCGCAGCTTCCGGCGGGCTATGGACCGTTCGGCATCGCCGAGATCAACGGCGAACTGTATGTGACCTTCGCCAAGCAGGACGCGATGCGGCACGACGATGTCGCCGGGCCGGGTCATGGATTCGTTGACGTGTTCAGCAACGACGGCGCGTTTGTCCACCGGCTCGTCACCCGTGGCGCGCTCGACTCGCCTTGGGGCCTCGCCGTGGCGCCAGCCGGTTTCGGCCAGTTCAGCGGAGATCTGCTGGTGGGCAACTTCGGGAACGGCCACATCAACGTCTACAGCCCGGCATCGGGCACCCACCTGGGTCAGCTGCGAAGGGCGAACCACCGACCGATCGTCATCGATGGCCTTTGGGGGCTGAGGTTCGGCAACGGGAACGCCGCCAAGACCAACCAGCTGATCTTCTCCGCCGGGCCCGATGGGGAAGCTCACGGGCTGCTGGGAAAGATCGTGGTCAAGTACTGACAACGCCATGAGCGCCGGGTGGCCCGCTGGGTGCGCAGCACAGCACCCAGCGGGCCACCCAGTCCGCTCCCAGCCCGGCAGCCCGGGCCACCTGGCGATCTGTCAAGCCATCCTCTGGCCACGATGCGGCGCGTCCTCACGGTTCAGGACGACCGGGACTTGAGCCCGTCGCGGTCCCGCTCGGCGTACAGCCGGTGCTCCCATTTTCGATGAGGATGGCCTGCAGGCACCGGCGCACATCGTCCGCATCTTGCTAGCCATGTACCGACGGCACACGAGTACGGCACACGAGTATGGCGGCGTTGTCGGCCGAACCCGCGAGGAGGACGGGGCCACACTTGTCGACGGTAAAGCTGCGGGCAGCACGATAGACGGCGTCACCGCGAGAAGGGGAACTCTCATGCCGGCCATGCAGTTCGATGCGGCGATGTCACGTCGGATCGAATCCACTTACACCACCCCGGATGTCGTCGAGCAGCGCCGCATTATCGTCAGCGCGCTGTCGCTGCAGCCTGGCGAGCGCGTCCTGGACATCGGCTCCGGACCCGGCTTCCTCGCCTGCGAGATGGCGTCGGCAGTCGGGGCATCGGGTTCGGTGACAGGCATCGACCCGAGCGAGCACATGCTGTCGCTGGCAGGTGAGCGGCAGGCACCAGCCCACGTCACATTCGGGCCAGGCAACGCGACCGACCTGCCCTTCGCGGACGGCGCGTACGACGTCGTCACCTCGACGCAAGTGTACGAGTACGTCGCTGACATGCCTCGCGCGCTGGCTGAGGCGCATCGTGTGCTTCGTCACGGCGGGCGCTTGCTCGTCCTGGACACAGACTGGGACTCGATCGTGTGGGCCTCCTCCGACGCCGACCGCATGCGCCGCATCCTGGGCGCCTGGGACGAGCACCTCGCCGACCCGAACCTGCCGCGCCGGCTCGCCGGGATGATGGCGGATGCAGGCTTCGAGGCCACCGACTGCCGGGCGGTCCCGCTTCTGAACACCAGCTACTCCGAGAACAGCTTCAGCGCCGGGCTGATCGGCTTCATCACCGCGTTCACGCCTGGCCACCGCGGCGTGACCCCGGACGAGTCCACCGCGTGGGCGGATGATCTGACCCATCTCGGCCGCGACTACTTCTTCAGCCTCACCCGCTACCTGTTCATCGCCTCGAAGTAGGCTCCGCCCTGCGTAGCCGCCTTACCTGTGGCCGCTACCGAACTGGTGATGCACACGGTCGCTCGCTGACTGGCGGCTGGATCCGTCATCCTAAGCTCCGGTCCGGCCGCAACCGCGGAGTAGATCCTGGCTGACCTGGCGCGCGCACTATGCGGCAGGTCAGGGCGGTGATTCGAGTGCTCAGACACTCGATCGGTGGCTGCGGGTGTCGCGCCGCCCTACTGCTGCGCGGACTGTGGGCGGCGACCGGACAGGTCCTCCACGGCCTGCTCGATACCGGTGACGTCCCGCTCGACGTCCTCCATGTACAACCGTCCAGCGACAATCTGACCGTCAGTGATCTCGAACAGCGTCACCCCGCGCATCTCAAAGGCCTGCCCGTCGCTGCGGGTGCCCGACCAGCGCCATTCGCTCCAGGTCGTATCACCGTCTTGGACCGACCGGCGGATTTCGGCGTGGAAGCTGGGGATCCCCGCGAACATGGCCTCCCAGTTGGCGAGCATCTGGGCTCGCCCGGCGAAGTCCCGGCCCGGGTGCGCCGGCTGCTCGCTGCGGTAGTCCTGGTGGATGAAACCGGCCACGGCATCGAGATCATGTGCGTTCATGGCCACGACCAGCCGGTCAATCACTTCGGTCATCAGGCCCCCCGGGCTCGTGGGCTATTGCGCCGGCACACCTCGCCATGGTCCCTGCCGTTGCGCAGGTAGTCCAGCGCCTGAAGACCGTGGCCGTGGCATACCCATCCCGCCCAGGCACGACCGCCCGCCGCACATGGACCCGCTGGGATTTGAGGCAGACGAGGCCGACTTCAACATCAACTTGCCCACGATGGATGATAAGTCGAGCTGTCTCGGCACCATCCGCTCATCGGCATTACGCCGGTGAGCGAAGATCACCTGCCCGTCGGGCTCGGCATAAGTGCCCGTTATGGAGGTGATCGAGGCGCAGAGCGCCCGGTCCTGGAGCCTCACGATCACCCTCCATAACAAGCAGGTCCGGTCGACTCCGGTGAGACCGCCGGCATCCGTTTACAAGCAACACGAGGTATGCCCCCCGGGCGGATGGGTGCGTGCGCACCCGTATCGCCTGCCCGCTGTCGCGCACGGACTGCGGCACGCGGGAAGGCACCGTCCGTGGATGGCGTGCGGCGGGCGTGCGGTCGGGCCACGCTGAACAGGTGGTCGCAGGTGGGGCCCCATCCGGCTTCTCGCGGATCCAGATTGCGTGGTGTGCGGGCTGCTGGCCCACATCCCCGTCCTCCAGGGTCCCACCTGCCCTTCCATACCACCGCAGGCCAACCGTCAACGGCAGGGCCAAAGGTCCGGTATCGCCACGACCAGCGGCCGGTGACAGGCAGCCCGCGAAGATACTGATCAGTTCATCCTTCCGCACGCGCATGATGGCGCTGACGTGCGTCACCGCCGAACCCCGGGCAGCCATGACCGCCGGGGGCAGATCACGCAGAGCTGAACGCTCACCGGCGACATCGTCATGGGTCAGCTGGCCGTCCAGGGCGGTTCTACGCGCGTTGCATTAGGCTGGATCGTGGACGTTCCGTCATCGCCACAGTGGCCCTGGCCGCGCTGCACAAGCTGATGGGCCAGCTGCCGGCGGCGTGGTATGTAGCGGCGAGGTTGTGCGGCCCGGCCCAATTTGGTGGACGACGAGA
>Ga0207700_10002483_pt1 | contig 10567 bp, 10 predicted proteins | sample LARL82metaG_FD_184348 | JGI IMG/M metagenome (GOLD analysis project Ga0207700, IMG submission 184348) | Corn, switchgrass and miscanthus rhizosphere microbial communities from Kellogg Biological Station, Michigan, USA - LAR L8-2 metaG... | ecosystem: Host-associated > Plants > Roots >...
GGGGCGGGGGGGCTTTCGCTTGAAGACGCTATAGAAGAAATTTCTGCCGGCCGCCATGCCGGTAGCACAAAGCTGCACCGCAACAGAGATCAGCGCACCAGCAGCGTTACCGCCACCGGCACCAATAGCGACGTCACCAACGCGTTGAGGCCCATCGCAATGCCGGCGAACACGCCTGCAACCGCATCGACCTGAAAGGCGCGGGCGGTGCCGATGCCGTGGGCGGCGATCCCGGCCGCAAAGCCGCGCGCGCGGAAGTCGGTGATCCCGGTCCGGTTCATCAAGGGCGTCACGATGATCGCGCCCATGATGCCGGTGAGAACCACTGAGACCGCGGTCAGCGACGGATCGGCGTGCAGCTGCTCGCTGATACCCATCGCGACACCCGCGGTAACCGATTTCGGCGTCAGCGCCAGAATGACCCCGCGCGGCAGGCCCGCCGCCTCGGCCAGCACCACCGCTGAAATGATCGCGGTGAGCGAGCCCACGACAAGCGCCACCAGCATCGGCAGGATCGCCGCCAGCACCGCCTTGCGGTTTTCGTAAAGCGGCACGGCCAGCGCCACCGTTGCCGGACCAAGCAGGAAATGCACGAACTGGGCGCCGCCGAAATAGGTCGTGTACGACGTGCCGGTAATGAGCAAAAACGCTCCGATGGTCCAGATCGAATGCAGCACCGGATTTGCGAATGGATGCCGGTTGGTCGCGAGCGACACCGCGTCGGCAGCCGCATAAACCGAAAGCGTGACCGTTAGCCAGAGCAGCGGCGATTGCGAAAGATAGAACCCAGAGCGAGAACGGATTTTCGCTCATGGCGTATCCTCCCCGCGCGTCATGAGCCAGCTTGCGAGAACAAATGTCGCGACGGTGGCGAGCAAGGTCACGACCACGGAGACCGCGAGAACGACAATGATGGCGACGCCGTGTTCGGCAAGCAGATCAAGCTTCTGCACCACGCCGACGCCGGCCGGGACGAACAGCAGCGACAGGTTTGCAAGCAAGACCCGGCTGGCATTTTCCACGCCGCCGCCCGACAAGGGCCCCGTTGCGAGCAACGCGAAGCGGTCGCGCGCCAGCAGCAACAGCAAAAGGAATAGTAGCCCAAGCACCGGACCGGGCATCGGCAGGCCCAGGCCTCGGACGATGACTTCGCCGATCAATTGACAAAGCAGGATGAGGCTGAGGCTTGCGATCATTGGCAATCCACGCGCGGGACGAGTAGCCCTATCAGGCGATCCCGGCGCAATGCCAGCTGGCCGAATGTTCGAGATCCGGCCAGCCTGACTTGACGGAAGCGATCAGCCCTTCAGCTTCTTGTTGCATTCGCTGTAGTAGCCGCCGCCCTTTTCGATCCACTTCATGCCGCCATTGCCGCCTGTCGCCTTGTTGGCATTGTACTGGTCGACGCAGGTATGCATGCGCCCCTTGCCGGCGCTCTCCTTGGCATATTTCGGATCGACCGCGGACGGGAACACGGCGGGCCCGGAAGGCGCGGCCGGCGCCGCAGCGGGGGCTGCTTCCTTCTTCGCCTCTTTCGGCGCGGCAGGTGCGGGCGCTGCGGCCGGGGCCGCGGCGGGCGCCGCAGCGGGCGTCGCATCCGCCCCGCATTGGGCCTTGCGGAAATCATTCCACTTCTGGCCACCGAGCGTGCCGGCGGATTTGGCGGCCTGGTATTTCGCGCTGCATTCCTGCGTGGTCAGGGCCTGCGCCGGCGCGGTCGCAACCAGCGCCGCAAAACCCGATACCGCAACTGCGCACAATAATTTTGCTTGAATCGACATCCTTGGTCTCCCTCAGGGACATATGTGGGGGTGCCATCCTAGCGCAGGGAGCGCGCATGACAACGGAGCCTCACAATGGGGCCGGCGAAAATATCGTGGCCCTGTCAGCAGGTGGAATAGCTTTATTCATCGGCGGTTCATCATCGCCAGCCGACGTTGCGCCTCCTTTCAATCCCTTGAGGTGCATCCATGATGACGATCGCTTCCCGCACGGCCGCAGCGGCCGCCTTTGCATCCCTGTTGTTCTTGAGCTCGGCCTACGCGCAGACCACGGCACCTGCCGCGGCCCCCGCGGCGACAAAGGCGGAGAAGCCGCGCAGCGCGGCCTCGCTGGAATGCTCGAAGGAAGCCGACGCCAAGGGGCTGCACGGCAAGGAGCGCAAGAAATTCCGCTCCGAGTGCAAGAAGGGCGCCGCCGCGAAGTGATGGCTCTTCCCTGACCCTCCCCCGGCCAGGGGGAGGGTCGAGACGGTCGAAAATCGCGCGCATTGCTGCATCGCATTAGCGCAATTGTCCGGCGTCGGCGGATTTGCCATAAGGCGCCGTGATTCAATTTCCGATATCGACGGCGTTTGCGCTTCCGAGCCGCGCCAAAATCCTCAGCGCGCTTGAAGCGCTGGTGATCGGCGCCGCCGGCGGTTTGCTGTTTCTTTGGGCAAACCTTCCGGGTGGGCTGATTTCGGGCGCCATGGTCGCGGTCGGGATCGCAGCGCTAGCCGGACGCCCGCTCGCCGTGCCGCCGATCATGACGCAGACCGTGCTGGTGCTGCTCGGGATTTCGCTGGGCTCGCTGGCGTCGCGGCAACTGATCCAGCATATCGGCGCCTATCCCTTGACCATCGGCCTCTTGGCGCTCGCGACATTCTGCTCGACCTTCGGCTCCAGCCTCTATCTACAGCGCTTTCACGCCTGGGACCGCACATCGGCGTTCCTCGCGGCCAGCCCGGGCGCGCTGTCGCAAATCGCGATCCTGGCAGCCGAACGCGGCGCCGATGTGCCGGCGATCGCGGTGGTGCAGACCATGCGCGTGATCATCCTGACCGCCGCGTTGCCGCTGATACTGACGCTCACCGGGCTCGTCCCGTCATCGCCGCCGGCGGTCGTGGCGGCCACCGCCTCGCCGCTCGAACTGGCCGCGCTGATAACAGCCGCCGTCGCGGTGTCGCTGTTGCTGCGGCTGATGAAATTTCCCGCAAGCTGGATGTTCGGCGCGATGATTGCCTCGAGCGTGCTGCACGGCATGGGGCTCGTCGACGGAGGCTTGCCGAATTGGGTGCGCGGCGTGGCGCTGGTCGGGATCGGCGCCTTGATCGGCACGCGCTTCGGGAGGATGAAGGTCAAGACCCTGCTCGGCCATGTCAATGCCGGGCTCGGCTCGTTCGTCATCGCTATACTCATTTCCGCGATCTTCGTCGCCATCATCGTGCTGACCACCCATGTGCGGATCGCCGACATCATCGTGGCGTTCGCGCCGGGCGCGATGGACGCCATGCTGGCGCTGGCGCTGACGTTGCACATCGATCCGATCTTCGTCGGCGCGCACCATCTGTCGCGCTTCGTGTTCGTCACGATCGCAACCCCCGGCATCGTCCATCTGTTCGGGCGGCCGCAGGACGATGTCGACGATTAAACCCGCTTGATCGTCCTGGCGATGCCCCACGCCGCGATCGCGGCCATCAGCAGCGAGATCAGCACGTTGTAGCCGGCGAGCGACAGGCCGAGGAAGCGCCACTGCACTTCGTCGCAGCGCACGACTTTCACGGTATCGAGGCGCTCCAGAAGATTGCCGGCGCTGCCGAAATTTCCGATCTGGCCGGTGCAATCGGTCGGGCCCTTCCAAAGCCCCCATTCGACGCCCGCGTGATAGGCGCCGAGCCAGGCATTGGCCAGCACCGCCAGCACGAGGAAAGCAAGCCCCGCCAGCAGAAGCGGCCGCGGCGCGCCCTTGGCCGCTACCAGCGCCACCAGCGCCGCGAACGGCACCGCGAAATAATAAGCGTAGCGCTGCTCGAGGCACAGCGGACAGGGCAGGATTTCCAGCACCAGCTGGAAGAACCAGGCGCCCGCCAGGGTCGCGGCCGCGATCGCCGTGATCGCGAGCGAGGCGGTCAGCGCCGGATTGGCGGCGTTGCGCACGTAAGGCGGATTTGCGGTGGCGTGCAGCGTCACGGTGGTTTTTCCTGTGTTGAGAAGCGTCCTATCCCGCGCCATTAACGCTGTCGAGGTGACGGACAATCACATACGCGCGGGTTGACCGCCAGTTCCCGCCCGCTATATTCCGCCGGCTTCGCGCGACCCCCTTCGAGGTGGCCGTCCGAAGGCCCCTGTGGCGGAACTGGTAGACGCGCTCGACTCAAAATCGAGTTCCGCAAGGAGTGCTGGTTCGATTCCGGCCAGGGGCACCATCCTACCGTCCGCCCTCATTCGCCAACGTTCACTTTCCTCAATAACGACAGGCACAAGTCGCATTTTTGGCTTCGCGGCCGTTCGCCCAAATCTCATGGTATCCCGTGACTTTCATGGTATCTTCCATGGTAGATCATTGGGGTCATGGTATCGCGACTTTTGGGTGGAATCGAACCGATGCCGGTCAAGAACGACACCTATTTTCGGCACCTGAAAGCTGGCGAAAAAGACTACAAGCGATCCGACAGCGGCGGCCTCTTCATGCTCGTCACCAAGACCGGATCAAAGCTCTGGCGCTACGCGTACAACTTTGACTCCAAGCAGAAGCTGCTCGCGCTGGGCCAGTATCCTGTCACTTCTCTCGCGGACGCGCGCATCAAGCGCGACGATGCCAAGAAGCTGCTTGGCGAAGGGATCGACCCCTCCGTCAGCCGCAAGGAAGAGCGCCGTAGTGCGCGGATGGCGCGGGCCAACACCTTTGAAGCCGTGGCCAAAGAACTCATGGACAAGTCCGAGGCAGAGGGCGATGCCCCGAAAACGCTGAAGAAGAAACAGTGGCTGCTTGATTTCGCGAACAAGGAATTCGGGAAGCGGCCGATCGCGGAAATCAAGGCGCCGGAAATTCTTGATGCGTTGCGGAAGATCGAGAAGCGCGGGCGGCACGAAACAGCCACTCGCGCGCGTGGTACTATTGGTGCCGTATTCCGTTTCGCCATTGCAACGGGTCGCGCTGAACGGGATCCAACCGCAGACTTGCGCGGCGCGCTGATCACCCCAACGGTGACTCACCGGGCGACGATTGTCGAACCCAAAGCTGTCGGTGCGCTGCTGCGGGCAATTGATGGCTTTGAGGGGCACGCCGTAACGAGATACGCCCTAAAGCTGGCACCGTTGGTTTTTGTGCGACCTGGCGAGCTTCGCCAGGCCGAATGGGCCGAGTTTCAGACATTAGAGCTCTACTCAATCACCTCGTCGGCAAGGGAGAGGAGGTCGTCCGAGACTTTCAGGCCGAGGGCTTTGGCGGTTCTCAGATTAATTACCAACTCGAATTTGGTTGGCTGCAAGACGGGCAGCTCCGCCGGGTTCGCGCCGTTTAGAACCTTGCCGGTACGCCCATTTGACGGTACATGTCGGAAAGGCTCGGTCCATAGCTCATAAGCCCGCCTGCCGCGACCAAGTCACGGACCTGGTACATCGCGGGTACCGCATCGCGCGCAGCGAGTGACACAATCCGCTTGTTGAGGAGAAAGGCATCGGGCTGGGCAAGCAGCGCGCCCGCGCGCATTTCGCGTACCCTATCGAACGCGGCGTCAATCTCGGCTTCGCTGCTCGCATGTAGAATTTCCATACGCTGCTCAAACTTGCGTGCCGCGCCGAGCGCATCCCGCACATTGGTCTCAGTGATCGGATTACGCGGGTTAACAAGAAAGACGATCACTGTCGCGGTAGGCACCAACTCGCGCAATAGTCCGACCTGCTTGGCCGCAAGCCCACCATACATCGAGGTTACGCCGGTTGCATTGCCGCCAGGCCGGTTGAGGCTCGTGACAAGTCCGCTCGCCACTGGATCTTCGCCCGTAAAGAAAACAACGGGGATCTTGCCGGCGGCGTGTTTCGCAGCTCGCGCCGCCGGCGTGTTTGCCGCTGTCACTGCGACTTGACGGCGGACAAGATCGTTCGCCATCTCCGGGATACGGTCGTAATGACCATCGGCCTAGCGATATTCGATCACGACGTTTTTGGCGACGATATAGCCCGTTTCCGCAAGTCCGCGAACGAAGGCTTGCGCGTATGCGGCATAGGCAGTTGCTGAGGATCCGTTGAGGAAGCCGATTGCGGGTGTCGGAGTCTGCCGGGCACGCGCCGCGAACGGCCAAGTGGCTGCCGCGCCACCAATTAGCGCTAGGAATCGGCGCCGTTTCAATTGATCGAATTGCATCCGCCCCTCGATCAGCCAGAACCGATCCGAGCATACCGAGACCCCCACGATCTGTCAGTGAGTAGTTGGAACAGTCCCAATGTCCGCTAATGGAATGGTCCGAAGGCGCCGTACACTGGACATAGGTCCGCGCAATCTTCTCCCAGCTGTCTTTATTGTACTGCAGCGGGGTGATCCAGGTAGCGAAGCTGCCGGCAAAGCGATCGGCAATACGGCGCGGGAAGCCCAAGTCTACGTCAAAATGCTCTCTTTCGAACACACTAAGCAGTCCACCGAACTCACGCGACAGGCAGACGAACGTCGGCGGCAAGCCGCCGCTTCGCCCGCCTGAAGGCAGCCGACGTCAATGTGGAATAAGCCGAGTCACCTGTGCTGTTTGTTGTTGAACATTGCGCGCGCATTTTGAAGAATCTTGCTTCAGCAAGTTTTTGTGTCGCAACTTTGCGTGCCGATGTTGCGTCAAACCAACGGTTCACGGTTGCCCGTTACGGGTGATTGGACGAAAGTTCTTGAAAGCGGACGCGGTCTGTTGCGCTTGCGCCGGACAAGCCCAGTTCCTCTTCCGCACCGGAGAAAAACCATGCAGCGATCCAGGGCAGTCTTTATCACGGGTATCATCTACGCCTTGATAGGCGTGGTCCTCGCGGGCGGCGGCATTTGGCTCGCCGCATTGGGTGGGTCCGTCTTCTATATTGTCCTCGGTGTCGGCATTCTTGCCACGGGTGCGTTGTTGCTGGCGCAGCGCCGTTCGGCGCTATGGCTGTTTGCGATCGTGCTGGTCGGCACGCTGGCGTGGGCCGTCTACGAGGTGCAATTTGATTGGTGGCCGCTCGCGGCGCGCGGCGACATCATCTTCCCCATGGCGCTCTGGCTGCTCACGCCGGTGATCGTTCGCGGGCTAATGCGAAACGAGCCGGTGTCTTACGGAAGCACGACGGCGCCACTCTGGGTCGGCATCGTGGTAGCCTCGGTCGTACTCATCATCGGGCTTCTGTCCAGCTATCACGACATCAACGGCACGATCGTCGAGTCCGGTTCTACGGTGCAGCAAAGCGAAGCCGACCCGCAACCGGATGGTGATTGGCGCGCCTACGGACGCACGCAGTTCGGACAACGCTATTCGCCGCTGAAGCAGATCACGCCTGACAATGTTGGCAACCTCAAGGTCGCCTGGACCTTCCGCACCGGCGACGTGTCGACACCAAACGATTCCGGCGAGACGACGTTCGAGGTCACCCCGATCAAGGCGCGCGATACGCTCTATCTCTGCTCACAGCACCAGGTCCTGTTTGCGCTCGACGCCAAGAGCGGCACGGAGCGCTGGAGGTACGATCCCAAGCTAACGTTCAACAAGACGTTCCAGCACATGACCTGCCGCGGGGTCTCCTACCACGAAACCGCGGCCGGCACCGTCGACAGCAGGAGTAGTCCGGCGCCCGCCGAATGCCCCCGGCGGATCTTCCTGCCTGTCAATGATGGGCGCATGATCGCTCTCGATGCCGACAGCGGCAAGCTCTGCGATAGTTTTGCCGATCACGGCTCCCTCGACCTGCAGCAAGGGATGGGGATCAAGACGGTGGGCTTCTTCGAGCCGACATCACCGCCGGTTGTCAGTGACAAGATACTGGTCGTTGCCGCCGCGGTAATCGACAATTATGCGGTCGAAGTGCCATCGGGCGTGGTCCGCGGCTTCGATGTCTACACCGGCAAGCTGGTTTGGGCCTGGGACTCCGGCGCGGCGGACGAGAATGAGTTGCCGTCGCCGACGCGTCATTACACCAACGGTTCGCCGAATTCCTGGATCACGGCCTCGTTCGATCCGAAATTGAACCTCGTTTACATCCCCACCGGCAATAACGGACCTGACATCTGGGGAGGCAATCGCGATGCACTCGTCGAGCGCTATTCCAGCTCCATCGTTGCGCTGGATATCAATACGGGCAAGCGCGCCTGGTCGTACCAGACCGTGCATCATGACCTCTGGGACATGGACGTCCCCTCGCAACCGAGCCTGGTCGACGTGACTACGGCCAAGGGCATCGTTCCCGCAATCATCCAGCCGACCAAGGTGGGCAACCTGTTTGTGCTCGACCGCAGGAACGGCGAGCTGATCGTGCCGGCGCCGGAACGTCCGGTACCGCAGGGGGCCGCGCCCGGCGACCGCACCGCACCGACACAGCCGTTTTCCGAGCTGACATTCCGCCCGGAGGCGAAACTGACCGGCGCGGACATGTGGGGCGGCACGATCTTCGACCAGCTCCTGTGCCGGATCATGTTCCATCAATTGCGTTACGACGGCACGTTCACGCCGCCGTCGTTGCAGGGCACGCTCGTATTCCCAGGTAATCTCGGCATGTTCGAATGGGGCGGCATCGCGGTCGACCCCGCGAGACAGATCGCCATCGCCAACCCGATGTCGTTGCCCTTCGCGTCGAAGCTCATTACGCGCGGCCCCCTCAATCCTCCCGCGCCGACGGCCGAGAAGCCGGTGGGCAGCGAGGTTGGGGTGCAGCCGATGTATGGCACGCCGTTCGGGGTGGATATCTGGAGCTTTCTCTCGCCCCTCTCCGTGCCGTGCTACCGGCCGCCATGGGGCTCGATGGCCGCAATCGATCTCAAGACGATGAAGGTCGTCTGGCAGCATCCCAACGGCACTATCAGGGACACCACGCCCCTGCCACTTCCTTTCAAGATGGGCGTGCCGATGCTGGGTGGGCCGATCACTACCGCCGGTGGGGTCGCATTCTACACCGGAACCTATGAGTACGCGATCCGGGCTTACGACGTACGTAACGGCAAGGTGGTCTGGGAAGATCGCTTGCCTGCCGGCGCCCAATCGACGCCGATGAGCTACGAGGTCGACGGCAAGCAATACGTCGTCACCGCGGCCGGCGGCCACGGCTCGTTCGGCACCAAGCGCGGTGATTACATCATCGCCTACACATTGAAGGATTGAACCGGGAGCGTCGTCATGATTGCGTCATCCGGTGACCGAGCGAAGCATCCGAAGGCGTTCTACCTTTGGCTGGGTCTCTCAGCGGTGTCAGCCTGGGTAGGCGGCCACGTCGCACATGCCGCCGACCTGACGATTCCCAGCGGTGGGACCGACCCGGCACCGGTGCCGTGGCTGCTCGGCGACTGGGACGGCGCGAGAACCCGGCTGTTGAATACCGGCATCGATTTCCAGTTCGGCTACACCAGCGAGGTCGCCGGCAATGCAACGGGCGGTCTGCGGCGTGAGGTGGCCTACACCGATCAATGGACCTTTGGCACTACGTTCGATCTGACAAAGCTGGGTGTCGTGCCCGGCGGCACGATCCAGGTCACATGGACGGACCGCAACTGAAACGATGACTTTCAATTCTTGCTGTTTCACAGGTCGCGCCGGCGACCACATGATCGTCGCGCATCGAAGGAGGCCTCTGATGAACCAGCATGCCAGCAAGACCAGCGTCCCGCCGTCCGTGGGCGCGGATGTGAGTGGTATCGCGACGCTGCTCAACTGCAATCTTCCAGAAGTATTCGGTGAAGGCGATCCGGCTCGCCGAAGGGCCGCAATTCAGGAGCTCTATGCCGAAGACTGTGTGCTATACGCGCCGCCCGGCGTGTTGGTCGGTCACGACGCGCTGGACAAGTTCGCCGGCGATCTCCGAGCGACGCATCCCATTTCGTTTATACGCTGCATGGCGCACCTCAGGTTCTGCACAATTCGGGACGCCTGGCGTGGGGGTCGGGGCCGAAAGGCGAAACGCCGGCGTACACCGGCGTGGATTTCATCATCGCGCGGGACGGCAAGATCGCGGCTCTTTACGTTTACCTCGACTCGCCGCCCACGTAATGTACGAAACGGAATAGAACGATTTTACTAACGGGCACCCGCTGTAGTGCCTTGGCCTCTTCCGCACTGATCCGCTTTACACCGAGCAACTCGCATCAACAGAACTTGCGCAGGTCAGCATCGGGGTCAAAACCGGAAATACTCGCTGCGATCATATGTTTTCCGCTTTACCGCTGAAAGCGGACCTATGGTCCGGCGCATTGTGTGGGCAACCAAAATTTGGCCGAAGAATTTTGGCCCTCGAAAGCTCATCGATCAGCCGTATGAAAGCTTACGGCATTCAATCATCTTGAGTGCTCGGCAATCAGCTTATCGAGCACGACAATCCAGTCATCAAGTCGGGCTATATCTGCTCAATTCGCTCACAATATCGTCGTGGGGATAACCGGTACTAAGCCTTCCGCGCTGTGCGTTCAACATCGAACGACGTTCCTTCCACCAAGCGATCAACATATCTAGCGTCATGGCGATTGCTCCCTCCGGGGACCAGATGAAAGCTTACAGCATCGATCCGCATTCGCTATACAAGGGTAAGCCGCACTGACGTGCTCTATCGGCGGAGATCGAACACCGGAGGATTGCGAATTACGTTTGACCCGCAGG
>Ga0207700_10002488_pt1 | contig 10564 bp, 1 predicted proteins | sample LARL82metaG_FD_184348 | JGI IMG/M metagenome (GOLD analysis project Ga0207700, IMG submission 184348) | Corn, switchgrass and miscanthus rhizosphere microbial communities from Kellogg Biological Station, Michigan, USA - LAR L8-2 metaG... | ecosystem: Host-associated > Plants > Roots >...
GTGAGCGATAGCTCTCCGTCTGGCGCTCAGGAGCAGGCAGGGCGCGGCGATCCAGTTTGCCGTTAGGCGTGAGCGGCAAGACCGGTAGGGACACGAATGCTGAAGGCACCATGTAATCCGGAAGGCGCGTGCTTAAATCACGGCGCAAATTTGATGAATCAGGAGGTTCCTCGGTGGAAGGCACCAGATAGGCCACCAGTTCTTTGCCGGAAGCGCCATCCTCACGCACGATCACCGCGGCATGAGCTATTCCCGGCTGGGACTTGAGCACGGATTCAATCTCACCCAACTCAATGCGGAATCCGCGAAGCTTGATCTGCTGGTCACCGCGACCGAGAAATTCAAGCGTGCCATCCTGACGCCAGCGCGCCAGATCGCCGGTACGGTACATCCGCGAAGCCGGCTCAGCGAATGGATCGGCAACGAAGCGTTCTGCGGTAAGACCGGAGCGCTTCAGGTAACCGCGCGCAAGTGCCTCGCCTGCAATGTAGAGGTCGCCTGCGACTCCTTCGGGTCGCGGTTCCAGACAGTGATCCAGCACGTACAGCCGATAACCGGAAAGAGCTTTCCCAATCGTGACTACCGGTGCGGCATTGTCGGCGACATCTAATTCCGTAAGCTGGTGCGTGTTGGACCAGATGGTGGCTTCAGTTGGTCCGTAGAGGTTGTAAACTTCGCGACTCGTGGCATGCAGAAGCTCGTGCGCAAGCTGCCGTGGAAGCGCTTCTCCTCCACTGAGGATTCGCAAATCGCTCAAGCACGTTGGATCCTCTCGCAAAACCATCTCCCAGTGGCTGGGTGTAGCTTGCATTGAATCCGCGCCAGACGAAGCAATCAACCGGCACAGTCTCGTGGCTTCCCGAACTTCATCTCTGGAAGCCAGCACAACACGTGCACCGCGGCAAAGAGGAAGGAACAGCTCCAGAATGGAAATATCAAAGCCGATAGTAGTGATGGCTAGATGGGTCAGACCAGGATCGAAACGTATCTGCTGGCTAATGCTGTCAAGGAATACTGAGAGAGCACCGCGCGGAACCACCACTCCTTTGGGCCTGCCCGTTGAACCCGAAGTATAAATAACGTAAGCAGGATACTCCGGAGACAATGGCTGATTGCGATCAGACTCGCAGATGTTGGATTCCGTTTGCTGTTGCACCTCAAAGACGATTTCAGGCGCATCAAGATGAATCTGTTTCACTGTCTCCGGCAAAAGCGAGGCTAGTGACTGAGTGGTTATCACCGCCAATGGAGAAGCATCGGCCAGCATGTAAGCAATCCGCTCTTGAGGAAATGATGGATCAAGGGGAAGATATGCGCCACCGGCTTTCAGGATGGCCAACATGGCTGTAAGCATCTCCGCGCTCCGGTCCATGCAAATCGCCACCAGAGCTTCCGGCCCTGCTCCCTGAGCGACCAGGTAACGCGCCAGTCGATTGGCTCGCTGGTTTAGCTCCACAAACGTGAGCGATTCCTCAGCGAAAGTCAGCGCCACAGCGCCAGGCGTGCGAGCGACCTGCGCTTCGAACATTTCTGTGATGTCCGTTTTACTCTCTGGCAAAGCCTTGGGATTGAGATCTTCAATGATATGGCGACGTTCTTCGGAGTTGAGCAGTGGAAGCGTCGCGATTGGCCGCTCGGGTTCCCTGAGTACTGTTCCCAGCAGAGAGATGAGATGATGCGCCAGCCGATCGATCGTAGCCGCCTCAAAAATGTCAGTGTTGTACTCAAACATGAGGCTGAGCTGGTCCGACTCACCAAACGTTATCTGCAAATCAACCGGAGAAGTTTTGCGATCAATGCCGAATACGGAGAACTCAAACCCAGGCAGCGCAATCTTCCCTTCCGGCAGACCGGGGTTCTGTTGCATGGGACTTTCCGTGCTGATGTACAAGTACTCCACCTGGTAGAGCGGCATGCGACTCATGTCGCGCTCCACTTTTAGCCGGTCCACCAGATGCCGGAACGGATACTCTTTATTGGCGAAGGCACCAAGACACGTATCTCGGACACGTTCCAGCACCTCAAGAAAACTAGGATTGCCGGAAAGATCTGCCCTCAGCACCAGCGTATTCAGCATGTAGCCGATAAGGTTCACTGTCTCTTCCGAATCACGGTCGGCAGAGACCGGTGTGCCCACGACGAAATCTTCCTGACCGGTATAGCGCCAAAGAAAAACATTCAAAGCCGCAAGCAGCGTCATGAAGGAGGAAGTGCCTGCTTTGCGGTTCATGGCGCGCAAGCGTCGCAATGTGTCATGAGGCACGTCAAAAGGCGAGCGGGCGCCAGCGTGAGATTGCACTGACGGACGAGGCCGGTCCGCCGGAACTTCCAGAACGTGCGGCACTCCGTGCAGCTTGGTCAGCCAGTAGTTTTCTTTCGTGCGGAAATCTTCTGTCTTTTCCCATTGATCTCGCCATACCGCCCAGTCTGCGTATTGGATCGGCAAATCGCTTAGGGGATTTGGCAGTCCATGGGAAAACGCGTGATACAGGCCCATCAACTCGCTGTAAAAAACATAATAGGACCACCAGTCGGTCACGATGTGGTGAAGCACTCCCACCATTACGTAATCGTCATCGGCAATACGCACCAGCGGAACGCGGGCGAGCGGCCCTTTCTCAAGATCAAATGGTTCACGTATCAGTCGCGTAACAACTTCATGCGCTGCGGCTTCAGGATCAGGCTCGCTTCGCACGTCAATGACCGGAGCCGAAAGCTTCATGTCGGTCACGAACTGGAATGGCTTGCCGTCAATGGTTTTGAAAATCGTGCGCAAAATCTGATGGCGTTGCGCTACCGCGTTCAGGCATCTTTCGAATAGCGCTACATCAAGATTTCCTTTTACCCGAAAGCCATTTCCGATGTTGTACGCCGAAGTAGTGGGCTCAAGCTGCTGGATGAACCACAGAGCTGTCTGGTCCGTGGATGCAGGCCACGGACCGCTCCCCTCCAATCGCGGAATGCGCGGACTGGCCGCTTTCTTTTGCAGCTCACGGCGTTTACGCTCATACACGGCCCGCTGCTCGGGTGACAGACCGGCAATTCTTTCCGCCAGTGTTTTTTTGTCGGTATTTTCCAGCGCCTGTATCTGCCCCGTGTCCTTAACGCTCATGAACTACTCTCCCTGTCCCGTTGCCGCAATCTGCGGCTGCATGCTTCGGCGAAGCTCCGCCAGGCGCCTCAGCCCTTCCATCGTGGTTTCATGATCGAGCCCAAAATCCAGCAGGCAGGCCAGATCGTTCACGCCCGCTGAAGCTACCTTTTCAATGACGGCGGCACATTTATCAGGCGTGCCCAGCAGAGAACTCTGTTCAAAATAATGATCGAAGACAGCATCGATCAGGCTTTGCATCTCCGGTGAAGATGGGTCGACGATTTCTCCCGCCATTGGCCGGAATTGATTGATGTAAGTCTGTAAATAAGCTTTCATCGGCTCTTTGACGATCTCGCGGACCTGATCCAGGTCTGTCCCCACGTAGGTGTGCAACATCAGGGAAACGATTCCGGTTCTTGGATCGTGGCCGTTTTCCATGCGGGCTTTGCGATAGCCGGTAATGTTCTGGCGCAACTCCTCTAGTGACGTGGAGAATGCAGTGAGAACGTTTGCGCCAACTTCTCCAGCGCGCTGCCAGGTCCGCGTGGAAGCCACAGTAACCCAGAACGGCAATTCTTTTTGAACTGGACGAGGCAGAGTCCTTACAGCGACTTTTTTTCCGCCGACACCCGCGATTTCTACATCGTCGCCAGCCCACAACCGACGTACTAAAGAGATGTTCTGGAACATAAGTTCACGGCGGTCTTCAAAATTCGCCGGAGCAATCACGTAATCGTGTTCATGCCATCCTGTAGCAAAGGAGATACCAACGCGACCGTGCGAGAGGTTATCCACCAGCGCCCAATCTTCAGCGACGCGAACCGGGCTATGCAGCGGCAGCACGAGGCTGCCGGCGCGAATCTGGACGTGTTGCGTGATCATGGCCAGTGCGGCGCTCAGCACAGACGGGTTCGGATAAAGCCCGCCAAAGGCCTGAAAGTGCCGCTCCGGCGTCCATACCGCAGCAAAGCCATTGGCATCCGCAAAGCGCGCGCTCTCAAGCAGCAACCTGTAACGTTGGTCCTCTCCGGCATTGCCATCAGCAGAAAAGAAAAAGATGCTGAAGTCTACTTTCTGCCGCAAAGTAGATCGAACGGGCGCAGGCGTAGCATCCGCAACAGCAACGCCCGCCGACGCAAGTACAGACTGCGGCTGCTGGCCAGCTTCACGCTGCATACGACGGCGCAACAATTCTTGTTGCTCCGGAGTGAGGTTCTGAATGCGCTCTGATAGTTTCGACATAGTTACTCGGTGTTGATTCCCTCTTTGCTTCCATCCAACTCTGCCCGCAGATCATCTGCGGACATGCCTTCGATTTCCGCCAGTAAGGCCTCTAATTCGGCGGCATCGTCGCTATCGGCAGCTGCGCCTGAGATCTTTGCGGCAAGTTGCGCAATAGTAGGGCCGTCAAAAAGGTCTTTGAGGGTGATCTTGGATGAAAAAGTCTGGTTCATGTTCTTGAGCAATTGCACGGCAAGAAGCGAGTGCCCGCCAAGTTCAAAGAAATTGTCGGCAACACCGATCTCCTGAATGCGAAAAGTTCCCTGCCAGAGTTCCACCAGTAGCGTTTCAACCTCATTGCGAGGGGCGGTATATGAAGTTGAGACATCCGGGCGGCCGTGCGACGCGCCGTTGCCATCGCTGGCGACCGAATTCCCAATCTGCTGCTGAAAGAAATCGGTCGTGAACAAATGCTGCTGTTCCATCAGCGCATTGAAGTCGCGAGTGGAAACAATTACATCTGGGATTGACAGTGAAAGAGCGCGCTGCAATGTAGCAACGCACTCCTGCGCCGTCATGCCGAAGCGCTGGCGTTTCTCCTCAAGTTGTTGTGAGAGGAATGAGTTGGAATCAGGATTTTCGTCACCCATTTCCGTCCATGCTCTGGTGCCCAACTCCAGAGCCACCGTGGGTCGCCCAGTTGCGGCACGCCGCTCGGCAAAATGCGCGATTACGGCGTTTCGCGCGGCCTGATCCACTTGCCCAATGCCGCCGCTCTCAGCCAGATTACCGGAGAAAATCACCAGCAACTCATTGCCGAATGTTTGGTCCAGCGCAGCCAACTCGGCCAAGTCATTGCGCAGCGAATCCGAAGGCGGCATGGCTTTACCAAGAATGAGTCCCGTTTTTGCCGGCTTGTCGAGGTGAAACACGCCTCGGACGGCGCCCACTGCGCGTTCGATCTGTGCCTTGACTCGTTTCAGCCGCTCTGGATCTGAGACGTCAGCACTCAACACTGTTATCGATTCACCAATACTTCGTAGTCGCGCGATGCTGAGTGATATTGGATCATTGTCACCTTGATCGCGAACCCACTGCTCCCACTCCTGCGGACGCGGGAAAAATGAGCGAGCCAACAGCACGACCTTGCATTCGAATTCGCGCACCAGGTACTCCGCAAGGGCAAAGCCGATTTCCTGCAAGGCGTGGGTTATTAGATACTTCCCACCGCGTTTTAATTGATACGCACCGCTGGATTTTGCCGCGGTCTGTTCGACAATCGGTAGCCAGCGATGCCCGCGGCGGTACGCGACAATCGTATCGGGAGTTTCGGCAGCAAACTCCGCCAGCACGTGCTCCATCGGTTTGCCAGCGCCCTGTTGCTCCTCTAAATCGATGTTCTGGCACTTGATCATGGGCGCCTCTTTAGGGAGCACATGAACAATGCCGAGCTTGGCCGCTTCGCTGTCGGAACCTAGTTCTTCATCCAGAACACGATGCAAGCCTGAACTGATCAACGCCAGACGCACAGAAGCAGCTTTTTCAGATGCGGCTATTGCCTGAGCGAGATAAATCAAACTGTCAAAGCCTGCGGCCGGAGAACTTTCTTCATCGCGACTGAAATCCCAGGCATAAATGATTTGTTGGGGAAAATTGTCGCCCAACTCCTGCAGCAGCCGCTGATAGTCTTCCGGATTACCAGCATTCAACGTGACAGAGCCAGTTCCATTCTGGCGGAAGACTTTATCTCGCCGCGCTTCATATACCGTCTGCCCAGACTGGCGAAGACTTGATGCAAGCTCCGCGCCAATGCCGGCCGGCTCAGAGAAAACCAGCCAGTTGCCCGGGAAGGAGTTGTTGCCGAACTCGGAACGGTGCAATGGACTCGTTCGTTTCCAGTTTGTCGCGTATAGCCATTTCTCAGGGGCGTCTTTAAGCGCCAAAGGATCTGACGGTGTAGCAGCGTTGGGTAAGCCGTTTGTGCTGACCCAATAACGCTGGCGCTCAAAAGGATATGTGGGCAGGGGAACGCGACGCCGGTCTTCCGCCTCATAATACTTGTGCCAATCAATCGCAATACCTTCACACCACAATCTGCCAACGGTCTGCGCCAAGGCGCGTCCGCATGGCTCGCCGGCCATGGAAGCAAAAATTGCGTTCTCCGGATAACTCCTGCGGGCCAATTCACTGAGCACTTTGCCGGGCCCAACTTCCAGTAGAACCCTGTTCGGTTTTTTTAGGGCTTCGCGCAGGCTATCGTTAAACCGGACCGTGCTTCGCACATGGCGCGCCCAGTAACCCGGGTCCGTTGCATCCTGATCGCTCATCCAGGAGCCGGTAACATTGGAAAGATAAGGAATCCGGGGAGGACTCAACCTCATTCTGGAAGCAATCGTGGTCAGCGGCTCCATAAGAGGTTCAACCAGCTGTGAGTGGAAGGCATGGCTGGCATCCAGACGAATGGGATTCAGGTATGCAATTTGCTCGTAAACCCTTTCGATCTCATCAGTTGAGCCAGCCAAAACACAGAGCTCCGGGCCATTTACCGCCGCCAGCGAGATTCCATCCTTTATATAAGGATAGATTTCGTCTTCGCGGGCAGGAACGGCCAGCATAGCTCCCGCTTCCAGATTTTCAGTTCGGCGGGCCCGCTCGGCTACCAGCAGCAAGGCGTGGTCAAGTTCCAAGACTCCGGCGAGTGTGGCTGCGACATATTCGCCCAGACTGTGGCCAATCATCGCCGCAGGCTTGATGCCCCAGGACATCCAGAGTTGCGCCATTGCATACTCAACGGTAAAGAGCGCGGTTTGCCAGAAAAGAGGGCGGTAAATGCTGGCATCCATTCCACCCTGTCGCCCGAACATGAGATCGCGCAGGTCGGCTCCGATCAGCGGAGCAAGTCGGCTGCAACAATAGTCCACCTCTTCTCGAAAGCGCCGTTCATCGTGATATAAATCAGATCCCAGATCGGCATACGCCTTGCCTTGGCCCGGAAAAAGAAATACCACCGGACGTTCCTGCGCAAGCGCACGGACTGGCTTTTCCTTAAAACTCGTAAGCGCTGCGATTGCGTCTTCAGCGTTAGCGCAGACAAAAGATTGTCGGAAAGCAAAGTCTCTGCGCCCAACATTCAGCGTGAATGCGATATCGGCCAGATGAACGTCTGGCATTTCTCGCAACGCATTTGCCAGATCAGTTCTGCGGTGTTCCAATGCAGATTCACTGCGGGCCGATAACGTCAGCATTTGCCAAGGACGCGACTGGCCTGAAGCTTCACTGGATGGAGCTTCCGCCAGAATCACGTGCGCATTTGTGCCGCCAATTCCAAAGGAACTTACACCCGCCAGACGTGGCGTTTGCTTCCACGCCGTCGTCTCCGTACTCACGTAGAACCGACTCTGCTCAAGATTGAGTTGCGGATTCGGTTTCTCAAAATGCAGGCTGGGCACAAGTGTCCGGTGCTCAAGGCAAAGCACTGCTTTTATAAGGCCGGCAATCCCTGCGGCTGAATCGCAATGCCCAATATTCGTTTTCACCGATCCAAGAGCACACAGCTTCTCGCCGGTAGCCGTGCTGTCTTCAGCAGTCGCAAACACCTGGCGCAATGCTTCTACTTCAATGGGATCGCCCAGCGGTGTTCCGGTGCCATGCGTTTCAATGTAGGAAATCTGCTGCGGCGCGATGCGTGCGTTTGCAAGCGCCTGCTCTATTACGCGCCGTTGTCCTTCAACACTCGGTGCGGTATAACCGACCTTGAGGTTCCCATCATTATTAATAGCGGAGCCTTTGATGACCGCGTGGATGTGATCGCCATCCGCAACAGCCTGGTCGAGTGGCTTCAACAACACCAGAGCAGATCCGCTGCCGGGCACCGTGCCGCGCGCATTCGTGTCAAATGCGCGGCAAAGGCCATCGGGAGCAAGAATTCCGTTCTCCTCAAAGATGTAACCATTTTGCGATGCGAGTGAGACACCGCCCGCCAGCGCCATTTCACACTCGCCATTCATCAGGCTTTGGCACGCGAGATGAACGGCAACCAGAGAGGTTGAGCACGCCGTATTCACCGGCACGCTTGGGCCGCGCAGATCCAGAAGGTAGGAAAGCCGCGGTGCAACGTGGTCTTTGCCCGTGCCAATCGTCAATTGCAATTCTCCCAGAGACTGCAAAAGAGTGACATCGCCACGGAGAAGATCGCGATAAAGACTCTCACCCGCGCCGGCGAAAACTCCTATGTTTTTCCCCCGCGGGTTGTACCCCGCTGATTCCAGCGCTTCCCAGGCGCATTCGAGAATCAGGCGCTGCTGTGGATCAGTGGCCGTGGCTTCCGCAGGATTCAGGTTGAAGAATGCAGCATCAAAGAACTCGATGTTTTCCAAACGACCCGTGGCATTGACAAACCCGGGATCGTTAACAAGTTCTGGCGACAAAGAAGAAAGACCTTCAGCAGAGAGGGCCGTGATGGATCCAATGCCGCGAGTCAGATTGTCCCAGAAATGGCTGACCGAAGGGGCGCCCGGAAAACGGCACGCCATGCCGATGATGGCGATGTCTGTGCATGTGCGGTTTTTGGCACCTTCAGCCTTGCGCTTTGCGTCATGCGCGCTGGGCGAGTGGCGCTCTTCCGCTTCCAGATAAGCGGCAAGCGAAGCAATGGTGGGATGCTCAAACAGTTTCACCATTGGCAAACGTGCATGCAACAGCTTCTGCAATCTGGCATGCACCTGCGTGAGCAGAAGAGAATGGCCACCCAGGTCGAAAAAGTTGTCATGAATTCCAACGATGGGGCGGCCCAACACCTCTTTCCATATCCCTGCAATTTTTTTCTCGAACCTGGTTTGTGGACTTGTGTGCGATTCTAATTCTTGATCGTCAAGCGGCCACTTGGATAACGAAATGCGGTCAATCTTGCCGCTGACGGTGAGAGGCAACTGTTCCACAGCAACAATGGCCTCAGGTAACATGTGCGCCGGAAGGCGATGAGTGAGTTTGCCGCGCAAGATCGCTGGATTCAGAGTGGACTGCCTATCTAGTACCACGTAAGCAACTATCTGCTTTCCACGCGGCTCTTCTTCTCGCAACACAACTGCTGCTTCCACGACTTCCGGTAGTAACCGCAGCGTCGTCTCAATTTCCCCAAGTTCGATGCGGAAGCCGCGCAGTTTCACCTGCTGATCAGTCCGGCCTATAAACTCAAGACTTCCGTCATTCCGCCAGCGCACCGCGTCTCCGGTGCGGTACATCCTCGCTCCGGGAACATCTGCATGGGGATTGGCGATGAATCGTTCTGCCGTGAGTGCGGGCCGGTTCAAATAGCCGCGAGCCAGGCCTGCGCCGGCAATGTACAGTTCTCCTGCAACTCCCACGGGCACGGGCTCAAGACTGCCATCCAGCACATAGACGCTGCTATTAACAACAGGGAAACCAATGGGAGGAATCACAGAGCCGGAAAGAGGAACGCTCATGGTCGCGCAAACCGTAGTTTCTGTGGGACCGTAAGCATTGATCATGCGGCGTGCGCTCGACCAGCGCGCAACCAGTTCACCAGGACACTGTTCGCCAACAACTATGAGAGTTTCGAGACTAGATTCTTGCCTCTCATCTAGCGTAGACAGGACTGAAGGCGTCAAAGTAGCGTGCGTGATTCTCTGCGAGCGCAAAACCTCCTGAAGCGGAATGCCGCCGCGCTCGTCTTTCAACAGAACCAGAGCTGCTCCCGTTGTTAACGCCATTATTAGTTCCCAGAAGGAAGCGTCAAAGTTGAGAGATGCGAACTGCAACACACGCGAATGTTGCGTAAGATTGAGGCTTTGCACGTGGCTGCGGGCCAGAGAAGGAATGCCCACATGAGTAACCAATACTCCCTTGGGCACGCCGGTAGAGCCGGAAGTATAAATCAGGTAGGCAGGATGCTGCGGCAGCAACGGCATTGTGCGATCATCCTGCGACGGATTATGCGATGGCGATGACGCCAAATCAGTCTGGATATTCGCGGCGTCAAGACAGATGAGATCGCTGGAGAAGCTCTGTGGCAATTTTTCTTTTAGCTTTCCGGACGTGATTACTACTCGCGGCCTTGCATCGGCCAGCATGTGCTCCAGTCTCGCCGACGGATACTCGGGGTCCAGCGGCAAGTACGCCGCGCCGGATTTCCATGCCGCAAGGATCGCCACCACCAACTCAGGCGAACGATCCAGCGCGATTCCCACCAGCGATTCCGGGCCCACGCGCTTGGCGATCAAATAATGCGCC
>Ga0207700_10002489_pt1 | contig 10560 bp, 8 predicted proteins | sample LARL82metaG_FD_184348 | JGI IMG/M metagenome (GOLD analysis project Ga0207700, IMG submission 184348) | Corn, switchgrass and miscanthus rhizosphere microbial communities from Kellogg Biological Station, Michigan, USA - LAR L8-2 metaG... | ecosystem: Host-associated > Plants > Roots >...
GCACGACGACCACAAGCAGGAACACGGCCACGGCGGCCCAGCGCCACGCTCGCTTGGCTGGGCGCGGTGGCGGAGCGTCTTCTTCGACGCCCCCCGCCAGCCGTGCTGCTCCCGGCGCGGTGTTAGGCATGGTTGGCAATAATCTTGTCAGTCATCTCTTCGGGCCGTCAGCCGGATCTGAATCTGAGGAGGACATCCGGCCCTAACGTGTCACAGAGTAGCCTGAACCGGTGCAGCTGACATCGGCGACGGACACGGAAACGTCGCAGCGATCAGGCCGCGGTTCACTCTTGGCCCGGTTGAACAACCCCATAGCGAGCGGGCTGATCGCGCTGCTCGGCTGGCTCGCGTTCGCGCTGGCCCGCTGGCAGACCTGGGCCGCCGGGCACATCAGCCTGTTTGTCATGGCGGGGCACACGTACTCGCAGCACGCGAACCTGCCGCACGTGCCGTTGAAGGGCTACGACGGGCAGTTCTACTACCGGTTCGCGCTGAACCCGTTCAACTGGCACCGGACCGCGTACGGCATCACGGTCGACCACAATTACCGGTACACCCGGCTCGGGTACCCGATCGTCGCGTGGATCCTCTCGTTCGGCCAGCATCACCTGGTGCCCACCGTGCTCGTCGTGGTCAATCTCATCTGCGTCGGGATCATCGGCTGGCTCGGCGGGAAGTTCGCCCGTGAATCAGGACGGCACGCGCTGTGGGGACTGCTGTTCGCCGCGTACTTCGGCCTGGTGATCAGCGTCGGCAGGGACACGGCGGAGCCGCTGGCCGACGCCTGCATGCTCGGCGGGCTGCTCGCCTACCGGCACTCGCGGTGGGTGCTCGCGGCGATCCTGATCGCCTACGGGGTGATCACCAACGAGCCGATCCTGGTGGTCGCCATCGCGATCGCGCTGACCCGGCTGTATCAGATGTACCGCCGGCAGGCCCGGCCGGGCCTGCCGGACCTGGTGTGGGTGCTGCCCGGCGCGGCGTACGTGGTGCTGCAGGCCGCCGAGCACTTCATCGTCAAGGGCAAGGCCGGCGCGAGCGTCGACGTCACGCAGAACTTCACGCTGCCGTTCAGGGCGCTGGTGCCCGCCGTCGTACGCGACTTCCGCCTGATGAGCTGGACGCACCTGGGCATGTACGACATCAACCTGATCGAGTTCATCGCCCTCGCGACCTTCGTCGTGGCCGGCCTGCTGGTGCTGCGGTCCACGACGGCCCCGGTGCACGAGCGGGTCGCCTTCGTCGGATTCGTCATCGTCGAGATGGTGATCGCGTCCGGGCAGTTCTGGGACAGCGTCTTCGGCGACGGGCGGACCTACATCGACGCGTTCCTGCTCGCCGTGATCATGCTGCTCGCCACCCCGTCGGTGCCGTCCCCCGCCACAGCGGCGGCGGACGGCACGAAGAAGGCCTGGGTCGCGGTGACCGACCGGGTGTTCGCGTCGAACCGCGTCATCACGAACAAGCGCCTCGGCATCCTCGCCGCGATCGCGGTAGCCGCCCTGATCGTGGTAGCCCGCCGACGCATTCTCTTCCAGTAACGTCGCACCGCGCCATCTCGCGGCGCGTTCGCGGCGCCCTCATGTCCGGCCTGCGGCCCGCTTCTTGCTGTTATCAGCATCGCGGGAGGTAGGCCGCCACGACATTTTCATGATCACGAAGGAAAAGTGTGCGTATAGGAAGATTTTCCTTCGTGATCATGGTCGAGGGCACTCGGAGGGGTGCTTGCCGTGGTCGGTGTGACGAGCGGGATGGGTGGGATCACCCGTTGATGCGGGGACGGCGCAGCGGCGTGCGAACCTACGGGCTGTGGCACTGCAGACCGGGCGGCCTGCTGTCGCTTGTTGCTGTTATCAGGAGAGCGCGCGACTTAGGGGCGCGAAAGTTACCCAAGAATCGGACATAACGGACAGTTTTCGGTACGTTTTGCGCCCTAAGTAGCCGGGCGCGTCCGAGGGACGGTTCCGGGGAGACGGCTGGCCGGGACGTGAGGAACGGGCGGGACTGGTGGGACCACGCGTACGTTCGGGATAAGTGAGGATGGTCACCCGCGGACCGCCTGCGGCGGCGGGCGGACCCGCGGGTGGGGCGACCTCGGCCTACATGCCGGCGATCAGCTTTTCTACGCGTTCGTCGACGGAGCGGAAGGGGTCCTTGCAGAGGACCGTGCGCTGGGCCTGGTCGTTCAGCTTCAGGTGCACCCAGTCGACGGTGAAGTCGCGGCGCTTTTCCTGGGCGCGGCGGATGAACTCGCCGCGCAGCTTGGCCCTGGTCGTCTGCGGCGGGATGGACTTGGCCTCGAAGATGTCCAGGTCCCTGGTCACGCGGTCCACCGCGCCGTTGCGCTGGAGCAGGTAGTACAGGCCGCGGCCGCGGTGGACGTCGTGGTAGGCCAGGTCGAGCTGGGCGACGCGCGGCGCGGACAGCGGCAGGTCGTGCTTGACGCGGTACCGCTCGATCAGCTGGTACTTGGTCACCCAGTCGATCTCCCGCGCGATCTTGTCCAGGTTGCCTTCCTCGATCGAGGACAGCGCCCGCTCCCACATCTCCAGGACGCGCTTGCTGATCGGGTCCAGGCCGTTGGCGTCGGTGAAGTCCTTCGCCCGGGACAGGTACTCGTACTGGATCTCCAGTGCGCTCATCTCCCGGCCGTTCGCCAGCCGGACCCGGGACCGCCCGGTCATGTCGTGGCTGACCTCGCGGATCGCCCTGATCGGGTTGTCCAGCGTCATGTCGCGGAGCACGACGCCGGCCTCGACCATGCGCAGCACCAGGTCGGTCGCGCCGACCTTCAGCAGCATCGTGGTCTCGCTCATGTTGGAGTCGCCGACGATGACGTGCAGGCGGCGGAACCGTTCCGCGTCGGCGTGCGGTTCGTCGCGGGTGTTGATGATCGGCCGGGACCGCGTCGTCGCCGATGACACGCCCTCCCAGATGTGCTCGGCGCGCTGGCTGACGCAGTACACCGCGCCGCGCGGCGTCTGCAGCACCTTGCCGGCGCCGCAGATGATCTGCCTGGTGACCAGGAACGGGATCAGGATGTCCGCCAGCCTGCCGAACTCCCCGTGCCTGCCCACCAGGTAGTTCTCGTGGCAGCCGTAGGAGTTGCCCGCCGAGTCGGTGTTGTTCTTGAACAGGTAGATGTCGCCGGCGATGCCCTCTTCCCGCAGGCGGCGATCCGCGTCCACGAGCAGGCCCTCGAGGATCCGCTCGCCCGCCTTGTCGTGCGCGACGAGGTCGACAACGTTGTCGCACTCCGGGGTCGCGTACTCCGGGTGGCTGCCTACGTCGAGGTACAGCCGCGCCCCGTTCCGCAGGAAGACGTTGCTGCTACGGCCCCAGGACACCACGCGACGGAAGAGGTAGCGGGCTACCTCATCCGGCGACAGCCGCCGCTGTCCGCGGAAGGTGCACGTAACGCCGTACTCGTTCTCAAGCCCGAATATTCGCCGGTCCACGTCACTAGGCTACGTTCCCGATGGCGCGGGAGTCACTATGCTTCGCCGCAACCTGAACACCACCTGCGTATCGCGCGGAACCTGACCTGGCAGGTAAAGGACGAATTTCGCGCCGTCGGCGAGTTCGGCAGGGGTACAGATGAACTGGCTCGTGACCATGAATTCCCAGTAGGGATCGGCCACGCAGGCCGTGACGCCGGCGTGTTCGGCCTGCACGAGGAGGCCGGTCATCGACGGCCAGGTGTTGTGCTGAAGGCGTAGCAAAACGACGGGCCTGCCATCGGCGAGCGCGGCCATTTTTGCGACCCCGTCCGGCAGCGCCGGGTCCGTGTCGGGGATGGACGCCGGGATCCGCGGGTCGGTGTGGTTCGTGCTCGTCTTCGTCCCCGGGACGACCGCGAAGGCGGCGCAGGCGACCACGGCGGCCGTCACCGCCACCGCCAGTCGGGGAAGCGACGGCAGCGAGGGCAGCGACTCCGCCAGCGCGAATAGCGCGATGAGGAGCGTGATCGCCGGCGCCGACCAGTAGAAGTAGCCGATGTAGTACCCGGTGGGGTTAAGTTTGTCGATCGCCACCACGGCGTAGACCAGGAAGGCGACGGACGACAGGGTGTTGAAGGCGATCAGCGAGACGCAGAACCTGCGGGCCGACCCTGGCGCTAGCCGCCACGTCAGCAGGCCCGCTATCAGGTAGGCGGCGACCGGGACCAGCCAGCCGACGCGGGCCGGTCCCGTCCACCAGAACCACAGCGCGTAGTGCGCCACCTGGTGCAGGCTGTTGCTGCCCTGTTTCGATGAGTAGGTCAGGTACTTGCCGAATTCGCCTGGCCAGTGCAGCGCGGTGTTGGCCGCGACCGGGAAGGCGAACAGCGCGCTGATGATTGCGACGGGGATCCACACCCGCCGCTGCCTGGCGAAGAACGACCGCGACGACGCCAGCAGCGTCCGGCGGCGTGGCCAGCCGAGCGCGATCAGGCAACCGCAGGCCGTCACGGGGACGAAGAACAGGAAGGCCACATTCCCGTTGATCAGGAACCAGCCGGCCAGCGCCGCGATCCAGGCGTCCCGCAGGTTGCCCGCGGCGACGGAGGCGGTCGCCACCAGGAAGGCCAGGTACGGCAAGATCAGGATGTACGGCATCCAGCCCGAGCTGAACACCGCTGGCTTCACCGCCGCGAACGCGAGCAGCGCGGCGCAGCAGGCGGCGGCCCCGCGCACCGACCTGGTCACCCCGTAGCCGGTGCCCACGACAAGCGCGGCGAACATCGCGTTCAGCGCGTACACCGCGATCAGCTGCCCGTTCCAGGCCGTGGGCACGACGTGCAGCGCCGCCCAGAACACGGACTCGCCCCAGGACTGCACGTACAGGAAGGCGGGCCCTGGATGGTTGAACTTCTCCCGCGAATAGTGCCCGACCAGGAGCGTGAACCGGCGAGCCTGCTCGATCAGGATCGAGTTGGCCCCCATGTCGGCGTCCTCGTGCAGCGGCGTGGAGAACAGGAACGCGTTGCGGACCAGCAGCACGCCCATCACCGCCGCGAACGGCACCGTCCAGACCCACCAGGGCCGACGCCTGGCGGCGTCACCGCCGTCGGCCGGTGCCTCGGCGTGGCGATCGTCCTGGAGGGTTTGACCGGTCAGATCGCACCCTTCCTGATCGCTTGGTCGATCCAAGGGATGACCTCGTCCAGCATGTCGTCGAGCGAGGTGGTCGCCTCGAAGCCGAGCACCCGCTTGGCCTTCTCGGTGGACGGGACGCGGCGCTGCACGTCGTACTCGAACGGGTCGTCGCTGACGACCCGCAGCGGCTCGTTCGGGCCCTTGGTCTTCCGCCAGATGGCCGCGGCGAGCTCGAGCACCGTGGTGGACTGCGCCGTGGAGAGGTTGAAGTCCTCGTTCCTCGCCTCGGGGTGCTCCATCGCCAGCAGCACGCCGCGGGCTAGGTCGGCGCCGTAGGTGTAGTGCCTGATCTGGTCGCCTGAGCCGAGGATGTGCAGCGGGTCCTGACCTTTGAGCACCTTCTGGACCAGGTCGGGCACCACGTGGCTCATCGCCAGCTTGACGTTGCCGGACAGGATCTCCTCGTCGCCCAGCGCGCGGGACTCGCCGGTGCCGACGCAGTTGAACGGCCGGACGATCGTGTACGGCAGCTTGTACTGGTCCCAGGCGGCGCGCGCGAAGTACTCGACGGCCAGCTTCTGGAAGCCGTAGGAGGACAGCGGCGGCGGCACCTCGCGCTCCTGGCCCTCATAGGACGGCCACTCGGTGGTCGACTCGAAGACCATCGAGGAGGAGAGGTACGTCACCTTCCGGAGCTTGCCGTCCTTGTGCGCCTTGATCGCGGCGTCGCAGGACGCCGCGATGATCCGCTCGTTGGTGGCGAGCAGGTCGTAGGCGTAGGTGTGGAAGTAGGAGATGCCGCCGATCATCGCGGCGCCCGCGATGAAGTGGTCGCAGTCCTTCAGCAGGTCCGTCATCAGCTCGACGTCCCGGCAGTCACCCTCGACCAGCTGGTAGTCCGGGTTGCCGTCGTAGGACTTCGCGACCTTCCCGTACTTGGAGAAGTTGTCGACGCCGATGACGGCGTAGCCCCTGGCGAGCAGTTCCTCGACCACGTAGCCGCCGATGAACCCGGCCGACCCGGTGATCAGAACCTTCTGCATTAGCGGTCGAGATCCTTTCGCATTTTCTGCCCGTAGGCCCTGATCTGTTCGGCTGACAGGCGCCGCCCGAAGGCGAACCGGTACCACCGCAAGTAGCCAGGTATCCACTTGGCGACCTTGAAGTTCGACATCCCCGCCTGGCGGTCAAGCCAGATCGTGGGGATCTCCGCCACCGGCATCCGCAGCCGCTTCGCTTTGGCGGTGAGCTCGATGCCGAGCTCGAACCCGTCTCGCGAGTCGATGCCGACCTTGCGGACGAAGTCGGTGGAGTAGGCCTTGAACGAGTTCGTCGCGTCTCGGGTGCCAATGTGCGCGAGTATCCTAAGCGACCGCCCGGCCGACTTGGACATCAGCCCCTTCAGGATCGGCCCGCCCACCTGCTGGCCGCCCGGCATGTACCGGGAGGCGGCGGCGACCGCCACCCCGCGGTCCACGAGCCGCGCCAGGTCGTCGATCTGCCGGGGATCGTCGCAGCCGTCGGCCATCGTCACGACTACCACCGGCGCGGCGGCCGCGTCGATGCCGAACCTGATCGCATTGGCGGGCCCGCGGCCGTAGGTGTTGATCACGCAGCGGATCCGCGGTTCCTTCAGCGCGTACTCGGTCACCACCGGGATCGTGGTGTCGTCTTCCGAGTCGACGACGACGAGCACCTCGCACTGGAGGCGGACCGACTCGAAGAGCCGGTCTAGCACGGGGACGATGTGCTCGTCCTCGTTGTAGGCCGGCACCACCACGGTGACCCGCGGTGTGTCAGCTTGCCTCATACCCGCACACCCGTCCCGAGCACGTTCCAGATGTCCGCCACTGGCTTGTCCGTCACGAGGCCGCGGTACTCCGGGTGCGGCGTGGCGATGATCAGCACGCCGGACCGCTCGATGACCTCATCCTGCGGCAGCAGGTTCGGGTCCACCGTGACGTACGGGTCGGCGCAGAGCACCTTGTCGGCCTTGAACTCTAGGATGCGCTTGAGCTTGTAGGACAGGCTGGACCTGATGTCGTCGGACTCGCCCTTGAAGGCCATCCCGAGGATGCCGACGGTCATCGAGGACAGGTCGAACCGTTGCTCGAGCCGGTGCACGACGTAGAGCGGCAGCCCCTCGTTGATCGTCATCGCCGTATGCCCGAGCGTGAAGTTATTGTTATTGAACGCGGCCAGCTGCATCGTGTCCTTGAACAGGCACGGCCCGGCGGCGAATCCCGCGCCCGGCATGTCGGCGGCGCGTGGATAGTCCTGGGACAACCCCTTGCGGATCCGCTCGAAGTCCAGGCCGCGGTCGTTGGCCATCATGTAGAACTGGTTGGCCGTCGCGAACTTGATGTACCGCCACACGTTGGTGAACAGCTTCGCCAGCTCGGCCTCCTCAGGGGACAGCTCGACGATGCTGCTGGTCAGCAGGCCAAAGAGCTTCGCGGCGCGCTCCATACCCCGCGGCGACCTGGCGGAGACTATCTGCGGCAGCTCGAACAGCTCGGTCATCGCCTTGCCCTCGGCGATCCGCTCCGGGCAGAACGCCACCTCGATCGCCACGCCGAGGCCCACGATCATCTTCTCCACCAGCGCGGTGACGCCGGGGAAGACCGTGGACCGCAGGATCAGCAGCTGGCCGTCGCGCAGGTACGCCGCGCAGCCGCCCAGGGCCTTCGGGATCGCTGTCTGGTCAGGGTTCAGATGCCCATCCACCGGCGTGCCGATGACCACCACCACGTGTTCCGCCGAGCCCACAATCGACGGGTCGGCGGAGGCCCGGAGGCGGCCGTCCGCGACCACGCGCTCGAGCACCTCGGCTGCACCGGGCTCGTCGAACGGCAGCTGGCCGGCATTCACCGTGGCGACGGCAGCCTGGCTCACGTCGTAGATGCCCACCCGGGCACCCCGGTCGGCAAACGCGATCGCCAGCGGCAGGCCGACATGGCCACATCCGCCGATGACAACCACGTCCAGGCCGAACTGGTCTCCTCCAGACACTGTGGCCATTTGCTCCAAACCTCCACCTGATTGGTAACGTCCACCCGTCAATGCAAGCTTGGATCACAACGTTACCGGGATCACTGTCCGTATTCTGGTGCAGCGCTATTGATCCCGTTCCGGTTATCCGGCCACCGCATCCGGTTTGCGCCGCGCTTCGACGTAAATCGTGCCGCCGGACCGCGTCGCTACCTCGATCGCGGTTCCTACCAGGGCCAGCGGAAGCGCCGCCACGGCGGCGGCCAGGGCGTAGAGCCGGAAGGCACCGCTCTGTGCGGCCTGGCGCGCTTCGGTGCGGCGGATCGCATCGTACAGATCGGGATGCCCGGGGAGCCAGCCGACGAGCCCGTGCAGCCAGCCGAAGAGAACCTGACCGCCGCGCAGATAGCTCACGCGCCCGACACTGAACCCCAGCGACTCGATCTGCGACAGCAGCGCTGGCGGGCTGATGTGGACGAGATGACGGGGCAGGTCGAGGGCAAGCCAGCGGTCCCCGAACAACCGGGCCTGCAAGCTCGCCGCGTTGGGCACGGCAACGACGAGCATCCCGCCGGGGACGACGAGGCCCGCCGCGTGGCGCAACGCACGGACCGGCCGGCGAAGGTGTTCAAGCGAGTGCCAGAAGATGACCGCGGACCAGGCTCCGGTCATTTCCTCGAGCTCCACGTTGCGCACGTTAGGGTGGGATTCGGCAGCGTACGGATCGACGCCAATCGCGTCCCTGGCGTGCTGCCGGAAGGCCGCGGCGAGAGTCCCGTCACCGGCTCCGACATCGAGGATCGGCCCTTGCGGCAAGACCCGGTGCAGACGGCCGGCCAAGGCTGACCGGGTCCGCTGCAGTATCTTGTCGCCCACACCGGCGAACCGGCCTGCCGCGGGGCGGTACCAGACCGCGTACGCGTCGCCCAGCTGCTCGTCGCTAGGCCACGGCGACGTTGTGGCGACTCCGCAGCGCGCGCAACGGATCCTGCCGGGACGATACTCGTCATCACCGCCGAACTGGTGCCCGCACCACGCACATTCCGTGGCGGCAGGCGCCTTGGTCAGCGAATAGGCAACGGCGGCGTTGCTTTCCCTCGACGCAGTCCTGCTTGCCCGGACTGCCGAAGCCGGGTCCGCAAATGACAAATCGATCAGCCCCTCAATGACGGTTGGGCACGGTGCTTAGCTCACGGGTTCGCAGCCAGTGTGCAAGATACCATTCGGGCAGCTGGTTCACGTGTGAAGCGCGCTAGCGGCCGACGCCCCTGGCCGGCGGCTGGCTAAGGCTTCGACAGCACCACGATGACGAGACCCGACACGACAAGGACAGTGCCTGCCCAGGTCAGCAGGTTGGCACGCTCGTGCAGCACAACGATGCTCGCGGTCAGGATGACAAGGTAGCCAAGAGCATTGAAGGGATAGGCGAGGCTGAGCGGGACCCGGGACAAGGCGGCCAGCCATACCACGGCGGAGACCGCGAAGACCAGCAGTCCGAGCAACACCCACGGCGTGGTGGCCGCGGCGATCACGAGTGACCCGCCGCCACGCGTCCGTGCCGTGGCTACCTGCATGCCGTGCTTGAGCATCAGCTGCCCGCCGGACGCCGCGATGACGGCAAACAACACGAGCGCCAGGCTGCCTATGGTCATGCGATGCCTCCGTTCCGGAGTGACGGAGGCTTCCAGGTCAAGCGACTTGCGCATTCGCCGCTGCTCCCTCAGGCTCACGTCTTACTCACAACCTACCGGGACTGCTCGCTGACCCGCGCCCCAGGCTCCTCCACGGGGCCGGGCTCAGGAAGACGGTCGCGCAGCAGCCCTGGCTTGAAATCGAGGTAGCCGCAGTGCCGGAGCCCGTGCCTGTGCAGCCGGTAGTCCAGGGATGTGTGCAGCACACCGAGCCCGTAGCGGATGCTGCGGCGCAGGTTGATCGACGACGAATCGGCCTCATAGCGCGTCGGGCAAGAGATCTCGCCGATCCGCGCCCCCGCGGCGACGGCCTGGGCAATAATCTGGTTATCGAAAACAAAATCGTCCGAGTTGCGCTCCATGGGCAAGCTGCCGAGCAGCGCGCTGCTGAAGGCGCGAAGGCCGGTGTGATACTCCGACAGCTTACTGCTAAGCGCAATGTTCTCGACGAATGTGAGAAATCGGTTCGATATGTATTTGTAACGGGGCATACCGCGCGCGACGGAGTTCTGCGCCAGGATGCGCGAACCGAGCACCATATCGTATTCGCCATAGGCGATCATCGACGCCATCGCGGGGACGAGCAGCGGCGAGTACTGGTAGTCCGGGTGCACCATGACGATGACGTCCGCGCCCAGCTCGAGCGCCTGCCGGTAGCAGGTCTTCTGGTTCCCGCCGTAGCCCTTGTTGCTTTCATGGCAGATCGGCTCCAAGCCGAGTTCGCGAGCGAGCGAGACCGTCTGGTCGCTGCTGGCGTCATCGACAAGCACCACCTCGTCAATGACGTCGCGGTCAATCTC
>Ga0207700_10002491_pt1 | contig 10552 bp, 6 predicted proteins | sample LARL82metaG_FD_184348 | JGI IMG/M metagenome (GOLD analysis project Ga0207700, IMG submission 184348) | Corn, switchgrass and miscanthus rhizosphere microbial communities from Kellogg Biological Station, Michigan, USA - LAR L8-2 metaG... | ecosystem: Host-associated > Plants > Roots >...
TACGCATACTTTTCTTTCGTGATCCTGGAATTGAAACGAGCGAGCGTTTTGCAATACCTCCTACGTCAGTTTTCGTCAAGGAACACTTTTGTGGCGTTGTGGATTTCGCCCGAGTTATCCACAGCCAGAAGATCAAATCCCCCCGCCGCATTGACAGCGCGCACGCTTGGCTCTATGACTCAGGATCTCTCCGCGGGCACTTCGTCCCCGCAGCCTGTTCCGGGGACACCCGGCAGCACCCCGCCAGCCAGGACGCCCACGATCAAGGCTCCCACGACCAGGACATCCGACATCGAGAAGCCCGCGACCGCGGCCAGCGCGTCACAGGCCAAGCCGACGCCGGATGCGCCGGCACAAGCCGCGTCTGCGCGGATCGAGGCCTCAGGGGCCGCGCCGGCGCAGGCAACGGCGACGCAGGCGAAGCCGCCGGGCAGGAATGCGTCCGCCGCGAAGCCCTCGGCACGGAGGGCGCCGGGCCGGAAGGGCAAGTCCCGGCGCAAGCCGCCCGCGCGGCGGCGGGGCGAGCGCCGTGCGCAATCGCGTACCGGCAGGGACGCCGGCGTCGCGCCGGACGCGGGGACGGCCGCGGAGCGCCGGATCCGGATCGGGTCGCCTGCCTCGCTGCTGGCGGTGGTGCCCGTGCTGCTCGGGTTCGAGCCAGGCAACAGCATGGTCGTGATCGGCGTCGAGCAGCCCGGTGCAGAGGTCAGGCTCACGCTCCGCTATGACCTGCCCGATCCCGGGCTGGCCCCCGCGGTGGCCGCACACGCCATGAGCGTGCTCACCGCGCAGCGCATCCAGACCGCGGTCGCGGTGGGGTACGGCCCTGAGCACCTCGTCTCACCGGTCGCCGCGGCGCTGCGGGACTGCGCGCCGGGGGCCGGCGTTACCGTGACCGAGCTGCTCCGGGCGGAAAACCAGCGCTACTGGTCCGACGTGTGCGAAGACCCGGCCTGCTGCCCGCCAGAGGGCAAGCCGTTCGACGTCAGGGACCATCCGGCTGCCCGGGCCATGGCCGCCGAGAGCGCCAGGGTGCTGGCCAGCAGGGACGCGCTGGCGGCTACGGTCGCGCCGGTCGCAGGAGCTGCTGCCGAACAGATGCGCCAGGCGACCAGGGAAGCCGAAGACCAGGTCGCCAGGGCCATCGCGCGGGCGGCGCGGTCCGGCCGGAAGGCGTCCGTCCGCCGCCTGATCGCCACCGTCGGCCTGCCCGCGGTCGCCGAGGGCATCCGCCGCTACCGTGGCGGCGGGCGCCTCGAACCGGGGGAAGCGGCCTGGCTCACGGTCGTCCTGCGTGACCTCCGGGTCCGCGACGACGCGTGGTCACGGATGCGACCAGAGCACCGCGAGGCGCATGCGCGGCTGTGGACCGACCTGACCCGGCTGGCCCAGCCCGGGTACGTCTGCGCCCCGGCTGCGCTGCTCGCGTTCGTGGCGTGGCAAAGCGGCAATGGGGCCCTAGCGAACGTGGCGCTTGACCGGGCGCTGGCGGAAGACGCGAACTACTCGATGGCCGTGCTGCTCAGGCAGGTCATCGATTCCGGCGCGCCACCGTCGCTGGCCCGGCTGCCGATGACCCCGGAGGACGTGGCGGCCAGCTACGACGCCCTGGAGGCCAGGGACGAGGACGGCGAAGACGTCCCCGCTGCAGGTGAGGCGTAACGCAGCGGCCTGACGGCGACCGGATACGCTCGTCAGCGCGAGTAATTCGGCTTCAGGTCAGCCCCTGGGCACTTCCCGACCGAGCAGGCCGCTCTGAAATGCCTGTACCTGGTGACCCGGTCCCTTGACCTGACCGGGACCGGCAGGACAAGGTGGGCGATGCGATGGAAGCCCGCCCTGAACGCCTTAGCGATAACCTTCGGCGACCGCTTCCCGGCCGCCGAGACCTACTAAACCGAACCGCCGGAAACACCGTTCGTGCGACAGTCCTGTCGGCGAGCCTGTTTTTGCGGTGGTGCGGTGGCAGGGCGACAGGGTGAGATCGCAGGGCTAACCTTGTCTTGAAACGCGTCTGGTGGCCGGGGGAAGTGTGGACGGGCCTTATTTCATCAGTTATTCGCGGGTGGATGCGGAGGATTTCGCCCGCCGGCTAGCCGATCAGCTGGTGGCCGGGCCGCCGACGTATCCGGTGTGGCTGGATGCGCGGGATTTGCAGCCGGGCGGGGACTGGGACACCCAGATCCGGGATGCGCTGCAGGCCTGCGGGGGCGTGTTGTTCGTGATGACGGCTGATGGCGTGCAAGACCATTCGGTCACCAAGTCGGAGTGGGTGTGGGCGCTGAAGTACAAGAAGCCGGTGATCCCGCTGCGCGCGGAGGCGGGGGCCGAGCTTCCGTTCCGGCTGGCGTCGCGGCAGTTTCTCGATTTCAGCGATGGTTTTGATGTCGGGCTGGCCCGGCTGCGCAATTATCTGGGTTCGGTGGGCAGCCCGAAGTGGGTGCTGCGGGATCTGCGGGATCAGCTGGCCGAGGCCGAGCGGGAGCTGCCCCGGTCCGACCCGGAGCAGCGGCCGCGGATCCGCCAGGACATCGACGAGCTGCGCAGGCGGATCGGCGAGCAGGAGCGGCTGGCCGCCGACCCGCAGGCCGCGGCCCGGCGGACCCAGGAGCGGATCGACGCGGGGATGGAGCAGCAGCGGCAGCCGGAGCGGCCGGAGGCGGCGCCGGCTCGGGCGCGGTTTGTGAACCAGCCGCCGATGGCCGCCCCGCCGTACTTCCAGGACCGGCACAACGAATCGGAGCAGATCGGGGAGTTCCTGCGGGCCGCCGATGAGCGGATCGTGACGGTGGTGGGGCGGGGCGGGGTGGGCAAGACCGCGATGGTGTGCCGGCTGCTGAAGGCCCTGGAGGGCGGGCAGCTGCCTGATGACCTGGGCGCTCTGGATGTGGACGGGATCGTGTACCTGAGCCCGTCCGGGGCGCACCCGGTGAGCTTCCCGAACCTGTTCGATGACCTGTGCCGGCTGCTCCCCGACGAGGCGGCCGGCCGGCTGCGGCAGGCCTACCGGGAGCCGCACCACAGCCCCACTGAGCTGATGCGCGCGCTGCTGGACGCGTTCCCGTCCGGCCGGGTGGTCGTGCTGCTGGACAACCTCGAAGACGTCATCGACAGCAGCTCCGCCGACCTCGCGCTCACCGATCCGGTGCTGGATGAGGCGCTGCGGGCGCTGCTGGCGGCCCCGCCGCACGCGGTGAAGGTGATCGTGACCACCCGGGTGGCGCCCAAGGGGCTGCTGCTGGACCACCCGGAGCGGCAGCGGCCCCTGGACCTGGACGAGGGCCTGCCCTCACCGTACGCCGAGCAGGTGCTGCGAGCCCGCGACCCCGACGGCCGACTGGGCCTGCTGACCGCGGATGACGAACTGCTGGGCCGGGCCCGGGAGCGGACCCGCGGGTATCCGCGGGCGCTGGAGGCACTGGCGGCGATCTTGTCCGCCGACCGGGGCACCACGCTGCCCGAGCTGCTGGACCAGACGGCCGGGCTGCCGGGCAACGTGGTGCAGGCGCTGGTCGGCGAGGCGTTCAGCCGACTCGACCCGCTGGCCCAGCAGGTGATGCAGGCGCTAGCGGTCTACCCGGTGCCGGTACCGCCGGTGGCGGTGGACTTCTTGCTGCAGCCCTACCAGCCGGCCATCGACGCCGCGCCGGTGCTGGGCCGGCTGGTGAACATGCAGTTCGTCCGCCGCGAGGCCGGCCGCTACTACCTGCACCAGGTGGACCGCGACTACGCGCTGTCCCGGCTGCCCGACGGAGAACCCTCCGACCGGGACGCCGACCCGCCGCCCTTCACCCGGCAGGCGCTGCGGCACCGCGGCGCCGGCTACTTCGAGCAGACCCGCACCCCGCGGGAGGACTGGAAGAGCTTCGATGACCTGGGCGCGCAGCTGGCCGAGTTCGAGCTGCGCTACCAGGGCGGCGACTACGACACCGCGGCCCAGGTGCTGCTCGGCATCGACTTCGGTTACCTGCTCCAGTGGGGCCACTACCGGCTGACCGCCGAGCTGCACGAGCGTCTGCAAGGCCACCTCGACGACCGGCAGACTAACGCCGCCAGCAAGATCAATCTCGCCGAGAACTACCGGTCGCTGGGCCAGTTCACCCGGTCCATCGAGCTGTTCGAGCAGGCGCTGGCCATCGCCCGGGAGATCGGCGACCGGTCGACCGAGGCCACCGCACTGGGCAACCTCGGCAACAGTTACGCCGACCTCGGCCAGATCCCCCGGTCCATCGACCTATCCGAGCAGGCGCTGGCCATCGCCCGGGAGACCGGCGACCGGAAGAACGAGGCCATCCACCTGGGCAACCTCGCCACCAGCTACGGCGACCTCGGCCAGTTCACCCGGGCCATCGAGCTGTACGAGCAGGCGCTGGCCATCGCCCGGGAGATCGGCGACCGGGCGGGCGGGACCACCGCCCTGGGCAACCTAGGGGAGGTATATGGCAACCTTGGCCAGACCGCCCGGGCCATCGACCTGTACGAGCAGGCGCTGGCCATCGCCCACCAGATCGGCTACCGCCTCGCCGAAGCCGCGTACCTCGCCAACATGGCGCAGGCACACGGCGACCTGGGGTCGTGGGATCAGGCCGCCAGGTACAGCCGGGAGGCCATCGACATCGCTGACGCCATCGGCAGCGCGCAGGCGCAAAGCGAGGCCCGTCGCATCCTGGCCCTGATCCAGCTGCTCACCGGGGACCTCACTGCCGCCCGGCAGGCCATCAGCGCCGCCCGCGACCACGACTACCCGCCCGACCGGGCGCCCCTTTCACTGCTGTCCGCGATCATCTGGCTCCGCCAGGACCGGCCGACGGCAGCCGCTGAGGAGTTCCAGGCTTCCATGATCCAGGCCGGGCAGCAGCTGGAGCAGGCCAGCGGCGACTACGATGCGCTCGACACCAAGGCGCTGGCGCTGTGCGGGCTCGCGCTCACCACTGAGCCAGGAAAGGCGGCGGAAGCCTGCACGGTGTTCCGTGCCGCACGGGCGATAACCAGCGCCGAAGGCATCGTCAGACGTACTCTCGCGCTGTTCGATGCCCTAGCCGCCGCCGACCGAGGCGGCATCCTCGCCGGGACGCGCCAGGCCGTGGAGGCCGCAGATTTGAGTAATGACCGTGGTACTGGTCCAAGACCGCACTGAGCCCCAGCCGAAAGGCCTTCCGCGCTTCGCGCCATGACCCGCTGCTAACGACTGCTCGCCTTGGCGGTTGGCAGGCTGGTGATGGTGCAGGGGCTGCTGTTGGCGTGGCGGTTTGCCGTGTGAGTGGCTGGGTCTCAGCGTCACGGGACTGGGCTGGAAGTTGTGGGTGCGAGGGCGGGTAGGCGCGCGTAAAGTCCTGTTGACTGTATGTAGCGGTCGTTTGCCGGATTAGGGGTGTTCCGGGGGTGTTGGATGAGGCTGGTTGCCCGGTGGGGTGTGGCTGTGGCGGGGTCGGCGGCCGGGTTCGCACTGGCCTGGTGGGTCTGCCAGGAACTGGTCGGGGCGGATGAGGGTATCTCGCTGGGGATCGCGGGGGCGGTGCTGGCGGTGCTGCTGGCAGTCGCCGCGTGGTGGGCTCCGCGGGGCGCCGACAGCGGGAGAGCGGAGAGCGCGGGGCGGGAGCAGGTTCCCCCGGTCCGGGAGGAGACCGGGGACGTGACGAACGAGATCAGCGGCGGGACGTTCAGCGGGCCGGTGCTGCAGGGCCGGGACTTCACCGGCCTAACGTTCGGCGCGGCCCCGCCTGCGCCGTCCCGGCCTGGAGACCCGGACGCCGGCTGATGGCCGGGGAGGGCAGCGGGGGGACCTCTAATAAGGTCAGCGGCGGTATCTTCAACGGTCCGGTGCTTCAAGCTCGCGACCTTATTCAGCCTACGTTCGTCACCAACCAGGCGCCTGCGGCGCCGGTAGCGCTGGCGCAGCTTCCCCCGTTGGCATCTGGTTTCACCGGCCGGGAGGCGGAGCTGGCGCAGGTGGCCGGGCTGCTGGACCCGGCGGGTGACGCGGGTGCGGTGGTGGTGTCGGCGGTGGCGGGGCTGGCCGGGGTGGGCAAGACCGCGCTGGCGGTGCAGGCTGCGCATGCGGCCCGGTCATCGGGCTGGTTTGCGGGCGGGGTGCTGTTCATCGACCTGCACGGCTACGACCAGAATCCGGTGCAGCCCGGTCAGGCGCTGGACGCGCTGCTGCGGGCGCTGGGGATCCGAGGTGAGCACATCCCGGACGGAGCCGAGCAGCGGGCGGGGCTGTACCGGTCGGTACTGGCGCAGATCGCTGACCCGGTGCTGGTCATCGCCGATAACGCCTCGGCCGAGGCGCAGGTGCGGCCGCTGGTACCGGGCCCGGGGCCGCACCGGGTGATCATCACGTCCCGGCATACTCTGGCCGGGCTGGGCGCGGCTGCTCGACATCACGGTCCTGGACCAGGCACAGCCGCGATCCAGCTCCTGGATCAGGCGGTGCGAGCAGCGCGGCCGGGCGATGACCGGATCGGCGGTGACCCGGCCGCTGCCGGGAGGCTGGCCAGGGCGTGCGGGGGGCTGCCGCTGGCGCTGGCGATCACCGCGGCGCTGCTGGCCGCCGACCCGGCGCTGACCGCTGCGGAACTGGCCGGCGAGATGGCCGATGAGGTCCGCCGCCTGGAGGCATTGCGGTATGACGACGGGAGCGGGGTCAGTGTCCCGTCGGTCGCGGCGGCGTTCGAGCTGTCGTACGGGCAGCTGGATGCGGACGCGGCGCGGTTGTTCCGGCTGCTGCCGGCCGGTCCCGGCCCGGATGTGTCCACCGAGGCCGTCGCGGAGCTGACCGGCTGGCCTGCTCATCAGGCGCGGGCAGCGATCGGCCGGCTGGTGCGGGCGCACCTGGTTGAGCCCGCCGGGGTGCGCGGGCGGTGGCGGATGCACGACCTGCTGCGCCTGTACGCTCGCCAGCTACCCGGCACCAGTCCCGGTGAGCGGGACGAGGCCGTCAGCCGGCTGCTGGCCTGGTACCTTCACCAGGCGGATGCGGCCGATGCTCACCTGCGGGCGCTGGCGGGCGAGCCGGTGCCGGCGGAGTTCACCGGCCGCGATGATGCGCTGGCGTGGCTGGACGCCGAGCGGCCCGGCCTGGTCGCCGCCGTGACCATGGCAGCCGCTGCCGGCCGGCACCGGGAAGCCATGGCTCTGCCGCTTGCCCTGGGCGAGTACCTGCAGTGGCGGCGGCGGTTCGATGACTGGCTGACCGTCATCGCGGTCAGCCGCGATAGCGCACGCCAGCTGAACGACAAGGGCAACGAAGCCGCGGCGCTGACCAGCCTCGGCGTCGCGCTACGGCAGGTGCGGCGGTTCGAGGAGGCAATCAGAGCCTGCCGCGACGCGGCGGCCATCTACCGGGAGACCGATGACCGGTACGGCGAGGGCGCGGCGCTGACCAACCTCGGCCTCGCGCTGGCGGAGGTGCGGCGGTTTGAGGAGGCGATCAGCGCCCACGATGCAGCGGCGGCCATCTACCGGGAGACCGGCGACCGGCACCGCGAGGGCATAACGCTGAACAACCTCGGCCTCGCGCTGGGGGAGGTGCGGCGGTTCGAGGAGGCGATCAGCACCCACGAGGCAGCGGCGGCCATCTACCGGGAGACCGGCGACCGGCACCGCGAGGGCAACGCGCTGAACAACCTCGGCCTCGCGCTGCGGAAGGTGCGGCGGTTCGAGGAGGCGATCAGCGCCCACGAGGCAGCGGCGGCCATCTACCGGGAGACCGGTAACCAGCACAGTGAGGGCCTAGCGCTGAACAACCTCGGCCTCGCGCTGCGGCAGGTGCGGCGGTTCGAGGAGGCGATCAGCGCCCACCAGGACGCGTTGGCCATCTACCGGGAGGTCGGCGACCGGCACAGTGAGGGCGCGGCGCTGAACAACCTCGGCCTCGCGCTGGTGGCGGTGCGGCGGTTCGAGGAGGCGATCGCCTGCTACGAGCAGGACATCGCGATCTGCCGGGAGACCGGCGACCGGTACGGCGAGGGTCAGACCCTGCAGAACCTCGCCGACGCCTACCGGGAGATGGGGCAGCCCGGCCGGGCAGCCGCGTGCTGGCGGGAGGCGGCAGCGGCCATGCGCGAGGTCGGCGAACTGGAGGAAGCCGCACGCCTGGAACAGCAGGCCGCGAACGCCCAGACTGGGCAGCGCCCCTAGCGGCAGCGCACTAGCCGCTCAGCGGAAATTCAGGCGTTGCAGGCTGCCTGGCGGCGGTCCCAGGTTGCGCCATCACCTGTCTCTAACGACTGCTCGCCTTCGTGGCGTGGCAAAGCGGCAATGGGGCCCTAGCGAACGTGGCGCTTGACCGGGCGCTGGAGGAAGACGCGAACTACTCGATGGCCGTGCTGCTCAGGCAGGTCATCGACTCAGGCGCGCCACCGTCGCTGGCCCGGCTGCCGATGACCCCGGAGGACGTGGCGGCCAGCTACGACGCCCTGGTGGCCAGGGACGAGGCCAGCGGCGAAGCCGGCGAGCAGGCGCACCCTAACGACGACGAAGACGCCCCCACAGCAGGCGAGGCGTGACGCAGCAGCCCGACGGCGACCGGATACACTGCCTGAGCCGTTCGTCCCGATCGGTACACGGCTTGCCCACTTTGCACTCCTATGCGCATCCTTGTGAGAACAACAGGACGCACAGTGGACCGAAGAGAGCGAGGAGACGCAAGTGACCGGCATCGAAGGACTGCCGCCAGCCAAGCTCGCGGCTCATCAGGCAGCCGTGGCGCGGCTGCGCGACGCTTACGGCGCCGTGCCGGCAGGCGAGCCGGTGCGTCTCGCGAAGCCCACCTCGAACCTGTTCCGGTACCGCGACTCAGGCCCGGGAGGCGCGACCAGCGTCCACCTGCTCGACGCCGCCGCGTTCACCCGGGTCATCCACGTGGACCCGGCAACCAGGACGGCCGTGGTCGGCGGCATGACCACCTACGAGGACCTCTGCGACGCCACGCTGCCGCACAACCTGATGCCGCTGGTCGTGCCGCAGCTCAAGACGATCACCCTCGGTGGCGCGGTCACCGGCCTCGGGATCGAGTCCACCTCGTTCCGCAACGGCCTGCCGCACGAGTCGGTGACCGAGATGCAGATCCTCACCGGAGACGGCCGCGTCGTCATAGCCACCAAGGACAACGAGCACAGCGACCTGTTCTACGGCTTCCCGAACTCCTTCGGCACCCTCGGCTACTCCCTGGCGCTCACCATCGAGCTCGAACCCGTCAAGCCGTACGTCCACCTGCGCCACTTCGCCTTCACCGACCCGAAGAGCTGCATGGCGGCGATCGCAGAGATCGCGGCGGCGAAGAGCTACCACGGTCACCGCGCCGACTTCCTCGACGGCACCGCGTTCAGCACAGGCGAGCTGTACCTGAGCGTTGGCGCGTTCAGCGACAAGGCGCCCTGGGTGAGCGACTACACCGGCCAGCAGATCTACTACCAGTCGGTACGGCAGAACCGCGAGGACTTCCTCAGCGTCAAGGACTACATCTGGCGCTGGGACACCGACTGGTTCTGGTGCTCCCGCGCGTTCGGCGTGCAGAACAAGGTCATCAGGCGCCTCTGGCCGAGCAGGTACCGCCGCTCGGACGTCTACCGCAAGCTGGTCGCCTTCGACAGGCAATACGGCCTGACCGCGGTGCTCAACGAGAACCGTGGCCGCCCGCAGCGCGAGATGGTCGTCCAGGACGTCGAGATCCCGGTGGACCGAGGCGACGCGTTCCTCGAGTTCTTCGAGCGCAGCGTCAAGATGAAGCCGGTCTGGCTGTGCCCGCTGAAGCTGCGCGGCGACCACGCCTGGACCCTGTACCCGCTGCGGCCGGGCGACGTGTACGTCAACTTCGGCTTCTGGGGCACGGTGCCGCTGCCGCCGGGGCAGCAGGACGGTTACTACAACCGGATGGTGGAAGCAGAGGTCAGCGCGCTCGGCGGGCACAAGTCGCTGTACTCCACCGCGTTCTACTCGGAGGAAGAGTTCCGCCGCCGGTACAACGGCCCCGGCTACGACAAGCTCAAGGCCGAATACGACGGCGGCGGCCGCCTGCTCGGCCTGTACGACAAATGCGTCCGCGGACGCTGACAGCAAGCAACACGAAAGGAACGGCACATGGCGCTGGCTGAGGTATTCGAGGCGATTGTGGGCCCGGATGCTCCGGTTGAATTCCAGGCATACGACGGATCCACGGCCGGCGTCCCCGGCTCGCCGGTCAAGATGACCGTCAGGTCGCCGATCGCCGTCTCCTACCTGGCGCAGGCACCGGGTGCGCTCGGCCTGGCCCGCGCTTATGTGTCCGGCCACCTGGACGTCGACGGCGACATGTACACCTTGCTGTCCCGGCTGTCGCGCGCCCAGGAGATGAACATGAGCTGGGCGGACCGGGTCAAGCTCCTGCGGTCGCTCGGCGGGCCCAAGCTGCTGCTGCCAAGGATCCCCCCGCCCCCGCAGGAGGTTCGCGTGAACAGCCGCCGCCTCCGGGTCGGCCGGATGCACTCCAAGGGCCGGGACGCGAACTCGATCTCGCACCACTACGACGTGTCCAACCGCTTCTACGAGTGGGTGCTCGGCCCGTCGATGG
>Ga0207700_10002493_pt1 | contig 10551 bp, 7 predicted proteins | sample LARL82metaG_FD_184348 | JGI IMG/M metagenome (GOLD analysis project Ga0207700, IMG submission 184348) | Corn, switchgrass and miscanthus rhizosphere microbial communities from Kellogg Biological Station, Michigan, USA - LAR L8-2 metaG... | ecosystem: Host-associated > Plants > Roots >...
GCGTTTTCCTGAAGCGGATCTGGGAGGAGGGCCGCATCGATGCCCAATCGTGGGCTGTCGAGCCAGACCCAGATGCTCTGGAGAGTCAATTCTGGAAGAGGTCCGGTGTGGACCTTTATGCGGCCGACCTAGCTGACTACGTGGGCCAGTTGCACGAGCAGCTAAGCCGGAAAGCGCCGGAGGGCGCCGCACAGTGACCACCGTCGATGCGGTCCGGGATCCGGCCTCCCTGACGAGTCCCTTCGTCGGGCTGACCTCCTACGCACAAGAAAACGCCCCATTCTTCTTCGGCCGCGACGCTGAGCAGAGGGTGCTGATCAGCAATCTTCGCGCTTCCCGGCTGACGCTCTTGTACGCCCAGAGCGGGGCCGGGAAGAGTTCCGTGCTCCGCGCGGGCGCCGCCGCCAAGCTGGCGGAGCTGGCCCGGCGCAGTATCGAGCAGCGGGGCTTCGCCCGGTACATCCCGGTCGTCTTCAGCTCCTGGCGTGATGAACCCACCGGCAACCTGATGGCCGAGATCGAGAAGGCGATCGCCCCATTCCTGCCGAACCCCTCGCCGCCCGGCCGCACGCTGGAGCGGCTGGACGAGGCGATCGAGGCCGCAAGCAACGCTGCCGGTGCGACCCTGCTGGTGGTGCTGGACCAGTTCGAGGAGTACTTCCTTTACCGCCCGCGGGAAGCACACGATGGCCGTTTCGCCGACGAGCTCGCCGCCTGCATCAACCGGGCCGGCCTCCACGCAAACTTCCTCATTTCGATCCGGGAAGACGCCTACTCCGGGCTGGGAGACCTGTTCCAGGGCCGGATCAGGAATGTCTACAGCAACTACCTCCACCTCGAGCACCTAACCAGGGAATCTGCAAGGGAAGCCATCGAGAAGCCGATCACAAGCTTCAACGAACTGCACCCAACCGAGGCGCCCGTTGAAATCGAATCTGGCCTAGCCGATGTGATCCTCGGCCAGCTCGGGCCTGATCAGTTTGCGCCAGACCAGGGTGGCATAGGCCGGCTCACCGGCGGGAATGGTCCTGACCTGCGCGGCGACGAGATCGCCGCACCCTACCTGCAGCTGGTCATGAAGCGGCTCTGGGAGACGGAGCTGACGAGAGGCTCAAGAACGCTCCACCGGGCGACACTCCAGGAACTCGGCGGGGCACAGACCATCGCCCGGACTCACGTGGACCGCGCGCTGGACGACCTGCCCGAGGAGGCTCGCGAGGCGGCCGTCGACATCTTCCACCATCTCATCACCCCATCCGGCACCAAGATCGCCCTCGCCGCGTCCGACCTCGCCGAATACACCGGCCGCCCGGCCGCACAGTCCAGCACCCTGCTGGAGCGGCTAGCCAATAGCGACACCCGCATCCTGCGGCCGGTCCCGCCGCCACCCGGGCAACAAGGCGGAACCCGGTACGAGATCTCTCACGACCTGCTCGCCCCTGCGATCCTGAACTGGGGCGGCAGGCAACGGGCAGCCCGGCTGGAGCGCGAGAAAGAATCGGCCGAGCGCGTGGCCCGCGCTGAGAAAAGACGCGCGCGCATGTTCCGCACCCTCGCTCTCGGGTCCGCTGCACTTCTCATCATCGCGATCGTTGCCTTGGTCGTCGCGGTTACCGCGGCGCACACCGCACAACGCGCAAGTCAGAACGCTGTACATCAACGCGACATCGCCATCTCCGGCCAGCTAATCAGCCAAAGCGAAACCCTACGCGACACCGACCCCGCCATCTCCAAGCTTGAGAGCATCGCCGCATGGCGTCTCAATCCCTCCACGGACGCCCGCTATGCAATGCTGGCCGCCGCCGCTCGCCCTGGGATCTCCGTACTGACGGGCCATACCAGCCCAGTACTTTCGGTGGCGTTCAGCCCGGACGGCAAGACCCTGGCCAGCGGTCAATTTTATGGCAGCGTCCAGTTGTGGGATGTGACCACCGGCCGCCCGACCGGGCACCCCCTCAACGGCCACCTCGGCCCGCTCAACTCGGCCTATTCGGTGGCATTCAGCCCGGACGGCAAGACCCTGGCCAGCGGCAACGATTACGGCACGGTGCTGTTGTGGGACGTGAACACCGGCCGCCAGATCAGGCATCTTTTTACCCCCCACCAGACCGCCCATGACTACTTGATCAGCCCCGTGGCGTTCAGCCCGGACGGTAAGACCCTGGCCGGCGTCAGTTACAATACGCGCCCCCCTGGCACCGCCACGGTGCGGTTGTGGGACGTGGCTACCGGTCACCCGATCGGCAAGGCCCTCCATGCCGGCGCGGTTGGCTGGGTGGCGTTCAGCCCGGACAGCAAGACCCTGGCCAGCGTCAGCTACTACGGCACGGTCCGGTTGTGGGACGTGGCTACCGGTCACCCGATCGGCAAGGCCCTCCATGCCGGCGCGGTTGGCTTGGTGGCGTTCAGCCCGGACAGCAAGACCCTGGCCAGCGTCAGCCTCAAAGGCCGCATCCGGTTGTGGGACATGGCCACCGGCCGCCAGATCGGGCATCCCCTCCCCGGCCACACCGGCCCGGTCCACTCCGTGGCGTTCAGCCCGGACGGCAAGACCCTGGCCACCGGAGGCGGCAACGGCACTGTCCGGTTGTGGGACGTGGCCAACCAGGAACCGATCACAACCCTCACCGGCCACACCGGCCCGGTCAACTCCGTGGCGTTCAGCCCGAACGGCACCCGGTTGGCCAGCGCAGGCGACGACGGCACTATCCGGTTGTGGAATGTGACCAACCAGGAACCGATCACAACCCTCACCGGCCACACCCGTCCGGCTGACTCGATGGCGTTCAGCCCGGGCGGCAAGACCCTGGCCAGCGGCAGCGATACCGGCATCCGGTTGTGGGACGTGGCCACCGGCCGCCAGATTAGCCGCCCCGTCCCCGGCCACACTGGCCCGCTCCACTCGGTCTGGGCGGTGGCGTTCAGCCCGGACGGCAAGACCCTGGCCAGCGGTGGCTTCAATGGCAGTGTCCGGTTGTGGGACGTGGCCACCGGCCGTCAGGTTGGGCACTCCTTCACTGTCCGCTCTCCGGTCATGTCGTTGGCGTTCAGCCTGGACGGCAAGACGCTGGCAGCCGGAAGCGCCGATGGGCCTATCCGGCTGTGGGACGTGGCTACCCAGCAACCGATCACAACCCTCACCGGCCACGCCGAAATGGTCTACTCGGTGGTGTTCAGCCCGGATGGCAAGATCTTGGCCAGCGGCGGCGCCGACGGCACCGTCAGGTTGTGGGACGTGGCCACCGGCCGCCAACTCGGGCACGGCCTCGTCGGCCACATCGGTCCGCAGGTTGCCTCGGTGGTGTTCAGCCCGGATGGCAAGATCTTGGCCAGCGCTAGCTCCGACGGCACCGTCAGGTTGTGGGACGTGGCCACCCACCTACAGATCGGGCGCCCACTCACCAGCCACGGCGGCGCGGTTGCCTCAGTGGCGTTCAGCCCAGATGGCAAGACCCTGGCCAGCGTCGACGCTGATGGGACGATTCATCTGTGGGACCTGGCCACCCAGCAACAGATCACAGTCCTCCCCGGCCACGCCAGCCCAGCCCTCCCCGGCCAGCCCATCCCGGTCTACTCGCTGGCGTTCAGCCCAGATGGCAAGAGCCTGGCCAGTGCCAGCGCCGATCACACCGTGCAATTGTGGGACGTCAGCTACCTCGTGGACGTTGTGCCACATCTGTGCTCCTTGGCAGGCCGATCCCTCACACGCGCGGAGTGGGCACAACTCGTGCCGTCCGGCCCGGCGTACCAAAGGGTATGCCCTGAGCGCTAAGTTGGCCTCCGGGCCAGGACTCCTCAACATGATCCCCTTCCCGCCATCTGGAGGCAGGGGGGTCACTGAGGGTCGCGGATGCAGGTCAGCAGGTTCGGGCGGGTTGGACGCCGTCAGCCCGGGCCAGTGCGGTTGCTGCACTTTCGTGCTGCACGCGGCCTCTTCGTCCCGAAGCCAAGTCGGGGGGCGATCGGAGGGTGCAGGACTGCGGCCGACCTGCTCGCGTTGTCCGTCAACGTCCGGCGGTGTGCGTGGGCGGCCGGCGGGATCATCACTAGTTAGTCACCCACCCTCGCCTTGGCCCGGTGACCGCCTGCTCGCAAAGTGGGTCCGAACTGTCGGGCCCCTCATGATTACCTTTCGATGTTTTTATTGGCCTGGTCCATCTCTAGGTTAAGACGCTCCTTATCTTCGTCGTCAATCGTTAGGATGAGTTCCAGTGTGATGGTGATCGGCTCGTCGCGTGCTAGCCGATCCGGGATAGCATCAATCTCGGCGACAGTTTGATCGATGAAATCTCGGATTTCTCTTAGAGGGGCGTCCGCGAGATGGGCCGCAGCGTCCATGACCGAAGTCATATTGCTGGAGACCCCGGCACCTCGCAGCCTCGCCGCGATATCAAGCACTTCCTCATAGACTTCAATGAAGCGCGTGGGATATGCTCAATAAGCGCTGGATCACCGGGCTGGCCCAGTGGCCCGAAAGCACGTTCCAGGACTTGGGAGTCTACCATCTTCATAAGGTTGTCCATGCAGGCGCTGAAATCCTTCATAGCTCTGCTCACGAGCCCGAAGCCTTCTCTGTCCTCAACATGCTGTCCAGTACGGCGAGCATAACCGAGCTCGTGATCCCGCCATTTCGCCTCAAGGGCTTGGCGTCCCTGCCAGAGCACACCCGCATAGAGCAATGCTCTCAGACATCAGGACGCTGAGCCAAAAGCTCGCGCTTTTGTGTTCGGCCGTGCGCGGACTGCGGAGAAGCGGCTGCTGCGAAGTAGCCATTCCAGGCGCGGCCGAGAGCTTCTGCTCAATCAGCGAAACGAGCCGCTCTGCCGGAGTATTCCGAGCATCAATATACCCCACAGTGGGGCGAAGTCCGGGAAGCTCGCTGTCGTCAAGCCGTACGGGCAGAAGGTAAGGACCGACATCGGCGAACGCACGCGCCTGTGCACTCTGGCGCTCATGTCGCGTCCAAGGCTTACTAACGCAGTAACGAGACACGAAGACTACAGTGAATCGAGCGCGCTTTCTATAGACTTTCATCGAGAAGGACATAGAGGTCATTGCCCCATAGTTCGGCCGCTGCGTACTCGTCGTAAAAGACGCGGATACCTTCCTGCCGTAGCTGCGCGGCTATCTGCTCGACGTATGCACGATCCTCTCCCGCATAAGACAATGCCACGTCATAGTCGAACACCTCACTAGGTACTGATGTCATCCAAATACCATAACCACCTAGCCTCCGCGATTCACCATTGATCCGCCGAGTGGGACGTTGGCGCTTCTTCGTGGCTTTGAGATGCGATTTTGTGATTTATGGCCTGCCGGTACGGGGTTGAGCGCGCACCCAATGGGTGCGGGCTATTGCTGGGTCAGGCTGGCGGCAAGTTCGGCGTTGCGCCGGGTGAAGTCGGACCAGGCAGCCGGGGTGGCGGCCAGCGCATCGGTGGCGGCGCGGAGGCTGCATGATCGCTGTGACCAGCCGCACAGCCGCCCGCCGTGGATCTGGAACTGGACCAGCATGCCGCCGGACCAGCCCGCGATGGTCAGGTCTGCCGGGTTCATGGTGGTGACCCGTTGCGGGCAGGTGACCCAGGTCAGCGCGCCGATCTCGTCCTGGATCCGGGCGGCCAGCTCGTAGGCGAGCTTCTGGGCCGCGCGGTCGCGCAACTGCTCCAGCTGGCGGTGCGCCGCGCTGACCGCGGCGGGCTGGCGTTCCAGGATCGCGGCCAGCGAGCCGGCTAGGGCGGCGCGATCGCTGCCAGCGACACCTCGCACCCGGGCCAGGTCACCCTCGGCCCCGCCGGGCCGGTCCGCAGCATGACACAGCGGCCGGATCCGGTGCAACGCGGCGACCGCCCGCCGCACGCGCAGGCCGCCCAGGTAAGGGCCGAAATACCGCACCTGGCCGGCTGGCTCTGCCTGGTAGGCGATAGTAAGGCCGGGGTGCACCGGCCCGGCGTCCAGCCGGATGTAGACGGCGCTTTCCTGGCCGCCCGGCGTCCGGTTCCACGGCGGCAGCGATGCCTCCAGCAGGTTGCGCTCCAGCCAGGCGGCTTCATGGGCAGAGTCACAGCTGACCGCCTCGATCCGGGCAACCCGGGCCACCATCGGGGCCAGGTGATCACGATCGCGCAGACCGGTCCAGTACGACGCCACCCGGCTGCGCAACGCGCTGGCCCGGCCGACATACAGCACCCGCCCACCGGCATCGCGGAACCGGTAGACGCCGGGCGAGGTGGGCAGGCATGCCACCGCGGGCGGCGCGTCGCCCCGCATCAGGCCGCTCCGCCCGCCATCTGCACCCACGCCACCTGGCCAGTATCACCCGCGCCGCGGCCCGCCCAGACGCGGCAATTCCACGGCGAAGAGCGCCCCGGTTCGGGGGAAATTACCCGGTTACCACACCATGTCATTTCCCCAGGCAGGAGCGCTCTTCGTCATGGATGATACGCGGTGGGATCACGGGCTGACGGTGACCGGCGAGGGCCAGGGCCTGGTCGGGCACGCCGGGGCAGTACTGCTGCGCAAGCTGGCCGACCAGGCCGGGCTGACCGCCGCGCTGGGCTCGGCGCTGGCGCGCAGGAGGAAGTTCCCGCTGGTGGACCGGGGTGTCGCGCTGGTGTCCATGGCGGTAGCGATCACGCTGGGGGCCACCAGCATGACCGACATCACCGTGCTAGCCCACCACGCCCCGGTGCTGGGCCGCGAGCCGAGCGACACCACGGTGCGGCGGACGCTGGAGCTGGCCGATCCGGCCACGCTGGACAAGATCGCCCGGGTCCGGGCCAAGGCGCGGGCGCACATCTGGTCGCTGGTCGCGGCCAGGCCGACCGGGTTCCCGTGGCTGGCCATTGCCGGGAAAGTGCTGGCCGGCTGGCTGGTCATCGACCTGGACGGCACGCTGATCACCGCACGCAGCGACAAGGAAGGCGCCGCGCCCACGTTCAAGATGGGCTACGGCTTCCATCCCCTGGGGGCCTGGCTGGCGAACACGGCTGAGAGCCTGGCGATGCTGCTGCGGCCGGGCAACGCCGGGTCCAACACCTTCGCCGATCACCTCGCCGTGCTAACCGCGGCGATCCGGCAGATCCCCGCCCGGATGCGGTCGAAGCTGCTGGTCCGCGTCGATGGGGCCGGCGCCAGCCACGAGCTGATCAGCCATCTGCTGTCGCTGGCCTCCCGGCGCCGCACCGTGCTGTTCACCTGCGGCTGGGCGATTACCGCCGCCGATGAGCAGGCGATCGGGCTGCTGCCCGCCGCCGCCTGGCAGGCCGCGGTAGACCAGGACGGAGTGGTCCAGGACGACAAGCACGTCGCCGAGATCACCCACCTGCTCAGCCGGGCCGCCGACTGGCCCGCCGGGCTGCGGTGGATCGTGCGCCGCACCAAGCCATCACGCCGGCAGACCAAGAACCTGACCGCCTTCGAGCGCGCCACCGGGTGGCGGTACTCCATCATCGTCACCAACATCCTCGTGCGCGGGATCGGCGGCGTGGCCGGCAGCCACCACGCCCAGTTCATCGACGTGCTGCACCGCCAGCACGCCGTCGTCGAGGACGGCGTGCGCGCCGGCAAATCCATGGGCCTGCGTAACCTTCCGTCCAAGACCTGGAAGGTCAACTGCGGCTGGGTGCTGGCCGCCAACCTCGCCGCCGACCTGGCCGCCTGGTGCCGCCTGCTCGGCCTCTACGACTGCGACGATCTCAAAGACGCCGAACCGGACACACTGCGCTACCGGCTGCTGAGCCTGCCCGCCCGGCTGGTCCGCCACGCCCGCGCCCGCACCCTGAAAATCAGCCGCACCTGGCCATGGAAAGAGGCGTTCCTGGCCTGCTGGCGGCGACTATGCGCCCTGCCCGCACCCTCCTGATCAGCCACCCCCATCCCCGCAACCCGGAAAGGAGGCCGCCCGGCGCAGTCGGAACCGGTGCCGCCCCGAGCACATCGGGCAGCACCGCCACCCGCCAGCCAGCTACCACCGCCGAAAACCAGCAGAACACGATCAGTAACAGACCCCACCGGCATCCTGAATCATCGAGGTCAGGGCAAGGTCGCCACGAGTCTGCGGGGTCCTACGCACGGACCACGGCTAGACCAGCTGTCGTGAGGCGGTCGGACGTCGCTGATCGTTCGTGGGCGCACCACGGCGATCATGTAACCGGGACGCTACTTCACGTGTCAGGGGGCTAGACGTTCGAGCTCTTGTCCGCCGATCAGCGAGCTGAAGCTTGCGGCAGGTCACGGCACGCTGCCAGTCCGCCATGTTGATCTACGCTATTGAGTTGTCAAGTTTCGACCAGGCTATGCTGACACTTGCAGTCGGCGCCTAACGAAAACACCATTAGTGGTCTGCCGATCTTGCTAACGCTTTGCTAACAACGGCTCTGGAAACATGGAGTTGAGCTTGGGCGCTAAGCCGTGCTACCTCATCATCTGGCCAGGTCACGCGGCCTGCGACGGATCGGTCTGGATCTGCAAGTCCTGCTGAAAAGCCGACGCTCGGATGCAGCAACTCGTGCTGTATGGGCGCCGACAACCAATCAGCACACTGCCAGCGCAGCCTCGCTACGCCTGACTGTGCCGACCCGAAGTGGAGAGCCCGGGGGGTTGTCAGCCGAGATGCCAAATTAGCTGGAATGTGTGACGGTCACCGTCCCCCGCTGTTCAAGATCCGGTCCATCACCTCGGCACCCGTGGTGATCACTGGGCGCAGCTCGTGCCGGTAGACCAGCTCTGTGGTGGCGGTACGGTTGTGCCCGGCCAGGCGTGCGATCTCTTCGACGGGCACGCCATCTGCTGACATCAGGGACACGAAGGTGTGGCGCAGGTCCAGCGGTGCCCATCCGGTGCCCAGCCCAGCTGACTTAGTGATCTTGCGGAACTCGCGCCTGACGTTACCCGCGTCCAATGGAGTGCCGGTGGCCGAGGCGAACACCAGGCCGTGATCTTCCCATTGACATCCGGCCGCCAACCGGTCCTCGGCCTGCCGCTTCCGGTGCTCTCCGAGAGCTTGGACAGCGGCCCGGGGCAGTGCCAGTGTCCGCCGGGATTTGGGTGTCTTGGTGTCGCCGCCTTGGCGCACGGATCGCCACACGGCCACGGACGCCGGAACGGGCGGATCCGCATCCGGATCCCCGTCCAGGTCGAGGTGATCCCAGCACAGTTGCCGGGCCTCCTCGGTACGGACACCGACGGTCAGGCTCAGCACGACGTAGGCATTCAGCCGGGACCCGCTGGCGGCTTTGAGCAGCGCGCGGGCCTGGTCGAGGGTGAAGGACCGGCTGGCCCGTCCTTCCCGGCCTTTCGGAATGTCGACCAGCGTCGCCACATTCCGGCCCACGCGATCGTGCGCCTCGGCGTACTTGATCGCCCGCGCGAGGGCGGCCCGGCCGAGCTGAAGGTACCTGGTCGAATGGCTAGTGCTCACTGTGTCAAGTGCCGCCCGCACATCCCCCGCCGTGAGCTCCCTTAACGGCCTGGAGCCGATGAACTCCAGCAGTGGCGCCGCAGATTCCCGGTTGGCGGCCCGCGTGCGCTCGGACCGGCCTGGCAAGCCGTCACGCAGCCAGTCCTCCACGGCCTGCCGGACCGTGTACGTCCCTGAGGTGCGGAGCCCGCGGTCGAGCTCCGCGTGAAGCGCCTTGAGCTTGTCCCGGACCTCCTGCTTGGTCCGGCCGTAGACCTTCCGCCGGATCCTCCGCCCATCAGGCCCGAATCCGAGCGAGACCGCCCCGACCTACCGGTTTTTTGCCGTCGCGAAGTAGATCGAGCCCTCGCCGTGCCCTCGGCGCTTCGCTCCGGTGGCCGCCATGGGTGAAAGCGTAACAGGTTTGGCTCCCCGTTTGGCTCCCCGCGGTGCCGTGGAGATCGATGATCATGCCTCTGATCTGGTGGTCAGGGGCGGGGTCGAACCGCCGACCTTCCGCTTTTCAGGCGGACGCTCATACCAACTGAGCTACCTGACCGTGCCTGGCCCGCTGTCACCAGGTGAGAGCGTCCAGAGCGAGCGGTCCTGACGGGACTTGAACCCGCGACCTCCACCTTGACAGGGTGGCGAGCTAACCGACTGCTCTACAGGACCATGCATGCTGGCTACCTGCCAGCGGTGCCCCCAACGGGATTCGAACCCGTGCCGCCGCCTTGAAAGGGCGGTGTCCTAGGCCGCTAGACGATGGGGGCGTGACGGCTACCGCCGCCGTGAACCCTTGGCGCCCGCCGTCGGGGACTGCCCCAGCATAGGGGACAACCGCCGTGCCCGGCAAAGCGTAGCCCGGCACCTCCAGGGGCGACACCCGGCGGCCCGCCCGGGCGCCCGGGCGGCATCCCGGCGGCAACCCCGGACGGCAGCCGCCGGACAAGGCGGAATGTGACCGCCGAAAATGATCATGCCGGAACCCCTTGCGCCTTACTCATTTTCCACACGTTAAGCAATATAACGAACACCCAGAGTCACTACAGCTGGCGGCAGCACGATGCCCCACGGCGAGCACGCCCTGCTCCCCCGAAGCCCGGCCCCAGGTCACCGGCCAGCCGGTCACCCGCTCACACCGCACGGTT
>Ga0207700_10002495_pt1 | contig 10548 bp, 8 predicted proteins | sample LARL82metaG_FD_184348 | JGI IMG/M metagenome (GOLD analysis project Ga0207700, IMG submission 184348) | Corn, switchgrass and miscanthus rhizosphere microbial communities from Kellogg Biological Station, Michigan, USA - LAR L8-2 metaG... | ecosystem: Host-associated > Plants > Roots >...
CCGGGGTAATCACGGGGCCTCCCGGGGTAATCACGGGGCCTCCCGGGGTAATCACAGGGCCTCCCGGGGTAATCACAGGGCCTCCCCGGTGGCCGGGGCCGAGACGGCCGATTCGGGGTCGGCGATCAGCACGGCGGCGGGCACGTCCCCGGCCGGGCGGGCGGCGGCGACGCGGCCGGCGTGCCAGCAGGCGACCTCGCGGCCGGCCTCGTCGGCGACCAGGGCGGGGTCGGAGGACGCGCACTTGGCGTCGGCGAACGGGCAGCGGGGCGCGAAGGCGCAGCCGGCCGGCAGGTTCCCCGGGTCAGCGGGCCGGCCGGGGATCACGGCGAGCGGTAGCTCGAGCGGCGTCTCCATGGACGGGACCGCGGCGAGCAGCGCCCGGGTGTACGGGTGCCGTGCGTGCGCGGCCAGGTCGGCGGCCGGCAGGTTCTCCACGATCCGGCCCGCGTACATGACCAGCACCCGGTCGCAGACCTGGCCGACGACGGTGATGTCGTGGCTGATGAACAGCAGCGCCATGTCGCGCTCGGCCTGGATGGACTTGAGCAGCCGCAGCACCTGGCGCTGCACGGTGACGTCGAGCGCGGTGGTCGGCTCGTCGGCGATGACCAGCGCGGGCTCGCCCATCACGGCCATGCCGATCATCGCGCGCTGCCGCATGCCGCCGGACAGCTCGTGCGGGAACTGCCGCGCCCGGCGCTCCGCCCGCGGTATCCGGACCGCGCGCAGCCGGTCAACCGCCCGCTCCGCGGCGTCGCGCCGCGACAGGCCGTGATGCTCGGCCGCGACCTCGGCGAGCTGGGTGCCGACCCGCTTCACCGGGTTGAACGAGGTCATCGGGTCCTGAAAGACGAGGCCGGCGTGCACGCCGAGGAACCGGCGCAGCTCGCGTCCGCTGAGCCTGCTGACGCCGCCCGCTGACGCGATCCCGCGCGGCTCCCCGTCACGCAGGTTCCGGTCGATCAGGTTCTGTCCGAGGAGGTCAAGCCGGGAGGCCGACACGTGGGCCGGGGACTCGAGCAGCCGGGCGACCGCGAGCGCGGTGAGCGACTTGCCCGAGCCGGACTCACCGACCACGCCGACGGCCTCGCCGCGCCCGATGGCGAAGCTGACGCCGCGGACGGGACGCACGCCGCCGGGGAATTCCACGCGCAGGCCGGACACGGAAAGGACGGTGTCCGCCGCCTCTGTGCTGGCTACTGGCCTTGGATCTTCCGTGGTCGCCGCCGCGGTGCGGGCCGCGAGCGCGGAGCGGAGCCTGCCCAGGCGCGCGGGCCCGGTGCCGAGGCCGACGGCGAGCGCCTCGCCGAACAGGTTGAAGGCGAGGCCGGCGATGACCACCGCGATGCCCGGGCCGAGTGCCTCCGCGGGCCGGGTGTAGATGTCCTGCAGGCCGTTGCTGAGCAGCTGGCCCCAGTCGTAGGAAGGCGCCTGAACGCCGAGGCCGAGGAAGGACAGCCCAGCGAAGGACAGCAGCACGTCGCCGGCGGACATGGTGGCGCTGACGATGAGGGTCTCGCCGATGTTCGGCAGGACGTGGCGCGTCAGCAGGCGCAGCCGGGAGACGCCCGCGACCCGAGCCGCCGCGATGTAGTCGAGGCCCGCGACCGAGGCGGACAGGGTGCGAACCAGCCGGGCGAACGACGGCGCGACGGCGAGCCCGATGGCGAGCAGCGCGCCCTGCGCCCCGACGCCGAAGATCACCGCGAAGAACAGCGCGAGCAGCAGCGAGGGGAACGCGACCGCGATGTTGACGGCGGCGGTGATGAACCGGCCGGCGGCGCGGCCAAGGATCACCGGGGCGGTGCCGAGCACCAGGCCGCACGCGACGCCGATCGCGGTGGCGGCGAGGGCGAGCTCGACCGACAACCGGGAGGCGACCAGGATGCGGTAGAAGATGTCCTGGCCGAGCAGGTTGGTGCCGAGCCAGTGCTGCGCCGACGGGCCCTGCTGCATGTGCAGGACGTCGATCGCGTTCGCCGTGGACGTCCACAGCACCGGGGCGAAGATCGCCAGCAGGAGCACGAGCGCGAGCAAGATCCCCGAGGTGATGCCAAGGGGGGTGCGGGCGGCCCGGCGGAAGGTTCCCGGCCGGCGCCGGTGCCCACGGATGGGCCTACGGCTGGCCATCAGCCCTCCCTGATCGTGGAACGCGGGTCGAGCAGCGCGAGCGCGACGTCGACGATGAGGTTGATCAGCAGCACGCCCGTGCCGTAGACGAGCACGATGCCCTGCACCACCGGGTAGTCCTTGGCGATGATCGAGGACACGATGGTCTGGCCGAGGCCGGGCCAGGCGAACACGTTCTCCACCAAGACTGTGCCCGCGACCATGGATGACAGCGCCAGGCCGCCGATGGTCAGGGTCGCGGTCAGCGCGTTCGGCAGCACGTGCAGCGGGTAGATGCGCCAGCTCGGCAGCCGCTTGGCGCGGGCGGTGCGCACGTAGTCCGCGCGCAGCGCGGCCAGGACCTCGAGCCTGAGGATCCGGACGAGGACCGCGATGGGGCCGACCGCCATGGCGGCGATCGGCAGCAGGTACGAGGTGAACCCGGACTGGCCGGCCACGGGCACCCAGTGCAGCGTCACGCCGAACACGTAGATCAGCCCCACCGCGAGCAGGAAGCCGGGGATCGCGGCGAGCACCACCGATGCGGTCGTGGTGGCGAGCTCCGTCTTCCGGCGCCGTCCGTTCCGCGTCAGCACCCCGAGCGCGAGCCCGACGGGAACGGAGATGAGGACCGAGACGAGGAAGGAGTAGCCGCCCAGCTCCAGGGTGGCGGGCAGCCGCTGGCCGATCACCTGCGACACCGAAATCCCGGAGTCGATCGACGTGCCGAGGTGGCCGGTGAACAGGGCCCGCAGGTAGTGCGCGTACTGCAGCCACAGCGGGTCGTTCAGGCCGAGCTGGGCGCGGCGGGCGTCGACGAGCTGCTGCGGCGCGCTCAGGCCGAGCGACGCGCGCACCGGGTCACCGGGGACGAGGTGGATGATCAGGAAGCTGGCCGTGATCAGCACCACGACCGAGACGAGGAGCTGCCCCAGGCGCCGGGCCGCGAACCGCAGCCACGGGCTGTCGCCGAGGAAGGCGGTGCGTGCCTGGCCGGCGGGACCGGCTGGGCCGGCCAGGCCTGCACCCGCGGTCAGGCCAGCGGACGGCGCCTGGGGAGTCTCCGTCACTGAATTACGCCCCTAGCCCAGCATCCGGATCGACGACGGCTGGATGGAACCCTGGCTGAGCTGGAACGTGGCGCCCTTGGCGTAGCTGGTGATCGCCGAGTTGACGAACGGCACCAGGTCCACGTTCTTGTACAGCGCCGTCTCCGCCGCGTTCCAGCTGGGGCAGCCGGCCTGGCCGGCCGTCTGCGCGGCCTTGGTCACGTCGGCCGTGTAGGTGGCGTTGTTGATGTAGGCGAAGTCGGCGCCCTTGGGCGGCGTCGCACCGGACACGAACTCCGTCAGCTGGGTCGGGGAGGTCAGGCCGACGGGGATGATGCCCACGTTCCAGTCGGCTGTGCCCCCGACGATCTCCGAGCTGAGCTCGGCATCGGTGATGGCGTGCAGCGTGACGGTGACCCCGAGCTGCGACCAGGTCTGCTGCAGCAGTGTCGCGGCGGCGGTCGCGCCGGTGCCGAGGCTGCTCGGGTAGTACAGCGCCAGGGTCAGCTTCTGGCCGCCAAGCGCCGCCTTGGCCGCGCTCAGGTCGAAGGCCGGCAGGTTCGACCCGATCGTGTTGCCCTTGCACGGGCTGAGCCCAGGCGCGATCGCGCCGGTCGCGGCCTTGCCGGTGCCCGAGGAGAGCACCTGGCCGAGCTGGCTGAGCTGGACCGCCTCGGTCAGCGCCTTGCGCACGGCGACGCTGGCGGTGGGGCTGCCGGGCTTCTCGTTGAACCACAGCTCGCCCATCGGCGCGTACACCGACTGCGAGTACAGGCTGGTCAGCCGCTGCGTGTCGGAACCGACGACCTGGCCGATGGTGGCCTCGCCGGCCAGCAGCTCGTTCGCGGCGGTGGTCATGTTGGTGACGACCTTAAGGTCCACCGTGGCGGGCAGCCCCTGGGTGGCGGAGGTGGCGCCGCCCGGTCCCCAGGTGTAGCCCTTGCGCAGCGTCAGCGTGTACGAGCTGCCGGGCACCGCCGAGGTCAACGTGTACATGCCGGTGCCGTCCGCGCCCTGCTTGAGCGTGCTGCGGTCCTTCATGCCGTTGCCGCAGACGATCATCGCCTGGCCGACGTCGCTGACCAGGAACGCGTCGGGCGCCGACGACTTGACGGTGACCACGCCGGTCTTGTCGTCGCCGGTGGCGACCGCGCCGGGCGGGGCCCAGGTGCCGAGGCGGCTGCTCGCGTTCTTCGGGTTGGCGATGAAGTTGATGTTCGCGGCCACCGTGCTCGCGGTGAGCGGGCTGCCGTCGGAGCAGGTGACGCCCGGCTTGAGGGTGTAGGACGCGGTGGTGGTGGTGCCCGACCACTTGGACGCGAGGTTGGACTCGATCTGCCCGTTCGGCGTGAAGCTGATCAGCGAGTCGTACAGGAAGTAGTCGGCCTCGAGCGCGTCGTTAATGTAGGCCAGCTGCGGGTCGAGGCTGCCGGGGTCGCTCGGCAGCACCAGGGTGGCCGTCTTGCCGCTGGCGTAGCTGGCGGCGCTGGCCGCCGCGCTCGTGCCCGAGCTGGCGCCCGGGTTGGAGCTTGAGCTTGAGCCTGACCCGCCGCTTGAGCAGGCGGCGACCGAGACCGCGGCGACGGACAGCGCCGCGGCGGTGGTCAGCATTCTTTTTCGCACTTTTGCCCTCCTGAAGGCAGGTTCCATGAACCGGTGCCTGCCGCGTGCGTCGCGCAGATCCGGTGGCTGGGATCGGAGAGAAGGGATTCAGGCGCGCCGCATGGCGCGTCCGGTGTGGACAAACAGGGCCCGCCCGCTGCCGTCGTCGCCGACGAAGACCTGCGGGAGGTGGATGCCGTACTTGGGCTCGACCGGGATCAGGGTGTCGCCCTCGAGGTGCACGAGCTCGGTGCGCTCGACCGTGCCGACCAGCTCGGCGAGCGCGCCGAGCGGGGTGTCGGTCATCCAGATCCGGCCGTCCTCGTCCTGGGTGACCTCGGACTTGCCGACCGAGTTGGCGTACGTGCCGACGTACTTGGACGCGTCGATCCGCTGCGGCTCGGCCGGCGGGAGCGGGCGCGCGGGGATCTCGATGCCGGCCAGTTCCGCCAGGAGGTGCCCGTAGATCTCGAAGTAGAGACCGATCGGGTTGCCGCCGTTGGTGAGCAGCGCGATGGCGACGCCTGTGCCTGGTTCGCCTGGGCCGGGGACGATGCGCAGGAAGGCGTTCTGCCCGATGGTGCCGCCGTCGTGGCCGAACACCCGGCCGCCCTCGAGGTCGAACAGCTCCCAGGACAGGCCCCAGTGGTCGCCCATCAGGCCGAGCGGCGGGAGGGTCACCTCGACCGCCTGCATGGCGGCGGTGCTCTCCGGGGAGAGGACGCGCGTGCCGTCCGCGGCGACGCCCTCGTTCAGGTGCATGGCGGCGAAGGCGAGCAGGTCGCGCGGGCGCATGGCGAGCATCGCGCCGGCCGGCGCGTTCGACTTCACCAGCGAGTAGACCGGTGCGGGCACCGGCAGGCCGTCGGCGTCGGGGTTCGGCAGGTGGCCGATGGCGGCGCGGAACAAGATCGCCGAGTTCGCGTCGGTGGCCGCGTGGGTGAGGCCGAGCGGCGTGCACAGGTGGTCGCGCAGTGCCTGGTCGAACGGCTTGTCGCGCAGCACCTCGACGATCCGGCCGAGCACGCAGTAGCCGGCGTTGTTGTAGGAGAACATCTGGCCGGGCGGGAACAGCTGCGGGTCGGTCGCTAGGGTCGCGACGTACTTCTCCACGCAGTCGTCGTTGTTGCCGGTGTCGGTGAAGATGTCGCCCTCGAACCCGGCGGTGTGGTTCAGCAGCTGCCGTACCGTCATCGTCCTGGCGGCCTCGCCGTCGGCCAGGTCGAAGTCCGGCAGGTAGCTGGCGACGGGCTTGTCGATGTCGAGCAGCCCTTCGTCGGCCAGCTGCATGACCAGGGTGCCGGTCCACGTCTTGGTGATGGACCCGATCTGGAAGACGGAGTCCGTGGTGACCGCGACTCCGGTCGCGTGGCTGAGCACCCCGGCCGCGAAGTCGACGACCTGCCCGTCCGAGTAAACGCCGATCGCGGCGCCGGGCACCTTGTACTTCGCCAGCAGGTCGCTCAGGTTCTCGCTGAGCCAGTTGCCGACCTCATCCAGATTTGCCATGCGGTGAAGATAAACGCCAGTCACGTCACGGTATTCGTCGGTTGCGACGAAGAACGCCCGGCGTGTTCGTCCGGCCGGACAAACTGGCGGACAAGGATTGCGGCGTGGGCCGGGTTGCGGTGCAAGCCGGTTGCAGGGCGGCCGCGGCGGCTGGACCCGCCTGGATACGGCCTTGGATACGGGCTCTGGCTAGGGCACCGGGACGCCGAGGCCGGCCGCGCCCGCCTTGGACTGGGGGAGGCCGGGGGACAGCCGGTCCAGCCATTCCAGGGCGACCGCGGCCCGGTGGACCTTCTCGACGCAGTTCGCGGCGGCGACCGCCTCCAGGTGGCGGCCGCTCGGGTAGACGCCGGCCGCGTTGCGCAGCCCGAACTTCGCGTAGAGCGGCGCGCCGGCGGCGATCAGGTCGCCGAGCTCGTGCCCGCGGACGATGCCGCCGAGCCCGTCGGGTGACTCGACGTACAGGTCGAGCGGGACGCTGGACGCGGCGCGCAGGTCGCGGAGCTCGGCGAGGGTGACGTCGGACGGGATGTTGACCGTGAGGCCACCGCCGCCGGTTTGACTGCCGCCGAGTTCCTCAAGGACGCGGAGGGTGAGCGGGTTGGAGGGTGCCATCGCCGCCGAGACCTTCCACACGATGGCGGCGGGCAGGTCGCCGCGCGCCTGGGCGGCGGTGACCGCGCGCAGCAGCCCGAGGTCGGCGACGAGGAAGGACCTGATGCCCTGCTCGACGCCGCGCTGCACGTCCTCGAGCGCGTAGCGGAGCTGCCGGATGCCGCGCACCTGGTCGCCGTGGGCGGCACCGTCCGGTGACCGCGGGTGGGCGCCGGGCCCGTACCGCTCCCGCGGGCCGACGAACAGGCACACCTCGACCCCGGTGTCGTGACCGGCCTGGGCCATGTCGCGCAGCTCGCTGGCGCGCAGCAGCACCGCGCCGCTGCCTTGCGAGACCCGGTTGACGGTGACGCCCTCGGCCTCGGCGGCGGCGAGCACCGCGTCGAGCACGCGGGGTCCCTCAACGCTGGGGATCTCGATCCGGAACGCCGCGCCGTCGGGGAAAGTTGCCGTGCTCGCCCGCTGGCCCGTGCTTTCCGGCAGGCCAAGGCCGAGGTCAGTCAGCAGTCCGTCCATCCAGTGCATTGCGGTGTGCTCCCGTCGCGCTCGCCGTTACGCCTGTCCTCATTGTCCCGCCCGGGCGCGTTGGCAAAAAGCCGTAACATCCGCGGTCGGCGTTGTCGATTGTGGGGAGGTCCGTTCGTGACCATCATGAAAAGCCGGCGGAGGGCCGGCCACGACAGAGGGGAAGCCTCATGAAGCAGTACCTGCTTGCCGTGCACATGATTGAGGGCGAAGCGATGCCGTCCGAGTCCGAGATTCAGGCGTCCTACCAGGCGGTGGACAAGTTCAACCAAGAGCTCATGACCTCGGGGGAGTGGGTCTTCGCCGGCGGGCTGCTCCCGCCCGACACCGCCACGGTCGTCCGCGCCGCGGGCGGCAAGGTCGTCACCACCGACGGCCCGTTCGCCGAGACCAAGGAGCAGATCGGCGGCTTCTGGGTGATCAAGGCGGCCGACCTGGACGCCGCGCTCGCGATCGCCGCCCGCGGCTCGGAAGCGTGCGGCCGCCCGGTCGAGGTCCGCCCGTTCCAAGACATCCCCGGCGACGAGTAGCCGGGGGAGCAGCCAGTGCCTGACCCAGAGGCCGCGCCTGACCCGGAGCCCGTGCGCGTCCCGGAGCCCGTGCGCGTCCCGGAGGCCGTGCGCGTCCCGGAGGCCGTGCGCGTCCCGGAGGCCGTGCGCGTCCCGGAGGCCGTGCGCGTCCCAGAGGCCGTGCCTGGCCCGGACGTCGTGCGTGACTCCGGGCCCGGCGCCGTCGAGCGCACCTTCCGGGAGAGCGCGGGGCGGGCGGTGGCCACCCTGGTTCGCGTCTTCGGCGACATCAGCCTCGCTGAGGACGCGGTCCAGGAGGCCTTCGCCATCGCCGTCGAGCGCTGGCCGGCCGACGGCATCCCGCCCAATCCCGGCGGCTGGATCGTCACCACCGCGCGGAACAAGGCGCTCGACCGGCTGCGCCGCGAGTCGACGCGGCCGGGACGGGAGGCCGAGGCGGTGGCGCTGCTCGGCGAGCCCGAGCCAGAGTTCACGGAGGGACCGGTGCGCGACGACCAGCTGCGCCTCATCTTTACCTGTTGCCACCCGGCGCTCGCACCTGAGGCGCGGATCGCGCTCACCCTGCGGCTGATCGCCGGGCTGCAGGTGCCGGAGATCGCGCGTGCCTTCCTGGTCCCTGAGCCCACGGTCGCGCAGCGCCTGGTGCGCGCCAAGCGGAAGATCAAGGATGCGGGCATCCCGTACCGGGTGCCCGCCGATCACGAGCTGCCCGAGCGGCTGCCCGACGTGCTCGCCGTCATCTACCTGGTATTCAACGAGGGGTACACGGCCTCGGCGGGCGACAGCCTGGCCCGGGCGGAGCTGTGCGCCGAGGCGATCCGGCTGGCCAGGCTGCTCGGCTCGCTGATGCCCGACGAGCCGGAGGTCCGCGGCCTGCTCGCGCTGCTGCTGCTCACCGAGTCGCGCCGGGCCGCGCGCACCACGCCGGCTGGGGACCTGGTGCCGCTCGCCGAGCAGGACCGCGGCCGCTGGGACCGGGAGCTGATCGCCGAGGGGCAGGCCATCGTCCGCGAGTGCCTGCGCAGGAACCAGCCGGGCTACTACCAGGTGCAGGCGGCGGTCGCCGCCGTGCACAGCGCCGCGGCGACCGCCGCGCAGACCGACTGGACACAGGTCCTGGCCCTGTACGGCCAGCTGCTCGCCCTGTCGCCCACGCCGGTGGTGGCGCTGAACCGCGCCGTCGCGCTGGCCGAGGTCGACGGCCCCGCCGCCGCGCTCGCCGAGGTCGACGCGCTGGACCTGGACGGCTACTACCTGTACCACGCGACCCGCGCCGACCTGCTGCGCCGCCTCAGCCGTCGCGCCGACGCCGCGGCGGCCTACGACCGGGCCGTCGCACTGGCCGGGAACGCGGCGGAGCGCGCCTTCCTCACCGCCCGCCGCGCCAGCCTCGATGAGTCCTGACCACGGTCAGCTCCCCCTCCTGGGATAGTGGACGTTGGGGCACACGGGGATGTGCCCAGACGTCCACTATCATCGAGGTCGACGCGTCTCGAGCTGATAACAGCAACAAGCGCTCCGCGCCCTCCGGCCAGTCGACGAGCCACCCGCCTCCGCGTTGTCGCCCGCCTCGCGTTTCCAGTCGGCTGGATTGTGACACCCGCCCCCGTTCTGCTGCCCCGGTGGACATCTCGCCGCGCGGACCCTTCACTAGGAGACGCAGGGACCCGGCAGGAGAGGCGACGGAGATGACCACCAGTGAGGCACCGGTCCAGACGGTGACCGGCGAGTTGCACTACCTGGCGCCGGAGTCCACGGTGCTCCGCCGGTTCACCGCCCCGGGGAACAGCGTCAACACCGGGACGTACCGCGCGTACCAGATGCCGATCCGCAACGGCCGCCCGGTAAGCGGCCAGTTCACGCTCGACCGCAACGGCTTCGCGATCACCGGCCACCGCTCGGCGGTGACCGACTTCACCGACCGGGACGAGGTGGACCGGGTCTACGCCGCCGAGGTGGCCGAGTTCGTGAAGACCTATACCGGCGCCGACCGGGTGGCGGCGCTCGGCTGGACGCTGCGCCGCTCCGCGGACCCGGGCGAGAACGCCTCGCAGCCGCAGGCCGCCCTGGTGCACGACGACTTCTCCGTCAAGGGCGCCCGCGGCCGGGCCGAGGCCGCCTACGCGTCCCACTTCCCCGGCGCGCCCGGCTACCACCGGGCGCTTATCACCAGCCTGTGGCGCGTGTTCAGCCCGCCGCCGCAGGACTGGCCGCTGGCCATCTGCGACTACACGAGCGTCGCCCCGGACGAGGGCCTCGACAACCGCCTGTACTTCGTGGACAAGATCCCCGACGACCTCTACGCGGAGATGCCCGAGGACGCCCCGGGCACCAGCGGCTTCGAGTTCCACCACCGCCCCGCCCACCAGTGGTGGTACTTCCCCGACATGACCCGCGACGAGATCCTGTTCTTCAAGCTGAGCGACAGCGACCATTCGCGGGCCTGGCGTGTCCCGCACAGCGCCTTCCACGACAAGACCGCGCAAGCCACCCACCCGCGCCACAGCATCGAGTTCCGCAGCATCGCCTACTTCGAGTAATCCGGTCGGCACGCCACCGAGTTCCGAGCGCCTGCCCCGCCCCGCGCCAGCCTCAGCCGGTGCCCA
>Ga0207700_10002496_pt1 | contig 10546 bp, 7 predicted proteins | sample LARL82metaG_FD_184348 | JGI IMG/M metagenome (GOLD analysis project Ga0207700, IMG submission 184348) | Corn, switchgrass and miscanthus rhizosphere microbial communities from Kellogg Biological Station, Michigan, USA - LAR L8-2 metaG... | ecosystem: Host-associated > Plants > Roots >...
AGCGAAATGCTGAACATCCCTGTGATTTCGACGGGATCGATTTTGCGGGCCGAGGGCGAATCGGGCACGGTGCTGGGCAACGCGGTGAAGGCGACACTGGCGCGCGGAGAGTTGGTTTCCGACGACGTGATGAACCAGGTGGTGGCGAGTTGGATCGCTCATCCTCATTGCGAAAAGGGATTTTTGCTGGATGGATACCCGCGCACGGTTCCACAAGCCATGTTTCTGGACGAGACGCTGGTGAAGCTGGGCATGTCGCCACCCACGGTGATCCGGATCGACGTACCGGCTCAGGTATTGGTGGATCGAGTCACGGGTCGGCGGCAGTGCCCATCCTGCGCGAAGATCTATCATTTGCGTCATAGACCACCGGCTCGCGATGGTCTGTGTGATCGGGACGGCATGGCGCTGATGCGGCGCGCGGATGATACCGAGGCGGTGATCCAGGAACGCATCAAGCGGTACGAAGAGGCCACCGCGCCCCTCATCGATTACTACCGCGACATGGACTTCCATAGCGTGGATGGCAGCGATAATCCGGCTATGGTGTTGGAAGCGATTGAAGCGGCATTGGGCTTGCCGGTCTGGTAGCACTCCCTCTCTGAAGCGTTGAACTTTCGCAGGTCAGAGACCTGCGCCACGGGGAGCCGGACCAGGGGTCCGGCGCGGACGAGGGCGTCCGCCTCACATAAGAGCAGGTCAGAGACCTGCGCCACGTTAGAATCGGAATATGCTTAAGCCCACCATCTTCCGCGAGTACGACATCCGGGGCGTGGCCGATTCGGAACTTCTGAGCCCTGATATCGAACAGCTCGGACTTGGGCTCGGAACGTACCTGCGGCGCAAGGCCGGCCGCAAAATCAACGTGGGCCGCGACTGCCGGCTCAGCTCCACGCGCCTGCGCGACGCCCTGGTGAAAGGCCTGCTGGCCTCCGGTTGCGACGTCACCGATATTGGCGTGGTGCCGACTCCGGTGCTTTATTATTCCGCCCAACAGCTGAAAGCCGACGGCGCGATCATGATCACCGGCAGCCACAATCCGCCGGAGTACAACGGCTTCAAGACTGTTTGCGGATCTGGCACGCTACACGGCGAGACGATCCAGGACGTGCGGCGGCTCATCGAGAAGCAGGATTTTGAGCGCGGTGCGGGGAACTCGGCGACAGTCGACGTTGTCACGGCTTACGTGGACGAGGTGGCTTCCCAGTTTCAACTGAAACGCCGGGTGAAGCTGGTGGCCGACGCGGGCAACGGCACTGCGGGACCGGTGATCCATCGCATATTCAAGAAGCTCAACGTCGATGCCACCGAGCTCTATTTCGAAATGGACGGCAAGTTTCCGAATCACCACCCCGATCCCACGGTTCCCGCCAACCTGTTTCACCTGATTGAAAAGGTGCGCGAAACCGGCGCAGAACTTGGTATCGCCTTCGATGGCGACGCCGACCGCATCGGCGCGGTGGACGAACACGGCAATGTCATCTACGGCGATATGCTGATGCTGATTTACGCGCGCGAGATTCTGGAGCGCAAGCCAGGCGCCACGTTTATCGGCGAGGTGAAGTGCTCGCAGGTGATGTACGACGAGATCGGCAAATTGGGCGGAAACGCGATCATGTACAAGACCGGCCACTCCCTCATCAAGGCCAAGATGAAGGAGGAGCATGCCGAGCTCGCTGGCGAAATGTCGGGCCACATGTTCTTCGGCGATCGTTACCGCGGCTTCGACGACGCGCTTTATGCCGCTTGCCGCCTGATCGAGATCGTGGCTAAATCCGGCCGCCCGCTCTCGGCGCAACTCGCGGGGCTGCCCAAGATGGTCTCGACTCCCGAGATCCGCATCGACTGCCCGGATGAGATGAAGTTCGACCTGGTGCGCCGCGTCGCCGAACATTTTAAAGCGAAATACAAAACCATCGACATCGATGGAGTCCGCGTGATTTTTCCGGAAGGCTGGGGGCTGCTGCGGGCTTCGAATACTCAGCCTGTACTGGTGATGCGTTTCGAAGCGGCCAACGAACATCTGCTGAAGCGACATCAGACCGAAGTCGAACAGGTGCTCGAAGAAGCGAAACGTGGAGTGAGTGCGTGAAGCGGCTGCCGTTGCTGGTAGTTTTCGCGATTGGGGCCGCGGTCGCTCAACAGCAGCCCGTGGTGCTGCACGCCGCTCGCTTGCTAGAAGTCGAGACGGGAAAACTAGTGACGCCTGGCGAGGTGCTGGTCAATGGCCAGTACATTCTTCAAGCCGGCGCGTCGGTTTCGCATCCGCCCGGCGCGAAGACGATCGACCTGGGCGACCGCACACTGATGCCCGGCCTGATCGACGTCCACGTGCACCTGTTTCTGCATCCCGGCGCGGAAGACTTGCAGACTGTCGAAGAATCGGTGCCGCAGTGGACGATCATCGCCACGCTGGCCGCTCGCGACGACCTGATGGCGGGCTTCACCGCCGAGCGCGACATGGGGACGGAAGGCGCCGGGGCCGCCGATACCGCGGTGCGCAACGCGATTAATCAGGGCTTGATTCCGGGCCCGCGGCTGGCGGCCATGAGGACGCGAATCGCTTCAATCCCGAACAGCATGTGTTGTCGAACGCGACCTATGCCAACAACGCCGCCGAGCTGGTGAGCGTGATCCGGGAGCAGTTCAAGCTGGGCGCTGACTTCATCAAGATCTACGAAACCGGCAGCGATTCTTTCCGCGACGGCAAATTTTCGACGCCGTATCAATTCACGGAGGCCGAGCTGCGCGCCGCAGTCGAGGAGGCGGCTCGGGTGGGCAAGCGCGTTGCGGTCCATGCGACCGGTGAGCCAGGAACTCTCTATGCTGCGCGGGGCGGGCGTGGTCTCGATCGATCATGCCGATCAGTTGAGCGATGAAACCATGCGGCTGATGCGCGAGAAGCAGATTCCCGCCGTTCCGACCTTCACGATCTCCGAATACTTCGCCGATCATGCCGGCTCGGCTGAAGCGATCGCCGACCGGCGCCGCGCACTCGAATATCACGCGCAGGAGTTTCGCAAGCAAATGGATGCCGGAGTGCCTTTCGCGATGGGCTCAGACGTCGGTCCGTTTCAGCATGGCACGCAGGCCCGCGAGTTTGTCTTAATGGTGAAGTACGGCATGAAGCCACTGGCGGCGATCCAGGCCGGAACGGTCAATGCCGCGAAAGTGCTCGGATGGCAAGGCCAGATCGGCGCACTGAAAGCGGGCTATTTCGCCGACGTGATCGCCGTGCCAGGGAATCCGCTCGAAGATATCAGCGTACTCGGAAGGGTCGCGTTCGTGATGAAGGGCGGAGTAATCTACCGGCAGTGAGGCCGTGTCATCCCGCTGCGCCCTGGAGCGCCATTTCCTTGGGTTGCGGAGGAGCGGACAGAGCATGCTCGAAGCGGACGGAAACCAGCTTCGAAACACCGGGCTCCTGCATGGTGACGCCGTATAGCGATTGCGCGGCTTCCATGGTGCGCTTGGCGTGGGTGATGACGATGAACTGCGTCTGAGAGGACATTTCCCGTAGCAGCCGTGTGAGCCGCTCGATGTTCGGCTCGTCCAGCGGCGCATCCACCTCGTCGAGTATACAGAACGGACTGGGCGTGTAATGGAAGATGGCCATCAGCAGCGCCATGGCGGTCAGCGATTTTTCGCCGCCCGAGAGCAGCAGGACGTTTTGCAGCCGCTTGCCCGGAGGTGAAGCGACGATATCGATACCCGATTCGGCGATGTTGCTCTCATCGGTGAGGCGCATTTCGCCAGTGCCGCCGCCAAATAATGTTTGGAAGATCTGGCGGAAATGGCCATTGACAGCTTCGAACGCTTCGGTGAAGCGCCGGCGCGATTCGACATCGATATCGTGGATGGCTTTTTCGGTATCGCGGATGGAATCCAGCAAATCCTGCCGCTGCGCGTTCAAGAAATCGTAACGCTGCTGCGCTTCCTGGAATTCTTCGAGCGCCTGAGGATTCACCGGACCCAGCGCCTCGATGCGCGCCTTCACTTCCTGGTATTTCTGCTCGGCGTCGGCCAGCCCGGCATCGTCCAAGACCTCTTCTTCTCCGGCGGCCAATTCTTCCAACGGCGCGTTGAGCTCCTTGCGGCTGGTTTCGTCGAGGTATTTCAGCTCGGCCTGCTTTTTCACCAACTCCAGCTCGATCTGCGAGCGCTTCTCCTGCGCAGTCTGGACGCCGACGCGCAGTTGGCGTAGAGCTTCTTCGAGCGAGGCCAGACTAAATCGCAGCGTCGTCTCCTGCGTGGCCAGACTCCCGACTGTTTCTTCTACCGATCGGATCTCCTCCACCAGCACGCCGGCGCGGAGATCCAGCTCAATGTTGTCGACCAGTAACCGGGCGCGCTCGACGCCAAGGCGGTCTATCTCGGACGCGATCTCCTGCCTGCGCGCGATAATTTGCCCAATCTGGGCTTGGAAACGCGCTTCGGTGGCCTGCTCGGCCCGGCGACGCTCTTCGAATCCAGCCAGCTCGGCGCGCAGCGAGCCATGTTCTTCCACCAGCTTGTGCGCTTCCGACTGGAGCTCCTCGAAATCGGTGCGGGACTGTTCCAGCACCTGCTCTTCGATGGAGCGGGCTGCCTCTTTGTCTTCGAGCGATTGTTGATCGCGCTCCTGCTGCGATCTCGCCCGGTCGCCTTCCTGCCGCAGACGCTCCAGTTCCAGGCGGGCCACCGACAGTTGCGACTGGGCCCGGGCGAACTCTTCGGCCAGTTTGCGATGCTCGTGATCGAGAGCCAGCGCCTCTTTTTCCTGGTTCTGCTGCAAGGTACGCAGACTCTCCAGATCTTCACTGAAGGTGTGGATCTCGGCTTCGAGCTGCGCCAATAGCGTGGCGGTTTCATCGACGGCCTTATGCTTGACCTGGACTTCACCGGTCAACTCGCGCAGTTCACGCTTCAGGGCCAGCGGGCCACTACCGGTCTTCTTTCCACCACTGACGGCATGCCCGTGATAACTGACGCCGTCCGGCAACAGGAAGAATGCATCCGGATGTTCTACCGCCAGGTTCTGGGCGGCGGCGCGATCGCGCGCGATGTAGCAGCGGGCGAGTCGCGGCAAAAGATGAGAGGGAGCGGTCGAGAATCCGTTGGTGAAGCGCAGATGGTCGCTCAAGCGGCCTACTACGCCGTCGGCGCCACCGAGTTCATCGGCCTGGCCTAACTGTTCATCCGGGCGGGGGTGCACCAGGAACGTAGCGCGGCCGTCCAGATCCGTCCGCATGATGTCGATGCCGCGGTCGGCCTCGTTCCAATCGTTGACGACGACGTATTCGAGCTCTTCGTGCAGAAAATCTTCGGTGGCCTTTTCGTAGGCCGAATCGACCTCGATGAAGTCGGCCAGGACGCCAGCCGGCCGGAAGCCTTCCGATTCGCCACGCTCGACGGCGGTAAACAAGCGCTTGACGCTTTCGGTCGTGTAGGCGCGATGGGAAAGAATTTCTTCTAGTGAATCCTTGCGCGCCTTGAGCCGGGAAGCTTCCGTGCGCAGGTGATCGAGCAGCTGCCGCGCCTCGGCGGCCTTGCCCTTACGAGCACCCAGTTCCTCTTCCACGCGGCGCTTGCGATCCGCGGTGGATTCGAGCTCCAACTGGCGGGACGACATCTTTTGCGAAAGCTCCGCCTTCACGGACTGCAAACGCGTGAGATCCTCGCTGGCGGTCTGGTCCTCGCGCTGGCAACGGGCCGAGTCGCGCTCGACGGCCGATAGATATTCACTGATCTGGACCAGTTGGTTTTTTAGCGCGGACGCTTCGCCTAGAAGACGCAACACGTTCTGGCGACCGGTCTCCAGCGTTTTGGTGCGATCCTGCAAGGCCACTTGAAGCTGTTCACGCTCGGCGCTCTTCACCGCGAGACGTTCACGCGCCGATTCGGTTTGAGCATCCAACTCAGCGAGCGACTGCAAGTGAACTTCTAGCTCTTGCCGCAGCTGGGTCTGTCGCTTTTCGAGTTCCTCAGTCTCCGACTCGCCTTGCGTCAGCCGCTCTTCGATGGAGCCGATCTGTTTGGCTTGCGAATCGAGCCGCCCGCGGGTCCGCTCCTGCTCCAGTTGCAAGCCGGCGAGGCGTTGGCGCGCTTGAGTCAATGCGGCGTCGTTGCGATAACAGGTCTCCTGCAGGGCGCCGTGTTCTTTCTCGCTGTCGGCCACCTGGGTCGAGAGACTCTGGTAGTCGGTATTCGCAAGATTTAGATCGAGCGCGGTCTTGGCAGCGTCGCGCTCCAGCATGCGGAAGCGGCCGGTGAGCGACTTGCGCAAGTGCTCAGTCATCTCGCGCTTCAGTTCCTCGTAGCGGCGAGCTTTGGACGCCTGGCGCTTGAGCGAATTCACCTGCCGGCTGACTTCTTCGAGAATGTCGAAGACGCGGGCCAGATTCTGCTTGGCGCCTTCAAGCTTGGCCTCCGCCAGCCGCTTCTTGGTCTTGAATTTGCCAATGCCGGCCGCTTCTTCGATGATGGCGCGGCGATCCTGAGGCTTGTTGCTGAGGATCTGACCGATGCGGCCCTGCTCAATGATGGCGTAGCTTTCAGGACCCAGGCCGGTGCCGATGAATAGATCCTGGATGTCGCGCAAGCGGGCCAGTTTGCCGTCGATCAGGTATTCGCTCTCACCGGATCGGAACAGGCGGCGAGTAATGGTGATCTCGCTCGGTTTGCGATCGGGCTGACCGTGGCCATTGGTTTGGACGGCGCCATTGGCGTGGCCGTTCGTTTCATGGGCATGGTGGCCATGTTCGGCGGACGGATCCACCAGCGTCATGGTGACCGCAGCCATGCTGAGGGGCTTGCGATCCCGCGTGCCGGCGAAGATCACGTCCTCCATCCGGGTGCCGCGCAACGTCTTGGCCGACTGCTCGCCTAAGACCCAACTGATCGCGTCACTTAGATTGGATTTGCCACAGCCATTGGGCCCGACGATCGCAGCGATCCCCGAACCGTTGAACTTCATTTCCGTCCGATCAAAGAAGGACTTGAAGCCCTGAATTTCAACCCGCTTCAGTTTTAACAAAATGCCTTCCCCTCCTATTATGAACTCGGGGGATGGCTCCATGGTAACCCTGGTCCGGGCGAAAGTAAAGCGGGTCGGCAGCTATATTTAGTGGTCTGGGGTGGCAAGCTACTATATATGATATGAGGGAGGTACAAGATGAATCGACTGCTACTTGGATTACTGATTGCTTTCAGCGCCTTCGCCCAAAAGATCACGGTCGAGTTTGATCAGGCGGCCGACTTCACCAAGTATAGGACGTTTACCATCCGCGCCGGGCAATTGAATAGCCCGAACCCGGCCCTGAACAGTGAACTGGTTAAGAAGCAGATCGATAATGATATCGAAAGCAACTTGACCGCCAAGGGGCTAACCCAAATTACAACGGGCGCGTCCGATCTTAACGTGCGCTACACGCTTGGAATGTCGAGACTGAGCTTATCCGGCGGGCTGGCGGGGACTGGGGACGCGTATCGTCAGGGTGCCGTACGCGCAGGGCACTCTAGTGATCGATCTACGGGACCCGACTACGCAATCACTGGTGTGGCGCGCTATCGCAACGGATGAAAAAAGCGATGCGACGAAGCTGCAGGGCAAGCTGGACGACATGGTCCGGAAGTCGATCGACAAGTATCCGCCGAAGAAAAAGTAAGGGGCTTGGGTCAGCTGGCTTGCGGAGCTGAAAACTTCTGGCCTTCCTGCAGCGCGCGCATGGCGGCCTCTTCGGTGGCATAAATGGCCATGACATTGGCCAGCCGGGTAAGCTCGAGCACCTCGCGCACGCGGCGATTGAGATTGCACAAAACGAACCGGCCGTTGGGATTTTTCATGACGCTGGTATAGATGCCGATCAGGAAACCCATGCCGGTGGAGTCGATGTAATCGACTTGGCTGAAGTCGGCCAGAACTTTGGAGGATCCGGATTTCTTGATTTCCTCGGTGCGGCTGCGCAGATAGGCGGAATCCTGGCCGGTGGCGAACCGGCCGTGGAGCCGGAGCAGGCATAAATCGCCGCGGAACTCAAATTCGACGAGCATGACAAGCCTCTAGTAATGCTACTACAGCCACGTCATTTCTGAAACCGAGTGGTGGCTCTACCAGATCAGCCGGCCGGTCAGCGCGACGCGGCGCGAGTTCGTATCTGTTCCGCCGTAGTATCCGAAAGTAGTCGGAGCTGAGAGACTCAGCCCAGGCGAACTGAACGTCGTGTTATTGAACACGTTGTACACCTGCATCTGGAGCCTGAAGGTGAATCGCTCTTTAAACTTGAAATCACGACCCACGACCATATCGGATTGGATCAGAGGATTGAGACGAACCACGTTGCGACCGAGGTTGCCGAACTGGCCGACTAGGGGTTGAGCCAAACCGGATCCGGGAATCAGGTTGGGATTGCCGGCTCCAGCACCCGGATTGGGCGTAAAGTGCACATTTACAGGACCGACTTGATTTGGCCGGACGACACCGGCGCCACTGGTAGCGCCTGCGCCCAACAAGAGCGGATCGTTCAGCGATACGAGAGTAGTTCCCGATCCTGCACAAGTGTTGTTGGCTGGGTTCGGCAGCCCGGCGCTACAGATCACGACGGTGCCGGCGTTGAAGTTGGCGGGATATCCCGATTGAGCCTGGAAGATGCCGCTGAATTCCCAGCCGCCAAGTACCATGTTCAAACCTCGGCTGTTGAAGTATTTGCTGCTCGACAGAAAGTCGTGACTGATAACGACACGGTGAGGCACGTCGAACTGCGATACCGATTTGTTGTTGTGATTGTTGTTAGGGTCCTGCTGGTTGGCCGTATCGTTTGCAAGAACGCCCAACGCGTCAGAGGAGTCGTCGATCGACTTCGACCAAGTATAGGCGGCGCCGAACGCATACCAACCGGCGAAGCGGCGATTGGCATGTAACTGCAACGAATGATAGCTGGAGTTCGCGGTCCCTTGAACGACGCTCAAGTAATTGAACCGGGGGTCGATGCGCAGGCTGCCTGTGGATGAAGTGCCATTGATTCCGGCGAGCACTTTGAGGTAGGCCGGAGCGTTGGCCTGCTCCTGAGCATAAGACGTCGCAGGCGGCACCAGGCCGGGCTGTACAAGATTCAAGCTGCGCGTACGCGTCAGGTGATGACCTAGCGAACCAGAATAGCCAGCGGTAAGCAGCCATTGATTTGCAAATTCGCGTTCGATGGTAAAACTTAACTGCTGATAAATCGGGTTTGTCAGATTGGGGTCAATGTAGCTGACATTGCCAAAATTCTTGATCGTCGTTCCGAAGGAGCCGACGGCGCTGTGACCGGTCGCCTGGAACGGTGAGGTGCCGGCGTAAATATTCGCGATCGAGTTGTCTCCCGTGATTTGCGTTCCAGGCAGGGTGAAGGTGTACATAAATGGCGGCAGGAACCGTCCGTTGGTAATGGGATTCAGGAAAATGAAATCGTAAGTGACTCCATAACCACCCCGGATGACAGTCTTGCCGCCTCGGGGATTCCACGCAAATCCGAAGCGCGGGCCAGGATTGTAGTTGGTGTTAAAGTACGCCCCGCCGACGTAAAAGCTACCTAGCGGGCCGGTACCGGCGCCGCCCAGCGGAGTATTCGTCAATGACGGATTCATGTTTGAGAGTAGGTTGTTGACCTCCGTCACACCATTGGAAATCTCTTCGCGAAAACCGATGTTCACGGTGAGCGTGCGTGTAACCTTCCAATCATCCTGCGCGAAGAAAAACTCGTTCCAGACACGATTTCCACGCACCGAATTACCGAAATTTTGCGAATATTGCGCGGGCACGCCGTTCAAGAAATTCGTGAGACTGCTGAAGGTGAATGAGCCGTTCACGTTGCTATCGAAAAAGCTGTTGGCTTGAATGCGATTCAGCTCGAAGCCGAATTTGAGCTGGTGCCGGCCCCAGACCTTACTGATCGTGTCCTCATATTGGTAGGTGTTCTGAATGCGCCCTTGCGGCAACCCGCTCCAGGTGCCAAAATTCGCAGTCCCATCCGTAAATATGATTTCAGGCCCACCGCCGGTGAACAACGGAGGGAACACCGGAGCGCTACGGCCGTAGGCTGCCAGGAAGGTGTTTACCAACGTGGGGCTGAAAGTGTGGGTTTCCGTAATGGTTCCATTCCAGGGACGGTTGGAACTGGTCGCGCCATTGGTAACCAGTGGCGAGTCGATGAAAGTGTTTCCGGTGCTGGCTTGGTTAGCAGACTGTTCCCCAAACCTGAGATACAAAACATCTCGCTCGGTGATGTTGTAATCGATGCGGCCGGAATATGCCAGCGTATCTGTTGCATTCGGAGCAACCTGGCTAACGGTTCCAGAAGCGCTGGTTGGAACCTTATCGCGCTGGAGGATCTGCTGCGCGATCTGTACCGCCGAGGCGGCTTGAGCCGGGGTCGGGATGGTAGCTATGCGCGTGCCACCAAGACCGCGGACGGTCTGTTGCTCGTAGGTGCCGTAGTAAAACAGCTTATCTTTGATGATGCGGCCGCCGGCCATGGCACCCCAATCGTTGTTGATGTTGGGCGTCGCGGCGCCAGTACGGTCGAAGTAG
>Ga0207700_10002497_pt1 | contig 10546 bp, 9 predicted proteins | sample LARL82metaG_FD_184348 | JGI IMG/M metagenome (GOLD analysis project Ga0207700, IMG submission 184348) | Corn, switchgrass and miscanthus rhizosphere microbial communities from Kellogg Biological Station, Michigan, USA - LAR L8-2 metaG... | ecosystem: Host-associated > Plants > Roots >...
AGCGGCACGAACCTGGCCTATGTTCTGCAAGCCAACCAGACGGATTGGGAGTTCCTGCGCGAGCGCGCCCGCCTCATTCGCTATGAAGTAGTCGTGCAGGACAAGACTTTGCTGTTCCAGCCGGTGGGCAACGGCCAAAGCGAGGTGCTCACGCTGGACGCGGCCCACGACCTGCTGGAATTCTATCCGCGTTTTTCGTCCTGCGGGCAAGCGACGGAAATTAAACTGCAAAGCTGGAGCGTCAAGGACAAGGAGGCGGTGCTCGGCAATTCGAAACCAGGCGACGAGGTTTCCACCATGAGCGGACAGTCCAGCGGCGCGGACATTGCCCAAAGCGCGTTTGGAGACGCCATTGAGGTGATCAGCGATCAGCCGGTGAGTACCCAACCGGAGGCGGACCAACTGGCCAAGGCGCGCTTCAATGACCTGGTCTTGGAGCTAGTGACGGGAGAAGGCGTATGCCGGGGCCGCGCTGACATTCGCGCGGGAAAGGTCATCAAGATCACGGGCGTGGGGCAACGCTTTGGCGGCCAATATTACGTCAGCTCCGCGGCGCATCGTTATTCCCCCCGCACGGGATATGTGACGGAGTTTACGGTACGGAGGAATGCCTCATGAATTTATTTGAGGTGCTGGAAAATCCGGTCAATCGCGAGGCGCGCGGCGATCGCATTTACGGCGTGGTGATTGGAGTGGTCACCAACAACCAGGACCCCGACGGGATGGGCAGGGTAAAAGTGAAATTTCCCTGGCTCAGCGACGTGGACGAGAGCGACTGGGCCCGGGTAGCCGCGCCCATGGCGGGCAAGCAGCGCGGCGTTTATTTCCTGCCGGAAGTCGATGATGAGGTGCTGGTGGCTTTCGAACATGGAAACGTCCGGTTTCCTTACGTAGTAGGCGCGTTGTGGAACGGCAAAGACGCGCCTCCTGCCACCAACAGCGACGGAAAAAATAATGTGCGCATCATCCAGTCGCGAAGCGGGCACGTGGTCAAGCTCAACGACGAAGATGGAAAAGAGACCATTGAAATCATTGACAAGAGCCAGAAAAACAGCATTGTGATCGACACCGCAAAGAACACGATCACTGTGACCACGGACAAGGACATTACTTTCTCCGCCACGAAAGGGACCATCAAGCTGGATGCGCAGAACGTGGAAATCAGCTCTTCCGCGGCGACCAAGGTGAAAGCGGGAAGCACCATGAACGTGGAGGCCTCCGGGACAATGACAGTCAAGGGAGCCACAGTGAATATCAACTGAGACGGGCTCAGCAACTTTTAGCCAGGGGGAAGCAATGGGACAGCCGGCGGCAAAGCAGGGCGACCAGGTCACTGCGATCGATACGCACATTGTGGTGGTGGGAACGGGGAGTTCTCCCCTGCCGCATCCGTTCGCCGGGATCATCAATGGCGGGCTGAGTTCAGACGTGAACATTATGGGCAAGCCGGCCGCTACCGTGGGAAGCACAGCCGACAATACTCCGCCGCACGTTCCCACACCGCCGGGAACAGCATTCGCCAATCCTCCCTCGAACAAGGCGACCATCAAGGTAGGCAGTCCTACGGTCAAGATCAACGGCCAAATGGCGGCGCGCAATGGCGATACCGCGCTCACCTGCAATGATCCTACGGATTTGCCTGCGGGCACAGTAATCGCCGTGGGTACCGTGCTGATTGGATGAAACAGGAGAAGGCTTTATGGCAAAAACGTTTCTAGGAGTCGGATGGGCGTTTCCGTTCCAGTTGGATGCCGCGCAGGCCATCCAGACCGCCCAGTATGAGGAGAGCGTTCGCCAGGCCGTTTGGATCATCCTGGGCACGGCCAAGGGAGAGCGCGTCATGCGGCCGGACTTTGGCTGCGGGATCTATGACTTGGTGTTCGAGGTTAATTCCGTCTCCACGGCGGGAAAAGTGGCGCAGGAAATCAGGCAAGCGCTGCTTCTGCAGGAACCACGCATCGACGTAGGCAACGTGCGGGTGGAGAGTGAAGGCAACGGGCAAAAGCTGCTTATCTATATAGAATACCAGGTGCGGGCGACCAATAACGTCTTCAATATCGTGTATCCGTTTTATCTCGAGAGGAGCGCGAATTGATGCCTATTTCCACGCCTCCGGTGGACCCTCGTACCGCGGCGGATGTAGCGCGGCAACTGCAGCAGCTCCTCAAGCTGTATGCCCCACAATGGAATGACATGGATCCACTTACGGGCTCGCCCCAGGGCCTGAGCGCTGCGCTGATTGGCGTTTCTGCGCGACTGACGGAAGTGCTGATCCAGCGTTTGAACCGGGTGCCGCAGAAAAATTTCCTGGCATTTCTCAAGCTCGTGGGTGCCGCTCTGCTGCCTCCGCAACCAGCCCGGGTGCCGGTGACCTTCCTGCTGGCCAAGGGAAGTCTTGTGGATGCGGTGGTCCCCGCCGGCACCCAGGTGGCCGCGCCTCCCGGGCCAGGAGCAAAAGAGCCTGTGATTTACGAGACTGAAAACGAACTGGTGGCGACTTCAGCGCAACTTGCGTCGGCCATTGTGCGCGATCCGGAAGAGGACACCTATGCCGATTACACCTCCGATCTGATTACCACTGGAAGCCCTGGGGCGCCGGTGTTCCACGGCAGTCATCCGATCGATCATGTTTTGTATCTGGGAAAAAGCAATTTTCTGAATTCGCCGGGGATTACCGGCTTCCAGCTTACGTTTGATCTGCTCTCGCCCGCGGGCGACGGCTTGAACCTCAGATGGGAGATATGGGACGGAAGCGCCTGGCATGACATCACGCCCACCCCGGCGAATGACGGCACCAAGAGCCTGCATCAGTCGGGGACCATCCAGTTCGGAAAAGTGCCTGCAGCCGGGCTCTCGCAACAGAACGGCATTTCTCAAGAATGGGTCCGCTGTGTGTTGTTAACGCCCATCAGCCAATCTTCGGTTCCGGCAACACGCATGGTCCGGGCGGCGCAGTTGCCGCAAATCCGCAGCGTGAGAATGCGCGCGCATTTGCATAACTCCGGGGTACTTATTGACGAAGCTTATTCCACGGGCAGCGGCCTGATCGATTTGAGCAAGGATTTCTATCCCTTCGGGGAAAAACCCAGGTTCAATGAAACGTTGTGGCTAGCCCTGAAAGAGGCTTTTTCCAATTCCGGCGCCACCATCACGCTCAATGTCCAGGTAACTCCTCTCCAGGCTACCGGGCAAACACCATCTACAGCTCCCAATCTCGATGACCTCAGGGTGCGCTGGGAAATCTGGAACGGAGCATGGATCGAGCTAGGGACTTCGACTGCGAAGGGCCCGGTCTCGCCCCTCGTGAACGGCAATCCGTTTTCCGACAGCACCAACGCCTTTACCAGCAGCGGCGCCGTGGTTTTTACGCTGCCGGCAAATGTGGCCAGCTTCATCGTGAACGGCAAGGAAAGCTTTTGGATTCGAGCGCGGATCGTCGCCGGCAACTATGGCATTGAGGCCCATTATGAACCGGCAGCGGCGGGCGGCTTCCTTTTCAAGCTGGCAACCTTCCAGGCCCCTGTGATCAATTCGCTCTCCGTGGCGTATGACCTGGACAGGCCTCCACTGGCGCAGGCGGCGGCGCTGCCCGACACAATGCTGTCTTACAACGATTTTCAATATATTGACCTCAGCGCCATCAACAGCGCACTCACACAGTCTTACACTCCATTCTTGCCGTCGCCGGATGCGCGGCCCACGCTCTATCTGGGTTTTGTCCTACCCGCGGGGCGTACCGCTTTCTCGAACAATACGATGACGGTCTTTTTTTATGGCGCCAATCTGCAATACGGAGAGAAGACCATTCCTCTGGCTCCGGATGTGAGCCGCGGCGCGGGAGACCCTGTCGCCCAGGTTACGCATACCTTCGTGATCACCAATCCGGGAGCAGCTGCCATCACCTACACGCCCAGCCTGCTCGGCAGCCAATGGAGTCCAGCGATCACGCTGACGAACTCCGATGGTTCACCGGGCGGCGCCAACCCCGTGAGCATCACCATTCCCGCCGGAGATTGGGTCAGGGCGGACGTGCAGGTCACGGTGCCTCCTGGAACATCGTTCGGCGCCAGCGACAAGGGTATTTTCCGGCTTGTCTCTTCCAGCCAGCTTCTTTATTCGGCCGAGTTCATTACTTTTGCCCATGAAGAAGAGACCCCGCAACAGCAACTTCAACTGACCTGGGAATATTGGAACGGTCACAAGTGGAGCACGCTGGTAGTGCAGGATGGGACCAGCAACCTGACCACGACGGGCCTGCTGGAGTTCCTGGCACCTCCGGATTTTGCGTCGCACACCGAATTCAAAACCTATGGATGGTGGCTGCGCGTGCGGTGGGACACGGGGGACTATGACACTGATCCACGCATCAAGCAGGTGTTTCTGAACACAACCATGGCGACCCAGACGATTACCATCACCCATGAAAACCTGGGATCGAGCGATGGGAGCAAGAGCCAGACTTTCCAGACTACCCGCACACCGGTCTTGCTGGGACAGAAACTGCAAGTGCGCGAGCCGGAGAGGCCTTCCGGGGACGACCTGGCGGCGATCATCGCGGACGAAGGGCCCACCGCCGTGCCGGCCGCCACGAGTTTAATTTCAGACATCTGGGTCACATGGCATGAGGTGCCGGATTTCTATGCTTCAGGCGCGCGCTCGCGGCACTATACTCTGGATCACGCCACAGGTGAGGTGGGCTTTGGCGATGGATTGAGCGGGATGATCCCGCCGGTTGGACTGGCAAACATCTCCTTGTCGTTTTACCGGACTGGAGGCGGGGTGGTCGGCAACCAGCTTGCGGGCAGCATCGTGCAGCTCAAGACGACCGTTCCTTACATTGATAAAGTTGTCAATTACATTGACGCTACGGGAGGGGCCGAAGCCGAGTCAATGGATTCACTGACCGCGCGGGCGCCGGCCGAGATCCGCCATCGTAATCGCGCGGTCACGGTGGAAGATTACGAAGATCTGGCCCATCTAGCTTCGCCGGACATTGCCCGCGCACTCTGCGTATCGAACCGCAACCTGGTGGCCGATCCGTTCGACAACATGCCTCCGGTCCTGGGGAACGTAAGCCTAATCGTGGTGCCAAATACAACCGCGCCGAAACCGCAACCCACCATTGAGCTGGTCCGCCGTGTGCAGCAATTCATTTCCGCGCGCTGCCCGGTCACCGCCAGCGTGCTGGTGGTGGGCCCGCTCTACCTGAGGGTCGACGTGCTGGTGGAAATCGGTGTAGCTTCACTAGATGCGGCTGGAACCGTGGTTTTCAACGTAGAGAACGCCCTGGCCGCGTTCCTGCATCCGTTAACGGGAGGCTTCAGCCAACAAGGCTGGGAATTCGGCCGTGAGCCGCACCGCTCGGACATTTTCAAAGTGATCGCGGATGCTCCGGGGGTCGACCATATCCGGGCCTTGACCGTCCGGACCACGGAAGATCTTCCCGGCAGCCGCAGGACCGGACGTTTTCTGGTTTACTCGGGGACCCACAGTATTACGCAGGTTTTTGAGCCCTAAGGATTGATACGTGCATGCCTTTGCAGACGCCAAATCTGGATGACCGCCGCTACAACGATCTTGTGGCTGAAGCGCTGGCCAATATTCCGGTCCATTCCCCGGAGTGGACCAACTACAACCCGTCCGATCCGGGAATAACGCTGATCGAGCTGTTTGCCTATCTCGGGGACATGTTGCTTTACAGGCTGAACCGGGTCACGGATGCCAATGTCCGGAAATTTCTCAAGCTGTTGAACGGGCCGGATTGGATAGAGCCTCCGGGAGCCGATCTTCGCGAAGAAATACGCCAGGCCGTGCTTGGCATTCGCGAGCGCTACCGCGCGGTCACCCGGGACGATTACGAATTCCTGTCAAAAGACAGTTTCAACCAGCGGCTGATTGACCAGAAGAAACAGATTAACCTGGTTGCCAGGGCACACTGCGTTCCGCAAAGGAACCTGGACGCCGGGACGGAGGCGGACCGGCTGGCGGAAAAGCCGGAGCACGTCAGCATAGTAATTGTGCCTGCCCCGCAGATACCCAATCTGAAGCCACCGCCGCAGCTGATTACTGTGGCGGGCGCTGACCCCAGTCCTCAACCGAGCGCGGCCCAGGTCAGCGAGCTGTTTTCTTATCTGGACGAGCGGCGCATGCTCACCACCAAGCTCCACGTTACAGGGCCGTTTTATGCCCATATCTCCGCGCAACTGGTGATCGCGCGAAACAGCGATGCTTTGGACGACGATGTAAAAAATGCGATCAATAGTGGCCTTGCCGGCCTGCTGAATCCGCTTCCGTCCGGCAATGGCGACGGCTGGCCGTTTGGGCGTAGCGTCTATGTCTCCCAGATCTATGACATGCTGGAAACAATTGCCGGGATTGATTTCGTCACGGACGTGATCCTGGCCAGCAGTTGCACCCCGGGCGATAACAAGTGCGTAATAGCCCAGTCTATCCCGAACGAAGAGGGCGATCTGGTGGGTTTGCGCATTGAGGACCATCATCTTCCGGTCTTCGGCCACGCGGACATGGTCATTGCCGCGAACACGGCATTCATGCAGGTAAAACTTTTGGTCACGGCGAAAGCGCAGGCTGGCACAGATCCGGTGTCTCTGAAAGGTTCCATCCAATCCACGGTGCGCACCATCTTCCATCCGGCACTGAATGGACCGGGTCCGCTTACCACTCATCCGACCGACATTTTTGTGTCGGACGTACAGGTGGCAATCCGGAACCTGAGCGGGATTACCGATCCCGTATCGGTAGTGGCTGAATGCGTTCCTGCAAGCGCGTTGCAGCATGATGTTACCCGGGGATTCTTCGTCCATGTGGATGCGGGGCACGTGGTGGATTGGCAAGTTACAAGTCAACTGAATTAGGAAAGATGGACATCGACATTACTAAACTCGATCCGCGAAGCAGCCAGATGAGCCGTCTGCTGGCTTATCTGCCCGCAATTTTTCAGGAGCTGCCGGAAGACGGCGCTGGTCTGCAACCGCCCCTGCCCCTGGGAAGGTTCCTGATGGCCTTCGAGAGTATTTTGCTGGGACTGCCCAAAAATGACGTGGCGGAGTGGAAGGACCTGCTGCAACAGCCGGGCATGGAGGAGATCATCGGCGGCGCTTACCAGCAGGGCGGGTCAAACCTGCTTCTGGATGGGATACAGCGCTACTTCGATCCCGGTCCGGACTATCCCAGCGATCCGCTCAAGGTGGAGAATTTCAACCGCGCTCCATCGGAGTTTTTGTCGTGGCTGGCGGGCTGGGTCGCATTGACTCTTCGCGGCGATTGGACGGACGATCACAAGCGCAAGTTCATTGCGAAGGCGGTCCAACTCTACCGTTTGCGCGGCACCAAAGCCGGAGTCACGCAATTTGTCCAGACGTATATGGGAGGGCCGCCGGTAGAGATTTCCGAACAGGGTTCCCAGTTTCAACTGGGCGTCCATTCCCAGATCGGAGTCGATACCATTCTCGACAGCGGCACCCCGTTTTTCTTTACGGTGACACTTGCCAACTCCGATCCGGTGGGCTTTGAGAACCAAAAGGAAATCGTGACTGCGCTCATCGAGCTGCAAAAGCCCGCACACACCAGCTTTACACTGCAGGTGAAAACCATACAGTTCCAGATCGGCGTCAGCTCCCATATCGGGGTCGACACTCTACTTGGGATACCTGGATTTTGAAGTGATATTTGCGCAATGGCGCAAGACGCGCCATTGAAGGAAAGAGAATATGGCAGACACAGTCAAACGACTCAACTATTACGACCACCAATTTCTCCGGGCGCCGGATTTTATTGATGAACAGAACTATCACCTGAGCATGCGGCGGCTGCACAACAGCGCGCTGCACACCTGGGGCATCGTACGCGGACTTGATGTAACCATAGCGGGTGGCGGGACAGGCACGGCCGTTACCGTGGCTGCCGGCGTGGCCATCGACAGCTCCGGCCAGGAGATTGTTTTTCCCTCCAACACCACACTGGAGCTGGGCGGACAACCCGCCGGCACAACGTTGAACATCATCATCGCCTATGATGAGCAGCAATCCGATCCCACTACCGAGGCCGGCGGCCCGGGAAATACGCGGATCACGGAAATGCCCAAGCTGACTTTCTCCGCGACTGCGCCCGCCGACCCGAGCATGACGCTGATCCTGGCCAAAGTCCCTCGAACGAATACCGGCCTTGGCACGGTGGACAACTCAGACCGCAAGCTGGCCGGGGTTGTGCTGGGCACTGAGCTCACCGTCGCCGAGCTTACGCTCAAGAAAGACGGCATTGCGCAAGCGAACTGGCCGGTGCTGAACTGCAGCGGAGCCAACCAGGCGGCCTTTGCCAATGCCGGTCTGGTGGTGAATGGCAATGTCGGGATCGGCCCAGCCGCGCCGAATCGAAACCTGAGCATCAGCGGCGCCGGCACCACCGGCACTTATGCCAACGTCAAAAACGCCAGCAATGAAGTGCTGCTGGGCGTGGATACGGTAGCCATCCTTTCCGCCATGACGGCCAGCAATCTGGAAATCCGGACCGCGAACGTGGCCAGGGTCGTGGTAGGCGCCGACGGAAATGTAGGCGTAGGCATAACCGCGGCCAAAGGCAAATTTGAAGTGGATGGCATGGTGGGCAACACAGTGGGATTGTTTGGCAGGAACCAGGGAATGTCCCTGATGGCAAATTGGCCAAACCTGGGTTTTAATGCCTACTTCAATGGCAATTGGAAGGCAATCTCGCCGGGCTGGTACGGTGTCATCAATGTTGACCAGAACAATGGAAGCATGAATTTCTTTGTTGGTCCCAGCGCTCTTACCGCGGCCGATGCCGCCATTGTGCCGACAGCCCGCCTGACCATCAATGCGAACGGAAAAATTACCTCTCCCATGTGGCGGGCCACCCAGGTCCTGAATCAGAGGCAAGGCCCATTGCCCCAAAGCGGCGCCTTCGCTTCCGGCGGCGGCACATTGGTGATTGTTTTTTCCGGCTCGGGGTTTTCCACTGGCGCCGGCAATGTGGGTATGGTCCTTCAATTGGATGGAGGGAGCGTGGCGACGACCCGCTCCTTTACCAATGAGGTGTCGAGCCACAAGGCATTCACCACCAACATACTTGTGCAGGGGAACGTTGCGGCTGGGAATCACACTATCACCCTGCAGCCTTTAGTCGGCACCAATACTGACGGCAATGACTGGTTTAACGTCACAGTCCTGGAATTGCCATTCTAAGATGGAGGATTTCCTATGAGTCTGGTGCAATTCGTGAATAAAGTCGGCGAGGAGCTGGAGCAGGGCGATGTGGTGGTGATTGCATCGCGCCAGCCCGACATACAGGAACAGGGAAACATTCCCACCATCGAGGTGGACCTTACCCAACGCGTTCATGACACAGGCGTGTGCGGTGTGGTGCAAAACCTCTATGTTGGACATAAACACGAGTCCGGAGACGAGCCTCAGGGCGGTGGCGAGGAGAAGAAATCCGGTCGCAGTAAACGCGAGCGCGCTTCCGCGAAGACAGTCTCCACTCATGCCAGCCAGGCCTTTACCATGAGTGAACTAGAAACGCTGGACCAAACCAGGATTGCCGTCGGTCAAATCGGATATTTGATGACCGGCGGATTGTGCCGGGTTTGCAAGGTTGACGCCGACATCGCGCCGATAAAAGCAGGCGATTTGCTGACCACCAGCCCGACAAAAGGCCACGCACAAAAGGTCACCAATGCCGCCGAGACCGTCGGCGCCGTACTGGGCAAGGCCCTAGGCTCCTTAAAGAAAGGCAAAGGCACTATTCCTGTGCTGGTCACGCTGTAGGAATGCAGGCGAATGTCGCAAAGATATTAGTTAGTGTTAAAAAGGAAACCGTATGGAAAACGACCAGATTCTCAATCGTCTCGCTTCATTGAAAAAAGAATTTGAAACCGGACACGCTCGTATTCGCGAACTGGAGCAAGAACAGGCCTACCTCCGCGAGACAATGTTACGAATCAGCGGAGCCATTCAGGTGCTGCAGGAGCTCATGGATCAAGCCAATGCCGAATCCGCGGAGAATGAAAATACAATCGCAGCCGCCAGCTGAAGCTGCGGATCTCAACCCGAGCACTCGTACCTTATTGGGCCCTCCGTCGAAAATTGTCCAAGGCATTTGCGCGAGAAGAGTGAAGCGACCAGAAATATTTCACTGCCCAGCCCAAAGCTTTAAGCTGCGAACGGTCGCGTCTGTCGCCGTTGCCAGTTCACTTGCGGAGTGGTCGGCAATCTGAAGTAAATCTCGTAAGAAGCACCCGAATTTTTCAAAAACTGTAGACGATTTTGTAGATGCGAAAGCCTCTAACTTCACTGAATCACAACAGCTTTCAACGGCTGGCTCGCAACAGGTTCAATATCAATCAGTTAGAAACATCAAATTTCAACAGAGTTCAACAAGATCTGGAATCTGGTTCGGGACCAGGGGGTCGGAGGTTCAAATCCTCTCTCCCCGACCATTTAGTTTCAATCACTTAAAATTAATTTTTCTGGTTCGCTGCCCACGGCGGTGTAGGCGATTTTGTAGCTGCCGC
>Ga0207700_10002499_pt1 | contig 10535 bp, 7 predicted proteins | sample LARL82metaG_FD_184348 | JGI IMG/M metagenome (GOLD analysis project Ga0207700, IMG submission 184348) | Corn, switchgrass and miscanthus rhizosphere microbial communities from Kellogg Biological Station, Michigan, USA - LAR L8-2 metaG... | ecosystem: Host-associated > Plants > Roots >...
GGTCTTGCGCCCTCTACCCGGCGTGATGCGAATTGGACGTACGTTTCGCCGGCCGTTCTAGCCGTGGAGTTGGCGCTCAAGGCTTGCGGTGCGCGGTGACAGGACCGAACCCAACGGTAGCCGGGGGGTGTCCGGGTAGCTCACGCCGTCGGGTGCGAGCAGTGCCTGGAGGGTCCGCGCGTTCCGTACCGCGTTCGCGTCACCGTCGTTGTTGAAGTAGACGTACACGTCCTGGCCTGCCAGACTCCACTCCCGGATCCGGTCAGCCCACCAGTTCAGGTCAGCATCGGTGTAGGAGCCGGCGTACAGGTGATTATGATCCGGGCCGTGCATCCGCACGTACACGAAATCGGTAGTAGCGCGCAGCACGCACCGCAGGTTCGCCCCGCTCATCACGCAATACGCGGTCCCGTGTTCTGCCAGCAGCGCGAAAGTCTCCTCGCAGTGCCAGCCATCATGCCGGAATTCGACCGCCACCCGAATCCAGTCAGGGACCAGCCGAAGGAAATACGCCAGCCGAGTGTCATCGCGTGGCTGCGAGGGCGGTAGCTGGACCAGTAGTACCGCCCGCTTATCGGCCAGTTCGTGCCAGCCCTCCCGGATGCGCTGCAGCCAAGTCTCCGGCGCGTATAGCTTGCGCGCGTGGGTTAGCCCGCGGGGTGCCTTGACGGACAGGCGAAATCCGTCGGGCAGCCTGTCCCGCCAGCCGTGGAATGCTGCCGGCGCGGGCCAGCGGTAGAAGCTGCTGTTGAGTTCGGCGGTGGGAAAGGCGGCCGAGTAGCGGCCGAGCCGGCTGCGGGGCGGAAGCCCGGGCGGGTACAGCTCAGGGTGCCAGTGATCGTAACTCCATCCTGACGTCCCGATCCATACTGCCATCAGAGCCTTCCCTCACGGCGAGAGTCGTGCACGGCCTGGGAGCGGTTCTCCGCCGCGGACGGACCTAGCCGACGCCGCCACAGCACTAATAGAACGTAGATTCTGACTGTAGTATTCGGAAGGTGGCCACTTCTCACTGGTCATCATCGGTTCGGGTTCCGGCAACCTCGTGGTGCCCGAGGACGGCGACCAGGGCCCCGTCACGCTGATCGAGTCCGGCGCCTTCGGCGGCCTGTGCATTAACCGCGGCTGCGTCCCCAGCAAGATCCTGATCCAGACTGCCCACGTTGCAGCTCAGGTACGCCACGCGTCGGAGTTCGGGATCGAGGCCGAGCTCACCGGGGTGGACTGGCCGGCTCTAGGTCCGCACATCGACGATGACAGTAAACCGCCTCTGGTCCGGCTTGCACCGCAGAGCCTCACCGCAGGCAGAACGCTCGGCCGTGATCACAGCCTTGCCGTCGGTGAGGGCAGTGAAATCGGCCCGCACCGGAACGCAGCCGAGGCCGGGTATGTCGGGACAGCTCTTCGGCCTGGATAGCAGCACGGGTGGTCCATCCTGCCGCAGTACGCTTGGCACCGAACTGCCGGTCACGCGCCAGTAGCTGCTTGAGAGAATCAGCTCGATCCGATCTCCAGCCCTAGTGGACACCGCCTTTCCATTGGCGTCATCGTGCACCACGATTACCGTAGGGCCGCCAGCGACAGGGCCACTAGCGTGGGACGCGGCCGTCCCGCACCCGGCAGACGTCATAATGCTGACGACAGTTACCGCCACTACAACCGCCATCATCCGATGGCATCGGGCAAAACTGTGGAACAACACCGTGGGTTCCCCCTCGTGCACTCGTTACGTCCTTGGACGGCTCCGATAGGCAGGCGGTTCCCGTAACCGCAACGTGACTACTTACCGTGTCCTGAAGAACGCGCAGGATGCTCGATCGTGCGCGGCGCGCCTGGCTCAGTTGACCTGGTCAGGCGCGCCGCGGGAGTTCCTCGAGATTAAGCCCGGGCGGATCTACAACAGCTACCCGGTCACCGTCAGTGACTGCGTGGACACGGGGCCGGCGCCGTCCCCGGGGAACGCCGATCCGACGCCGCTGAACATCACAAGCGTGACCGTGTACCGTCCCGGCCGCCTGTACACGTGCGTCGGAGACTGGCCCGAACCGGTGGTACCGTCACCGAACTCCCAGAGGTAGGTGATCACCGGCTTCGCGCTGACAGTACCCAGCGCGGAGAAGCTCACTGGCGTTCCTGCCGACGCGTGCTTCGGCCCGAAGATGAAGCCAGGGGTGGTCCCGCTCTGACCTGTGGTGACGATGCCGCCGTTGCCCGTGGACGTGCCGTCCTTGCCCATGATGGTCAGGCCGACGGAGTAGGCGCCCGCGGACGGGAAGGTGTGCGAGATTGTCGGCGTCGTCTGCTCGATCGTATCTGCGCCGAAGGCGTCGTTGAACTGCCAGACGTATTCAGCAACACCGCCGCCCGGCGCGCTCGAGCCGCGGGCGTCGAAGTTCAGGGTCAGCCCGGAGCCCGCGGTGACCGTGAACTTCGCGTGCGGCCGTGCCGGGCTCGGCGTGAGCCGCTGCAGACACGAATGGGTCTGATTGCTCCACTCCTCCTGGTACCAGTAGAAGTGGCCATTGATCACCTGGTTGTACTTGGCGCCGTTGGGCGCCGTCCCCAGCGGGGTGCCCATCTGGCCGACGCACTGATCGCCGACCTCTTCCCCGTGGTCGGCCCCGACGCCGTTGGTCCAGGCGTCGTTGGGCAGCGGATCGGTGATCGATTCGTTGTGCTCGTGGCTGAGCCCGCCGTTGATCTCACCATCGGAGATGCCGTTGGGATTGTTCCCGTCCTGACACAGGGGGTTGGTGGCGTCGAACGGGTTGTCGGAGTAGAGGAGCATCGGCGACAGGCTGGTGTTCTGGTGATACGCGCAGAAGGCCGCAAGGTTGCGGGGCTCACCCGCGGAGCAGCCACCGAAGCCTGTGGTGGGGTCATTGGTGAAGCAGGTCTCGACACCCGGAGGTGGAAGCAGGTAGTACTCGTGGCTGAGGTCGGTCTTCAGGCCGCGGGAGGTGACGAGGTTCGTGAGCTCTGCCTGGATCTGCGGGTCGGTGAGGCATGCGGTCACCGGCGCGGCCGCCGGGCACTCGGCCGGCGGATACGGATCGGTGTCGAGCAGCACACCGCCGAAGGTCACCTGGTACTTCGCGAATGCGCCTGTCAGGTCGTTGTACTGGGCCGACACCGAGTCGACGTTCTGATGCCCGCCGCTGTCGTGGGCTAGGTCCTTGAAGTAGGTCGCCAGACCTGAGACATACTCCGCCGGATACGCCGACGGGCCTCCCGGGCTCCAGAGCACCATGTAGTCGGTGTTCGACGGCATCACCGGGCCGCCGTTGTAGTCCATGTTGTTGAACGCCACGTCGAAGCCGGTGGTTCCCTTCGCGCCCCGGAGCGGAACGTAGTCCACGGGGTGGGTCGGCGCATGTGACGTCGGCACGGACGCGGCTGCCGCGGCGCTCGTCGTCACTGCCATCAGGGCGGCGGCGAGCGTTATGGCGGCGCACGCAACCAGGACAATCCCCGACCGGCGGATACGCTTGTATCGTCGGCGTAGGCGAACCGGATCGCTCATTGGTCCTACTCCTTCGTAGGCAATTCCGCTCCGCCAATGATTGTCGCGCGGCTCGACCGGGCCCTGTCAATGATTTGCCCCACCTAATGCATAGACGGTTCAGTCCCCCTAGCACTTGGCAGGGTAAGTGTCTCGACGATACGAACTGCTCCATCATCCGGGAACCCCGCCGCAGATCTGGACCTGCACAGGCAAGGCCAACCAGAGGTGACCTGCCATAACCAAACACGGCGCAGGTCGCCCCCCTTCGCCGGACACGTTCCGTGCTTTGCGCCTCCACGCTCCATGTTGATCCGGTGCTCGTAACGAGCTGGATGGAAGACACCCAGGCCAGGCGCGCGCTCGCGGAAGCACGGCTCAAGAAGCCAGCGCGCCGTCGGCGCATGACCCAGGAGGAGATCATGAACCTCTAGCAGCGGAAGCGCGACCGAATTCGATCGTGTACGCAGGAGCGTGTCCGAGGATCAAGGCCTACCAATAGCGCATGCTAGTGATATCACCCTGACCAGTACTTTCGTAGTCGGCGGTGCCCGGTGAAGGCAACCGATGGTGTCACCCTTCCGGGAGCTGACCGAGGCCGCCTTCTGGGTCATCGAGCGCGAGGTGGCGGCCAGCGAAGCCTTGTCGCGGCGGGCCCTCGCCGTCGGCAGGCCTGGGGACTCGGCTGCGCGCCCGCTGCGCGGCACTGCTCGCCGAGGGAGGCGACGCCGGGGAGCTATACCGGGAATCCTTCAGCCAGCTAGGGCAATGCCGAGTGGCGGTCGACCTCGCGCTCACCTGCTCTACGGCTACGGGCTCCGCCAGGCCAAGCGACTGGCTGAGCGCGGCTGGGCAGGAACTGTGGCGGTAAGGGGCCTCCGATCGGCCTGTCGGCTGGCTGGGCGAGCCGCTGGAACGCGCCGAAATGAGTGCCTCAGACTTCAAGGTCGGCGGCGAGGAGCGCGCGGTGGAGGCTGGCCCGCCGGGTAACGTCGAGCTTCCGATAGACCTTGCGCAGGTGGTAGTCAACGGTGGCCGCGCTGAGGAACAGCTGGGTGGCGATGTCCCGGTTGGTAACTCCGGCGGCGGCCAGCCGGGCGATCTGGGTCTCTTGCGGGGTAAGCTGCGGACCGTTCGGTCCGGCGCGCTCTATGGCGTGCTCGCCGGTGGCGGCCAGCTCGCCGCGGGTTCGCCCGGCGAAGCCGTGGGCGCCCATTCGCTCGAAGCTCTCGAGGGCGGTGCGGAGTTGGTCGCGGGCGTCGCGCCGGCGCCGTTGGCGGCGCAGCCACTCTCCGTAGGCGAGGCGGGAGCGGGCCAGTGGGAGGGCGACTGGGGTGCCCTGGAGGTACTCGATGGACTGCCGGTAGTTGTCGTTGGCTTCGGGTTCGTCGCCAGCCAGTAGCGCCCGACAGCGTGCCGTTACTCCTAGGGCCCATGGTGTGCCGCTCGCCGCCGCCAGCGGGGCGAAGTCAGCGAGTGCCGCCTGGGCGATCTCGGCTCTGCCGCAGCGCATGGCGGCTTCGACCGAGTCTTCCGGGGATAGCAGCGGCCACAGCGCCTGAGCCTCGAGCGCGGCGTCGAGCGCGGCGTCGTAGCGGCCAACCCCGAGTTCGAGCACCGCGACCGCCAGATGGGTGAGGTCACGGAACGGTTTCCGGATCGGCTTACTCAGCAAGCGGGCGGCCGCAGCCTGGCACTCAGGCGCGTTGCCCCGGAGCGCGAGCAAGGAAAGCTCACTGACGGCGAACCCGTCGAGCCATTCCCGGTTGCCGACACCCTCGGCGAGGGTGCGGCCTTCGGCCAGGGCCGTTTCGGCGGCGGAGAGCCTCCCGGCCTGGAGGATGTCGTTGCCGAGAGAGAAGAGCACGGGGATGAGCGTCGTCACCGCTCCGCGATCACGGAACGCGGGGATCCAGTACCGTTCCAAGTCCGTCCACATGGAGTGATCGAATAGGAGGCGGGCCGCCTGTAGGCAGGCGACCAAGCGGGGCAAGACGGTGTCCGAGGAGTCGCGCGCGGCGGCCACGGAGCGGACTCCTTTCCGCAACAGCGCGTAGCCTTCCGTCGTCCGGCCCTCGTGTATGGCGGCGAAGCCTTCAAGCAGCCCGTCACCGGGCGCTGGGGTTGGCGGCTGGGGCAGGCGGCGCACCGCCGCCGCTACTTCGGCGTTCTCTGGCCCGAACCAGCCGTCCATCTGGGCGGCGCTCAACGCCTCCAGCATTGTGTCGCGTGCACGGCCAGGATCCGCCGCGCTCATTTCCAAGGCTGCATCGACCAGCGTGCCCACAGCCTCGGTGGTCCGGCCCTGGGCCTGCAGGCACAGGCCATGCACCCGCCGGGCCCGCGCCCGCGTCAGCGGCTGCGCTAGGTGCGGGGCGGCATGTTCGGCGAGCACGTCCGCGCCGGTGATGTCGCCCGCGACCAGACCGGCCTCCGCGGCCGCCAGCCGGCGCGCCGCCTGGCGTCCTGGGTCCGCGGTAAGCTGCGCGGCGCGTTCGAGGAATGCCTGCTCGTTCTCCCAGCCTCCACGACTACGGGCCCGGTCGGCCGATACCTCCAGTTCGCGCGCCACTTGCTCGTCCGGAGCCTCCGTTGCCTCCGCGAGGTGCCACGCCCGCCGGTCCGGATCGGTAGCTGGATCGGTCACAGCCGCAAGGGCGGCGTGCACCCGCCGCCGTTCGCCCGGCGGCGCGCCCCAGTAGGCCGCCGCCCGCATCAGCGGATGGGTGAACGCCACTCGCGGGGACACCGACAACATCCGCCGCACTTCCGGAATCTCGGCTACCTCTGGCTCCAGGCCCAGCGCCGCCGCCGCGCGCCACACTCTCTCCGGTTCGCCCAACTGCTCGGCTGCGGCTAGGACCAGCAACGTCTGAGCTCCACTCGGCAGCTCTCGCACGCGGTTCAGGTACAGCAACTCAAGGCGCTCGCCCAACCGCAGCGGCTGGCCCGGTACCGTGTCCGGCACACTGCGCCCCGCTGCGAGCTCGCTGCCTAGCTCGACCAGTGCAAGCGGGTGACCGGCGGCCTCCGCCAGGACGCGGCGAGACGCTGGCTCAGCCACCCAGCCTCCCACCGCTACCTCGAGCAACTCCCGGCCGGCCTCAGGCGGCAGCGGACCAACGTGCAGCTCGGGGAACCCGCTCAACGTCTCGATGGACTCCTCGCCGGCGCGCAGCGCGAAGACGATCCCCACCCGGTCCGCCAGCAGCCGGCGGGCCACGAACGTGAACACCTCCAGTGACACGCGATCCAGCCACTGAGCGTCGTCCACCACGCACAGAACGGGCTGCCTTTCGGCCGCGTCGGTCAGCAGCGTCAGCGTCGCTAGCCCCACCAGGAACCGGTCCGACGCCTGATTGGCCGTCAACCCGAACACTGTCCCCAGCGCGCCGCGTTGCGGGTCAGGCAGTCCAGACAGACCCCCAATGAACGGGAGCAGCAGCTGGTGCAGCCCAGCGAAGTCGAACTCCATCTCGACCTGAACGCCGGCGGCCCATGCGATGCGCATTCCCCCGTTCGCCGCTCGCTCGGTCATCTCCCGCAGCAGCATGGTCTTACCAATACCGGCCTGGCCCCGCAGCACCAGTACTCCGCTCGAACTCTCCCGCATACCATCCAGGAGAGACTGTATGACGCCTGTCTCGGTAAAACGGTCAACCAGGACCACGTTCACATCCCTTCCTGGAAGGCCGGGTAATTCCAAAACCTACAAGGCTATAGGGTACGAACTGGCCAGCGCCGGTCACTACGAGTTCGCGGGATTCGCCGGGCAGGTGCCCGTTCGTATCGTCGGGATATGGCTGGTGAACATACCGGCAGTCCGGAGATGGTGTCCTGGGGATAAGCACCCGGGCTGACCCGGTCGTGACGATCAGCGGGGAGGTCGACATCCAGTCCGGTCCGCAACTGCGGGGTCGGGTGATGAGCATCATTCGGCGGCACGACGCGAGCGATCGCCACGCCGCACGCCTCGCGGGTACGCGTTTCGCGGGATGGTGAGCTGCAGCGCCTGTGGGCGCAAGGTGCAAGGCAGGCGGAACAACGGCAAGCCGCACTACCGGTGCACATTCCTCAGCCAGTACGCCGCGAAGAACAAGGTCCGATCGCGTACCTGATGCTGACCGACTGCAAGTGCAGGCCGCGCAGGAATTCGCCGCTGAGCTCGCGACCGGTCGCGTTCCCTCGGTGCGCGCAGCGGGTACGGGGGCCGCCCTGGCCACCTTCACCACCAGATAACAGCAGGCGGGCCGCTCGGACGTCAGTCGCCACGCCCGACGCTCCGCCGGGGACGTCCGGGCTGTTCGTCACAAGACGTGACGCACTGACGGAGACGGCACGCAAAAGATCCGCCTGCGTGCCGAGAGGCTGGTCAGTACTGGGCCGACGGTGGCGCGCAGATCGGGTCATTTATGGGTTCCAGCCTGAACAGTTGTGCCCTTCAGCCGGGACACCGGCCGGCACTAGAGGCGCGCGGGCGGAGGGCCGCGACATCCGCGGTGCGGGACCTGGTCAGTTGTCGTGAAGCGTGGCGGCGGTACCGGGGTGAGGCGCGCGAAGCCTGAACCACAGGAACAACAGGGTCAGCGGCAGTGCCAATCCGCCGATGCCGTAGATGGTGAATGCGGCGAAGCCGTCGATGTGCCTGACCAGCCACCCGAAATTCTGGCCGAAAAACCCAGTGACGAACGTCAGCGGCAGGAAGACCGTGGCCAGGATCGTGAGCTGCTCGATGGTGGAATTCTGCCGGAGGCTGATCTTGGTCTGCTCGACTGAGAGGACTGCGATGTTGGCCTGCAGTACCGTGCCGAGAAGGTCACGCTGGGCGGCAACTTCCTCGTTGACCAAGAGCAGGTGGTCCTGGACATCGCGCAGGTATGGCTTCAGCTGCGGGGCTGCGGCCGCGCGCTTGACGGTGTTGACCACGGCTAGCAGCGGGTGGACCGCACGGTAAAAATCGGTGGCCTCGCCGCGCAGGGAGTAGATCCGTTCGGTCGGCGCGACGGTGCCGGAGAACACGGTGGCCTCGATCTGATCTATGTCGTGTTCGAGCCCGGCGACGACGGGTCCGTACCCGTCCACCACTTGGTCCAGGATCGCCCACAGCGCCGATAGGCTGCCTGCGGCAAGCAGTTCCGGCCGCTGCTCGAGCCGCTGCCTGGCCCCGTGCAACTCACTCGCCACGCCCCGCCGCACCGTGATCACGAACGTCGGCGCGAGGAAGACGCTGATCTGGCCGAACTCCACTTTCTCGGCGTCGTCGTCGTAGTGCGCGGTGCGCAGGATGACCAGCCGGACGTCCTGGTCGTAGGTTTCGATCTTCGGCCGCATGTGAACGTTCTGCGCGTCCTCAATCGCCAGTTCATGCAGGCCGAAGGTGTCACGGACCTGGGCTAGCTCCTCGTCTCCCGGCTCGAACAACCCCAGCCATACGAAGCCGCCCTGCCCGCACCGGGCCGCTGCCTCCTCAAGCGACACTGCGCCCTCGTCGCGCCTGCGGCCATCCTGATAGTGAGCACAGTCGATGATCATCTCGGGAACCTCCTCGCCGAACGGGGGGACGATATCCGCTGCCAGCATGCCGCAGCCCGGCGGAGCGATGAAGGCTGGCCGGCTAAGTGGCCTTAGCGCAAGCGTGCCGAGGACAGCGGCCCATCTGGCGCGGTCATCCCCAGGCCAGCCGCCAGACTTGCCATCACGCATAACAGGGTGGTCGGCTTGCGGCACCTCGCGTCCTGGGTATAGCACTCAGCTGACGCATACTCGGCGCAAGAGCGCCGTCGATCGGGCAGATGAGCAACATCACATTGAGTGACTGCAAGTCACGCCGACAACCGGGCAGCCAGGGTGATAGATCAATCCGCGGCGATGGCGCGGACAGGTAGGGATGCCAAGTCAGAGCACTGTCGGGATCATGATCTGCGCTTATGGGTGCCGAGGCCGAGGATGCGGGCGGGGATGTCGTTCGGCCACGTGCAGGGACTGCCAGCATGTACGTAAGCATGTGTCCGAGACGGACTTGAACCCCCATGGCTGTGACCTGCGGCGTTGCTTATCGGGTTCCGCGTGTAGAACGGGAAACCGCAGGTCAGGGACGTTTGGTTTGTGTCCGAGGCCCGAGTGCACCAAAAAACCCATGCCTTCTGACCTGCGAATTTGAGCTTGACAGCCCCGGTAGTGCCCGATGACTACTACGGAGCACGTTATTAGATGGTCCACGGCAGGCGCAGTGCTCGGCGTCGCGGCGGTCGCTGCGGTGGCGTCCTACGAACACGCCTACGATCTCGTTCGGATGCATGGTGAGTCAGGCTGGACGGCCCATATGGTTCCGCTCACGGTAGACGGGTTGATCTACGCGAGTTCGATGGTCCGGGGGTCCCCTCAAAGCGTGGACACTTTGATTTGACTGATCGTGCCTGTCCTCGCTTCGTGATAGCTGCCATGTAACCCCCGGAGCGCAGGGCCTGTCCAGAGAGAACGACCTGGACAGGGCTGAGCACCGGGGCAGACTGGGTGGCGGAGAAGCAGGGGCATCTCAGGCTGCCTCCCCGGCCGCCAGTGCCCGCTCGTAGTCGACGGGGGACATCATCTGGCAGGCCGAGTGCCGGCGTATGTGGTTGTACTCGTGGATCCAGGCGGGGACCCTGGGCCCGGGCTGCTGCCTTGGTGGCGAACTGCTCCACCGAGCGGAGCTCGAACTCCAGGGTTGAGTGCCAGGATTCGATGACCGCGTTGTCCAGCGCGCCGTAGGTCAGAGCGGCGTCGTGGTGCTCGCCGAGCGCGAAGCCGAGTACCCGCCGGGAGGCCATGTCCAGGACCGAGGCCAGGTAGAGCTTGCCCTGCCCGGTCTTGATCTCGGTGCCATCGCCGTACCATTTCTGGTTGATCTTCTGCGCGGGGAAGTCCCGCTTGACTCGGCGATCGTCAGCATCGGCGTCGTCAAGAACGAGCACATCGGGCAGGCCTTCGGTGCCATCCGCAAGGCCGGCACGGTGGTCGTGGTCGGCGTCAGCAACGAGCGTGAGGGCGCGCC
>Ga0207700_10002502_pt1 | contig 10532 bp, 7 predicted proteins | sample LARL82metaG_FD_184348 | JGI IMG/M metagenome (GOLD analysis project Ga0207700, IMG submission 184348) | Corn, switchgrass and miscanthus rhizosphere microbial communities from Kellogg Biological Station, Michigan, USA - LAR L8-2 metaG... | ecosystem: Host-associated > Plants > Roots >...
GGTCCATATCACCGCCGTGGACCCGGTCAAGGGCGCCTTCGACCTGGTCTGGGGCTGGGACAACGCCTCGTTCCTGTACCGCGTTACGGCGGACGGCAGCGCCGACCCGGTGCTGACCCTTGACCGCAGCCCGGTCGACGACTACCACCGGCCGCGCGCCGGGCAGGCGGTCCAGGTACTGCGTGCTGCGGCCGAGCTGCGCAGCACCGACGCCGTGGTCGAGGGATACGTCGCCGCCCTGCACGGCCAGGTCGCGGTCCTCACCGCCCCCTACGACCCAGACACTAAGACCGTGCAGTTCCCAGCTGCCCTCCCCGCCTCTTACACCGACCCGAAGCAGACCTCCCAGCTGTACCTGCGGGTGTGGGAGGAACACCTGACCGGCAACACCATTGGGACCCCGATCACGCTCGCCGGCACCGGCGTCCAGGTCACGATCAGCCTCGACGGCTCCGGGCCGGTGCACGTCGACGACTACTGGTGCATCGGCGTCCGGCCAAGCACCTCCACCCAGGTCTATCCCGAGCGGTACCTGCGCACCCCCCAGCCGCCCGACGGGCCCCGGCTGTGGGCCTGCCCGCTCGCGGTAATCAGCTCGGGAGGTAAAAAACTCACGGTCGTCGCGGACTGCCGCCGCCACTTCCGCCCGCTCATCGACCTACGGCCAGTAGCCCCCACATGATCGACCTACAACCCCAGGACCTACGCGGGGGGCAGCAGCTGATCGACGCAGCTGCCGCTGGGTCGGCCCGGCAACGTCAACAGAAACAACGCATTCCGGCAATTCAAAGGCAGCGAGGCAATGTGATCACCGGAACCTTAGTACTCCCAAACAGGTCATTACCAGCGCTGCTTGATAGTTGGCCCGCCGAAGGCGATCGTGACGCGACGTAACGACGAAGGAGGGACAGATGGGCGGCCCATTCACCTATGCCGACCCGACGGCAATAGCCGCAGAAGCACAGTCCCTTTCCGATGTGAAGCCGACTAGCAACCCTGCAATAAGGCGTACCAGCGCCGTCCGTCCCTCATCAATTCCGTTGGGACCTATCGCCCAGAAGGCCCAAGCGGATCTCATCCAATCCTACGCAGAATACAAAACAATGCTAGCGGAGGCTGGGATAACCGAACAGGAGTTCGAGATTCTCGTCCAATACATTCGCGAAACCAGCCAAGTGAACAAGGAGCTGAAGAGACACAACAAGCCAGAGATACGTCTCGGCGAGATGGATCTCGAGCAACGTATTCTAGCTGCCCGGCCGCAAACACCGCGATTTCCTGGAACGCTCGATACGAGAGGCTACAATATCGGAATTACCCCGCGTACGGAACTCGCAGGCGAGTACATTGGCACGGGCGTGATAAATTTTACAGAAGCACTCGTTGAGTACTTCTGGGAGCACCCCGGCGCTGAGCTCAGCCTTGTTCTCGACTTTCTCCCAGTGATCGGTGAATTGAAGGCCGGAATCGAAGCAATCTACGGACGGGACCTTATCACCGGAGAGGAGATACCAACTTGGGCCCGCGCCCTAGGCGCCACAATTGCGGTCATTCCGGCGGCAAAAGGGATAATGAAGCTAACTTCGCTAGGCGGGAAACTAGCACGCCGGGCAGGGTCAATGGTGCGCAAACTAGCTCCGATCGCAGTTGTTGCCGCGCTCAGTTATAAGGCTCCCGCGGAAGCAATTCGATTGATGAAGAATGTGGCCGAACTCGACGAGGCGGCAATGAAACTCGCCAAGATCGAAGCGGATGCCGCAAAGGGAGTCTTGCACGCAACCGAACTTCAAGAGAAGGCCACGCAGGAGGTGAGCAAGCTCCTAACAGCGCAGGAAGCCGCGGAGCTGGATAGGCGCGCGGTCAGGGAATCTGCAACTCCGAGGCCAGACGTCCCCGCTCCTCCCGCTAAGAAGCTTCCGGATGCGCCCGAGGCACTTCCGGTGGGCCAGCGCGGTAAGGCCAGCGCAACAAGAAAGCCGAAGGGAAAGCCAAAGCCCAAACCAAGACCAAAGAAGCCGACGGTGGCTGCACCAGCGAAACCGGCACTCCCCGCCGATGCCAAGGTGAAGAACTTCCAGATTGCGAAAACGGGGTCGCGTTATGGAAAGGCATACTGGAATCAGCAAGAACTACGTGCAGCTCAATATGTTATGGAAAAAGAGGGGCTATTTTGGTGGCGAGAAGCCGAAATCTGGTTGATGAAAGGGGAAGAACTCATCAAGACTGACCGTCGACTTGATGCCGTACTCATTGATCCTATTACCGGCGAGGTGCAGGCCGCAGAATGGACTACCGCAAGGCAACTGTCCGAAAGCGCCGCTAAGAAGGCTCAGCTTGCCTCTCAAAGACAACTATTTGCACAAGCGAAGAAAGGATGGACGGTGTTGGCCAGGCCGGCGGGAGAAGGAGCTTTCTTTGATATTACGAAAGCGGCTGAACGCACCGAAGTGTATCCGCACTGGAGAAAGCCACCTTCGCCGTGAAGTGACCGAGCTGCTGTCGTCAACCGAGAGCTCCATAGCTTCAGTCGGCACGTCTAGTTGCGTTGCGCATCTCCTCTGACGGATTCAACCGGTCAACGCGGCGCCTCGATGGGTCAAGAGGGATTCTTAGTGGGCTAAAGTGGTTGCAGATGCGGCCACAAATGACGCTGGATCGGCTATAGCTTGCGTTGTGGCCGAAGGCCGAGGACATGTCGCTGCGGGAGATCAGCCCGCAGGTCGGCTTGTTTCTCTGAGATCACTTCACTGTGTATGAATACCAGTCATTCACCTGGGTCATCGCACGGCAAGTCTGCCTCTACCGCTGGGAACCCGAAGCAAGCCAAGCCTTCCCGTCGCCGCAAGCCCGAGTTGCCATCCGTCAGGACCATTTGGAAAGGACCTGGAAGTCACCCTTCCTAACGGCAGCTCTCAAGCGATACCCGGTCCTCGCCAGTTTCATCTTGGACCTGCATGAAGGTCTCAAAGCGCGCATCAGTTTGAAAGAAATGCCTTTCCAAGACTGTCCTGCTCACAGTACAGTCGAGGCCGACCGTGCCCTGGGCGAGCGGAATGGCGTAGATGCGGATCGCTTGGCGGCCGCGCCGAACACGCTGATCTGCGTGAGGCATCAGCTACGGCCAGTACCTCCTTGAGCCTTGTGATTCGGCAACTTGTGCACCCACCTTGGTTGAGCGCAAGCCCTTGGTCATTAGATACGTATATGCAGGCTCAGGATTACATGCGTTCCGCAACCACGCTGTCATCATGCATGAGCGAGTGTGTCTCCATGCAGCCAGAGAGCGCCGACCGGCGCGCAGCTCCCGCGTGGCTGGGCAGTGCTGCGCGCGTAGGCTGAGGTTGCGGTAGATCTCGCGGCGCGGCCGGCTACGGCGATCGTGATCACCCGCTAGTAGGTCGACGGCTCGGACGTTAGCTCTGCTAGCAAGATTCGGGGGAGCCATTCGGGGAGCCACTGGAGACAGACACCGGGCGATCTCAGGCCACATCCAGCCACTACCCGGAGACTAAACTGCACCTCAGGCGACATGTAGCATCGTCCGGCGATGCCGCGGCCGTGCCTTCTAAGCAGCGGGTCGCGGGTTCGAATCCTGCCAGGCGCGCCAGGTCAGAACTATATTACGATCGTCAGTGCTATACCTTAGCAGACAAACGGGGAGCCATTGGAGTTGGCTCCGACCGTGACGCAGGACAAGAAAGCGCACGGGCAAGGCGAAAACTCTACCCACCGGGGCTCTTCCAAGAACCGGTATGTCGGCGCGGTCAGGTCCGGTTTCAGCCTGGCCGGTGTCCGCATCTGGAGGAAGGCCACCGACCGCACCAAGGTCGAGGTCCGTCGCAAGCTTGAGTCCGTCATCTGGCGGCCCGTCGGGCCAGCCGAGGTCATCCGTTTCGGCTGAAGGATCACCGACCTTGCCGGTACCCGCCCGGGTGTCCCAGCGCCAGCCCCGGTGCCCGCTGCGGCATTTCACCCGGTCCTCAGACATCTGTCCTTTCTCGCTACCCGGACTCTTTCCAGGCCGCCCGAGGCGGGTGACGGCCGGCCTCCCGGCTTGGCGCCCGGACCGCGGTCGCTTGGGGCCGGCCCCGGCGCGTTCAGGCCTGGACTTTTGGAGCGATGTTCTGGCAGCACCCTTCGGCACGCACCCATCCCCGTCGCCGGACCGCAGGCGAGGCACAATTGAGAGTGTCCGGATCCACAGCGACCCGGATGAGCGTTTCTGGGCACAGCGCCTGGCGCTGGGCGGGCGTTCTTCCGGGTTCTCGCAGGAAGCGATCGACGGTGCCTGACAACATCGTGCTGATCATGCGATTTCACCCGGTGGGCGGTGAAGACGTCTCCGTAGTATGCGCGGACTTCGCCGGCGAACGCGAGGCGCTTGAGGCGATCGCCCGCGCGCTGGACGAGCAGCGCAGCCTGGTGTTGACCCGTGCGAGGTATGACCGGCGAGGCCGACGAGAATGGCGTGATCATCAACCTGGCCAACGTGGTATCAGTGCGGGTGTCGAAGACAGACAGGGCGACGACGGGCCAGTACCTGTAACAACGCGCTCAGGGAAACGCGGCAACCGGGGGCTTTGACCCTGCCCCGCTCCAGCGCACCAGGTACGCGATCATCGCCCGGTCGCCCTCGTGGTTCTGCCCGGCTCAGCCCCGGCCGCGGCCTGCGGCGAATAGCGCCACCTCAGCGCCGGAACGGCGTGATCGCCAGGGCGAACGGCTGGATGCAGACTCTGACCGGCTCTTGCGGCGATGGTTGTCCTGTCCGAGCTGATCGCGCTGTCCTCCCGGAAAGCCGCAGCACCCGACAGTCGGTCCGCTAGCGGCGGCCGCGTGGTGGGGGCACGGGCCGGGCATGCCCGTGTCTCCTGCTGCCATCGCCGGCGGTGGCGGCAGGAGACGTCCTGCCTGGCGGTGCGGGCCCGGCGGCGTGACCGCCTGGCGCGTGCTGTCAGGCGCCGTTCTTGCCCGCTGTGCGGGTTACGGCGGCCTTGCCCTTGGCGGCGCGCACCTGGATGCGCTTGGCGTGCACTTCCTCGGCCTTGGGTACCAGGATCAGCAGGACGCCGTCCTGGGCCGAGGCTTCGATCTTGTCCGGCTGAACGTGGCTGGGCAGGGTGATCGACCGGCGGAACGCGCCGTAGCGGCGCTCGATCCGGTGCACCTTCTCCCCGGCAGAGTCGTGCCCGAAGTGCCGCTCGCCCTGGATCGTCAGCAGGCCGTCCTCGAAGGTGATCTCAAGGTCCTCGGTCCCGACGCCGGGCAGTTCCACGGTCACCAGATAGGCGTCCGGGCGCTCGGAAATGTCGACCGCGGGAGCCCACGCCTGGGTGCTCGGGCGGGTCTCAAGCCGCTGGCCGAACTGGCCGAACTGGCCGGACGGCAGCAGTCGGCCATACATCCTGTTCATCTGCAGCTCATCCTGCGCGCTGCGCAGGTCATCGAACAGGTCCCAGCTTGTCATGACTGTCATGTCGTTCTCCCTCTGCGTCTCGCCGGGCCGGCGGCCCGGCGACCCGGGAAAAAATGCAGTCCGGGTGAACGACATTCGCTTCCGAGTAACACTGTTCACTGTATCGTGGACAGTGTTCACCGTCAAGCTCAGCACCCGGAGGCGACCATGGCACACCCGCCGCCCGAGGCCGCCGATCCCGGCCCGCACGCGCTGTGGTTCAGCCCGCCCGACGGCGATGACAGGCACCGCCGCGCGCTCACCCGCGAGCGGGTCGTCGCCGAGGCGCTGGCCATCATCGGCGACGGCGGCGTGGACGCACTGAGCATGCGCGCCCTGGCCGCCCGGCTCGGCGTGGTCCCCGCCGCGCTGTACCGGCACGTGCGCAGCAAGGAGCAGCTCTGCGACCTCGTCGTGGATGCCGTGCTGGCCGAGGTCGACTGCCAGACCGGCCGCCCGCCCGGCTGGGCCGGACAGGTCAAGCTGCTCGCGGGCCGGCTGCGCACCGTCCTGGAAAGCCACCCCGGCATAGCCGGGCTGCTCAAGACCCGCGATCCCCTCGGACCGCACTCCCTCGCCCTGGCCGAGGCGTTCCTGGCACCGCTGCAGCAAGCCGGCCTGCCCGACCGGCAGACCGCCCTGGCCTTCAGCCTCATCTACGACTACACCCTGGGCTTCGCGCTCAGCGACCGCACCACCGTCAACGAGCAGCGCGTCCAGGACACCGCGACCAGGCGCCAGCTGCATGCATTCTTCCGCTCACTGCCACCCGCCCGGTTCCCGGCGCTGGCCGCCCTCGGCGAGAACGTCTGGGCCGACAACCGCGACGAACGATTCACCGCCAGCCTCGACACCCTCCTCCGAGGGCTGCACGCCGCGCCGCGCCGCCCCGGCCAGCCACCCGCGCCCTGACCGGCACCAGGCGATACGGGCACCGCGCGGCGCGCCTCCACCGGGCCTGCAGATCTGCTCGCCGCGGCGGCCCGCCAGAGACCAGGAAGCGCCCAGCCAACCGGCCGCAAGCGCTGTCCGCGGGTAGTGCGAGGATCATCCGAGCGCGGCCCGGACGGCCTACGACTGGCCGCAAGCAGGCCAGACCGGGCGGTTCGGGCGTCAGCCCCGGCGCTGACCGCTCACACCCAGCCTGACCACACCGCAGAAGAACTCCGCGGCCAGCCCGACAGCACCGAGCTCCCCACCGGACAATCGCGGGTCACCCGGGTCGTTCCGTCCCGGGAAGCTGCCGCCAGATCACTTCACCCGCGCGGCCGCGGCCGCTTGCCAGCCACGGCGCCAAAGCACGCAGACCGGCGGCTGCGGCCGCTTGCACTCACCTCCGCTGACTTCGCCCAGGCGCAGACGCTGCGCGGCCTCTCGTCAGCCATGACCGCGCTGGTACCCGGCCTGCGAGGCCGGCCGGAGCCCGAACGTTCACCAGTCGCCGGCGCGCAACTCGCGGCGGTGCCCGAAGCCCTGGAAACCAGAGCGGAGGCATGTCGGCCGTCACCAAGCTGCTCGACAAGCCAGGCGACCTACAGAACGGCGCCCTCGTGACAACCTCGCTCCCGGGGCCACGTCATGACCGGTGACCGGCTCGGCCAGGACACCGCCTCTTCCCACGGCATTCGGGATCCGGATCTACTCCCAGCCCTGGCAGGCCCAGGAGAACTTCTCCAGGCCCTGTACACCGTGTCCCCGAACCTGGCGAAGCCGACGGCCCGGCCCGTAACAATGCAGATTTTCTCCGGTTTGACCGTGGAGGGTGATCACTCAGCAATGGTCACCAGGCTGGATGGTGGCCTTCGGTTCGCCATGGCCATCGCTATGCACCGCTGCCAAGCGGCCCCCGCCGAGGCGTGAGTGCGCCCGGCGGGGGCCTAGATCCCATCCCCCCGCCAAACCGAGAGGACAAGACCATGCAAGACACCGTAGACCAGGCGCCCAGTGCCTGCCCCCGCACCCTCGCCAGCATCATCAAGGACGCGCGCCGGGCCGTGTGTGGCCACCGCCGGGCCGGCATCCCAGCATGGGCGTGCTCATTCTCCGGCGCCGGCCCGGACAGGCTGCACCTGGAGAGACCGTCATCCATGTATTCGACCGGAGCGGGTTCCGCAGGGCGTGACGCATGTCGTCATCGGCGATGCCATGCTTACGGGCGCTCACTAACATGGTCACCAGCGATCAGGGCTGCGAGACCCTCACCCTGCGGGCCCGTCGGAACCGTCACTCGCGGATCCAACTGCGTCAACGGCAAACCCGTCAGCCCCGGACCGGTCAAGCCGGCCAGGACCGGCACCCGTACCGCGCGCTCCGATGTCCCCCCGCGCTGGCCGCTGGCACACCGGGCCCTTCGGAGCATCTAGCGGTGTACTGCCGGGCCAAGGGCTGCCGCTCGGTGTGGTACCGGCCGCGCCACGACACGGGCGGCCGGGGCCCATGCCGCAGCCTTGCAGAGGGCGTTGTTCGCTATGTCATTGAGACGCCGTACCCGGTCGATTCCCTCCTGGGCGGGGACTGGCGTGCACTGGTCACTCACTGCTCGGCCTCGGCGGTCCGCCTCGCGATCTCCTGGCGGCACCAGTGCTCTGCCTGGCTCAGGGTGAGCACGTCCGTCGTCTCAAGCCGGAAGCCATCCCGGTACAGCTCGGGCTCGCCGACGAGCACATAGTAGCGGTCATCCGCGTCGACGATCTTGACCAGCGCGCAATTCACCCCCGCCAGGTCACGGCTCAGCGCGGACTCGCGGTCGGGGATCTCGGTCATGGCGTTCCTTTCGTTTCGCCCGCCCGGTAGGGCGGGAGTCCTTGCCACGCACAGCTAGCGTGCCTGCGCGAACTGCGCCTGAGCCCGACGCTTGCTGTCGGTCTGCGCGGCCTGCCAGAACAGCCGCCCGGCCTTCGCCGGGCCCGCGGTGATGCGCATTTGCCTGCCAGCGGCGGTGAGCACCTGCTCGTGCTTCTGGTTCAGGCAAAGGACTTCCAGCTCAACTGGGGACAGCTCCAGGGCCTGGTAAAGCTGATCATGGCTGGCCTTCTGAGCAGCGCCGTAGGCTGCTGGTACGTCCGGCGGCATGGACGCCACCAGCGAGGCTGCGTTCCTCCCGTTCGGCTGGCTTCCGAGCGTAGTCCTCGGGCCAGCGGTGCTGCTCCTGGTGCCAGGGCTCAAACCAGGGCTGGCTGCCCTGCCAGTCCGGTCCCCTGGCCCTGGCCCGGCGGCGGCGCATGGTGGCACGAGCGGCGCGGGTCAACAGACGATCGCGTGCCAAGTGCCTGGCTGCCGGTCTGTGTGGTTCAGGCCGAAGCACGAGCCGGGGCCGGCTGGGGTTAGGACTGGCGGCGGGGAGGAGTAGCTGACCAGGGGGTGTGATTCGCCTCATCCGGTCGGCGGGTCAGGGTGGGCGCGAACGAGGGCCTCGCCCGAACAAGAGGTTCGGGGGACTCTGACCGATGCCCATATGGCGCTTCTCCCTTTTGGACCGACTGCGCCCGTGCTGGATCTCCAGCTGCATGGCGTCCTGCAGCGCATCGGCTCCACATGCAACCTCATCGCACATTCAGGGCGGCTCCTCGGCAATCAGCAACTGATAGTCGGCCGTCTCGACATGCTCACGGACCGCAGACTCGGCGAACGCAAGAACCCGGGCGTGAAGGAGTCGCGGAAGAGCTGTCGGCCGTGCGCGTAGCGGTTCATCCCGGCCTGAGCTTCGCCGTAGCGGCCAAGCGTTGACATCGTTGGCCCAGGCCAGAATCTCGACATGGATCGCGGCACGTTCTTTCCATGCCGGTCTACCCCAGGCCCCGGTGTCGGCGCCATCGACCACATCGACATCGCGGAGAGGATCCGCTCGATCCGTTCCGGCTCAGCCACCGCCCTCGTGATTTTCAGCCATCGCCAGCTCGCGCCGACTCATCCGGCGGCTGCCCCCCGGTGGGCACCGGGAAGTCCGCGGGTCGTAGGACTGCCGCTCGTGCAGCCTGGCCATGGGGGCGCCGGACTCGAGCGGCCCCTGGAGGACCGTCATCAGCCGACCGCCCCCTCCATTTGCAGCTCGATCAGCCGGTTCAGCTCGAGCGCGTACTCCATCGGCAGCTCGCGGGCGATCGGCTCGACGAAGCCGCGGACGATCGTGGCCGCGGCCTCGTCCTCGGTCATGCCCCGGCTCATCAGGTAGAAGAGCTGGTCCTCGGAGATCTTGGAGACCGAGGCCTCGTGGCCCATCTCCACGTCGTCCTCGCGGACGTCGACGTAGGGGTAGGTGTCGGACCGGCTGACGTCGTCCACCAGGAGCGCGTCGCAGCGCACCGTGGACTTGGAGTGCGCGGCGCCGTCCTGCACGCTGACCAGCCCGCGGTAGGAGGTCCGGCCGCCGGCCCGGGCCACCGACTTGGACACGATCTGCGAGGAGGTGTTCGGCGCGCAGTGCACCATCTTCGCCCCGGCGTCCTGGTGCTGGCCGGCGCCGGCGAACGCCACCGACAGCGTCTCGCCCTTGGCGTGCTCGCCCATCAGGTAGACCGCCGGGTACTTCATCGTCACCTTGGAGCCGATGTTCCCGTCGATCCACTCCATGGTCGCGCCGGCCTGGGCCACCGCCCGCTTGGTGACCAGGTTGTACACGTTGCCCGACCAGTTCTGGATGGTCGTGTACCGGCACCGCGCGTCCTTCTTCACGATGATCTCGACCACCGCCGAGTGCAGCGAGTCGGACTTGTAGACCGGCGCCGTGCAGCCCTCGACGTAGTGCACCCAGGCGCCCTCGTCCACGATGATCAGCGTCCGCTCGAACTGGCCCATGTTCTCGGTGTTGATCCGGAAGTAGGCCTGCAGCGGGATCTCCACCTGCACGCCGGGCGGCACGTAGATGAAGCTGCCGCCGGACCAGACCGCGGTGTTCAGCGCGGCGAACTTGTTGTCGCCCGGCGGGATCACCGTGGCGAAGTACTCACCGAACAGCTCCGGGTGCTCGCGCAGCGCGGTGTCGGTGTCGGCGAAGATGACGCCCTTGTCCGCCAGGTCCTCGCGGATCTTGTGGTAGACGACCTCGGACTCGTACTGGGCGGCGACCCCGGCGATCAGC
>Ga0207700_10002505_pt1 | contig 10530 bp, 12 predicted proteins | sample LARL82metaG_FD_184348 | JGI IMG/M metagenome (GOLD analysis project Ga0207700, IMG submission 184348) | Corn, switchgrass and miscanthus rhizosphere microbial communities from Kellogg Biological Station, Michigan, USA - LAR L8-2 metaG... | ecosystem: Host-associated > Plants > Roots >...
AGTCGAATGCGTCATTCCCAGCGGCTTGAAAATATTTTCTGCCACGTAATCGTTGAAAGGACGTCCCGAAACGCGCTCCGCAATGTATCCGGCTAGTGCAGCTCCATAGTTGGAATATGCAGGCGTGGTGCCGGAAGGGAAGATGCGCTCCGGGATATGCGTGACCAGATGCTGCTTCAGCGTGGCGCCAGGCGCGGCATCTTCAGTGATCAGGTCTTTGATCTGTTCCTCAAAGCCCGGGGTGTGCGTCATGATGTTGCGCAGCGTAATCGGCTTGCCGAATTTTGCCGGGATCTTGAAATCCAGATATTCATTGATGTCGCGGTCCAGGTCGAGCTTGCCTTGTTCTACCAGTTGCATCACCGCAGTCCAGGTAAACAGCTTTGAAACCGATCCCGGCCGAAATAGCGTGGCATCAACCGTGACTGGAGTTTTCTTTTCCACATCGCTATAGCCGTAGCCCTTGGAGAATAAAATTGCTCCATCCTTCACCACCAGCACCACTGCTCCGGCAATGTCTTCACGCTCAAGCTGCATGGGAACAAATCCGTCGAGGAAAGCGTGCACGTCTTCCACGGTGAGCTCATGCGGCGGCTCGGTCACCTTCGATTCACCCGCCGTCGGCGCCTGGGGCGTGGGAGGAACGGGCGTTACCTTGGGCTGCTGCGCCATCGCCATGGAAATAGGAATTGCGATCTGAAGCGCAAGCGAAAGAAAAATCCGTTGTTTCATAAGCGTGGCAACGCTCCGTTTTATTTCGAGTGAAATGTAAATGAACGGGAAAGAATATCACGCGATATCAGGGCAAGGATTGCCACCATCCTTGGTACCACCATGGCTCACATTCGGCTTAAGGGCCATCGGTGACGATCGGTTGACCGCTTGTATGTTTCCAGTTTGTCAGGATCAAGGCAACTAATCTTTAGCACGGCATCGCGAATGTGCTTCGTTTTCGGCTTGCCGCCGGGATTCGCGACCTGACTGGCTTAAAGCGGTGCTCAATAGGCGGCATCTTGTAGCCTACCTTCGCAACTTCGCTGGTGGGTTTGCCATTGGATGCCATCATTGTGGGAATTTCTAGTATTCTCAGCTTCTGCGCTTTGCGACTGCGTCTCCTTTTCGTCTTGTTCTAATGCTATCCCTAGTTCGTTTGTCACATTTTCTCTATTTATTCGGGCGCTACTTAATACTCCGCTTCCATCGTGGAAGATTTTTGAGGTTTTTGTCGTACCTAAAATGCTTCAATCATTAAATAAATTTATTTTCCTAAAAGCACGCGTCGTAATGGCAAAAACCAGCGTCTGACATATATACAGCACGAAACAACGTGCCAAGCGAGCCGGTCGCAATTCCGGTGTTTCAACGATCATCAGCCTTTGGAGAGGACTGGTGACCTAGAGGTGATAACAATGCTGTACCTGTTAGTCCTGCCTGCTGACATCCCCGCGCGATGTCATTTTTACTCAGAGTGCGCTATCTCGATTGCTGCACTCATAATCCTTGTTTTAGGGCTGGTAAAAATTATCGGTAAGATGCTCTAAAACCTAGCAGGCTTCGGTTAACTAAATTGGCCGAAGCCTTTTTTCTTGCCCCGTCCTGCACTGATCCCGAATTTATATTGCGAATGTGTTTCTTATGGGCTATTATTCCGTTGGTTCCATCAAACCAGAGAGTAATTTGGTCTTCTCTGAGATTCCCTGTGGCCACCTGAGCCGACCGTTAAACTGCATGATGGCAGTGGCTCCTTTTAAGGCAATGCTCACTTAAGAGGAGATATGCGTTTGGAACCGAATCCCAAAAACCCCAATGAATTTTTTGGCAAGGCTGAACTCTGGCTGGTGCGCTTTGCCGTGTTCGTTATCTTTCTGATCGGCCTGTATAAAGTGGTTGCTGACACTGTGGGGAAAATCCTTAAATGATTTGACCCTTATCGTTCTCTGCGCTACTATTGGGCCAGTCGAAAAAATAATTGTTGCTTCGCTGGTTTTCTTTTCGGTTTTCTCTCGGGTGCTGGCCGGGGAATCAAGAAAATGTCTATGACTAAGCCGACTAAATTCGGGAAATGCCTCCTTTCTTTCATACGAGGTATTTCTAATGTTTCCGAAAGAGCCTGATCTCTTCACCAAAATCCAGTGGTATGCCTTTCAGACTGCATTGCTGATCCTGTTTTTGATCGGCCTCTACAAAGTCCTGAAGGCGGCATTGTGACTAATTCACCAGCCATAGCTTCATGCCGTAGACTCGCTCCATGTACTCGTACACTCTCTCTATCACCATATTTTTGATCTCTGGCGTGGTCATCGGGTCAAGCATGATGCTGCATGTGGTCTCGATTACCTGATTGAATGTCATCCTGTAATCCCTTTAGTGTTCGATCCTCTGCTGCGTCTCTAGCATCGTTTGTATTCTGGCCTGCAGCGCAGCGCCTAAAAGGCCGAGTGATATCTTTTTCTGGCCCGCCTATCTCTTCTGATATCAGATTTCAAATGCTTGATTTCCAGTCGATCGCGCTTGATCTGTATCTGGTCAAGCCTGATCTGTGTGCGCGATGCATGGCTGCGGCGATCCAATGCCAAGCGGTCGCGGTCCTGGTCCAGTTGGAGCTCTTGCCGATGCAGCCGCTGCTCATCCGCGCGCAGGTTCGTCATGGAACCTGTTTGGGCAAAAGAAAATATACTTACGGGAAGGAATGCTGCGAAAGCCGGCAAGAGCACTCTGCGCATGATGGACTGTCTCCTTGAAAGGAAACGTGCTGCGGGATTGTAACCCCGAGGTCAGCTCAATTTGGAGTCTTTTTTGGGAAAAACGTTAAAATGAAAAATCAATCCACAAGGTCAGACTGTGGCCTTCTGGCGGGGAATCAGTCCTCTCATCGCCCAGATTCCAAGTAATGGTCCGAGCGCCATGCTCGCCAGCGCCCAATTCCATCCATAGCGCGCCGCAATTGCTGCCATCAAGCGGATAACGAAGGCAGTCAGCAGAAAGCCCAGCGCAACCTGGCACGTCAGCGCCGTGCCAACATAATTTTTGTCGGAGACTTCGCTGATGATGGTAGAGAACTGCGCTGAATCGGCAATCACCGCGATGCCCCAGATCATTGAAAGCGGAATCAGAATCATGGGACGATGCAGGACCAGTGCCGCAACCACGCAGCAGACAGAACTGATTGCCATCGCGATGATCGTTACTCGCGCGCGTTGCGCCACGCGGACGCCAGCCGCTTGGTCTTGCAATTTATCACTGGCTGCGCCTGCCCAGATGCAGCCCACCGCGCCAATAGCGATTGCCAATGCTGCCATCGTCTCAAACATTGAGCGTGACCAGCCGGCGGAAACGGAGAAGATCACGGCAATCCATCCCCACATGGAATAGAGCTCCCACATGTGTCCCAGATAGCCAAGATTAGCCAGCCGCAAAGGGCGGTTGCGAACAATCTCCAGAATCTGTGCCGGATCAAAGCGCGACTGCGGCATGGCAAATGGCCCCTGGCGGACAGTAAACGCCACGATCAGCGCGCCCAACAAAGCTTGCGCACTGCCCAACAACACCACACCTTGCCACGGCACCCGGCCAAGAGCGTTTACAGCATGCGGTACTGCCGAACCAACCGTCAGCGCGCCGATCATGATTCCCAAAGCCAGCCCGCGTCCGCGCTGGAACCATCCGGCAATAATCTTCATTCCTACGGGATACACGCCCGCCAAAAAGAAACCTGTAGCTCCGCGCAGCAGAATGGCCGGGAGTGGTTGCGCGGCTAAGAAAGCAAACGCGGCATTGGCAGCCGCTGCCGCTATGGCAGAAACAACCAGAACTTTAATCGGACTGAAAACATCAGGAATATTAAACACTGCAAAAGTGATGGCCCCGACGGAGAATCCAATCTGCACCGCAATCGTAAGCCATGATCCCAACGCCAGCCCTGAATGCCAGAGCGTTGTGATCTGCGGAATCACAGCGGTTCCGGTGAACCACAGTGACATGGCCAGCAAGATGGAAACTGAAAGCAAAAAAAGTGCCCGCCGGGATGAAAGTCCCTGGCGGGCTTCTGTCTGGACCGTTACGGGCATCTAGCTCTTGAGTTTCCGGCGTTCGCAGGATTCCACCATCTTGGTAGGATCCACAGCATCGCTATCGAGCTGCATTTCCGCTATTTTTCCTTCTTTATCGATCAGGAAATTTACGCGGCGGCCAATTTTCCGCTTTTCATCGTACAGTCCATATTTCTTGGTAACGTCGCCACCCCAGTCGCTCAGTAGCGGGAAGGTGACGTTGATTTCTTTTGCCCACGCGGCGTTGCTGAAGGAGCTGTCCATGCTAACACCCAGTACCTGGGTGTCTGCAGCTTCCAGTTTTTGCAGGTTCGCCTGGAAGTTCTGCATCTGCTTGGTTCAACCACCGGTAAAGGCAAAGATATAAAACGCCAGTGCAACGTTTTTCTTTCCCTTAAAGTCATGGAGTGAGACCTGTTTTTGAAAGGTTTGGTCGCGCAGGGTGAAATCGGGCGCTACGTCTCCCACTTTCAATGCGGGCGCCGGAGGCGCTTCTTTTTTCTCTTCTTTCTTCTCGCTTTGCGCCAATAGACTGGTTCCGGCCGTCGGCCCCAGCAGCGCTAGCGTTCCCAACATTTGGACAGCGGTTCTTCTACGCATTAGTTCTTTCCTCCGCATGAATGCTGCACCGTAAGCCTAAATTCACAGAGTCACACAGTCAATAGCAGATCGGATAGTGTCCTAATTTGGCCCTTCGGCCTCGTTGGGATTCTCTGTCTTTTTTCCTTCATTTGGAGCCAAGCCCCAAGGGAATTCTTCTATGCCTTGGTAAATGGGAGGACAGATATCGCGCTCCCATTGAATCCACCCCTCTCTGATGTTAAGCGCGAATTCGCAAAATTTGAGGCGTCGTCGGGCGCTGCTAAAAATATCGTCATAACAGATAAACCCGTATGCCCAGAGAGTCTTTTTGTGGTCGATGATGGCTTGAACATCTTCGACAGAAAATTCATCCGTACGCCAATTGGGAACGTCGGGAAGAGTGTAGGACTCATTGGTCTCTACCGCTGTTCTTTCGAGGATGATCCCAGAGCCCGGATGATTCCAGTACGCAGGGATGGCTGGCAAGTCTCCGCACGCAAAAATGATAGTCCAGAACTTAAGAAGCGCGGGCGTTTGACCGTAATTCTTAATCACGATGTTGACTCTGGGCGACCGGAGCATATCCGCGAGGTTGGCAGCCGTTTCCGCATGCTCAAATTTTTCAATTACGAGGGTTGGAACGGATACACGAGCAGCAATATCTGCGGAGCGCTTAGCAGCGTCTGCGCTGGTTTGCGCGGCAGCTACGGAACCTTCGAGATGGCCAGTCTGTTTTTCCATCTCAGTCGCCTGTTTTTGTATTTCCGTGAGTTGCCCTTGCATCGCTGTGAGTTGTCCTTGCATGGCAATGCGCTGCCCTTCCATCAAGTCAGCTTGTCTGTTGATGGTCTTCAACGTTTTAACCGCAGCACATACACCGGCTACTCCGACCAGAAACAGCAGTCCACCGAACAGCCAAGCAGTTTTGTCCATCCAGTCCTTTTCGACCGATACGGGGGGAATTTTGCTGATTGCTATCGGCTGCTGTGGACTTGGGGAACGTGGCGTATCAGCGCCGGTGTCCTGTGTTTTTGGTCTAACTATGTCTGGGGAGAGCGACGGAGAAAGGGTTGAAGTTTCCTTGTTGTTGGGTTGCTTCTGGCCTCGTTTACTGGTTTCGTTCGATATATGCCGTGGGATTGGTCGCGCTGCCTGCATGACGGCCAGCAGTATTCCCAAAACAATCATTTTCATTGAATTATTGTAACACAAAAATTATTGACGCTTTTTAATTATTGTAATACAATAATTGGAGCAGTGATCAATTAGGAGTACGGGAACGATGCCTAGGACCAAGAGAGTAGGACGGCCAACAATCCCTAAGAGGGCAGCCAAGGGGCGCATTGTCCCGGTACGTTTCACGGCAGATCGACTTCGGGCGATTGAGACGGCAGCAAAGGCCAAAAAGGTAACCGTATCGGAATGGATTAGAAGCACAGTGGAAAATGCTATTCAGCAATAAAGCCCCTTTCGGCGGGGAGTTTGCTTCAGCTGCGATCTGTCGCCACCGTTTGGGCGCTCCTTGCAAAAGCGCTATAACAGGCACCCGCCTCCAATCCGTTAAACCAAAATTAGGACACAATAGCAGATCGCGCCAATAGCAACTTTGCCCAGCCTGAGTGTTAGTATTTGGCAGAGATTGATTCCAATGAAAATATTACATTTGCTGGTAGTCCTGGCGCTGGCCGCCGTCGCGTCTGCGCAGGTTTCAAGCACTCCCGCCGCAATCCAGCTCAATACCATTTATGCCGGCGCCGATGGCAAGTTTGAAGCCGCTCCTGACACTGCCGTTATCCGCATGGACATTGCCTCCCAGCAGGACACATCGCGGGCAGCTTATGACCACGCTGCTTTGGCCATCGATCACGTGCGCCAGGTCTTGACCAGCAACGGCATTGACCTGAAGGCCGCACAGTTCGGCAGCTACCAGATGCAGCCAATGTATGACTGGAAAAATCCCAAGCACAAAGTTATCGGCTACCGCGTAACGTCTGATGTCACGCTCAAGCTGCGCGACTTCAAAAAGGTCGGCGCCATCACGGAACAGCTTGCGGACATTGAAGACACACAGAACCAATCTGTGAACTACACGCTTGAAGACATTGAACAGGCCAAAGCCAAAGCATCAGAAGATGCGCTCAAGAAAGCCCGCAACCAGGCAGCAGCCGTCGCCACTGCCGGCGGACGCACGCTGGGCGATCTTCTCTATGCCTCCATTGATGTAAACCAGCCGAACATCGTGCCCATGGTATTTGCTCAAAGCATGGCGCGCTCAGCCGCACCGGCGGCCACGCCGCCACCCATGGCTGATTTCACTCCGCAAACTGTAACTATCAACGCGCACGTGAACGCCTTGTTTGGGCTCAAGTAGTCCTGCTGCCATCGCGCGCACCGCCTGGCTGCTCGGATTATTCTTGTCCCATAATCAGCGGCAATCCATTCTTGGGATTGCCAATCACAATGATCTTGGAGTTGGGACTTTTGGCCAGCGTTTCCGTGGCCTCAATGCCTTTCCATTGCAGCAGCTGCGGGCTGATTCCCTGGGCCACGATCTGCTGGAAGTCGTGGACGCCCTGGGCTTCAATGCGTTTGCGGTCCGCTTCCTGCCGTTCTTTTTGCAGCCGGAAATTCATCGCCAATGATTCCTGCTCCGCCTGCTGCTTGGTTTCAATCGATGCCCTCAGCGTGTGCGGAAGCTGAATATCGCGTAAGAGCACGCTTTCAACCACAACGCCCCTGGGCTCCAGAGTGGCCTTCAATCCTGACTTGATCTCGTCCTCCACTTCTTTGCGGGAGCTGGAATACAGCGTGTTCGCGGAGTGTCCTGCGGTGGTGTCGCGAATAATCGAACGCAGGTTGGGATCGATGATGGTTCGGGCGTAGTCTGGCCCTAGTTTGCTGTAGACGTCGGCAGCATGGCTCTGGTCCAGGTGGTAAATAAGTGACGTGTCAATCTCCAGGTTCAGGCCTTCCATGGAAGGAGTGGAGGTGTGCTCTTCCTGCGCCTGCGTACGGACGGAAAAAACATGGTTGATTTTGAATGGAGAAACAAAGTGTGTCCCTGCCGGCAGCGTTTCACCCGTGACGCGTCCAAAATAAACCAGCACGCCCACGTTTCCCGGCGGAACATACGCCACGGACGCCCATAAAAGGATGATGAGGAACACCAGCCCCAGTCCAACCAGGATAGGCGTGCCGGAAATTGACTTGGGATTTGAGTTGATAATTCTGGGATCGAAGTGTGACATTGGCAAAACTCCTTTTCTTTCTTGCGGATAAGTTGATGTTCCTTGGCGGTGAACGGCGATTTACTGCCGGGGCAGATTTACAACTTCTTAATGTTTTGGCTGGTAGCGAGTCCTAGAATAACGGCAGCACGGGATTGCAGCTAAGTAATAATTTGAGGGAAAAACTGCTTCCCAGCAAAATCCACAGAGCAATTTTTTCAGGGGCAGGGAATTACTACCCGCTTTTCCACTCAGCAGCTCTGCTAAGTCTTTTATTTCCAACAGCAGCTGTATGGCACAGAGGATGCAATAACCCATGCCAGACGAAGTGGCGCGCATCGGGGCGCTTTCGAATGGATCTAACGGCCAGAGATCCCTCGAAAGTGCCTCGTTGCATTTTGAGCCGATTTGCAGGCGTGAGGGAGGCGCAGCCGACCGGGAGCCTACAGGCGAAATCCTGAGCCGAAGGCGAAGGATCTACTCTTTACTAGAAGCCGACCGTGAGCATAAGAAAGCCGAGCGGGAGCCTGCGCTAAATACTGAGGGCAGCGAACTTTTGAATCACGCCGTCAACATCTCTCTGGTAAGCGTCCCAATTCTCGCCGCCACATCCAAACGGAAGCAAACCTAGCTGCTTATCATGCGGCCAGAAGATGTAAACTTCACGGAATCAGCGGCTTGTATGCAAGCTCCTGATTCAGGATTTCCCTAATATAACCGGAACTTATGCGCATTCCCAGCCGTAACTATTGCCAGCCGGGAAGCGCAAGAGATGATAATTTTGCCATTCCGGTTAATAACAGGGTTCTTCTCTCGTCTGACATTGTGAGAGGAGCACCGTACTCAATTGCAGGCCACAATGCAAATAGCGCAGGCGAATATGGCAGTCATGGCCGGAGACAGTTACTCCCCCGGGCTGGAGCAGATATTTCTGGAGCACAAAGATCTCGTTTACCGGGCCGCTTACCGCGTTACCGGGAATTCGAGCGACGCGGAAGACGTGTTGCAAACCGTCTTTCTGCGGCTGGTGCGACTGGAGAAATTTCCGGAAATTTCCAACCTTCCGGGTTATCTGCACCGTTCCGCGGTGAATGCGTCTCTGGACTTGCTGCGCGGGAAAAAAGAAATGTTTTCCCTGGATGAAGACCCGAACCAGACTGAAGTGGTGTCAACAGATCACGGACCCCATTCGGCTGAGCTTCGGGACTGGTTGCGCCATGCTCTGGCGAAACTGAATCCACGCTGGGCGGAAATGTTTGTGCTTCGTTTTATAGAGGATTACAGCAATCGTGAAATTGCCGGACTTATGAATACATCGGCTGCGGTAGTTGCTGTGGTGCTGCATCGTACGCGGGCTCAACTCAAGAAGGATTTCAAAGCATCGACGAGGGACAACCGATGAAGCCCAACGAAAAGAATTCCCGCATTAATCCAGGCGAAAGACTCGACCATGCGCTGAATGCCATGCGCGCCGAGCAGCCTGCTCAGGAAACCATAAACGCCGCCGGAGAGCGCGTGTGGCAGCGTGTAAGCCAGGAGGCCGCTTTTCCTTCCACCGCGCAGGTCGTCTCTATCCGCGGATGTGAAGACGTGCGCTCATTGCTGCCGCAATACCGCAACGGGACGCTCGCTCCTGCGCGCGCTTTGCTGGTCGAATCCCATCTGCATGAATGTGTCTCTTGCCGTCGCGAAGCCGAGACCGGCAAACGAGAGCGCAGCACCCTTGCGCCGTGGAAGCAGGAGCTTCCGCAGGTGGCAAATACCGGCTTCCGATGGGTCGCCGTCGCGGCCGCAATCGTCCTTTTTGCCGCGGCAACTTACTTTGTGCAGGACAAATTCTTTTCTGGCCCGCAGGGCATGCGCGCCCGTGTGGAATCACTGAACGGTGTGCTCACCCGCGTCGGTTACAACGGTGATCAGCCGCTTAGAGTCGGCGACGAAGTTACTGAAGGCCAGAAAGTCCGCACCGGCGGCGGATCGCACGCCATGCTGCGCCTGCGTGATGGCTCAGTCGTCGAAATGAACGAGCGCGCGGAGTTCGGTGTTTCCATGGGACGCAAGGACACGACCATCCAGCTTGAACGCGGCAACATCATCATTCAAGCCGCTAAGCGCACCAGCGGACATCTTTATGTAGCTGCGCGAGATTGCCGAGTCTCAGTCACGGGCACCGTATTCTCAGTGAACGCCGGAATGAAAGGGTCACGCGTTTCTGTGATTGAAGGTGAAGTACGCGTTGCCGAAGCCGGCGCAGAAAAAGTCCTGCATCCCGGCGATCAGCTTACAACCAACGCCAGCCTGGGAACGGTGCCGGTAAAGCAGGAAATAGCCTGGAGCCAAAATCTGGACAAACATCTGGCGCTGTTGGCGGAGTTTGCTCACTTGAGCAACAAGCTGGAAACCGTACAGATGCCGGGCTTGCGCTTTAAGAGCAATGTTCTAGGTACGCTCCCCGCAAACACCGTGGTCTTTGCCGGTATTCCCAACCTCGGCGATGCTGTGCAGCAAGCCAACAAACTTTTCCAACAGGAATTGCAAGAGTCTGCGGTGCTGCGTGAGTGGTGGCAGCAGGTCCAATCAGGGAAGAAGAATGGTCCGGAGTTCGACGAGATCATTAACTACGTTCACGATCTCGGCCAGTATCTGGGGGACGAAATCGTTTTCTCTGTCGC
>Ga0207700_10002506_pt1 | contig 10529 bp, 8 predicted proteins | sample LARL82metaG_FD_184348 | JGI IMG/M metagenome (GOLD analysis project Ga0207700, IMG submission 184348) | Corn, switchgrass and miscanthus rhizosphere microbial communities from Kellogg Biological Station, Michigan, USA - LAR L8-2 metaG... | ecosystem: Host-associated > Plants > Roots >...
GCGGTGACCAAAATCAATACGCCAAGGAACCTCCCGGGCGTTGTTGCCGCCGCCCAGCGGCTCCTCAGGCACTCCACCATGATCAGCCCGATACCTCGCCGATCAACCCCCGACGAATTAACGGTGTCACCCACTTAAGCGCCGGGTCTTGGCCACGATGATGAAGGACACGATGACCAGCCCGGCGGTGAGCGGCCAGTAGCTGGCGAGGAGCGGGATCTGGGCGACCACCAGCAGCACGCCGAAGCTAGCGGCGACGAGGGAGGCCAGCAGCGATAGCCAGCCGGGGATGAAGCGGAAGAGGCGCACGATCAGGCAGACGAGGGCGAGGATCTCGTATTTGGCGAGGCCGATGCCGCCGGGGAGTTTGCTGGCAGCCACGCCGGCGCCGTCGATTACCGGGTAGTGGTACCAGGATTCGGTGGTGGCCCATACCGAGGGCTGCCATCCCCAGCGTAGGAGGCCGGCGCCGAAGGAGTAGCGGATGAGGACAATGAATGCGGCGAGTACGAACAGGCCGATGTGTCCCAGCCCAAGGCTCCATCCGGTGGCTATTGAGCGGGCTCGCGGACCCCAGGTGGGGATCCGAGGCGGGGGGCGGACGACGGGTGGCGGGGTCGGTATCGGCGGCCGTACGAACAGGGGCTCTAGGGCCGGGGCCGTCCCGCTGCCTGGGTGGCGGGGGGGCTCGGTGTGGAGCGGACCTGGCTCGTCGGGCCGGGGCGGTGCCGCGGCCGAGGATGAGGGCGCGTCGCAGACCATGCACCGAGCGCTGGCACTCCGGTTGACCGTATGACAATGAGAGCAGTCCCAGGTTGCTGCCATAGGTGGAGGATCCTCGTCTTATCTGCGCGGCGAATGCTCTGGCTGGGTGGGCTCCTCGTATGCGGGTTGGAGCAGTGCTTCGGTCTCGGCGGGCGGGCGGAGGCTGATCCAGTCGACGTCGGTCCACTGCGCGAGTGGCTTTTTGATCGTCACCAGCGGCAGGGCCTGTGGTTCTCGTCTGCCGCCACCAGCGCGGCCGCGGTCGGTGACGGCGGCTTCGGCTGGCGGCGGCCCGGGGTCCGCTGCGTCATGCAACCTGCCCGCGCTGTCTGCTACGGCGTCGGCTTCCGCTTGCACGGGGCCGACGGCAGGAAACCGGATTTTCAGCGCCTGGGCGAAGGCCCGTAGTTCATGGAATTGCTTCGCGTAGAAGGGCAGGACGATGTGTATCCAGCCGTATCCGGCGACTAGTTTCAACCGGAGCCAAATGATGCTCTCCGTGCGGCTGTCGGTGATGACCCATGCGGATAGGCCCATATCGCTCGGCCTTAGATAGATCTGCTCATCGGGGCTCCAGGAAATGTAGATGCCGCCGCCTTCGTAGGCCACTTGTACGTCATGGCCCAAGATCCGGTCAGTCGGCGGAATTTCGGCTTCCCGGTCGGCGAATCTGGGATCGTCTCCGCCGCCTCTCGGGCTGGATTCGGTCATAAGCCGCCTCAGATACTGTTGGCGATGACGTCGATGATCTGGTCCATCTCGTATTCCTCCAGGCCGTCACCTGCCTTGGAGGGGAGGAAGATCGTGTTCTGCCAGTCGGCGGCGATGACGTTCCAGGGGCCGGTATCGGGGGCGAACAGCAGCAGGCGCTTGGCCGCGTGCTCCATGACGCCGCTCTGGGCTGTAGCGTAGCCCCACCGGTCGAACAGCCCGTCAACGTTGGCCGGTACTGATTCCGGGTAGGTGGGAGCGCGACGGGCGGCGGCGTCGCCGAGCGGGTGAGCCGAGGCGTCGGTGAACATTACGATGACGTGCCGACGACGGTCGAGCCCGCGTTCCCATGGCGAATCGATGGCGATCGACAGTGCCTCGAGCCCGGATTCCGGCTCGTCGCCGCCGCCGGTTGCCCGCAGGCCCTGGACGAAGTTCTCGAACTCGGCCAACTCGTCGGGGAGGGCCAGGAATCCCGATTGCTCGATCGCGTCGCTCGGATTGTCCGCGAAGTCCCGGAAAGCCACTATCCGGACCCGTAGCTGGCTGATCGACTTGCTCTTCTCGGCCATCGCCGAAGACAGCCGGGTGTGAAAGCTGCGGACATTGTTCTTCACCGTATCTATGACCGGTGTCATGCTGCCGGTGACGTCAATGCAGAAGACGATATCGACGGCATAGCGGAAGGAAGAATATTCGCCTGAGGTGGTCATTACCTCTCCTTGGTGTCTTCTTTTCTCGTCGCCATGTTGTACCGCACGCGTGATCCGCGCGGCGCCACGCTGGCCGGGGGCGCGTCTTTCGGGTCCGCGCTTCCTGCGGTGTCCTTGACGCTGCCCTTGCCGCCCGCCATGTTGAACATGACCCGACTGCCCGTGCCGACCGGGTGCTCAGTCGGCGGGGTAAGGGAAAACAGCGTTTCGTGCTTGAGTTCGTTGAACACCTCGTCGACAGCGGGACGGTCGGTTGGGTTGGCCGCAGTCATGCTGGCGAGCAGGGCAGAAAACCTGGAGTTCAGCCGGGGGTCGGGTACCAGTCGCTGCCTGGCGTATACCGCCAGGCCCGGCGCGGTGAACCTGGTGCGGTCGTAAGAGGGCAGTTCGTCGGTTAGGTAGTGGTGGAAGACCAGGCCAAGTGAGAAGACGTCGGATGCCTTGGTGAGCATTTCCGGAGTCACCAGCTCATCGCCCATCGTATAGCCAAACCATTCGGGCGCGGCATAAATGGAATCACCCACGATCTGATCACGCGACGGCGGCGTGCGATCCAGATAGGAGTCGTCGAAATCGATGAGCTTCGCCGTGTATAGGCGGCTTTCCGGTACGCGTTGTATAAGCACGTTGGCGGGCTTCAGATCGCCATGGACAATGTTCTTCCTGTGCAGCATCTGCAGGCTGAGGACGAGCGTGCGGAAGATCACCGCGCGTTCGCGTGTCGACAGGTCGTCCAGTGATGCCAGCGACGCGATCTCGATGCGATCGGTTACCTTGTAGTAGAAGGTTCCGTTCCGGAAGAACTCAATGGCGGTGACCAGGTTGCCGCCGCCGGGTGTGGTCGTGGCGTTCTTGAGCCGCTTCATGACCTCCCGGTGCCGGCTCTCAAACTCGGCACACTCGGCGCGCCGGGCCGCCTTGCTGGCCTCGCTACCCATCGAGGATGGCAGGGGGAATTTGGGGCTCAGAAACTCTTTGATGAAGTACTCCCGGCCGCCCATGGCAGCGAATGCCCATACACACATCCCGCCACCGCTGTTTGTCGGTGAGGTTATGACGCGGTAGCCTTTTATCTCCTCCCCGCGCTTCATTGCTTACCCCCCCTCGCGCGGATGAACCTCTCGTATCCATATCGATAATCTTCCCAGCAGGACTTCCGCGCTGCGACGAAAAGGTCCCGATCGCGTTCCGGGTCGATCTTGTCGATTCGCTGCTGTCGAAAGCTATTGCTCAGGTGCGCACGACGGGGGCGAAATGCCAGTTGCATTGCCTCGAACGTCGGGTAGCCGAATGAAACGGCCGCCAGCGACGCATCGTCGCCTGAGTATTCCTGAACCCGCTGCGCAAGGCTGAGCGCCCACGATCCTAGGTCCGGCGCATTCAGCATCGTATCGAGCAGCAGGTACTCGAAGTGAGGAGGCGTGGGGACGTAGTTGAAGAATCCATCGGTGGCGCAGATGAGAATGACGGGAAGGGTGATCTTGCTGAGCAGGTAGCTGGTGATCTGCACGGGCCGGTCGGCGGAGATCATATTGTTCATCGGCTGGTCATTGATGAGCAGGGTGAGAGCGTCGCTGTCCTGGGTGTCATCGCGGGAGATCGCCCCTAGGCCGGAACGCTCGTGGAGCAGGTAAGCCCGCGAGTCCCCGGCCCACCGGGCCACGACGTTCAGATGATCTCGTTCCACCTGGTATTCGATCGCCGCAACCGTGGTCGGCAGATGACGCACCATGGTGCCGGTGATCTTCAGATTCGGCAGCACACCCGTCTGCTGCATGCCCGCTTCGATGTCCTGATCAAGTGTGCCCGCATCAGTGACCGGGCGGGTGGTCTCGGTCCGGAAGAACCAGTCCTCGAGGGCGAAATGCGCGAGCCGGGATGCCAGGAAGGCACCGGAGACCTCCCGTCCGTCCGGTTCCGGGATACGGCCGACCGGCCGGGCCCCGGCACCGCCGACTCCGTCGTATACGGCGAGCATGCCCCGCCTGGAGTTGCGCTGGTAGACAGCGGTGGGCGGCGCGTCCTCGCCGCGGCCTTTCTTCTTCTCCGTCCAGACAGCCACTAGGCGGATGTCGTCGTCCTCGAAATGCCAGATGGCGGCTTGACCGATCTCCACTGGCTCCACCTGCATGTCCAGCCTCCATGGTGTGGGATCCTCCGGTCGACCGGCCGGGGAATGTGGTCGACGTACGCCGAGTGCCGTTCCGACTCCTGTCGCGATGATTCCCGTCATTCATGGCGGCGGATCCGAGGAGAAATGATCTGCCGCCTAGATATTCTGGGGTCGCTGAGCGGTTCGCCGAGAGCCAGGCCGCGCGGGATGCCGCGCATGGTGTGGCAGACAACAAGGGACCGCTACCGAGCTCATGCGATGAGCCGACCGAGAATAAACTGCTATCAGTCATTGCTACCCCCCAATGCAGCTCCCGCAAGCATATCTCCGAATCCGCCCATGACGCTACATAGCGAGGGATGCTCGGTACCGGGACGACCTCGCTGGAGACGGCGTTATTCTTGCTAACCTGAGTGGCGCAGGGTGTAGCTCTTCTGAGCGGCATTGTGCGGGAGGATTAGAATTCGCAGCAGAATGACGGGTGGGAATATCGGTGATTGTGTGGTCTTTGAGGATGCTTTGAGTGGAAGCCAGCAATCGCCGTGGCTCGTGCGAATTGGAACTACTGGTGTTGATCTGATCATTGAGGCAACTGGGCCTCAATGAGAACGAGTGAGCACCCGTCTCGTATACGAATATACAATCATCCGGACCGCGGCCGGGACCTCCACATTCGGTACCGGATTTGCTGCTTACAGCAGCAAATCCCCCTGCTGAGAGATTGCGGGGCAAAATTCGCCGCATTAGGATTGGCGCAGGCACCAGGTGTCGCGGGCAATCACTGTAATTTGGGTGGCCGACTTCGATCGTCGGCGCCGTGCGCCGCAGCGGTAAGAGGGGGGATCGTGGAACAGGATATCCGTGGCAACATCAGCGCCGCACTCGAGAGCCGCAGGAGGCAACGGGAGCCTATCGCCGCCCTGCACGACACCTGGCTGGCACTGGCCGGAGGGGTCGACGCGCTGGCGGCAGCGCTCGACCAGGTCAGCAGTGAGTTTACGGCGCTGGGCAAGCAAACGGCCGACCAGCAGGATGTCGCCAGGGAGTTGCGGGAAGAACCGGGGCACGCCGAGATCGCGAAGCTGGCCGGTGAAATCGCCGCGCTGACCCCCGACCTCGACGCGGTCCGGCGGCGGATCCACCGAGACACAGTCAACATCGGCGTGGTGGGCAGGGCCAAGGCCGGCAAGAGCCATCTGCTCCGGACCATCACCGGGCTCGACAAACAAACGATACCGTCGAGCGAGTTCAACCCGACCACGGCCGCCAGGAGCAGGATCTTCCATGTGCGCGGCAAGGCGGAGGCCGACGTTGATCTGCTCTCCTGGCCGGAGTTCCGCGACGGTTATCTCAGCGAGTTGCACACCGGGGCCGACTGCCTCCCAGTGCCGCGCACCTCCGCGGAGTTCGCCGACCGTGCCTATACAAGCCTGCCGGACCAGGTCGGCGACGGTGAGCCGAGCGAAGGCGCGCTCATTCACCAGAAGTTCCTCAAGCGCCTGCTGGTGGCCCAGGAATCCTTCGACAGCTACCGTAAGCTGCTGGCCGCCCCGGACCGGCATCTTTTCATCGATCGACTAGCCGACCTGCGGCCCTATGTCGCCTACCCGGAGGACGAGAACAACTCCCAAAACCGCCCCTATCACGCGGTGCGCGATGTGCGGATCTACTGCGAGTTCCCCCTCGTGGACGTCGACGATCTGGTGCTCGTCGACCTGCCCGGCGCGGGCGAGGCTGGCCTCAACATCGACAAGCAGTTCTTGCAGGACATGAAGAACGAAGTGGACGTCCTGCTGCACGTCAAGCGGCCGGGGCATAACGAGGCCTTCTTCACCGACGCCGACTGGGACGTGCTCGCCCTGGCCGATGAGGCCAGCATGGGAGTGGACCTGGAGGATTTCGCGTGCATCGTCATCAACAAAGACCCGGAGCACGTGGAGACCGGCTATCTGGACAACGCTGTCAAAGAGGCCGGGGAGATCGCCAGGAACAACAAGCTCCAACTGTTCGTGTGCGACGTTGACAGCGAACAAGAGGTCCGGGATCTTCTCCTCAGCCCGGTGCTCGGTGGCCTGGCCAGCAAGCTGGCGGTGATGGACCGGGCCGCGGCCGAACTCGTGCTGGTCCGTGCGTCCGCAGTCGCCGCCAAGGCGGTCCAGGTCGCCGAGCGGTTCGGCGGCCAGGTAGGCCGATGGGCCAGCCATATCCCAGATGAGGAGCGAGCGCTTCGGGAGCGGGCCAAGGTCCTACGCAACCAGACCGCGCAGGCTCTCGATAGCCTCCGCAGGGAGCATGACGGCCGGGTAGCCGACTGCGAGCGCGTGCCCGAGGTCGACGACGGGATTACCCGCGCAGTAGACGAGCTCACAAGCTGGGCGGCGGCCGGGTTCGGGGCGGGAAACCAGGAGAAATGGCTGGTCGAGGTAGAGCCCGCTATGGTGGCAGACCCGGGCGAAACTCGTGACGACGCCTACAGTACCGCCCGGCACCGACTGCGGACGGTATTCGGCCAGATCGATTCTTCCCTGGCCAGCGCGGTCCTTCGGGTTCACCAGAGCGTCGCCGACGTGCTCCGTGAGAAGCTGACGGAACGCCTGGTGCCGGTGGACGGTAACCCGCTCGGCGCGCTCCTGGAAACGGCGCGGCAGCGGCGGCTGGACACCATTGGCGAGGCGCTTGAGGACCTCTTGCAGTTCGGAGCCGGATACGGCAGCGTCTTCCTACGCGTCGGGCGGCCGATCGTACGCCAGATCTACCCGATGCCCGGAAACTCCGCGGCGGCCGCAGACGGCACAGAGGCCGGCAAGACATCAGGGACAGCCGGGCCCGCAGCGCGTACGGACGTGGTGCGGACTCCGCCAGCCGACACGCCGGAATCCTCAGCTACGGCGACGTCCCGGGGATCAGGCAAGCTCCGCGGGTCGCTGGTCAGCCTCGGCAATCCCCCGTCCGAGCCGTCCAGGCTGCCGACCCCCGCGGCTGACGGAACCGTCGGCGCGACGGCTAGTGATGACGGAACGGCCGCCGGTCTTTACGTCGCGGTTACGGATGCGTTCACGCGCGCGGTGAAGGAGACCGAACATCGCATGCGGGAGGAGGCCCGCCAGCTGACCGAAGTGCTCGCCGCCGCACTGGACCAGTTCTTCGACATCCTCTCTCATACACCAGAGGTTGAGCAGGAATTCGAGATCCTTTGCCAACCGATCCGTCGTGACCTGTGGCCCGACTTGTTCGACGGCACCGCGGCGGCGCTGCGCAGCGGGATCGACAGGATCGCTGCGGAAGCAGTCGCCACGGCCGACATGGGCCGGGACGTCAGCGCCAAGGTCCGGACGCTCCGGTGGACCACTGACGAGCCAGGCCTACGAATCACGTCCTGAGCATCAACGCCGACATCCCCAAGGCCGAGCCGGCCACCGGCCAGGCCAGCGTCGAGCGGGTCCGGCTCGGCTTCAGGCCCGGGGCGTCCTAAGGGCACCGATCCCGGCGGCTTGGGCCATGACGACGGCCGCGGCGAGGGAGATCCAGTAACTCGAGCCGTACGGGCCCAACCCCGGGGCCCGTCCGATACTTGGAATGTAGAGCGTATAGCCGATCAGGCCGACCGCGGCCGCCGTCGCGCCCACCATGGCCCACCGTCTCGCGGTAAGCAGACTTACCGCGGTCAAGACGACCATGACCGCGAGCAGGCCGATCACGGTCAGGAAATCGTGCGGGTACAACGGCGACGCAAGATCGCCATGGGTTGCCTGGAACAGGCTCCTGGGGCCGGTACCATTGTCGATGTAGCTGGTGAGGAGCGTCACCGACACGAGGAACAAGACCGCCCCGGCTAGCGCGGTCAGCTTGGGCACCCGTGATCCCGGCCGACCCTTCGTGCTGGAGGTGACGTCATCCGCCGACTCGCCGCTTCGGCGGCTGGCGGGCGGCGGCTCGGCTGCGGTGGACAGCCGGACCCTCGAATGCGATGGTGGTGCAGCACCACGCGGTGGCGGTGCGGCATCAACGGCCCGCCCCTGAGCGGCGGCGGCCAGCCGGCGGGTTTGTCCCCGGCTGGCGACGAGCCGCACCTGCGGAGGGCCTTGCGGCCTCGTAGTGACCGTTCCCGGACTCGGCCCGGGCACGGTAACTTGTGGCGGCTGAGTTACGCGATAGCGATCTGTGACGGTCAGGTAGGCGGTTTTCGGCGTCGTCCCCGAGTTCGGCGACTCTGCGGCCATCCTGTGCCACGAGGCCCGGATCTGGTCACAGAGGAACTCCTTATCGCTGCGGGGGTCGGCAAGGAACACGATGCGCTCGACGGGGACACGGTCAATGACGCGCTGGAGTTCGTATTCGGTACCACGGTTCTTCGGCCCGAAGCCAGACAAGTCGAGGACGACCAGGTCGACACGGCGCAACAGCTCGTCGATGGCCGCCTTCCATATGGTGCCGTGGCACAGGTACCGGCTCGCCGGGTAGCTTCCGTACCTGTCCCATACCCGGATCGCCCAAGGCGCTATATCGGTGAACGCATGCCATACCCTGCGGTCAGGCGGCGGAGGCGCCGCATTGAGCCTGACGGTGAGCTGCGACATCGAGCGAAGGAAGAGCCCGGGCACGTCGCCTGTTCTTTTCGCCTGCCGGTATTCGCCGGGGGTAACCGATGCCGCGCTGCGCAGCAGGTGCACGTAGCCGAACTCGCGCCACGCCCCCTGAATGAACGTCCGGTTCCTGGCGTCGTTCTCGAAAAGCCGGAGATAAGCGATCGACAGCGGCGGGGCGCCGGTGACGTTGCCGCCACTGGTGACACGCCTGAGTTGCCGTGGCCGGGGAAATTGGCGCGGTTTGCGCTTCTCAACGGAGATCGGCGGGATCAGACGTGCCCTCGGCAAGATTTCCGCCACGCCAGCTCGCGGCATAGACCGGACGATCTCGGGATCGTCGGAAAGGCGCCTCACGACGCGGGCGAGGCGCCACCGCCTGCCGTTTACCACGGCGGCCAGCAGCAGGAGCAGCGCCAGGATGAGCGTCACGATAAAGACGATCGCGAGGGTGTGCGCCGAGATGCCATTCGGCGGGCGCCAGCGCTGGGGCCACTCGCTTGTGGTATACAGTCTATCGCATACGCTCACTGCGGCGAGAATAATCGTCATGATCGCGTAGACGACGGTGCGCGCCGCCCGCCCCGCCTCCAGGCGAATCACGCCCTTGTGCCCTATTCGCGGCTTTAACCCACTCACCACATCACCCTGACATCGGGGTGTCGCGTTCCGCGGGCCAAATGATCATCCACCCCGACAATACAAAGGTCAGGGCAAGTACCTCACACTGTCAAATGCATTAGCCGCAGGTCGTAAACGGGTGGGGCGGGTGATCCGGCGAGTGAACTCCCGAGATGATTTTCCCGAGGGTCGACTTGCCGGCACCGTTCTCGCCGACCATGGCATGAATCGACCCGTGGCCGATGGCCCCGGCGTCGGCCGCTGTCCGCAGGTCCTGGTATCCCTGCCGCTGCGGGCTGCTGGCCGATGCGACCAGCCCGCCGACGCCTGCCAGGTCCACCACACCAAGCCCAAGTCCCGCGGCGGCAAAACCAGCCTCAAGGACATCTCCCGCCTCAAACGCCGCGAGCGCCTGCTCGTCGGGGCCGCCATCGATAGACCAGATGCGCACCGGGCCGCGGATGTAGTGATTCCAGGCCGGGTCCAGGTACGACCGCCAGAAATACAGGAAACCGCCCTTGCTGAGCCGCAGCTCATCCGCCAGCCAGTCGGTGCCTTCCGGAGTGGACTCCCAGGGGACTTCCTCCGGTGGCAGGTTGATCGCCACCGCGACCTGAACCGCGTCGAGCGGGTCGGTTCCGTCCAGAACGTCGCCGAAGGCATACACCGCCCTCAGGAACGGCTCCGCGTCGACCCAGAACAACTTCACGCGCTCGCACGCTCAGCGAGGATCCGCAGCTTCTCCACCGCGCGCCTATACCTCATGGCTGCATATCGTGCCATCCGGGCGGCAATTGACGACAGTCGGCCGCGCCCATTGACCCGCTCGGCCCCCTTGATGTGGACTAATCACTACGAAGGATGCATTCTGCGTCAGGCCTCAGCGAGGAGGGTTCATGTCCCGTCGCGACCTCATCGACCCGGATGTACGTGAGCCCCTGGACCTGCTCCAGGAGGCAATCCCTGGCGGCTTCAACACGATCCCCGACATCGTCGTGCGCCGGGCCACGGTGTCGCAGATGC
>Ga0207700_10002507_pt1 | contig 10528 bp, 6 predicted proteins | sample LARL82metaG_FD_184348 | JGI IMG/M metagenome (GOLD analysis project Ga0207700, IMG submission 184348) | Corn, switchgrass and miscanthus rhizosphere microbial communities from Kellogg Biological Station, Michigan, USA - LAR L8-2 metaG... | ecosystem: Host-associated > Plants > Roots >...
CCCATGGTGGCGGTGATGATCGGGATCAACCCTCGCTTCACGACTGGGACCCCTCGTCCGTCGCACTCGACGGCGGCGTCACCACGACGGGCCGCTCTAGGAGAAGTCGCCGCCCCCGCCGAAGTCGCCGCCCCCGCCGAAGTCGCCGCCGCCGTAGTCCCCGCCGCCGAAATCGCCGCCGCCGTAGTCCCCGCCGCCGGAGCCGTCGTCTCCGTAGGACTGATCGCCCGTATAACCGAACGGGAAGGGCGCGAGCGCCTCACCGAGCAGGAAGCCGGTGAACATGCCGGGCAGGAATCCGTAACCGCCCCAGTACGCCGGGGCGAAACCGGCGTTCATATAGTTGACCGGTCTCCCGGCTACCTCTACCTGGCGCACCTCGGGCTCGATCCCCTGGTCGACCTTGTGCGCGTCGGCGGCACAGGCCGGAACGGTCCGGGCAATCCCGCCGTCGAGCGGCGTCCAGTACACATCCCGGACCGACATGCCATGCCGCGGGTCGAAGAAGCACGATGGGCGCCGGTCAGGCCGGGGCTTTCCGGCCGCGAGCGCCTCGGCGCACGCCAGGTGGTACTGGCCCTCGCCGATGGCCCGGCTGACCGCGGTCATGTCGCTGACCCGCCGGGCGGCGTCCAGGCCCGCGGTTCCCCGTTCATACGCGCTGAGCGCCGCTGCCTGTTCCTGGGCCGCTTCCGGGTTGTTCACGATGGACAGGTCGTTGCCGTGATCAGCGATCCCGGCACTGAGCGCAATCAAATCGTCTTGGGCGGCCGTCTTAGCCTCGCTCAGTTCACGTTGCCGCCGCCTGCGGATGGGCCGCGCGATGAGCAAGAACCCGAGCACGGCCAGGAGCACGACGACGCCGACGACAATCAGCGCATTGCGCAGCACGTGCGACGGGGCGCTGGCCGCGCCGCCGCCCGTGCCCGTGCCTGCGCTGGAGCCTGCTTCCCGCTGGACATCTTTCACGAACTCGGTCAGTGCCGCGAAGATATTCCGGTCGGCCCGGTGCTGCTGGACCACGGCGCTAGCGATGTCCGCCGCGCCATGGGGCGGCAGCATTCCCTTGTTGTACGCGCCGAAGTGCAGCCGCCGGGTATCCAGGAAGCCAACCGTGAACTGGCCGTGCCCGCTCAGGTCGCCGCGGATCTGGCGCATCGCGCTGTTGTAGCCCGATGACGGCGCAGGCGCCAGCACCAGGTAGATGGCCGACCCGTCGATCTGATGCTCGAGCCTCGCCTCCTGGATGGCGGAGATCAGCGCGCGGCCGCTGCCGCTCACGCATACGTGCTGATGGGCGAGGCAGTCCGCCAGCGTGGCGGCGCCCGCCGGGGCAGCCCACAGCCAGAGGGACGCGAGCAGGCTCGCCCCGATGGCCAGCACCCTTCTCATGCGTGAACTCCCGAGTCACATCTGGGTCCAGGCCCCCACGGGCGGCAGGCCCGCAGCAGGCCCAGGACACTGAGTCCGTCGTCTGGCTTGCCATTCTAGGTTTGACCACCCCCGGCCTGGCATGCTCACCGCGCCAGGCCGCGGACGCGCGTCCGCGTGTGGTCTCTGGCCCTCCAGCCACGGTTAGTGACTGTGATGGGGCTGCCGCCGGAGGTCGGGCTAATGCTTATCCGGGTATAGCCTGCCCAGCTCAGGCTCAACACTGAGGCGTGCAGATCAATACGATATGGACGCTGCCGATGACCCGCACATCGACCCTCTGACTCGTTCATACTCGGCAGGAAGCCGGCCCGTGCGGGCCGACGACCGGATCACGCTCCGCTACCTGCGCTGGTCGTCGGTCGGTGCGCAAGATCCGCCGTTCGCAGCGGTTGCCGACTTCTCGGCTGACTTGCCGGGGGGCGGGCCTATCGGGGCGATCTGTTCTCAATGGTCGTGTCAGCGCGTGGCAACTGGCCCACAAATATTCGGCGATCGGCGCGATCTCCCAAGGGCGGCGCCGCCCGGCGACGCTCACCCACTGTGACGGCCACCGTCCGCCTGGCATGCTGCCGTTAGCGCCACGGCCGTGGGCGTTGCGCGTAGTTGGGTTTCGTTCCCTAAGCGCCAGCGAACGCCGTAGACAATCGACGCTTGCGAGCACCGGGCCCCATGGAGGCGGACACTTCTCCTTACGCTGAGTGATGGAGATGCTCGGGAAGAACGCGCGCCGAGCCGCCGTTATGCACCGTGATCGGGATTTGGGCCCGTCTGTGAATAGTGCGCCTGAATGGGTGATCTGCGCGCTGCTGGCGCTGGCCGGCTGGGACGCTCTGCTTGGTTCGCCACGACTGTCTTTGGCCCGCGCCAGGCCGGGGCTGCGGGCAGGGTTTCCCGGAGAGTGCGTGCGGCGGTGGGGAGCAGCCCGCACCAAGGTTCGCCGAATTACCCGCGGCGGCTGCCCGCCCCGGCGCGGCTGCCGCCGCTGCTGGCCGGGGCCGCGCGAGTTTGAACTCACGGTTGGCCAGCAACTTGCAGCAAGCCATCATCCACATCCGCTCATCAGCACAACGCGCTGCGCCGGGCCGAGCCGGTGTGCACCCTGCCCGGCGCGGCGGCTCTTTACCCGCGTCCTAGCCTGGACGGCTGAAAACCTTCTGTGTGATGCATTTCCGGGGTTTAGGCGCAGACCTTCGGCTGCGGTTCGCCGGTGGCGTAGTGGTTCCATTCATGCGGTGTCGGTGGTCCCGCGTCGGCGCACAGCTGCGCATAGGTGTGCGCGAATAGCGAGACTTGCCACAGCAGCACGGTGCCGTCGCTGCTGCCGCCGGCCAGCAACCTGCCGTCAGGGCTGAACGCCATGGCGTTTAGGGCGTCAGCAGGGCCGGCCCCGGTCTGGAGGGGCGCGCCGACGGGGCGGCCGGTGGCCGGGTTCCACGCCCGCACGGTGCCGTCGCCTTCGCCGGTGGCCAGCAGCTTGCCGTTGGGGCTGAACGCCAGCGCGTGCACGCCGTACACGCTGCTGGTGGTGGCGTGGAGGGTCGCGACGGGGCGGCCGGTGGCCGGGTTCCACAGCCGCACGGTGCCGTCGCCGCAGCCGGCGGCCAGCAGCGTGCCGTCGGGGCTGAACGCCAGCGCCTGCACGCCGGTAAGAGGGCCGGTGCCGGTCTGGAGCACGCCGATGCGGCGGCGGGTGGCCGGGTTCCACAGCCGCACGGTGCCGTCGCCGCTGCCGACCGCCAGTAGCTTGCCGTTGCGGCTGAACGCCACTACGTGAACACCGCCGTTCTGGGCGCTGGCGTGCAGGGGCGCGCCGACGGCGCGGCGGGTGGCGGGGTTCCACAGCCGCACCGTGCCGCCGTAGGCGGCGCTGGCCAGCAGCTTGCCGCCGGGGCTGAACGCCACCCCGTTCACACCACCGAAGGTGGTGGTGACAGGCAGGGGTGCGCCGACGGGGCGGCGGGTGGCCGGGTTCCACAGCCGCACCGTGCCGTCACCGTCAGCGCTGGCCAGCATCGTGCCACCGGGGCTGAACGCCACCCCTTGCACGCCGTACCGGGCGTCGGGGGCGGGGAGGGGTGCGCCGACGGGGCGGCGGGTGGCCGGGTTCCACAGCCGCACCGTGCCGTCGCCGCCGGCGCTGGCCAGCATCGTGCCGGCGGGGCTGAACGCTACCCCGCCTACGCCGCCAGCAGGGCCGGAGCCGGTCTGGAGCGGCGCGCCGTCGGGGCGGCCGGTGGCCGGGTTCCACAGCCGCACCGTGCCGTCGCCGCCGGCGATGGCCAGCAGCGTGCCGCCGGGGCTGAACGCCACCCCGAACACGCTGTTGTAGTAGTTAGGGGCCTGGACGGGCGCGCCGTCGGGCTGGCCGGTGGCCGGGTTCCACAGCCGCACCGAGCCGTCGGCTTCGGCGCTGGCCAGCAGCGTGCCGCCGGGGCTGAACGCCACCCCGAACACGCCATAGATGGAACCGGTCTGGTGGGCCGCGCTGACGGGGCGGCCGGTAGCGGGGTTCCACAGCCGCACCGTGCCGTCGCCGCTGCTGATGGCCAGCAGCGTGCCGCCGGGGCTGAACGCCACCGCGCCATGGCCGCCAAAAGGGCCGACGCTGGTCTGGATGGTCTTGCCGTCGGGGCGGTGGGTGGCCGGGTTCCACAGCCGCACCGTGCCGTCGCCGCCGGCGCTGGCCAGCAGCGTGCCGTCGGGGCTGAACGCCACCCCGAACACGCCCCGCCGGGCGCTGGCGTGCAGCGGCGCGCCGACCGGGCGGCGGGTGGCCGGGTTCCACAGCCGCACCGTGCCGTCGGCGCCGGCGCTGGCCAGCAGCGTGCCGTCGGGGCTGAACGCCACCGCGCGCACGCCATACCGGGCGGTGGTCCGGCCGCTCGCGTGGAGGGTCTGGCCGACTTGGCGGCCGGTGGCCGGGTTCCACAGCCGCACCGTGCCGTCGCCGCCGGCGCTGGCCAGCAGCCTGCCATCGGGGCTGAACGCCACCCCGTACACGCCGTGCCGCGCGCTGGCGTGCAGGGTCTTGCCGATGCGGCGGCCGGTGGCCGGGTTCCACAGCCGCACCGTGCCGTCGCCGTCGGCGCTGGCCAGCAGCCTGCCATCGTTGCTGAACGCCACCGCGGACACGGTGGACGGGTCGGCGGGCAGCATGCCGTGTTGCTGTTGCTCGGCGAGCAGGGTCGTGATGGCGGACGCGGCCTGGCTGGTGGGGAAGGCGGCCCAGGCGGCGACGGCGAGCTGGCGCGCGGTCACCGGATGGGTGCCATCGATGTTGAGGCTTTCGGCGGCGAGCTGGCGGGACAGGGCGATGGCATGCTGGTGGCGGGCGGTGGCGGCGTTGTGCACGGCGTCCTGGCGGGCGAGGAAGGCGAAGGCCGCGACCGAGGCCAAGCCGATGACCAAGGCCATTAGCAAAGCGATGAACCCCTGCCGTCGGCGCACGGTCCGCCGGTGGGCGTGGCTGCTGGCGCGGAGGAAGTCACGCTCGGTCTGGCTGAGCGGCGGGTGGCGGGCCGGGTCGGCGCCGATCCGGGCGGCGGTGCCGGTGGCGGCGGCCAGCAGGCTGCCGGTGTAGAGGTAGGACCGGTCGCGGGAGTGGCGGTCCCACTCGGCGGCGGTGGCGTGCAGCCGGGTGCGGGCGATCCGGTCGGCGTGGGTGTCGGCCAGCCAGGTGTCGCGCAGCAGCGGCCAGGCGGTCAGCAGCGCCTCGTGGCTGATCTCCACGGTGCCGGCCGCCAAGGTGAGCAGCCGTTCGGCGGCGAAGGCCTCCAGCACCGCCTCCACATCCTGGGCCTCGGCGGCGGTCTTGCCGTCGGCCAGCTCCGCCTTGGTGGCACGGTCGGCGGAGTCCACGCCCTCGGGGCTGGTGGCGGTCAGCCGGGTGAACACCTGCCGGGCGGCGGCCTGCTGGGTGGGAGTCAGGGCATCGTAGGCGCGTTGCGCGCTGCTCGCGACCGCGCCCTCGATGCCGCCGGCGCGTTCATAGTCGGCCAGGGTGAGCGCCTGCCCGGCCCGGGACCGCCACGCCTGGTCCAGGGCGTGCGACAGCAACGGCAGCATCCCCGCGCCCGAGGTCCCGGGTGCTCGGGCGCGCACCTCGGCCAGCAAGACCTCGACCAGGCCGTCATCGACGCCGGAGTCTGCCTTCTTGGCCGGCTCGGTGATCGCCATCCGCAGCTGCCGCCCGGTCATCGCCGTCACCAGGTACCGGTCCTGGACCGCGCCGGCCAGCTGCGGGTAGTCCGCGCACCGGGCCTCAAAATCGGCGCGCATCCCCAGCACCACCAAAGCGGCCGGTGCCTGATCCGGCCCGTGGGCGGCGGTGGCGGCCGCGTGCAGCGCGGTGATGAACGCCCGCCGCTGCCCCTCCTCTGGGCACTGGGTAAACAACTCCTCGAACTGGTCCACCACCAGCAGCAACCGCCGCGGCAGCGAAGGCGGATCCGGCTCTGCCGCGACGCCATCGGAACCCCCGGCCGGCCCGGGTGGCCGCGCCAGGGCGGCCTGCCGGACGGGAAGCGCGAACCCCTCCGGCGAGCTGTCCAGCCCCCGTCGCACCGCGGACGCGTCGGTTCCTGCCAGCAAGCCCACCCGCAGCGCCAGCTCATCCAACGGCGCCCGGCCCGGGGTGAACACCACACACGGCCAGCACGCCGCCCCCGGCGCGGCCGCCAGCCCCGCTGCCCGGAGCCGGGGCAGCACCCCCGCCCGCAGCAGCGACGACTTCCCCGCCCCCGACACCCCCGACACCACCAGCAGCCCCGCGCCCGCCAGGCGCTGCGACATCCGCTCCAGCACCTGCGCGGTAGCCGCCTCCCGGCCGAAGAACAACCCCGCGTCCTGCTCCCCGAACGCGGCCAGCCCCCGGTAGGGGGAACCGGTCACCGCCCCCAGCAGCCACGCCAGCTCGCCCCGGCCGCCGGTGAAACTGTGACTATCGCCCGGCAGGCCCGGCGCCGCCCCGGCGGCGAAGGTGCCCCGCGCCGCGGCCAGCATCTGCGCGGTCGGCGCCTGCCCCCGGGCCACCACGACGAACAGCTCCCGCGCCGGACCGGCCAGGCCCAGCGCACCGGCCAGCAGCACCGCAGTGTCCTTGCGGGCGGTGCGGCTGATCCCCCGCTCCAAGTCACTGACCGACCGCGGGCTCACGCCTGCCGCCGCCGCCAGCTCCTCCTGCGTCACCAGCGCCCTAGCCCGCAACTGCCGCAACAGCACGGCGAAACTCAGCCCAGGCTGCTCCGCCACCGCCCCAACGCCCCTCCCAGCCACCAGCCCGCCGGCCCCGGCCATCACCCGCTGAGGTGCGCAGATGACACTGCGCCAAGGGTACGCCCGCCCCCGCCCCCGCGCCATCACCCGCCACCCGGACCAGGCCGGCCCGGGCCGCCGCTCCCGCACACACCGGCCCCGCCGGGATCAGCCCACCGCATCAGCCAGGCCCCGGCGCGCAACTGCCGCAGCAACCCAGCCAACCAAAGGGCAGGTTCGTGCCTATCGCCGCGCCCGGCCTGGGATGCTGCCCGCGCCACCTGCCTGCCACCGGCTGGACCCCCGCGGCGTGGCTACTTGAATCCCGCTACTCCCCCATTCCCGGCGTCCCGGGCCCCGCCGCAGGGGGTTGCCGCTCCAGCCGGCACCCGGCACCGCCGGTGCCTGTCACCGGCGGCCTGCCCTGCGGCCTGCGCGGCTGGGCCTGCATCTAGCGGGCTGTTCCCGCAGGTAGCGGGGATTGGGCCGGTTCCTGTGGGTGTCCTGTGGGTGTCCTGCAGGCGGCTCCGTGTGGTGAATCCTTCCCGCCGCTCGTGATGGTGGGACCAGCCGCGACGGCGGCCCCCGCCGGATCAGCGACACCCAACCCGGCACCACCACCAAGGAGACCGCAATGCACCGGGCCCAGCACGCACACAATCGCCAAGACCCAGCCCGCCGGCCCGTAACCGGCGCCGCAACCGAGCCCGGTCCAGCCCCCGGCCCGGCTGACCTCAGCCACCGGCGGCACCTGGAAAAGACGGTCTCCTGGACCGGCCGCGAACGGCTGCGCGGCCTGTGGTACCGGCTCCGGCTGACCGTGGCCGAAATGAACTACGCGACCCGGCGCACCGTCGAGGTGCAGGCACCATGGATAACCGGCGACCGCCTCCGCTGAAGCCGCCAGCGCCCGGACATGCAGCACCGGCAACCGGCCTGGCCGTTGTCGCTCATCGCCGGTGACCCCGCCAGCGATCGCGAGCGCCCGCACGGTAGTGGTTGTCTGCTCTGCTGCTGCCGACGGCCGTGCTGCCCGGACGCCCAGCACGCGGCGCATGAGGTCACGGCGAGCCGGTGACCTGCCACGACATCGCCAGCACACCGCCAGGACACCGGGCGCTGGCAGGGTGGCAGGCCACCGGCCCCGCGGATCGGAACCTGAATCGATTCCCACCCCGGTGGAGGAGGTCGCATGAGCCGCATCCCGCGCACCGGCCGTCAGCTGACCATGCCGACCAGGCCGGCCAAGCGCTGCTGGCAGTCCGCGCCGCCCACCGCATCCGCCAGCCAGACGGCAGACAGCACCAGCGCGGACAAATACCCCGTGGTGGGCCCTCTGTCGTTCCGGCGGATCGTGGACATCCCGTACCAGACCTGCGTCGCCGCGCTCGGCAGCTGGCAGGTGGAGCAAGACGGCGAATTGCTGGCCGGCCAGAGCATGCTGAGCGGGCCGTTCGAGCGCGACGGCGACTCGGGCACCTGCCGGATCGAGGTCCGGCTGGCCCGCGGGCCGCTGCGCCCACGGCTGCGGATGAGGCTGGACATCGACCGCTGGTCAGCCACCAGCATCGTCCTCGAACTCATCCCTTGTCGGCGGGTCCGGCCCACCGCGGTCTACTTCCGGGCCGGCCACCGCCTGCTCGACGCCCTGACCCATTCGCTGCCGCAGTGCGCACCGCCGCCGCGCCTGGGCAGCGCCACCGCCAGCCAGCCACCCGCGCCTCACAACGAACCAATCGCTGGGGTGGGGCAGCCGCCAGATCGGTAGTGAGGAGGCGTGAGATGAGCAGAGCGACCTGCGGCCTGGCAGCAGATCGCGGCGCGCCAGAGGGCCGGTCCAGTTCCAGACCTTAATGCCCTCGATGAGCCCTGGGAGGTTGCTTATGTCCCTGACTGACGCGCTCGACCGCTACTTCGCTGCCTGGAACGACCACGACCCGGACGCCGTCGTCCGGTCGCTGGCTGGTGGTGGGAGCTATATGAGAATGCCACCACCGGCAGGCCGCTGACCAGCGACGCGCTCGCCGCGAACGTGGCGGCGCTGCTCGCCGGGTTCCCCGACCTGCATTTCGACCTGGTCAGCAAGGCCCCCACCAGCGACGCCACGGCCGCCGCCCTGTGGCTGATGCGGGCACCAACATCGGCCCGATGCCGGTCGGTCCGGCCACCGGGCAGACGATCGCCCTGCCGGGCACCGACTTCCTCGACTGCAACCCCGGCCCGGCCGGATCGCCAAGGGCACGTAATAGATAATCGGCGGCTCGCGGCCGCCCCAGATAGCATTCGGTGAACGAGCGCATACTCGGCGTTCGGCGCGATCTCCCAAGGGCGGCGACGCCCGGCGACGCTCACCCACTGTGATAGCTACTGTCAACCTGGGATGCTGCTGCTAGCGTTCCGCTCACGAGTGCGCGCTGTTGGTTTTTGGTGCCCTAGGCGCCCTCGAACGCCGTAGACAATCGACAATCACGCGCACGGTGTGGTGCCCACCGCGACGCGACTACGCGCCGCATCGGGCTTCGTCTACAGACGCCATCACACTGCGTGGTGCCGAAGGTCAGGGAGAACGCGCGCCAAGCCGCCGTTCTCTGTGGTCGCCGCGATCCACGGCGGTGTTTACTGACCCGCCCATATTGATTGCTCTGTCGGATTGGCTCATCGGAATAAGCGGTGCTGATAACGCATCGTCCGGGAGCGGTGGTCGGTGCCCGGAACTCGGGCGCCGTCGAGGTTGCTCGTTCCTGTGTTCAAACTCGACCGCGTCAGTGGTGGGTCGGTAGGACCGGCATCTTTAGCCGCGAGGTGGCGTGGATGGTGTTGCGGGCAGTGGTGCCGGCTGGTGAGTGCCGGTAACCGAGGAAGACGGGAATGTCCTTGGGCTGGTCGTCGCTGGTGATCATCAGCTGGATGCGGTGGCCCGCGGCGAACCGCCGGGCGTTGGGCACCAGCGGGATCCGGTAGTCGACGGGTTCGCCGATCGGGACGGCTTGGGGATTGCGGCACGGGAGCACCGGTGCGCCGGTGCGGCTGGCGTCGGGGTCGATCTCCCGCAGGCTTGCTCGCAGCCATCCTCCGGTGATGTTGGTGATGGTGCCGTCCGGGGCGATGTCGCGGAGCATCACGATCCAAGCGGTGTCCATCGCGGTGCTGGTGGCCGACAGTTGCAATTCGATGTCCCCGGCCACGTCCAAGTCGGCCTCGAGCGGGGCAGTGTGCCAGTACAAGACCGATGGCGGGTCGGATTTGCGAGCCCGCGGTGGGCGGGCCAGTCCGGTGCCCAGGCACAGGTAGTCCCGGGAGCCGTCCCGCGGCTGGGCAGCGAGGGAACCGTCGGCGCCCAGGCCCAGTTCCTGGTACTCGGCGGCGGGCGGCCACACGTCCGAGGTGCGCCATTCCTCGGCGCCGGGCAGCCAGTAACGGATGCGCGGGCCATCGGTGATGCCAGTGTCGCGGTCCTTCAGATATTGATCGAACCAGGCCAGCGCCTCGACGTGCATGCTTTCCCACGGCCAGGTGGTGCCGCCGTCCGGAAGCATGGCCATCCGAACGTCCGGGTTGTGCGCCAGCGCCTTCCAGGTGCTGAAGGTGCCGGGCAGGTGCATTGGGACGTTGTCCCAATCGCAGCCCAGATACACCGGGATATCGACCTGGCGGAGCCGGGTGAGCGCGGTGCGCTGGTCCCAGAACTCGTCCCGGGTCTGATGATCGACAGCGGTGGCCCGCCACAGGTCGTCCCACGGATGCGCGTCGTAGGGGGCCTTCATGATCATCTGGAGGACGCTCTTGGCCGATTCACCATTGATCTTGCCCATTTTGCGGTGCACCCGCGGGTCACGGAGAA
>Ga0207700_10002508_pt1 | contig 10528 bp, 7 predicted proteins | sample LARL82metaG_FD_184348 | JGI IMG/M metagenome (GOLD analysis project Ga0207700, IMG submission 184348) | Corn, switchgrass and miscanthus rhizosphere microbial communities from Kellogg Biological Station, Michigan, USA - LAR L8-2 metaG... | ecosystem: Host-associated > Plants > Roots >...
AGGCCTGGACCTCACCCCCAGCCCCCTCTCCTACGAGGAGAGGGGGAGCCAGAGAACCGCGATGGATAGTGTATTGATTGGTACACTATTCGTCGCGGTTCTGATTTTTCCGGCGTATGTGCTATGCTCGTGGTGACGGCGAGAGCAGGCAGCGGCTGGCATGATGCTGACGAGTGGAGGCGGCATGTATGACGGATGAGGGGGTCCAGCAGCGATCGAATGCGCTCACCTCGCTGGATGATCTCTTCCGGCAAATAGGGCGCGCGCCTGGGCCGGGTGACGGCATCAACGCGCCGCTGGACCTGCGCGGCGCCGACCTCGCCGGACTGGACCTCTCCATGCTGCACCTGCTGGTCGTGGACTTTCGCGGCGCGCAACTGGCGGGGGCCGATTTCTCGCACGTGAGCCTCAGCGGCAGTGACTTTCGCGGCGCGGATCTGCGCCAGGCGCGCTTTGTCGAGGCCGACGTGAGCGATGCCCACTTCGACGGCGCGAATCTGACTGGGGCCACCTTCGCCCACGCCGATGTGAGCGGCGCGTGCTTTGACGGGGCGACGTTGGCTGAGGCGCAGCTCATCCATGCCGACGCCAGCTATGCCACCTTCACCGGAACGATCCTCCACGGGGCGAGCCTGCATGGCGCTGATGTGAGCGCCGCCGATCTGGCTGACGCGCTCACCGATGCGCTCACCGTCCTCACCAACACGACGAAGGACGCGCAGACTCGCCTGCCATAACAGTTGGATTACGATGGCCAGGAGAACAGATCGCCGAGCGTGAGACTGAACCCGGCAAGCGCGGGCAGCGCCTGACCGTCGAGCGTATCGCCAGCGCCGAGGCTCACCATCGGAGCGTCGTCTTTTCCCTGCCGCCAGACATCAACTCGCCTCGCGGATGGCCAGACAATCCAGGCCAGTTGCGCGCCCGCCAGTAGCCATTGCTTTGCCTTTTCCGCCATCTCCGGGCCATATTGCGTTGGCGAGGCCACTTCAATAACGAGATCGGGAACGACGCGCCAGTAGCCGCTGAGCATCGGGTCATCCGCTTTGGGGAGCCGGTCGCGCGCGACAAACGCGACATCGGGCGCCAGCACGGTATCCGGGTCGCCGGGGCGGCTTACCAGAAAGCCCGTCTCCGCGCCAAGCACCATCCCCACGTTGTGCGCCTTCACGTAGTTGTTGAGCGCGGTACCCAGGTCCATGCTGATGCGGCCATGCCATCCCCCGGTCGGCGGCACACGAACCAGTCTCCCTTCTACCAATTCGTAGCCACGCCCGCTCTCCGGCAACCTAGCTAGATCGGCTGCCGTTATAGGTGTATCTGAGTTTGAGGCCGACTCGGCCCAGGGAGCCTTCATATCACGAGCCATGGCGCACCTCCGCTTCTGCCCGAAGCTTATCACAGATCATAGCTTCTCGATGGGCGGCGCGTGGCGCACATGCGGGTTGAGCATGACGACGACGCTCACGATGATGAGGAAGCCCGCCGCCAGCAGCAGCTCCGGGGCCGCGCCCAGCCGCTGGATCAAGATGCCCGAAAACGCCGCGCCTATCGGACCCACGCTTGAGAAGATCATACGATAGGCGCTTGTCACTCGTCCCTGAAGCTCGTCCGGGATCAGCGCCATCCGGTAGCTGGGCCAGACGACATCGTAGACCTGGTCAACCGCCATCGAGCCTGCCTCCACCAGCGCCATCAGCAACGGATTGGGAGCGAGCACGAAGAGGATGTTGGCGAGCGGATAGCCCCACTGGAGCGCCGGGATGATCTGGCCGAAGCGGTAGCTCCGCTGGATGCGCGGGGCAACCAGCGCGCCCAGCAGGCCACCAACACCGCCAGCCGCGAAGATCAGCCCGATGACCAGCGGTGTGGCGCCGCGCGCCGTCGCCAGGACGATCACTCCAAGCTCGTAGCCGCCAGCCAGCGCGAAGCCAGCGTAGACGAACGACATGAAGCGGATCAGCGGCGAGCGCCAGAGCCAGCGCATCCCGACAAGCATCTCCGCGACCAGATGGCGTGGCGTCGCCTCCGTCTCCGTCTTTGGCTTGCGCTCGGCCTGGAACGGCACGCGGATGAAGCAGAGCGAGATGACCGAGACGGCGTAGGAGATGGCGTCGCCGAGAAATGGCAGCGCGCGTCCCAGGCTGAAGATAACACCGCCCAGTGGCGGGCTGAGCAGGGTGACGGTGCTCTCGGCAACCTCGTTCTGCGCGACGGCGGCGGGGAGTTGCTCTCTGGCGACGACACGCGGAAGGGCGGCGAGACGCGCCAGCCAGAAGAAGACGAAGCACGTCCCTTGCGAAAGCGCGACCAGATAGAGCTGGATCATGCTCAGGTGGCCAAGCGCCAGCGCAATCGGAATGCTGCCCATCGCCACTACCTGCACGCTGTCGCAGACGATCATCACACGCTTGCGATCCCACCGATCTACGAGGGCGCCCGCGGGCAGCGCGAGCAGGAAGCGGGGCAGCGAGCTACAGGCGGCGACGATGCCTGCCTGCGCGGGCGAGTTGGTGACTGCCAGAATCAATAAGGGTAGCGCCAGGCTGGTTACCTGCGTGCCAGCGGTTGAGATGAGTTGGCCGCTCCAGAGCAGCACAAAGTCACGGTTGCGCCAGAGCGAGCGCGGGCGCTGGTTGGAGGTTGGCGTCTCGGACGTGTCTACGGGGGATATGGTCATGTTCTGCCTGCTTTGCGAAATCATAGCGGCCTGCGCGACATGGCGCGGGACACGCGGAAAGACGGTAGGGGGTCTAGCCCGGCAGAAGCTGAAGAGGCGCTGGTGTGTGGGGCAGAGGAGGTGATGTGAAGGCTATGCCAGCAGGCGCGCCAACGCTAACACGCGGGCACGCGCAGGGAACACAGGCCGACATATCCTCAGCCGCGTAAGCGTATCGGCGCCGGGCTTACGCGGCGAGGGTGCTTGTGTTGCGGTTCCGGTTGCGGTGAATCGTCCAGCCGCGATTGGTGTTCTCGATGTCGAGGCGGACGGGCGCTTGCATCATCATAGCGGCAGGCTACCATCTTGTCTGCTGTGTGTCAAGTAGATACATCGGGCGACGTGGTTGTTTCACGCGTGACCAGCCGTGGGAGAGGACAAGGCTATTCGCGCTCATCCTCTCCCGCAACGATTTCGCCCACGCGCCAATCGCAGGTGTGATCAAACGCGCACAGATGCACTCACGCGTTCGATGAAACGAGCGGGCAGATCAGGATACTTCCAGTGGGAACCTCGAAGGGATTCTCGCCCCCTGGATTGAGCGGAACGAAATCACCCGCGGCTTCCGCAGCATCAAGCGCTTCATCGCTCGTTACTGGTTTGAATGAGGGGCTGAAGGCGAACGCTGGGGTATACATGGTAATGATAATCTGCCACGGCCCCTTGAACTCTCCAGCGGTGCCATTGTTGCCAAAGCCCGGAGCGCCCGTCACAACGTGGTCGTGGTAGACGAACGCTGGTGGCAGTCCGGGATGGAAGCAAGGGTTGCACTGAGGCTGATAGCCGGAAGGCAACGTAATTGGTGGACAGTTGGAGGTGCAGCTGTTATTGGTCGGGAAGACCAACAGATACAGGTCATCGGCGTGTGCCAACAGATTGGGGTTGGGGTTGGTAATCGTATGCGGCCCAATCATGTAGACCGTCTGTCCGTTGGCCCAGGTAGGATCAATCTCTGGTTTGGCGGCGCGGGCGGTTCCTGCGCTCAATACCAGCGCGCCGACCATGACTGTCATCGCCAGTGTGGCGATCAGCGCTGCGGCGAACAGGCGACTTCGCACTGTGCGAGGCATGGGTTATCTCCTCCCCACTTGGTGGATAACATGACGAGAAGACGCGACGACTCAGCGAAGGCTAGGCAGTGCGGCCAGGCATGCGACTACGTGAGCGATTGTTCCAGAACACCTGTGGTCTCATGGCGAGTGGCGCGACGACAGGAGTGTATGGCCCCTTGCAAGGTTTCATGAGCATTCGCGAACGCGTAGCGTCAGAGCCGCAAGTACCCCCGACCCGCAACCCCTTGTCAACTCACCACATGCGTGCATTCTGGCGCTACTCACACTGGATTCTGTTGCTTCTGCCTGTGTGGTAAGACACCACCAGGGGCGCTGGAATATCGCAATGTAGCCGCTATGACGACAGGAACCTCCTGATGCTACGGGTGAAGGGCCTGCCTGGGGACAACATCTGACGTTCTGTGTGGCAATGGCCGGAGATGGACATTGCTCGCGCTGCAGGCTCGTGTGTTGAGATGTGAAGATGTGAGGACAGACATCTACGAGGAAGCAGTACACATGGGGGATAGTACGGGGACGGCAATTCTCTTCAATGGCACAGCAGGAATGCCCAGACGCTTCCTGGCCTATTCGGAGGAACCGCAGCCGACCGTTCTACTTAGAAAGCGTCTATACTGACTATAATTCAATGGTACTGTAATGTCAATATGGCAGCAGGGTAGCGAACTCGCATTTAAGTGGAATCTAGCCGCATTCCGTGACGATACCACCGCCGCCATCTCATGGCAGCCTGCGCGCACATACACCCTGATGCCATAAGAGGCCACCACATGCTGCCATCTCGCTACAGCACGAACTCTCGCAGGGCTTGCCTATGATGGAACATTTGTTTTATAGTGATTCATGCGCGTTAGCGCGTGTCGTGTGGTGAGCCGGAGTCAAGGCGCCACTCTCACTCCTGTCGTTGATCGGGGGTGAGGGCGGCGCTTTTTGTATGGTGAAAGGTGGGGAAGATGGCGGGGACAATCTTGAAGCTGGGGTATACGAACCCCCTGACCGATACGTTCGGGGCGCATCCCCTGCTGGGGGCGGTGATTGACCTCAACGATGGCGTGACGTTTACCCTGGCCTCACCTGCTGGCTTGGAGCTCGACGCGCCCCCTCGGTCGCTCTTGCTGGCTGGCAACATCAGGACACAGGGGGAGATCACTACCCGCGCCATCGTCCGCCACAATCGCACCGTGACGGCCAGATTGATTGTTGGCCCAGCCGCCTCCTCGGCTGCGCTGATAGCTGCCATCCGCACGCTGCTGCTCTGGCTGGCCGCGCCTCCTCAGTTGCCGATTACGCTGCAATACCAGCCGTTCAACGCGTCAACGCCGCTCTATCTCGACGTGGTGGGGGCATCGCATAATCTCCCGGCAGATGAGGGGCAATGGCTGCGCGGGCAGTTTGAGCCGCTCACGATCAGCTTCATTACCCGACCGGGACTCCGCGATGCGCGTGTGACGCTGCAGAATCTCGTCGCCAACGCGGGGTTCGAGCAACCGACCGCAGGCGCTGGCATTACCGCCTTCAATGACAGCTTCGCCAATGCCAACGGCTATAGCTCACTCGCCGGGGCAGCTCCGACCGTCGCCAGTAATGTCATGACGCTCACCGCGGGGGCGCGGGTGGCGTTTGGCTCGCCCGCCTGGGGGGCTATCCAGACGTGGCAGATTCGCTTCAAGTGGGTGACGGGGCTGACTGGCGACTTCCACCTGCACTTCGTGGACGCGAATAATACGCTGGTCGTCACCTGTACGGGGACCTCGTTCAATATCTTCCATACCGTCGGTGGGTCGGGGCATAACCTCGCCGGGGCGGGCATCGCCCTCACCAATGGCAACTTCTACTGGCTGCAAATCACGCAGTTCCCGGCGGCTCCGGGCGAGGTCGCTGACGTGCAGGCGACACTGTTCAACGCTAGCGCCGGGGCCATAGGGAGCCAGGTGGCCGCGGTGGGGCCAGTGCCGACCTTCGACGCGGTGACGGCGCTCAGTGGGCGGCCCGCGCTGGAGGCAATCGGCGCATCGTTGGCCGTGGGGGGGAACTTCGCCAATGTGCAGACGGTGAGCCTGTTTGGGCCGGGCGGGTGGATCAGCACCACCTTTAGCGGCGTCAATAGCTTCGCCTGGGAAGGGCAGGCGCAGAGCAGCGCGAATACCTACAGCGGTGGGCCAGTGAGCAGCTTTGGGGCGGCGCGGATTGACCTAATGCCGACGGCAGGGCAATCGGCCAACGCGGGCTGGTGCCTCTACAATGGCGGCAGCCTGACGGGGAGCAACGCTATCTCCGCTAGCACGGGACAGACGATCCGGGCGAGTGTGTGGGTGAAGAGCGCTGGGTTGGGGGGCAACGCCTTTATTGCGTTGATCGTGCGCGAGAAGGATGGCAGCGGGGCGTCGCTGCGGCAGACGAGCCTGCAGACGGTCAGCGGCAATCAGGGGGCATGGATGCAGCTCGCGGGGTCGGTGACATTGGGGGCCAGCACCGCCTATGTGGATCTCTTGCTGAACGCGGGGGATACGACGGGAGGCAGCGCCAGCGGGACGGTGTGGTTTGACAACGCGCAATGCTGGAACCAGACGACCACCGGAGCCGCCATGATGCCCTGGTGTGATCTGCGCGCCGTCGTCTCGCCCGCGATGCTGGTCGTCTCTGGCCTGCTTGGCGACCTGCCCGCGCCGTGCTACCTCGCCCTGGGGACGTTTGTTGCGTCGCTGCCCACTGGTGGCGCGCTCAGCCTCTACGTGGGGCGCAAAGCGATCACGAGCCCGCGCGCGCAGCTGGTGGGGACATCGTTCGGGGCGTTCTCGGCGGCATTCAGCCCCCAGGGCTTCGCCCAGCTGGATGCTAGCAGCTACGGCGGATTCGATAGCTATGCGAGCGTGGGGGCAGGCGGGTGGAATCCACGCGCGCTCTCGCTGCTCGCTTCGGATGCGGCGGGGGTCTATCATCTGCTGGCGCGCGTCAAGAGCGCGCAGACCGTGCCCAACCTGCCGAACATTACGCTGCGGGTGGCGACCTCACAGCAGACGGACCCCTGGTTCAATCAGGTGGGTGGGGCGGATATCGTCGGCCAATGGACCGGCGGGTATGTCTCCCCATTCTCGCAGCAGAATGTGTGGACCATCGCCGACGCGGGGCAATGCAATCTGCCCCCCTTCCCCCAGGGCGCGCTGACCGACCCCGCGCAGCTGTATCTCATCCCACGGAGCCAGTGGCAGGATACGAGCGGCGCAGGCGCGCAGAACGGGTATGCTAACTGGCAGGCGCTGCTGCCGATTGACGGTAGCCTGCTCGTCGCCACGGTCAACAACCCCAGCAACTCAGCGGGGGTGATCTCAAATAGCTGGCTGTGGGCCTATGCGGATGGGCTGCTGCTGAATCGCTCCTCGGCCAGTGACGGGCCAGCATGGACGTATAGCGTCGAGAGCAAGCCACAACCGAACCCGGCGGTGGGGGCTGGCGGATCGGGGACATCGAGCAGCGGGGCGGTCAACGTGAACAGCGGGGCGGACCCCTGCCTGACGGTGGACCCGGCGCAGATCGGGGCGAATGGCGCGGTGGGCGTCAATCAGCTGGTGGCGATTGTCAGCGATCAGGCGGGTGGGGTGTATGGCTGCTTGGGCGAGGTCAGCTACCCGCCGCTGTATCTCGAACCACGATAAGGTTTGGCGAGCGGCGAAAGCAGGGACGGGTCACGGTGTATCGCAGGCGTCGTCACGCGGCGCTGGACCAGCGATACGTCAGGTGGGGCCGGAGATGTGCAGGCCAAAGCGCTCATCCGACCAGGCAAAATACGCGGGCAGATCGTCCGCCGCGCCAGCAACGAGGCCAGCCCGCACCCAGGCCAGCGCGGCAGCTGCATCGTCCGCATCAGCCCCGCCATGCGCTGACGCCTGTCGGCCAAGCGCGCGCAGAACCGCCTCCGGGCCAGCGCGCAATGCCTGTTCTACATCGACGCCGACGCGCATTTCCGGGGTTACCTGCGCTGCCCGCCAGATGAGTAGGGCGTCATCGGGACGTGCGAAGCGCGCCACCGCGGCAATCAGGTGATAGAGTGTCTCGGTTGCGCCAGCGTCCGCCGCGCCAGCAGTAGCATCCAGCTCGCGCTGGAGCAGCCAGACGGCCAGCGCATGGTCACCTGGCCGCAGGTCGGCCAGCAGCGCCTCGGCGATGGCCGCGCGCCACGCGGCGTCTTGCTGGCGCTTCGCTGGCGTCTCGTTGCAGGCGGCTGGGCGCTCGCCCGCGCGCAAGCGTTGGAGGTCACGCGCCGCGAGGCTGTTCATGTGCCGTCACCGTCGTCGAGCGCGCGCACCTCGGCTAACTCCGTGCCGCCCATGCGTATCAGCTCCTGAATCACGGGGTCTGCACGCACCTCACGCTCGATGGCGGCGACATCAGGCAGATGCTTCCCCTCAGAGGACGCGGCGTCGGCGGATGGAGGGATAGAGGCGCTCGGCGGCCTGGCGGCTGCGCCTTTCGTCTGAGTTGTCTGGGTCGCGGGCGTCGCGCGTGACGAGCCAGCGGCCTGTGCCGTCGGGAAAGGCACGATGTTGTTAGGCGCCGAGGCCTCTGGTAGGCTCGATGGCGTGGGCGGAGAGGATGGCCGCGGCGGCGATTTCGTGGCTGGCTGGCCTGAGCCGCCCTCATCAGCAAGCACCAGACGCACCCGCATCGGTCGCTCCAGCACCTGCTCCAGCGCCCATTCGACCGCCTCACGCTTGGATGGCTCGCGCAACTTCTCCAGATGGAAGGGCCACTTCACCGCAACCGTCAACGAGAGCGGGCTGCCGGCATCCAGCCGCACCGGCTGCGCACCGTTCAGCAAACCCGAGACCATCGAGCTTTTCTGCTTGCAGACCTTCTTGATCATCGTCCAGCGGCGCTGAATATCGCGCAACATGTTCACCAGCGCGGCATCCTGCCCTGCCTCCATCTGAGACGGCTCTGGCGGTGCTGGCGATGGCGTCGACGCCGATGACGCCGCTACCATTTCGGCCTCCAGCGTACCAGCTTCTGATGGCTCCGATAGCGCATCATCTACGACATCCGCCGCGTCCACGACGTTCTCATTGTAGGGTGACGGGTTGGCAGCGGGCGCTGGCTGATCCATCGGTGGTGGTGTTGCTGGCGATGCGGCGGGCCGAGGCGGACGTGGAGCGCGGGCGGGTGTCGTCGGCTGTGGCTGCCTCTCAGCGGGCGCGTACTCATTGGCTACGCCGCTGTGGGCGCAGACGCCGACGCATTCGAGAAAGGCAAGCTCCAGCGCAAGCTGCGGCACCGGCAGACCGCGCGCAGGCTGCTCATTGCGCGCAAAGATACGCGCGCAGGCCGCCAGCTCTTCGAGATTGAAGCGTCCGGCAAGGTCCACGGTCGCCTGGGCCTCCTCGGCGGTGCGGTCCATAATTAAGGCGACATCCGCGCCCGCCCGCGCCAGCATGAGCGCGCGCCACTCCTCCGCATATTGCGCGGAGAGCTGCCGTGGGTCGGCGCCGCTGGAGACCAGCGTATGGATGCGCTCCAGCCCATCCGCGGTATTCTGATCGGCAACTGCCTCGATCAGCGCGCGCAGAGCAGCGGGATCAGCCAGGCCAAGCATCCCACGCACGCTTTGCGCGTCGATCTTCGTTCCGCAGAACGTGATCGCCTGATCGAGCAGACTGAGTGCGTCGCGCATGCCACCCTGGGCCGCGCGGGCGATCATCTCGGCGGCGGCTGGCTCCAGGGTCAGACCCTCACCAACGGCGACCCGCTGTAGATGAGCCACGATATCGCGCATGCGATGGCGACGGAAGTCGAACCGCTGGCAGCGCGAGATAATCGTGGGCAGCACTTTGTGCGCCTCGGTGGTCGCCAGCACAAAGATGACGTGCGGCGGCGGCTCTTCCAGCGTCTTCAGCAGCGCATTGAAGGCAGCCGTCGAGAGCATATGCGTCTCGTCGATAATGAATACTCTGTGGTGGCCGCCGCTGCCGAGCAGGTTCACGTTCTCGCGCAGATCGCGGATATTGTCTACGCCGGTATTTGAGGCGGCGTCGATCTCGATCACATCGGGCGAGCGTCCGCTGGTGATTTCCTGGCAGGAGATGCACTCGTTGCATGGCTCGCCATTGCGGGGATTCTGGCAGTTGATCGCTTTGGCCAGCAGCCGGGCGACGCTGGTCTTTCCCGTTCCACGCGGACCACAGAAGAGATAGGCATGCGCCAGTCGTCCGTCACGAACGGCGTTGAGCAGCGTGCGGACGACCTCTTCCTGTCCGACAAGGTCGGCAAAGGTTTGCGATCTCCATTTGCGATAGAGGGATTGCGATGCCATGCGATGCCCCACGTTCGTCTCAATCTCGTGCGCGTCAATCTCGTGTCAAGTCTAATCTGCTCCGAATCCGTTGCAGATGTTGCGCGTATAGCACAAGTACGCACAGCACATGGGAGGCTGAATACGCGCTTCACTCAGACAACTAATTATATCCTAGAACGAAGCGGAGGGATGCGCCGCTCACCGCTGGCCCATCCGGCCGTGGCAGAGGCCATGAAGGCGGGTTATTGCGGAAAAGATGGCCCGAGTGGACGCCGGGAATTGAGGAAGGAGATACGAGAGAAAGGTACCAGCAGGAGTTAGGAATTAATAGGAATTAAGGGGAAAAGAAAAAGTGGGTCGTGCACCCACTGTTGATCCGCGCCATTAGACCCCGTCACTCTTCCAGCTCAGGCCCAGTATCTCCCACGGCACCCGGAGAGGTCCGCTTAC
>Ga0207700_10002509_pt1 | contig 10526 bp, 18 predicted proteins | sample LARL82metaG_FD_184348 | JGI IMG/M metagenome (GOLD analysis project Ga0207700, IMG submission 184348) | Corn, switchgrass and miscanthus rhizosphere microbial communities from Kellogg Biological Station, Michigan, USA - LAR L8-2 metaG... | ecosystem: Host-associated > Plants > Roots >...
CGTATACTGCCCACATGAGTTTACGCACTGACGAAACTGCCTGCCCGTTCAACGCACAGGAACGGGGGTACATCCGGCGAGAACTGGATCTGTTTTTCGGGACCCTGCCTTCAGTGGCTGACGGCTTTCCGCTGCGAACATGGCGCAGTGGTCTGCTGGCCGGACAGCCCAAACTGCCACCTGCGCTGCGGACGATGGTTGACGGCGGCCTGATGGAGATCCGGACCGACACGCCCTTGCCGAGAGCCTACTTCACCGAAAGGGGCCTCGGTGCGTTGCGTCGCCTCGCCTCCGACCGTCGCTACATGGATCAGCACAAATTCGCACACGTCAGAAGAGAGCTTGGCTTGCCGAACCTGGAGGGTGTTACCGCGTCAAGCCGATCCTCGTTTGTCAGCGACTAAGGTCCAGGACATGCTCCAGAAGTCGGGCCACTGTCGAGTTTAGCGTCTGATAGGGTCACCGTCGATCTCGAACAAGGTCAGCATGCCGCGGGCTCTATTGCACCGGTCACGGCGTGTCGTGGTAGCGCGCAGCCAGCATGCAGGACGATCCCCCTGACATACCCAACGGCACCATCCAGCTGACCTTCGCTGAGCTCGGTCAGCGCCGGGGGATTGGCCGCGCCAGTGCTGAGCGCCTGGCTCGCCGCCGGAAGTGGAAGCGTATCCTCGGCAATGACGGTCAGACACGCGTGGCTGTCCCCCTGTCAGAGCTGACGCTGGCGCCGGACGATCCCGGGGATGTCCGGGCGCGACGTGTCGATCCGGTGCCGGTTCTGCGGGTGGCGGTCGAGACATTGCGCGAGCAGCTGGCCCGGACAGAGGCGCGAGCCGATCGGGAGGCTGTCAGGGCGGACAAGGCCGAGAGTGACCTCCGTGACGCCCGGGCGGACACGGCGAGGGCCGAGCAGCAGATTGCTACAGTGCGTTACGAGCGCGATGAGGCCGAGCGGGGCCGCCCAGGAGCTGCGTGTCGCCGTTGAGAAGCTCGGCCAGGAAGGCGAGGGGGCGTCTACGGGCCGCGTGGCGCGCTCTGATCGGTCGATGAGTTGATTGGACAAAATGTCCCTTCCTGTACATTCTTCCGTACATGGCACACGCATCATTCACCGAACTGCGCCAGCACATGGCGAGCTACTTCGACCGGGTGACGGCCGATCGCGAGCCGCTGCACGTGACCCGTGCGGGCGGCAAGGGAGGCCTCGTCATTATGTCGGAGGACGAGTTCGCCGGCTGGCAGGAGACTGTGCACCTGCTCTCGAGCCCGAAGAATGCCGAGCGGCTGATGCGGTCGATCCGTCAGGCGCGGGCCGGCGAGGGGCGTGAGCGCGCACTGGTGCTGCCTGAGACCGCTTGAGGGTCCTGTTCACCGACGACGGCTGGGAAGACTACGAGTGGTGGTGCGACCAGCCTGAGCAGCTCCCGAAGGTTCGCGCGCTGATTAGGGACATCCGGCGGAATCCGTTTGCCGGCCTCGGCAAGCCGGAGCCGCTGAAAGGCGATCTGCGTGGCTTCTGGTCGCGCCGGATCACCCAGGAACACCGGCTCGTCTACGAGGTGTCAGGGAAGGGCGCGGATCAGGTCGTCACCATCGTCATGTGCCGGTATCACTACTGACCGGGAGACGAACCGACTGCCCCAGATCGGCGCGCGACGCGGGTGCTGGCCACGCCGGATCAGCGACTTGCCGCAAAAGCCGTGGGCAGCATGAGCGACAGTTATCACGCCAAGAAGCGAACCGTCCGGCGCCAAGATCGGCGCGGCAATGGTTCGCTATATCAAACCACTCAACGGCTTGAGGGGTTGGGCGACAGCCCTTCACACACCGTGGCCGGCTCGAACGGCACCACCCCGATCAGCGATCCCGGCTCGTATTACGCTTGACGTATTATGCGATTCGTAGTATGAGGGGCGCTCAATTAAAAATTCCTTGAAGGAGACACTCGGTGCGCGACGTATTGATAAGAAGGAGCTTACCCAGTGATCAAGTCGATCTGGGACTCGCCTACTCGCCAGTTCATCCAAACTGGCAAGTGTAAGTTTTCTGGTTTGGACACCGAATTGGCCTACCAGAGATTGAACGAACTGAACGCCGCTACCGACCTCGCTTCCTTCGGGAAGCTCAACAGCGTCCATCTGCACAAGCTGACGCACGGCAGGGCAAAGGGGTTCTGGTCTATCGATATCAATGACCCTTGGCGCCTGCTCTTCAAGTTCAAGCGCGGGGACGCATACGAGGTCCACATAGCGGACACACACGACTGAAGGTCGCGCTATGGCATTACATCGTGAGGAAGAGATCTTCGAGTTTCCCCAGGGCATCGCTCTTCCTCCCGTTCACCCTGGACGCACGCTTGCCGCTGAGCTGGAAGCGCGGGGGCTCGCAGCCTCCGCGCTCGCTCTAAAGCTGCGCGTGCCGGCCAACCGGCTCACCGAGATCGTTCGCTGCCAGCGCGCGATCTCCCCCGAGACGGCGCTGCGTCTTGGCCGCTACTTCGGCACCGGCGGCGCCTTCTGGGCCAATCTCCAGCAGCAATACGATCTTGCTATAGCTCAGCGCGAGCTGGGGGAAGTGATCGAACGAGAGGTCGAGGCGGCGGCGTGATCAAAGGCCGCATCGCAATCCCGAGCGTCGACCCGAAGTCCTGGTGCAGCCGCGGCCGGAAGCGGAGGCCCGCGCATGACGTGCCGACCATCATCGAAGGGGTTCGGTCTCCGCAGGAGATCAAACGCGAGAAGCGCCGGGCGCCGCTGACGGACAGAATGAGCTGGGGTGACTGACCGCCTCCCGACCGCCCGCACGCACCTCGCCGCTGGCTGGATTGTCGAGTTTGTGCGGTGCACGGCCTGTCACCATCGGGCGCCCGCCGACCTGCAGGCGATTATCGACATGGGCCAGGCGATCGCCCGATAAAGGATCTGAAGTTCCGCTGCAGCAAGTGCGGCAGCTCGCTCACCGATCATGTGACCATGGCGAAGGATGCGCTGGGTGTTCAGCCAACCCTCAAGCACATCACTGGGTAACCCGCAGGAAGGCTGTTTAAAGCAGACGGATAGCAGGGACGCGCGGCGTACGAGTTCTATTGTGTTTACTCGTATTATTCGTATATGCCTTATACGGCAAATCCGCCGATTAGAAAGGATATCCCGTGTCCCCCTCCGTTGACCTTAGAGCATTTTGTGATTAGGTGAACGCGTAGCCTGCGTTTTCGAGGTAGTTGCGGCACTCGCCTGGCGTGAATGCGCCGAGCAGAGTGCCGATGATGTCCCACAGTTCGTCGCGTGTGACGCAGCGCGAGACGCTGCAGACGTGGCTGGCCCGCGAGCACGTCACTGTACCGACCGAGGGGCAGGGTAGGGCCAGGCAGTTCCGCTTCAGCGACGTGGTCGAATTGAGCGCGCTGGCCGAACTCACGCGGGCGGGCATGACAGTTTCTGCCGCGGCTGCGGCTCTCGGCTCGGTGCGGAAGCGGTTCCGCCAGGCACTTCAGGATCGATTTGGTGAGGGACAATCGCTGGTCATCGGCGCCGACCAGGCGTGGATCCTGCCATCCAACGCGGTGGCGGGCTTCATGCGCGATGCAGGCGTGGTGGTCTACACCACGCTGGTCATCGCTAATCTCGCCGCCGCCACGCATCGGGCGCTACCGCGCGCGACCGCGACCCTGTCGGGCGCCGCACAAGTACAGACCGAGGCAACCGTCGTGTCAGGCAAACAGCGCGCGCGCCGTAAGCAGAAGACGATATGAAACGTCAGAGAGCCCTGCCGCCGAACCTCGAACCGCTGGCCGTCAGCCGGCCGGAAGCCGCCGATCTGATTGGCGTCTCGGCACCCACCTGGGACGCATTGGTGAAAGCCGAACACATGCCGGCAGGTATTCGTATTGGCGCTCGCGTGTTGTGGGACGTGGCCGCCGTCAAACGGGCGTGGCGAGCGCTGTGTGACCAGCAGACGCGTGCCCAGCGCCGTGCTGCCTAAGTCATCGATAAGTAGTCCCACCGACCGCCGAAGCGTCCAGCGGTCGATTTGACTGCACCGATGTCTGTAATTCGCGCCAACCCGGGCCGCATGAGTATTGTGCGCGCCGGTGCCGCATGCGCAACGAGCTGGCAGCCATCACCCGCACCAGCCGCGCGGGAAAATGCTGGCGCGCCATCGACGCCCCAGCGCATCCACGCTTGCTGCGGCTCCATTCACATCTCTAGCGTCGCCGATCGGCGCAACACCGCATCGCATGTCGGAGGGTTACAGCAACAGGCCAAGCAGTCAAAAACCGCTTGCTCTCTCCATCGGTGCCCGCCAGGCGGCATACTAGAACAGAAGGCAGAAGTATCTACCATGGCCCGTGGTGTCAGTGGTTCGCACCGCTGCAACGCTCCCGGCAGAGCTGAGATCGTCCAGAACATTGCCAGGAGGGCAAAGCATGCTTATTGATTTAATAAGACCGCAAACGTGGATGGTCATCTAGGAAATGTCGGTTGATGAAGCTAATCTGGCATGCACAGGATTTACTGGAAAGAGATTGGTTGCTTGATTTATTCGGCAATCTTGTTGAGGAGGAAGTCACTGATCGTGCTTTGACGTGCTTCGACGACGATTCAATTCACGTGATCAGCAGCAATTTCCGCACTGCAACCCCGGCCGCGTTCGACGCGTATTTTCACGAGTGCCGCGCCAAGTGTCGCAATCTCGTGCTCTTCCATGCCAGTGACGAGTATTTCTTGGGCGGTTACGGCTTATATCGGCACTTCGATCATGTCATTCGGACACACCTTACATATTTGGCTGCTCACGACGGTGTACTTATCATTCCGCTTGGGTATCCGAATGGGACCCCTGTCGATACAGAATATCCCCCGATCGGCGCTCGAAAATATGCGTGGTCTTTTATCGGCGAGTTCAAAGCATCGCGTATCTCGATGCTCAAAGCGTTCGACGACTTCGGGCCGGAATTGGTGATGAATGCAAGTTCTCAACGCATAAGCAAATCAGAATATGATCAAGCTTTGCAAGATACGATATTTTCGCCGTGCCCAATGGGCAATGTGATGCTTGAGACTTGGCGCCTATACGAGAGCTTAGAACTTGGTTGCATTCCAATAATAGAAAAACGACTAGCAATCGACTACTATGCAAATCTCTTCGGGCCAAATCCGATCCCGGCGTTCTATAGTTGGAACCGAGCGCGGCACTATGCCGAAGTGCTACTGGCTGATAAGCGCGGATTGAACCGAGCGCAAGGCAGAATTAGGGATTGGTGGATCGCTCACAAGGATCGAGTCCGTGCACAAGTGCAAGGGACGCTCAACGGTCCGTCGAAGGCTAATGAATTGCGGCGGTTCGCTGACTATGTGCGCAACCGCTATCCGGCCGTCTATCAGCCGCTGCGGTTAGCTGAGCTTCTACGTCACCAAAGCATAGGTAGCCTGCGGCACCGTCTTTGGGCGCCCGGGTCGCCGTAGCGTGTCGTGGAGTCCCCCTGTGCATCCGCCGCGGAAGAAGAAGCGCGAGTTACCATAAACGGCGACCGAGCCGCGCAATGTGTTGATCTGGTGGAGGCCGGTTTTGCTGCGTTAGCCATGGATGGATCCGGCAGTTGACCGGGGGGCCAAGCTGATCGCCCGCAACCGGGAACTGTTGACCAAGGCGTTAGAGGCGCGCTCGTGGACGCGGGAGGCGATCTTGAGAGGCCAGCGCGTGGTGCGGGATGTGATACGGGCGCGGCTCGTCCGGGAGCAATCCCACCAGCAGCCGGTGGCGGTGCCGATTGCTTGGGAGCGCCGCGACTTACCATAAAACCACTTATCCCGCAGCGGCTTCGCTGATCGATCAACCACTTGGCCTGGGGATGGATCGAGGGCGCAAGCGTTCAGCGCCGCGGCGTCCACAGATCAAGCACTTACGGGGTGCGGATCGGCAACGGTTTCCGAGCCGATTGCAGAGGACGAAACGGTGTGCCTACGACGCGCTCGCCGGCCTATTCCACCCGCCTTGTTCAAGGCGCCTTCCTTCGCTGCCACCGCTGCGCCAAATCGCGCCAGCGCACGCTCCAACAAGCTCTCTTGGTCGCGTGCCGGCGCAGGTACAGAACCAATTAAAGATTGGTTCTGTGTTCCGGACGCATTTTCGGACTGATAGACGGACGCCCGCTGCTGCGGGTCGCGAAACGCGTATGCATTGCTGCGACGATGCACGCGCCATTGCCAGGTAATGTTGCCGAACAGATCGGTGCAGCGTTCGCGGACTCTGGTGATGCGGTGCTGCCAGGTCAGCACGCCGGCCCATTCCAGCGCCTTCAGCGCCTCGGCTACGGTACTGCGGGCGCATTCTGACTTCTCAGCGATACGCTCGTAGCTAGGGGAAGCAGCGGCCGTCGCGACTGTTATGGAAGCCCCATAGCAGCGCCTGCAGGACCTCCAGGAAGGCGCGGGTGAGCGGCCCCTTGTGCTGGCCGGGCTGGCGGTTCCGGGCGGTCCAGGCGCGGGCGTAGGCAGCGACGCGGCATTTTGCGGTACGGCCCGGCCTGGGCCGAAGGTTTTCTCGCGGCGGGCAAGCATGGGCGGTCTCTCCTCTGAGGAGACCCGCCGGTGTTATGCGGCAGCCGCCGATGAGAGGGGCGCCCGCGGCGTCCGATCGCCCTTCTTGACGTTAGTTGCGGAGGCCAGCCCGCGCGGAGACCCACGCCACGTCGCCGCGACCAGCATTCCACGATCGCCTGCAGGTCGGCGGGCACCCGTTACTCAGGTTCTGGCGTATCCCGCTGCTCCGCCTCAGCCGCTCGGACCTCATATTCCTCCGCGAGCTGCTTAAGCCCTCCGCGGTCTGCTGATCGGTGACGTCAGTTAGCAGCCGACGAATGCGCGCTATCTGTGATCTGAAAAATGAGGCGTTCTCTGCCACTTCCAGTCAGCAACGCCCCCGCGCGCGGTGGGTTCTAGCGAAGCGGCAAAAGGTTGAAGCGTCAGGCACGCTCGGCAGCCCGGCGCACGATCGCGCATAGCACCGCCTCGGCGCTGCACTGGACATACATCGGCTGGTCTTAGTTGCGAGCCCCCTTGATAACGCTGGCGGCCTTCTCGTTAGGTGGAACGACGTAATGGCTTCCGATAAGCACGCATCCCGGCAGCGCTAAATCATCGCGACGCCCTGGAGAGCGTTTCCCCGCCCTCTCCTCCGAACCGTGTTGTCCTTGAATTAGTGGGTCGGTGAAGGATTCCGTCCCGGGCGCCCTGATGGCTGGATTGCACCGACAAGGGCTTCTGTTCGCCTCTGCAATTCTACGCCAAATTGTTCAACAGTTCCCATTCCCTGAACGTTAGACGTCATCCATGGGCCAACCGAAGTGCTCGGCACCAGCTCGAACCAATTGTAATAAACCTTTACAAGCGCGCATGGTGTCTGCGCGAACAATGCGTTTTCAATCGTGCTCCTAACTCTGGAGATCGTGTCTGGGTCTGCGAGCCCTGCCTCGGGGTCGAAACCACTGCTTACTGCGGCGGCAATTATGATGCGCCTCAAATCTGCTGCACGGTCTCCGGCAAACCCACAATTCGCCGCTCTCGCCACTAAGTTTCCCTGTATCCCTGACATTGCGGCGACATAGGTCATCGGTAGCTTCTCATTGTCAGCGTGAGCGGTCGCTAATGGCCAAATTGCCAGTAACACGAACGGAACTATCATAGCCGTTGCGAGCAGGGTCTTGCGCATCTGCGTTTTCCTTCGTTTTCACTTTGACCGGACATTGGTCGGGGCCGGCGAGCGCTCGGGATGGCGATGGCGGGGATGAGCTGATCCTCGCGTCTGCGGCGAGAGGAGGCATAGACCGGCGCGCTCCGCATTGACCTAGATCATGTCTCAATGCGCCTGCACGGCTGCCTCAAACGTAACCCTTACCTGTCAGCCCTGGCGCTCGTTCAGGAGCGATCTTCACTTCGATTGCTGCTCTGAACCGCGCCAGGGCGCGTTCTAGGGGGCTGTTTGGGTCGCGTGCCAATGGCTTTACAGGATCAAGATGTTCTTGATCCTGTGTTCCCGTCGGATTTTCGGACTTAGAAGAAGATATACCGGCGAACAGCGGCTTCGGGTCGCGGAACACGTAGGCGTTGGAGGTCCTGATGACCCGCCAGCGCCAGCCATCGTGGCCGAATAGATCGCGACAGCGCTCTCGGATGCGGGTGATGCGATGCTGCCAGCTAAGCAGGCCAGCCCACTCCAGCACCTTCAGTGCCTCAGCAACCGTGCTCCTGGCGCATCCAGCACGGGCTGCGATCGCCTCGTAGCTGGGGAAGCACCGGCCGGTGTGAGCGTTGTGGAAGCCCCATAGAAGCGCCTGCAGTACGTCCAAGAAGGCGCGGGTGATAGGCCCCTTGTGTTGGCCAGGTCTGCAATGACGGGCGGACCAGGTTCGCGCGTATGTCTGGATGCGGCTCTTGGCGTTGCGGTCCAATGGCACGGCGTGACCGGGACCGAAAATCTTCTCGCGACGGGCAAGCATGGGCAGCCTCCTCTCTGGAGACCCGCCGGCCTGGTCGCAGGCACGCGTTTGCCGGAAGCGCATTTTTGCACTTGCCCGACGCGGTGTAGTTGGTGGAGGGTGCGGTTGTTCAGGACGCATCCACCACCAGAATTTTCGCGGCCCGCCCTAACCGGCGGGTCTCGGCTTTCTAGGGGTTCTGGTCGGTGTGATCTCCGACTTCACGCGGCGGGATTGCCGATGATCCGTCACGCTACGGACCGGACTCGCGCCGCTCCAAGCAGAAAAACTATTCGCCTCGCCAGGCTAGCCAGGTGCGCCGCCAGCGCCCCTGCCCTCGCCTCGCTGCCTCGGCCTGCCGCAACTCCGCCGCATCAGCCTCGGCCGTGGCTTTGGCAGTTTTCTCGGCGTTCAGCTCGGTTTCGAGCCGATCTAGGGCGACTTCGGATTGGGCCGCCCGGTGTCGCTCGGCTGCGAGAGCCTGCTCCATCCGTTCAGCCCGCAACCGGTCTGCATCCGCTCGCTGCTCAACCTCGGTGAGCCGCGCCAAGGTGCGGTCGGCCAGGGCAACTGCTACGTCCGCTCGTTTGTTGGCCTCGTCCGCGCGCGCGTTGGCCTGCTCCAGTTGTCCCGCGAGCTGGATCGCAATGTCGCCGGCACTAGTGCCTGCAACATTGCCGGAACTAGTGCCCGCATCGGTGTGGGCGGCATTGGTGAGGGCGCTGATGCCGGCATCAGTGCGCCGCACTGGTTCCAGTGCGTCATGGGGCACCAGTACCCGGGCAAGCCCGTCGTTTCCGGCCTGCCGCCGCCACTTATGCCGCTGCACCAACCGCACCGCCCCGATCCGCTTGATGCCCCGTAGCGTGGCAAGCTCGTCATACGTCAACCACCGCCCGGTGTCGGTAACGTCGTCCACGTCAGTGCCCCCACCAGTGACGGGCACCAGCTACCGGCGGCACGCCGCGTCGGGCAACTAGGCATTATAGCGCCAACGACTTTCCTGGCGGGTGTTGCAGGAGGGGATCGGTCGACCAGCTCGGCGGGGCTAAAGTGGAGCGGGGGAGGAACCAACCATGCCAGACTTCAACATTACACCGGCTGTGGTGAAGCGCATCGCTGACATCTGGGGGCGCCACGGCAAGCAAATGAATGAGGAAATTACCGAAGCCTTTCCTGAGAACCCGGACATGGCTTTTGTGGTCGCAATCGGACTGGCGGTCGGAGCCACACTGAGTTCATTCAGCAATCCTGATGATCGAGCAAACATGGTCAACGGCATCAACACCATGGCGCGCCACGCCGGATATGCACTGACTCCCGTTAACTGACGTCCGCAAAACCACTTATCGGACGGAACGTTTCCCCGGCGCTCGCGGATTCGTGAGCAGACGCGGCGTAGCACTCGGAAATGCACCGAGTTACGAACCGATCGGGTGCCGATCGGCGCGAATCAGCGCCGGCTTGCTCAATAGATCAGCGGCTTCCTACATTCCCGCCGCTATGATGAAGGACCGCATCGCCATCCCCGACAAAGACCTGAAGACCTGGCGCAGCCGTGGCGGCAAGCGGAAGCCGGCGGCCGGACGTACCAACAATCATCGAAGGCGTCCGCAGCCCGCAAGCGATCAAGCGGGAGGAAGGACAAGGCTATGATCGAGCAACTGAGCGACGAGGAGCGTCAGACCATCGTCGCAATTCTCACCTCCGTCGTTCAACGCACCTACGGCGATCAAGCCCGCGCCAGGATCAATGCGGTGCTGGCGAAGATCAGCGGCACGGACAAGCGCCTCTTCGTCACAGACGGGGAGCCGCTGCCGCACGGCGGCAAACTTGAATGAGCGAGGGTGTCAAATCGCCGCAGGAGATCAAACGCGAGAAGCGGCGGAAGCGGTAGGGCAGGGGAACCGAACACGGCGGCTGATATTGCACAGCCCCCGGTGACTGCACGACCATCCTGGAGATTGAGCGCCGTTGAGGTAACGCGACGCCGGAAGGCGTATACTGCCCACATGAGTTTACGCACTGACGAAACTGCCTGCCCGTTCAA
>Ga0207700_10002512_pt1 | contig 10522 bp, 10 predicted proteins | sample LARL82metaG_FD_184348 | JGI IMG/M metagenome (GOLD analysis project Ga0207700, IMG submission 184348) | Corn, switchgrass and miscanthus rhizosphere microbial communities from Kellogg Biological Station, Michigan, USA - LAR L8-2 metaG... | ecosystem: Host-associated > Plants > Roots >...
CAAGCAATACAGCAGCAAAGCACTGAGTTCCCTTATTTCACTGAAGAGCATGAGCTCATACGGCAGACCGTGGCGCGCTTCTGCAAAGAAGAGATCGCTCCGTTCGCGGCGGAGTGGGACGATGAAGGCATTTTTCCGCGCGAGCTTTTCACCAAGGCTGGCGCGCTGGGAATGTTTGGCATCCGCATTGATTCCAAGTGGGGCGGCAGCGGGCAAGACTGGTGGGCCACGGCGGCCTATGTTGAAGCCATGGCGCACTCTGATAGCGGCAGCATCAACATGGCGTTCCTGGTGCAGTCTGATATGGCGCTGCCGGTGATCCAGGAACTGGGCACCGAGGAGCAGAAGGCCGAATTTATTCCGCGAGCAGTGACCGGCGAGTGGATCGGAGCGCTGGGCATCAGCGAGCCGGGCGGCGGATCAGACGTGGCTGCGATCAAGACGCGCGCGCGCATTGAGGGCGGTGACCTGATCATCTCCGGGCAGAAGCTGTGGATCACGAACGGCACGCGGGCGGATTACATTGTTCTGGCTGTCCGCACGGGCGGGGAAGGATATAAAGGCATTTCGCTGGTGCTGTTTCCGACGAAGACCAAAGGATTTTCCGTGGGCAAGAAGCTGAAGAAGATCGGCAATCTGGCTTCCGACACAGCGGAGTTGTTTTTCGATGAATGCCGCCTGCCGCTGCGTTACATTCTGGGTGAACGCGATAAGGGCTTCTATTACATCATGGAGAATTTCCAGGGCGAGCGGCTGGTGGCTTCACTGGGCGCGCTGGCAGCCATGGACAAAGCGCTGCGCTGGGCCATTGAATATGGACACGACCGCAGCGCTTTCGGCCAGCCGATTGGAAAATTCCAGATTTGGCGGCACCGCTTTGCCGAGCACCTTACCGCCGTGGAAGCCGGCCGCTGGCTGACGTATCGCGCGCTGGATCTGGTGAACCATGGGAAGCGCGCCGTGCGCGAAATCACCATGGCCAAGCTGTATACAACTGAGCTGTCACAGAAGATTGCGTATGACTGCATGCAAATCTTCGGCGGGTTCGCCTACACTACAGAATATCCCATTGGACGCATGTGGCGCGACCTGCGCTTGAACACGATTGGCGCGGGCGCGTCAGAGATTATGAAAGAGATTATTGCGAAGGAAGAGAAGTTGTGAAGGCTTTTTTGAATCCCGAGCGTAGCGAGGGATCGCTACGCACTTAAACCCTGTATCGGTGACCCCTATATGCTTTTATGTCTATAGAGGTCCCTCACCAGCTAAAAACGCGGGTTCGGGATTTCAGAAACAAAACCATGACCGACCTCGACCACAACCTGATTCATCGCTTCAACGTTGGAGATGCGTTGCACCGCAGTGCTGCACGCACGCCGCAGCAGCGGGCCATCCACTTTATGGGACGCGAGCTCACGTATGGCGACCTGGACGCGCTGTCCAATCGCATGGCGCGCAAGCTCATGGCGGCAGGCGTGAAGCGTGGCGATTCCGTCGCGATCTTTGCCACGAACTCACCGGAATACGTGGCTGCATTCTTTGGCTGCGCACGCATCGGCGCGGCGCTGGTTCCCATCAACCTGATGTTTACCGCTGAAGACGTGGCATACGTCTTTGAGAAGACTCGGGTGAAGACCCTGCTGGTTGAGCCGATGTTTCAGTCCAAAGTTCTTGCTCCGCCGCAGAACTGCTTTGTGCTGGATGAAAAGTTTAGAGAATCGCTAGATCAGTTTGACGCTGAACCGGTCGAAGAGTTTGTAGAAAGCGAAGCGACCCACCTCATCATCTTTACCAGCGGGACCACGGCAAAACCAAAGGGCGTGGTGCTGACACACCTGAATTTTTACGCCTACCTGCTGGCCAGCTACGCCGACTATGGCCGCGATACCAGCATGAAGTATCTGCTGGCGCTGCCAATGTTTCACGTGGCCGGACTGGTGATGACGTTTGGGTGCTTTGCTTCAGGTTGTGAGAGCGTGGTTATTCCGCTGCCCAAACCGGATCAGATCATTCACGCTATCGCCGTGCAGAAAGTGACCTCACTTTCTTTGCCGGCAACAGTGTGGGTCGGCCTGATCAGTATGCCGTTGATTGAAGCCGTTGACCTTTCCAGCCTGAAGCGGCTGTTTGTATTTCAGTATTTGCCCACGCCGGTTTTCCAACGCTGGCGCCGCATTGCGCCGCAGGCAGAGTGGATTAACTGCTGGGGACAGACCGAAACCACGGCGCTGGGATCGACCACGCCACCGGCGGAGCTGGGAAAGATGCTAGCAATGCCCGATCCGATTGGCGTCCGGCATATGCCGCTTGAGTTGCGCATTGTGGATGAGGAAATGAAAGACGTGGAACCGGGCAAGCCGGGAGAGATTGTGCTGCGCGGCCCGTGCGTTTCACCGGGATATTTTGAAGATCCGGCGGCGAATGCGGCAACATTCCGCGGCGGCTGGCACCACACTGGCGACGTGGCGCGCGTGGATGAGCACGGCTGGCTATACTTTCTTGATCGTAAGAAAGACATGATCAAGAGCGGCGGAGAAAATGTTTCCAGCCAGGAAGTGGAAGAGGCCATTGCATCGCATCCTGCCGTGGCGGAAGTTGCTGTTGTAGGTTTGCACGATCCTTACTGGATAGAAAAAGTTGTGGCGTGTGTGGTGCCAATGCCGGGGCAGCAGGTGAATGAAGAAGAACTGATGGCGCATGCGCGATTGAAGCTGGCCAGTTTTAAAGTGCCGAAAGAAATTCATGTGATGACCGAGTTTCCCAAAAATCCTACCGGCAAGGTGCTGAAGCGCGTGCTGCGCGAGCGGCTGAACAGCGAAGCAGCCGGTGCCGGGCGATGATCAGAATCGCGAACGGGTCAGCTTTCTGGGGCGACTCGGCGGAAGCACCGCTTGAACTCCTGCGCGGCGGGCCGCTCGATTATCTGACGCTCGACTACCTGGCCGAGATCACAATGTCGATTTTGCAGAAGCTCAAGGCGCGCGATCCTCGCGCGGGCTACGCGCATGATTTTGTCGGGGTAGTGAAGCGCGGTGCAAAGGAAATTGTGGAGCGCGGCGTGAAGGTGGTGACCAATGCCGGCGGCATGAATCCCGTCGGCTGCAAAGATGCGGTTGCGGCGGTGCTGCAAGCAGCGGGTTACGGCGGAAGAACGAAGATTGGCGTGGTGACGGGCGACGACATTATGCCACAGCTCGACCGGATGCTGGAGAGCGGAATCGCTTTCACCAATATGGATACCGGCGAGCCGCTGAGTTCCATCCGGTCGCGGGTACAGAGCGCGAATGTTTATTTTGGCGCGTTTCCGATTGCCGACTCGCTGTGCCGCGGCGCGGGCATTGTAATCACAGGACGCTGCAATGATGCCGCGCTGGCGCTTGGCCCGATGGTGCGCGAGTTTGGCTGGCAATCCGACGACTGGGACCGCATTGCCGCTGGAACCATTGCGGGACACGTGATTGAATGCGGCGCGCAGTGTACGGGCGGCAATTGCCAGGCGGACTGGGAATCCATTCCTGACTTCGCCAACTTCGGGTATCCAATTGTTGAAGCGGAACCCGATGGGACATTCATCGTGACTAAACACGCGGGCACAGGTGGGCGCGTGAATGTCGCCTCTGTGACGGAACAGTTGTTATACGAGATTGGCGATCCAAAAAGTTACATCACGCCTGACGGCATTGCTGACTTCACGACGATTCAGTTGGAACAACAGGGTACTGATCGGGTGAGGGCTTCTGGAATCCGGGGCCGCGCGGCTACCGATCAATATAAGGTTTCGATCAGCTATTCAGCAGGGTTCAAAGCCGTGGCAACATTGGCGTACTCATGGCCGGACGCGTACAAGAAAGCGAGAGCTGCGGACAAGATATTGCGGCAGCGGATAGAACGGTTGGGGCTGAAGCTGGATGCGATTCATTCGGAATTTGTGGGCGTGAATGGCTGCCACGGAGAAATGTCCGGTGAGCCGGATGCGGATATCGCCGAGGTGGTGCTGCGCATCGGCGCACGTGCCATGGAGAAGGCACCGGTAGAGCGGTTCCTGAAAGAAATTATTCCGATCGCACTGAATGGCCCACCGTCGGTCACAGGATTGAACGCGGGACGCAGCAAGGTGGATGAGATTATCGCGTACTGGCCGGCGCTGATTCCCAAGACGGCGGTTGCGCCGCAGGTGGAAGTGGTGAGCGTTTGATTAGGAAAAGCAAAACCATACCATTGATGACACAAATGATGCTGATTTGCGCTGATAGGAAGGAGAGATCATGCGGGCATTGTTGTTGCTGCTAGTCTTGTGCGCCAAGCCAGTTCTGGCGCAACATGCGCCGGAAGGCATATGGCAGGGTTATGACGGAGAATGGAAACACGTGACCAGCCAGTTGATCGCGCTGGCCGAAGCGACTCCGGAAGATAAATTCGCATGGCGACCGGCCAAAGGAGTGCGCTCCACCAGCGAAGTCTATATGCATATTGCGCTGGCAAACTTCTATCTGTTGAGCGTCACGGGGCCGAAAATGCCTGACGATTTGAAAGAGGACGCAGAGAAGACGGTTACCTCAAAAGCGGATGTCATCAAGTGGCTGAAGCGCTCACTTGAGGCGGTGAGGGCCGCGCACGCGTCAGCGAAGCCAGCCGATCTGCAGCGCAAAGTGCATATCGCTGATCGCGACGCGACCGTCGACGGAATGTATCTGCGCATCATTGTTCATGCGAACGAACACATGGGGCAACTGGTGGCGTATGCGCGCATGACAGGCGTTGTGCCGCCTTGGTCACAATGAAGATTCAGCTAAGACAAATCGCGCATGCACGTTCAGGCGACAAGGGCGATGACGCCAACATCGGGCTCATTGCGCTGAAGCCGCAGGACTATCAGGTTTTGGTCCGCGAGGTGACAGCAGAGCGCGTGAAAAAGCACTTTGCCGGAATCTGCCACGGAGAAGTGGAGCGATTTGAGCTGCCCAACCTCAACGCGCTGAATTTTGTTTTACACCATGCGCTGGATGGCGGCGGGCTGGTGTCACTGCGTATGGACAACCAGGGCAAGACCTACGGCGCGGCACTGCTGCGAATGGAGATCGATGTACCGTAAGCTTCTTTACGAACTGCGCGACGGAGTTGCGCGAATCACCTTGAACCGTCCGGATAAGCGCAACGCTCTGGATGGTGAGATTGTTGCGGAGCTGAAGGCGGCGCTCGGCGCGTCCGCTGCTGACGATGCGTGCCGCGTGGTGCTGCTGACAGGTGCGGGAACGGATTTCTGTTCCGGGGCCGATCTGGCTAGCCTGGAAAAGACAGCGCAAAACAGCGTGCTGGACAACATGGCAGATGCGCGATCGACAGCCGATCTGTTTCTGATGATGCGGAACCATCCTCGTCCAATCATCGCGGCAGTGCACGGACGAGCCTTGGCGGGCGGCTGCGGAATTGCCACCGCTTGCGACATTATTCTGGCTGCGGAGTCGGCGCAGTTTGGCTATCCGGAAGTAAACATCGGGTTTGTACCGGCGATGGTGATGGCAATTCTACGGCGCTCAGTTTCAGAGAAAGCCGCGTTCGAACTGGTGGTTACAGGCGGAACAGTTTCCTCCAATCGCGCGTATGAGCTTGGCTTGGTGCATCGCGTGTTCGCCGACGAGCATTTTCCAGCCGAGGTCGAAAGTTACGTGGCGAAACTGGCAGCGAAATCCGCTTCAGCGGTCATGCTGTCTAAGCGGCTGCTGTACAACATGGATGCAATGTCGTTTGAAGCGGCGCTCCAGGCCGGGGTTGAAATCAATGCGATTGCGCGGCAGACGGAAGATTGTCGCAAGGGCGTTGAGAAGTTTCTAAAGAAAACCTAAAAGCACAATGTTCTGGAAAACGCTCTCGCCATCCGGGCAAAGCGCAAGAATCGGCTTCCCGGAAGCAGCCTTTCGGCTTCTATTCGCAAATTACTGATTGATCGTGAGCGAGATCTTAGAAAAGGCGGACAAGTTACGCCAGTACCCAAATTCTTATTTTCAGAACAGAAGCTAAAAATGCTGCCGCAAGTCGGCGCTTATGCTATGTTTTCTACAAGACAACAACCCCCGTTGCCGCAAGACCATTGAAAACCGGGTAGTCATCAGGTGATCGCGCGCCATGATTTTAAAAGCTGCTGAAGATTTCAGAAAACGCACGTTAAGCGCCCTGCCGACGCTAGTGGAAAAGGTGGCGTATATTTGTTCGCTGCAAAGCGGCAGCGGAGGTTACATGCACTGGGGCTTTACGCGCGCCTATGGCAATCGCCCCACGCAAGAGGCGATTTATGCCGCACACATGGAAACCGCGCTGGCCCTGAGCCACACACCTGTACGTGAAATTTACCAGGAATACCAGGAAGCGGTCGCGCGTTCCGGGTCCGTAGCTGACATCCTTGAGCCGGACTCATTCGTGCTGAAAGCGCCGGTTAACGGCGACGCAATTCTTTCGGCTCACTTGCATCTACTTCAGGATTCTGTTGTGGCTCTCGCTCGTCAGGAGCGTGCCACTCTCCAAGGCGCATAGCCACGCCTATTACCTGTCCCACCACTTCAGCTTCCTGTGGATGCTTGAGTATACGCGCGGGAACTGGCGATAGCGGATGGGATTGCAGCACAATCTCTCCGCGCCGGACGGAGCACCAGCAGCACACATAACCATCGCGGGTTTCCACAAAATAAATCGGCCGTTCCAGTTCTGAGCGCCATTTCTTTTCTTCCACACGGCTGCGCTCTTCATCCACCTGAATAAATGAACCCGGCAACAGCAGGGGATACATCGTGAGGTCTTCCATGCCGATGTAAGCGTAGATATATTTTTTCTTGATAAGTTCCTGGAGAAACTGCATCGGGAGTGGGCCCCACTTCTGGATCATGCGGCCCAGGTCAGTGGTGCGGAGAAGATCAAAGCCAGGATCGAGCCTGGCAGGGAGTTGCACACTGCCCTGGCCTTCAGCAATTTCCACGCGATGCGTTTTACCCGGACGGCAAATGGCAAAATCTGCCGCCGTGGAACTCAGGTCCACGCCGTATAGGCGGAGCAGCTCAGTGAAATCTGATCGGTAGATTACGGACAGGACATAGAGCCGGAATATGCTGGGAATCACACCCTTGGTTTCAATATCAGATAGGCGGCTGGGATTGATGACAAATTCTTCAATCCCTCTGATTTCAGCCAAGGATGTGCTGGAGAGCTCCACGTCCCGAAGGGTGAGGCCCATTTGCTCACGTAAATCGCGTAACTTCTTGCCGGCTGACAACACTGTTCTACGTCCTTAAACTTGTTCCACTATTGCCGGGATCCAACTCCGCCAAAAGTGCAACAAGAAAATTCTAATCATTCATGCCGGAAGATTATAAGTGCAGTGGCAATCACTCTGAAGCTGCCCTCTAGTTTAACCCCGACGATGCCAACTTGGGTATACAAACCGCTCCCCGTTGGCGAATAGACGAAAAAACGCGCTTTAAAGTTCCGGCAACTCTAGCACACTCTTTAAGCTGGTCAAGATAACATTTTTGTTCGATAAAAGCATGAAAATACTAATTGCGCGTGAATCTTCTTTTCCTATGTTGTTAATTCCGGAAGGAATTCATCATTGCGTCAACCTCCGCCTTTTGCGCCTGGGTGGGAGGAAGGAGCGGCAGCCGAGGCAGTCCGCCATAATAGCCATTCAGGTCCATGGCGTATTTAATCGCGGGAATTCCCATCTCTGAGACTACGCGCTTGGTTGCCGGAGCCAAAGCGACCTGCTTTGACCGGGCAAGCTCAATATCGTTGTCCTTGAAGGCCGCATGGATTTCAAAGCAAATTGTTGGCGCAGGAGCGGCAAAGCCCAGCACGCCGCCGCTGGCGCCTGCCAGCAATGAATCCAGCAATGTGTGGGCCGCGCCCACTAGAACCTGGAAGCCAACTTCCTTGGTTCGGGTCTTGATCCTGGGCCGGGCAGCCACGGCAACATCTGAACCGCCATTTAGCTGGCTCAAGCTCACCATTTGGCCGCCACTTTCGCCGGCAGCCGGAGCTGCCAGCATCCGCGCCGTAACCGCCTGCTGTACCTCTGTCACGGTGGCGGCGCGTTTAATGTGGCGCGTGGCCTGGACCATGGCCGCTACTTTTTCCACGTTGCCGCTTGATTCCTTGATGCCGATAATGTTCGGATGCTCCGCCAGCGCGGTAATCACTTCCAGCGGCAGATCATAGGCCGTGAATGGCGGCACCGTATAAAGCAGCACCGGCAGAGGCGACTTATCCGCTACGGTGCGGTAGAAGGCCAGCATGGCGTCCGGCTTCATTTGTGGACGATAAAAGTGCGGAGTGCGCACCAGGGCCACGTCATACTTCAGCTTTGCCGCAAGCTCGGTCAGGCGCAACGTTTCAATCACTGACTCAGCGCCCGTGCCGGCGATGAGCACCTTCTCCGGCGACGCCACTTCGGCAGTCACGCGCAATACCTCACGCCGCTCATCGTCGCTCAGCATCACGGCTTCCCCGGTGGAGCCCAGCACCACCATGCCGGCGATCGGAGTCCGGGAATAGCGGTCAATATTGTGTTCGATCTTTTTGTAGTACACCGCTCCGTCAGGGTAGAACGGTGTGGTCACGGCGGGGAAAATGCCTTGGAGAAGCATGCGTCTATTCTAAATCTCTCAATCTAAAAATCGAACCATAAAGGAACACGAAGAAGCACAAAGGGGAGTAAATCTGGAGCGAATCCCGAGATCGCTACTTCATGTTTTTTGTGGTTTAAAGAAGCCCTGGTTAAGCAAAAAGCCCCTGCGCTTGCCGCACAGGGCTTTGCTATTGCCAAAACAGTTAGATAGCGTTGGCTAATGGGACGGCATTCTGCGTTTGCAGATCGCCGAGCCGGCGCACGTTCTCACGCAAGCTCTGGTACTTGGGCACCAGCATTGCCGGAGTGAGCTGCAATGACGGCATGGCGTATTCCAGCGACAGCTTGAATATCGCAACCATGCACTGCACGCGAATCTGCCCCGCCAGTTCCATCACCTGCTCGGCCGTGGAAGCCACTTCAGGCGTGGGACTCAGGCGCGCTCTTTCACTCTCATGCAAAACCGTGGAAGCGTTGGAGGCAATCCTGGCCACATAACGCGCGGCCACGCGAATGCGATGGCGCTTGATGTGGACAAACTTTGAGCGCGGCAGCTTTTCTTTGATGAAAAGCTCATCGTCCCGGTCCAGCAGGGTGTGAAAAGCGGTTAAGTCTACCGGGCGGAGCGATTGCACCGCCTGTTTTCTGCGACTGCGTACCGCCATGTAAAACAACACGACAGCGCACAACGCAAGCGCAATTACGATCACAGTTATCATCTGTTAATTAACTCCGTCACTGCCTGATTCCATTGCTCCAACTGGGCCTTCTTGGGAAGCTCGCCGCTGCTGGTTGCACGTTCCGGCACCAGCAGGTAGCCAAGCCAGATCAAAAGGCTGGTAGAAAACGAAATACCGCGGACTAGCTTGAACGCCAGTTGCGTGGTCGAACCCATATGGCCAATCAAGGTCACGGTGATCAGATCTACCGCCGCAAACATTCCCAGACCCAAAGCTATTCCAAACACGTTCTGGCGCCAATGCAATCCGAAAACAGAGGAAGAAAGGAATAAGAACATAATTAATCCCACTTCCACCAGGCGCGCGGCCTCCGCGGCCAGCAGGACCGCATTGACCAGACCTGTGGCGCTTGCGGATTGCACGTAGATCACTGCACAAGCCAATAACACCAGCGCGATTACCGCGACACGGAAAATTATTGTGGCCAGTTTGCGCAAAGCCGGATGCGGAGAAAAAACTTTCGTAAATATCTCCCGCACTACCGCAAGCCCCAGGACGATCCCGATTGCTTCACAAATCCAAAACGCACAGAAATACGCTTTCTTATTCTCGAATAGCGCGTACGTGATGCCTGCCTCAAACAGACAAAAGAAAATGTAGGCGGCGAAAGCTGGAAAGTTTCGCCAAGCCCGCGTGGCCAGAAGTGCCAGGGCCAGCGCCACCTGCAAAACAATGCTTCCGATCCACAAATCGTGAATTATCAACTGCCCAGACATAGCACGTAAAGAATACTGCCTGACGAACTGGCATACAAGCATTTTCCCGGAAAGAAGCTATGCCTTCCTACATTACTTCAGTGTCTCAAAACTTATACAGGGCAATTCGGGTTCTGAGGAGTTGGAAAGCAAGTCGGGGTTGGGTTACCGCCATCGAAGTTAGCGCCCTCAAGCGGCAATGCTGCTGTGGTTGAAAGGAACAATGCCAGTAGTATCACTACCTTGACGAAAGTATTCTTCATTGATTTTTTCTCCTTGGTGTGCAAAGGTGTGCAAAAATTTGGAGCTTTCAGTTTCCCCTGTTCTGTCTGTATCACATACAATCCATTGACTTTACTGGGAATTTCCGAATCTGGAACAGATTTTCCCAAATTGGGAATCTGGAGGAGGGACGGTCTAGGGTGCTACTCATTAGAGCACTCTCAGGTAAGTACAGTAGACTTACTGAAGTCCCA
>Ga0207700_10002513_pt1 | contig 10520 bp, 6 predicted proteins | sample LARL82metaG_FD_184348 | JGI IMG/M metagenome (GOLD analysis project Ga0207700, IMG submission 184348) | Corn, switchgrass and miscanthus rhizosphere microbial communities from Kellogg Biological Station, Michigan, USA - LAR L8-2 metaG... | ecosystem: Host-associated > Plants > Roots >...
CCAGTATCCGGGATTTCAGGCGCAAATTGATCGCGACGTGCTGGCGCTTTACATGCGTCACAACTACGTTCCCGCGCCGCACTGTATTTATCAGGGTATTTCCAAATTAAATGCGGGCTGCATTCTGATGTTGAGCCATCCGCAGGAGCAGCCTGTCGTGAGCCAGTATTGGTCAGCGACGGAAGTAGCGAAACAAGGTGTGCGATGGCCGGTTGACGGCTCCGAAGCCGAAATCGTGCAGCAGCTTGAGCGCAAGCTCGCAGACGCGGTGAAATTGCGCATGATTGCCGATGTCCCACTGGGTGCTTTCCTTTCTGGCGGAATTGATTCATCCACCGTTGTAGCCTTGATGCAGTCACAGAGCACGCGTCCGGTAAAAACTTTCACAATCGGTTTTCATGAAGATGCCTACAATGAAGCGAATCACGCCAAGCGCATTGCAATGCACCTGGGCACCGACCACACTGAGCTTTACGTGACACCGCAGGAAGCCTTGAACGTGGTGCCAATGCTTCCCGCGATGTATGACGAGCCTTTTGCCGACGTTTCACAGATCCCCACGTATCTCGTTTCCAAGCTGGCGCGCCAAAGCGTTACCGTAAGCCTTTCCGGCGACGGAGGCGATGAGCTTTTTGCCGGCTACGGTCGTTACTTCCTGATGAAGCGGGTATGGAACTCAATGCGTCCGTTCCCCAAGCCGGTGCGTCATGCAGTGTCACGAATGATTTCGTCTGTGCCTCCTAAAACTATCGATAAGATGTACAAGTTCGCTTCGCCTCTCGTCCCGCGTAACAGGCGCTCTTTTCCCACCGGAGACAAAGCCCACAAGCTCGCCGGATTGCTGGGCGCTGAGAGTCAAGAGCGTATTTACATCCATGCTTTAACGCATTGGGACAATCCTTCCGCCGTGGTCAATGGCGCAGTTGAGCCGGAGACTGTGCGCAGTTTCATACATGAAGCGCAGTGGCTGCCGAGCATGGAAGAAGTCATGATGTTGACTGACACAGTCCATTATTTGCCCGATGACATTCTTACCAAGGTTGATCGAGCAAGCATGGCCGTAAGCCTTGAGGCGCGCGTGCCGATCCTTGACCATCGCGTGGTGGAGTTTGCCTGGAGACTGCCCATGCGTTTCAAAATTCGCGACGGCAAAGGTAAATGGGCGCTTCGACAGGTGCTGTATAAGTATGTTCCCGCTGCAATGATTGAGCGGCCAAAGATGGGCTTCGGCGTCCCTATCGATAGCTGGCTCAGAGGGGAGCTGCGCGAATGGGCGGAGGACCTGCTCTCCGTCGAAAGCCTGGAACGGCACGGCCTGTTCAATATTGAGGCCATCCGCGCGAAGTGGCAGGAGCATATTTCTGGCGGTCGCAATTGGCAGTATCTCCTTTGGGACGTGCTCGTTTTTCAGGACTGGATCACGCATAACGTCGGCGCTTTGCAGGTTGCCTGAACTATACCTGCGAATGACGCGGCTCTTGCCACCGCATCCCTATTGCCGATTGTTGTTATCTAAGCAATCTTTCGTATGCCACACAGCCTTCATACCACTTACAATATAGAAACCCGCTAACTGATTTATGACGCCTCAGGAGCAACTCGAAGCCAGACGCCTGGTCCAGGACCCGCAAGACTCCGTGTACGACCAGGAAGGGAAGCACTTTCTTGAGCCATTGATCGTCATGGCAAAACATAAAGTGCTGATCCTGGGAACCACCGTGGGTGCGGCGCTTCTTTCGATTGTGATAGTTCTGCTGTTGCCGCAATATTTCACGGCTGAAGCCAAGTTGCTGCCGCCGCAGCAATCGCAGTCGATGGCCTCTGCCATGATGAGCCAGTTGGGCCAGCTTGCTCCGCTGCTCCAGGCCGCCGGCGGAAAAGATCTGGGCATCCGCAATCCTAATGACATGTATGTTGCCATGCTCAAAAGCCGCACCGTGGCGGACGCGCTGATTGATCGTTTCTCTCTCATGAACGTTTACCACAAAAAATTGCGTGAAGAAGCGCGTCGCCGGCTGGAAGACCTTACCCAGATCGCGGCCGGTAAAGATGGCATCATCTCCGTCTCCGTTGACGATCGCTCTCCCGCACGCGCGGCTGAAATGGCCAACGCGTACATTGACGAGCTGGAAAAACTTACCAGAACGCTGGCCATTACCGACGCCGGCAAGCGCCGCATCTTCTTTGAGCGCGAAGTAAAAGACGCCAATGATGAACTGGCCGCCGCTGAATCGCAACTCAAGCAAACTGAAGAGAGCACCGGCATCATCCAGCTTGATAGCCAGGCAAAAGTAATGTTGCAGGCGTATGCCGATCTGCGTGCCCAGGTCGCCATGAAGCAGGTTGAACTGCAGTCCATGCGCTCTTTTGCTACTGCGGAAAACCCTGATCTCATCCGCGTGCAGCAGGAACTGGCCGCTTTGCAGACCCAGCTCTCGCGTTTCGAACGCGGGCAGGGGACCCGTTCTCCCACTGACCTTGCGCTGGAAAAAGTGCCGGGCGCCGGGCTGGAATACGTCCGCAAGCTGCGCGAAGTAAAGTACCGTGAGACGTTGTTTGAGCTCCTGGCCAAGCAGTATGAAGCCGCCCGCATTGATGAAGCGCGTGACGCCTCCGTCATCCAGGTCATGGACAAGGCCATCACGCCGGAAAAACGCTCCTGGCCCAAGCGCGGGCTCTTTGTTATAGCAGTCACGCTGTTTGCGTTCCTGGTCGGCATCCTGCTGGCCTACCTCACTGAAAGCCTCAAGCGGACAAAAGAAGATCCGCACTTTGCCGCCAAATGGCACCTGCTCAAGGCTTACCTATGGAGCGGAAGCAAGCTTTAATTTCGTCCCCCTCCCCCTGGCTCCATCCCAGATTGGCGTAGACTTGAGAGGGACCCATCCCAAACCATCTCAGATTGGCGTGGACTTCGGGAGATTCTGCCTCAATTGGCGTAGGTCTCCACAGGTTTTTCCTTTCCGATTTCGAGCGATGCCGGCAACTCCGGCGATGACGGCGATTCTTGCGGCCCCCTCCCCCTGTCGGTCAACTAGGATTCCAAAGCACTTACCTTCGGTCACCCCAAGGCATCCCAGATTGGCGTAGAGTTGGCATGATCGTCAGGTTCTATCACTAGCCCTCATCGCCTCGTCGGTTCGCAAGTGTTCGCTAATACCTGACTCCATGACTCGATCCGCAGCAAGACCTCCGCTTGCTTTGCGTCCTCTGCGTCCTTTGCGCTGAAACGCTTTGATGTTGGTTTCGTCTTGGCTGATTGCTGATTACATCTTAGGGCAATCGTACCGGCAAATAAAGCACGAAAGCGGCCATGTTCAATTTCGCGTGCTGAGAGAAAACATCACTGGCCAGAATTCTTTGCAACTTTCCAGCAGTACAGGTGCCCATTACTGGGGAATTGCACCCGGTCCGTTTGTGGCTGGAACAGTTTGCTAGAGGCGCTACCCAAGCGGTTTCATTCCTTTGGCCATTGATCTTCGATTTTAGGCAAACAGTTTGAAGGCTAAGAGCTGATTTTCGGCAGAATGCGACATCGCGGCGATAATACGTATCGCTTACTTCGCAAGAATGAAGAATAAAGAAGACGTTACCAGAACTCGCGATTCTTAACGCGCTATTGCTATCGGTTCCTGGAGTGACTGCGTCGTTCTCTTGGTTAATACATGTAGGACGCAGAATATAAGCGCGCCCTGATTTGTCAGAAGGATCGCCAAACTCCCAAAATGTGAAAGGGCGCACCTAGGTCGCCCTTTCACATCATCCGTTGCCATCAATTGTCATTTGTGACGATTTGAATTGAATCAATACCTTCGAATGGCGAGCCGTCCAAGTCTTGAAAAAGCAAAATTCCCTTGGTGTCGCTAGGCTGAAAACCCGCTTGATGAATGTCGAACCGGCATATAAGGTCCGCCAGTCCATCTCCATTCACGTCCCTGGAGTTCTTCTCACATCCAACAAAACTCTGTTCGGCGCCAGAGTGGCCAAAGGTCAGAGTAGAAGTGTCCACTCTAACGGTAGCGTCAAAGCCAGGTCTTGAGAGAATCGCCACTAATACCGAGCCTTTGCTGTTTGGGGCAATGGCATTCACGGGTGACTCAGGGCGAATATCGATGGGTGTGAAGCGCCCTCGGATGTCGTTAATGATCCTTCGTGTTCCTGACACCACATCAAGATCAGTGACGGCGGCCACTGCGCCCGTACCGGTTGTCTCGTCAGAAAACAAAATATGGCCATTGGGAAGTTGCACCGGATCCAGGCCAATCACATCGCCTAGTTTCAGTAAACCTGTTCCATCCGGCTGAATGCGCCAAATTTTGGAATTCTCGGAGGTTGTGTCACGATTTGACGAAAATAGAATGCCATTACTCGTCCAACTCGGGTTCCAGTCGTTGAATCCGGCGGTCGTCAGGGTTCGCAGTCCTGTGCCATCCGTGTTGATCACCATCAATACGGAAGAGTCATTCACTGTTTCCCCAAATACGATTTGAGTGCCGGAAGGCGAGAAACTGGGGTGGTCCTCTTCACCTGGCAAGGTCGTCAGGCGTCTCTGTGACGTGCCATCCGCATTCATGATCCAGATGTCGTTGGTGCCTCCCCTGTCCGATACGAATGCGATCTGAGACGCATTCGGGGACCATGCGGGCTGCCGATTATTCAATGCCTTGGAAGTCAACTGCGTGAGGCCCGAACCATCGGGACGAATCGTCCAGATATCCGTGGCTGCGGGTCCCAGGGATGCAAATGCAATGACCGTTCCCGTCGGTGACCATGCCGGCTCCTCGTCGCTCACGCCATTAGTTAGCTTACGCAGATTGGTGCCACCGATGGTTGATGCCCAGATATTTAATGGGCCGGCGAAATCTGCTTCAAAAGCGATCTCGTTGCCCGAAGGAGAGAACGATGGGTTCTTACTCATGACGCCGAAGCCTTCATCGAAAGCATGAGCAGACATCGCCATAAAAATGAATCCCAATATCGCCGCTAATCGCAATCTTAAAGCCATATATTTCATCCTTTCCCTACAAAGCGAATCAGCTTAGGGCCAAAAATATCAATTATTGGTTCAGGAATGCATTGATCCCAGAATTAATTCCAGATGCGGCATGCCCGATGGATGCCGGGTTGTGAACTATGTCTTCATCCGGTGCAGATAGCCGGGCCACTTCAATCAATACTGCGGTCATCCTCGATACGGTGGGCTTCAATACAGCCAGGTCATCTCTGGCTTCCGTTCCGCGGTTGCTGACTCCGACGGCGCTCGATACAGCTGGCGCTGACAGGTCCGCCAAAGTTTTGCTGCTTGATTTGGTTGAGTTGTAGAGGGCTATTGTGCCGGAGCCAATGCCGAAGAAATTGAATCTTGGCGCATTGTAGTGAATGGAGACAAAGATATTTGACCTCGCCTTGTTGGCAATCGCGCCACGTTCAAGCAAGGTAGGGCAACTCACAGGATCGCTCTTAGTCAGGTGCACATCAAAGCCTTGGTTCTGGAGCCGGCTATTGAGTTGAAGTGCCACAGCTACCGTCAGGTTATCTTCTTTCAACTTTCCCGCAGGCGGTGAGCTAGCTGGGTAATCGGTGTCACCTACGGCTCCCACCGCTTGGTGCACAGCGCCACAATTTGAACCGTGCCCTGGATCAATGGTTACCCTTTGCGATAAACGCACCTGTGTAGGAGCGCCTTCCAGGCTGAACCAAATGAAACCTTTGTCGTTCAATCCATTGGGGAAGTTTACAGTACCGCGGTTGGCGTTGATCGGGGAAAAGGACGTTCCAGGCCCTTCATAACCCGTCGGGCCGAAGTTGCCGATAAACGCGCCGACTCCATCACCATCGAACCCGAATATATCGCTTCCTGTTAGTGAAATGCCGAATACCGTCGCCCCGGACTGGTTAGTGACTCCGACCAGCACATCTTCAATTCCGTCGAACGGAGGCACTGACGGATCGGTTTGAAATGTTAACGATCCATTTGGTTTGATCGTGATGAGAATGGAACACGATGGTGATTGGCCAATAGCAGGACATTGACCAATCGCATAAGCGGCTGATGATGACGCGACAACTATCGCAATAGCTGTAGCAATTCGAAGAAGCGCTTTGCCCATGACTTACCTCTTTCTTTTACTAGATAAACAGATCAGACATAAATCAGGGAGGGATTACAGATTTAACTTTTAAAGAAATCAATGTCAAGATCTAATTATGTTTTAACGATAAATTGATAGAGTTTATCAATGCAAAACATTGCAGCTATCGCGCTAAAGCATGTCTTAGAGCAGGTAAGTTGAAATTGCTCAACTAGATTGGACATCTGGTTCGCGGTCTATTTTATATATAGCAACCAATTACTTTGGTAACGCCAATCACGATGATTGCAACGCCCCGCCTTCAAATGAAGCAAAGGTTAGCGATAGGTGGCTTTGGCCATGAACAAGGTTGGAGCGGGCGAGGGGCGTCAAAGGCTTTGATAATTTGGCAGTCGGCATGGATAGGACGAGTTTCCATCTCCCCCGCAGCATAGACGGTCCGAATCACTTACAACCCGCTTTAGCTACTTCTCCACCGGCCGCCCAAAGCACAGCGCGTATCCGTTGTTATCGATGAACTCAAAGGCTCTGAGTCCATCGTGACGGAGCACCTAGTTCCGCCTTGCTTCAGGATTGTCTTAAAGTTTTCCCTGTTGACATCCCACAGGAAAGGGGCAATACTTGCTTCGCTCATTTGGGATGGCCACAGGAATGACACAAGCGAAATCTGAAATCCTCCAGGGAACGCTGGATCTGATGGTCCTCAAGACGCTGCATGCGATGGGGCCATTGCACGGCTACGGAATAGCCCGCCGCATCGAGCAGATCAGCGAAGAAGTATTGCTACTCAACCAGGGGACGATCTATGCCTCGCTGGTGCGGCTGCAGCAAAAAGGCTGGATCAAAGCGGAATGGGGAACAAGCGAAAATAATCGCAAGGCGAAGTATTACTCCATCACCTCAGCCGGACGGAGGCAATTGCGCGAGGAAAAGGAAAACTGGGAGCGAATTGCGGGCGTTATGGCGCGAGTTCTCAAGTCGTAAGGAGGAGAACATGTGGGCGAAACTACGGACGTGGAGCTCGCGGCTTTGGTCATGGGCGCGGATGCGGCGTACCGCTGGTGACTTCTCTGAAGAGCTCGAGTCTCACCTGGCGATGCTCACGGAGGAGAACCTGCGGCGCGGCATGGGTCCGGCGGAGGCACACCGGCATGCGGCGTTATCTCTCGGCGGCATTGCTCAATTGCGCGAATCGCACCGCGAGCAGCGAGGGCTGCCGTTTTTTGAGCGTTTGCTGCAGGACCTGAGATTCGCCTTCCGATTATTGCTCAAAGATCGCGGCTATACGATTGCAGCCAGCATGGCGCTGGCGCTCGGCATCGGGGCCAATACCGCGGTCTTCACTATTTTTGCCGCGGTTGTACTCAAGCCGCTGCCGGTGCCCCATCCGGAATCTCTCGTAACCATCTCGCGTACCACACCGCAGAGGCCCGGTGGATTGTTCTCCTTCGCTGATTACGTTTATTTCCGAGATAACAACGGCGTTTTCTCGAGCATAGCAGCGGAAACTCCCGAGCATCTTCACTTGGCGGCCTCTTCTGCAGCCAGCTCAACAGTAACAGGCGCTGAACCGCTCATGGGGGTCTTTATAACGGCCAATTATCTTGAGACATTCGGCCTGCACCCAATCGCAGGTCACGGACTCTCATCCGACGACGACTTCCGGACAGCAGGCCCTTATCCGGGACTGCTCAGCGCGAATTACTTTCAGCGCCGCTTCGGCTCCGATCTGAGCATTCTTGGCCAAACGCTGACCGTGAGTGGCACGCCGGTACTGGTAGTTGGCATCGCTCCACGCGATTTCATGGGCACCAGGCCCGAAGTGCCCGATATTTGGATCTCTTCGTCGGCCCTGGGGGACGCAAGCCGTCGCGCGCAGGACAGAACGACACTTTCTTCCGTACTCACTGCACGTTTGCGTCCCGGTGTTTCGTTGGCACAAGCACAGGCGGAATTGAACGTTATGGCGAGCGCCCTGCGAAATCAGTATCCCGCGCAGGAGCGCCAATGGAATGTGCAAGTAGCAAAGGCAACCAGATTTGGAAATTACCATCTCGCATTTGTGCGGCTGTATGTGGTTCTGCAAGTCCTGATGGCGCTGGTGTTGCTCATCGCGTGTACCAACGTCGCCGGCTTGTTTCTTGGCAGGGCTGCTGCCCGGCAGCGAGAGATCGCGATAAGACTCTCCATAGGTGCTTCACGCGCGCGAATCGTTCGACAGCTAGTCACCGAAGGGATTCTGATGGCTGTTGGGGCCGGCCTCTTTTCTTATGTTTTCGCCGTACAGATGTTGAGTGCAATCGGCAGGACCGTCTCTGCGAAACTCGCTTCTAGCGGCGGCACCATGGCAGTAGATTTCTCCCTCGATCTTCGCGTCTTCATCTACGTACTCTGCATAAGCGCGATCGCGGGAATTTCATTCGCGTTGGTACCTGCGTTGCAATCAACCAAAGTGGATGTTTCTTCTGCTCTCAAAGAGGAGGCCGCCGGATTCGGCGTGCGGAGTAAGAGCCGCCTCCGGGGTGGCATGATTGCGGCGCAGATTTCTGTCTGCCTGGCTTTGCTGATTGGGGCCGGCCTGCTGACTTTGCAATCAGTGCGGCTGCTCTCTGTGGACCCGGGGTTCGATACCAAAACAGTCATCAATTTGAACATTTCGAGCCCGCAAGAGCTGGGCTACTCCACGGCTCGCACGTCCGAATTACAGAGCAGAATTGAAGAGCGACTGCAGGGCCATCCAGGAGTTGCTCGTGTCGCGTTTGCCAGTAGCATTCCGCTGGGCGGAAACATTACCACTACGAGGGTGGCGCCAGCGGAAGCGGCGGCTTCCACTTCCGTTCGGCAGCAGTTCCCGTATGTATACGTTTCCCGGGATTATTTCAAGACCCTTGGAATTAGATTGCGGAGCGGGCGCGACTTTACCTCACATGAAATTGCCACCAATGCTCCTGTCGCCGTAATTAGTGAAGGGCTTGCGCAGCGCCTCTGGCCAGGCGCTGATCCCGTTGGGAAACGAATCGCGCTGGGCTCGCCCACGGAAGTTCATTTTCCGGGCCAACGCGCGCCCTTTTCCACTTCCACAGAGGTGATAGCCGTAGCCGCCGACATTTACAGCCAGCATTTGGTTTCCCCCGATGCTGGAGCAGTGTATTTGCCCAAACCACCCGCCGATTGGAACGCGATAGGGTTTGTTCGTGTTCAAGGAGACCCAAACGCAGCGACTACGAATCTGATCCGCGAAATTCATGCCATGGAGCCGAACCTGGCCGTAACCGCCGAGACGCTGACGCATATGATTTCCACCGGCGAAGCAACCGCCGCATTTGACGTCGCTTCCATTGCTTTCTTTGCTATCGGGCTGCTCGGATTCGCGCTCGCCTCGATCGGCATTTACAGCATGGTAGCGTACACAGTGGCGCAGCAAACCCGCGAGGTCGGTATTCGTATGGCACTGGGAGCGCAGACAAGCCATTTGTTGCGTGTGCTCGTTGGAGAGAGCGCCCGCTGGATTCTCGCAGGTCTGGCGTCAGGGGTATTGGTAGGCCTGGGCTTGATGCGCTTGCTGGCTTCGCAGATTCCGCAGTTGTTTGGCACGCCTCACTTGTTCGATCCCTGCGTAATATTATCGGTTTCGGCGATCACAGGCGGCTTGGCACTCCTGGCAGCGTATTTTCCGGCGCGCCGGGCTGCTCGTCTGGATCCGGCCATGGTCTTGCGTTTCGAATAATTGGGAAAGTCTTTCCGGGGCGCCGCATCGTTGCGCGTTGTTTGCGCAAAGGGTGGGTGCTCTCCTACGCGTAATTGTCAGGCTCGCGATACAAGTGTCAGGGCACGACTTCAGTCGTGCCGCAAAAGCGCAACAAACAATTCTTCCTTGTGCCGTAGGCTCGCGCGCAGCACAGCGGAGCGCGACTAAAGAGATAGCAGTCGTCCCCAACGGGGCTCTTGTTTTTCGATGCCGCCGATGATCCGCTGCCCCGATCTCCCGATGGCGCTCAGCTACTTCTCCATTGGTCGCCCAAAGCACAGCACGTATCCGTTGTTGTCGATGACCTCGAAGGCCCTGAGTCCGTCGCCGGTATTGGCCAACTCCCGATGCATGGGAACCTGGCGGCTTACGAACTCCTGGTACAGCGAGTCGGGGTCGTCGGTGTGGATGTAGGCGTCCCAGCGGGCCCATTCATGGCGCGTATGGTTCGGCTGGGGATGGATCTCCGGCGTGATCGCCTTGAAGTTCAGCATCACCCGGTCGCGTCCAACGATGGCGAAGAAGTCATCTCCGGTTCCGTCGCCTCCGCCCTTATAGCGAACGTCAAACCCCAGCTTGGACTGGTAGAACGCAAGCGTAGCGGACAGGTCGTCGACAATAAAAAAAGGAGCAATCGTGTTCAACATAGCGCAACCGCCGTGGCCATCGAATATAGCCAA
>Ga0207700_10002514_pt1 | contig 10519 bp, 6 predicted proteins | sample LARL82metaG_FD_184348 | JGI IMG/M metagenome (GOLD analysis project Ga0207700, IMG submission 184348) | Corn, switchgrass and miscanthus rhizosphere microbial communities from Kellogg Biological Station, Michigan, USA - LAR L8-2 metaG... | ecosystem: Host-associated > Plants > Roots >...
CCGCCGCCGGGCCGGCGTTCGAAGCGCCCGCGTCCGCGGTCACCGCCTCGGCCACGATCTGGGCCGCGATCGCCACCACGGTCGGGGCGTCCGCCTCTTCCGCGGTCCCTGCCGCCGCTGCGGAACGGGCGTTGGAAACGGGAACGGGGGTTGCCGCCGACGCGCGCAGACTGGCGCGGGAATTCCGCAAGCGGTTCCTGCGGCTGACCCGGAGTCCGCGAACGTGTTTCGCCTGGAAGTAATATTACTTCATCGTTAACAAGAACTGGGGCATCGCCGCCCTCGCGCGAAGGATTCTGGGATTCGCCGTGCGATTCGTGAGAAGAATCAGTTTCAACGTTATCGCCCAGCGCAGCGACGTGCAGCGCATTTTCATGCGCTGCGTCAGCTTCTGCTTCGGCCACAGCCTGCGGCGAGCCTACATTCTCGTGTTCTTCTTCGTGCTCTTCGTTTTCGCGATTTTCCGCCTCGTCTTCTTCGCTGGCTTCAGCGCGTTCGTTCTCTTCGTGGAGTTGATCCTCATCGTCTTCGTCTTGTGCGATTTCCGCAGGTGACCGTTCGTCGTTCGTTTCTTCCTCTTCGTCTTCCTCGATCTCCTCATCTTCTTCGAAGATGGCTCCGCCAGACGCCGATTTTGCCACGACTTCCTGGCGCACCAGATCCTGCTTGGCTTCAATTACGCTCGTGGAAAGTACTGTGGCTTCTTCTTCACTGATGTCGACTTCTTCACGCGAACTTTCCGATTCGGAAGATTCGCTGTCTGCGGAAGCCCGGTCTTCCCTCAGCTCACGGTCGCTAACTGTAGATCCCGAAACCCGCACATCAGCTCCGGAAGGCGAAGCACCACGGACTTCGTTGGCAAGATCCTCGGCGATGGCCTGGTTCGGTTCGGCCGTCTCGATGCCTTCGGTAGAAGCACCGGCAAGAAGCCAACTGGGTAAACCGCCACGCGAGCGACGCGGAGCATTTGCAGGAGATGGCTGCCCGCTTACGCGCGGCTGCGATTCTTCTGTTTCCGTCTGCGGCTCGCGACGTTCGGGTTCTGCAACCGGAACTGGAGCGGCAGCTTCCGGCACCGCGCGGCCACGATACTTCGCAAGCGATTCGCCCGGCAATACAAACGGCTCTTCGGTCGATTCAACAGGAGAAGAAGGGCGTGGGGAATCCGAACGGCGATTGTCGAAATCGCGTCGTGGGCCACGATTCTCCGGGCCGCGGTTGGAATATCCGCGGTCGCCACGATCGTTGCTGCGAGTTTCGCCGCCTTGCGGCGAAGCATACTTTGATGGGGGAAGATCTCTGGCGCCGCCCTGGCGGAAACCACCGCCGCCCCGGCCACCGCGTCCACGGCCACCACCGGTGCGGCCAAAACGTCCGCGACCGCCGCGACCGCCAAAATGCTGCCGGTCACCACCACGGTCTGAGCCACGATCGTTTCCACGATCGGGTCCCCGGTCACCGCCGCGGTCGCTTCCAGGGCGCGGGCTGTAGCTTGGCGACGGACGATATTGCGTGGGGTTGTAGCGAGGCGCGAAATTCTGCGGAGCGGATTCGTTCGACTCCGGCTGACGCTCTTCTTCAGATTCAAAATGCGGCTCTTGAACGCCCGACGCATCGGGCTCCGCTTCTTCGACATGGGTGTGAATGTCGTGCTGCTCGGATTCGCCGTGGGATTCTTCGCCTACGAATTCCGGCGACGGCAACTCGTGCGCCTGGCTCAGTACTTCCCCTGGCAGTTCGATCGGCAGGGAACCGGCAGACTCGACTTGGACTGCTGCAGGCGCTTGTTCGTGCCCGTGTCCGTGATCGTAGTCTTCCAGATTTTCGAAAACGTCACTGACATACAGGAAGGCATCGCCGTCCAGGCCGATATCCACGAAAGCAGACTGCATGCCGGGCAATACGCGGGTGACTCTGCCTTTGTAGATGCTGCCAACGAGAGCGAACTCTTTTTCGCGCTCGATATAAATTTCTACTAGCTGGCCTTCTTCCAGAATCGCGACTCTCCGCTCATGGGAGGTCGCGCTGATGACCAATTCTTTTGACATGAAAACTCCTCTTTTTTCGACCGGACAGGGCCGGCAACAGAACGCATCGCCGCAGGTTCATGCCCCACGGTAGTCCGGAAAGACGAAACCAGCCCCAGGTTAACCGGAGCACACAAATGCCGCGCTACTGACGGCTCAGGGTTTGTAAGTACGACTTCTTTATCCCAGGGTTTGGAAGACCAACCCTGCGACCCTGACACCCGTAGGGAAGCGGCTTGTGGATCGTAGCCTAATGAGAGTTGTTTGAACTCTGCGTAGCTTACGAGGCTGGTCCGTCGCCGACTAAATGCGCGGCGAACGGCGGACGATGCTGTCCTCACTTAGAATTACCTATTCAGTTCAGGGTCTGTAAAACAACTTCTCTTGCTCAGAGCTCCTAAAAGAAGCCTGCAACCCTGAAACCTAACTTTCTGAACTTTGGTACTTTTGGGCGTCCCGGAAACCGGGACCGCCGAATGGTTCACGGCTCAATTGACGAAGCGGCGTAACCTGACATTCATCACCAAGCCGATCGCCATGAACACAAACAATGTAGCCGAGCCACCGTAGCTCATTAACGGCAACGGTATGCCGGTCACCGGCATCGCGCCAATGACCATGGCCACATTTACTAAAACGTGAAAACCCAGCGCCGCAGCAACGCCCATCACCAGAAACATTCCTGCGCGATCTTTCGCGCGTTGTGCATTCTGTACGAGTCGTAGCAGAAGCGCCATATACAGCCCTAAGGCAAGCAGCACGCCTTTGAATCCCTGTTCTTCCGCCCAAGCCGACATGATGAAATCGGAATACCGGACGGGAATATAACCCAGTTGATTCTGACTGCCGTTGCCAAAACCTTTTCCCCAGAAGCCACCGGAGCCCACGGCGATTTTCGATTGGAGCAGTTGATAGCCTGAACCCTTGGCATCGTCTTCGGGATGGAGAAAAGACGTAATCCTTTCTCGCTGATACGCTTTGAGGAGGTGCTTGCTGACGGGAGGATAAAACACCGATCCAACAAGCAAAACCCCAGCTAATGTAAAAATTCCGGCGTGTTGCCACTTCAAGCCCGCCAAAAACGCGCCCACTGCGAGCATGGGAACGAGTACAAGAGCGGTGCCTAGGTCTGGCTGCTTGAGTATAAGTGCCAACGGCACGCCGACGAGCATACCTGCCTTCAGCAAATCGCGCAAATCCAGCTCGTCCGATCGCACTTCCGCGAAGAAGCGCGCGAGTACAATGATTATAATCAACTTTGCAAGTTCTGACACCTGGAAGTCTTGGCCAAAGAGGTGAATCCAGCGTTTGGCGCCGAAGCGCGCTCCGCCCAGTACCAGTACTGCGGCCAATGCGGCGAGGCAAACCACGTACAAAATCAAAGCCTGGTCGAGGATAAGGTGGTAATCGACGCGAGAGAGCGCGAACATCACGGCAAATCCGAAAATCAGCCATTTGACTTGCTTTATATGCATTCCCGCCAGATTGCTGGCGTGGGTGGCAGAATAAATCTCGACTACGCCGAGCGCGCAAATGGCCGCCAGGATGGCCAGCAGCCACCAATCGTAATCGCGAGTGCCAGGAGCGTCTTTCATTCCGGGTCCGAGTTTCCTTGTGCGGTTTGAGATGGCGTTGCGGGCTGTTCCGGTTTCAGCACTGCGACGGGAGCGACGACGGCAGTGCCGCTTGCTGGAGTTGTGCTGTGTCCGTCCGCAGTGACGGTTCCCTGAGTCTTGCGATTTTTCTTGTCGTAATAAGCTTTGATGATGTCGCGAACGACGGGGCCGGAAGCGGTGCCGCCATGCTGTCCGCTTTCCTGCACCAGAACCGCGACCACAATTTCAGGATTGCGTCGTGGAGCGTAACCGACGAACCAGGCGTTATCTTCAAATTTTTTCTGTTTTCCCATGCGTTCGCGGGTGGCGTAGCCGATCACCTGCGCGGTTCCGGATTTGCCGCTTAATTCAATGCCGGCCAATTTCAGGGACGCTCCGGTTCCACCTTCGTTTACCACGGCATACATGGAGTCGGTCACTTTTTCGACGGTGTGTTCGGAAATGGTGAAGCGCTCTTCGCCAACGGTTTGCGCGTCCTTCAACATGTGAGGCTGCTTGAAAACACCGCCGGAAGCGATGCCGCTGATCATACGCGCAAGCTGCAAAGGAGTGGTGGTGACCGCGCCTTGTCCTGTAGAAACCGAGATTGTTTCGCCGGCGTACCATTTGCGGTGAAAAACGCGTTCAACCCATTCCTGCGAAGGCATTAGGCCATTTTCTTCCGAGGGAAGGTCGATGCCAGTTTTGTGGCCGATGCCTAATTTGCTGCCGTAGTAAGAAAGACGGTCAATGCCCAAGCGCATGCCCACGTTGTAAAAAAATACGTCGCAGGATTCCATGATGGCCTTGCGAACATCCACAGTTCCGTGAGAACTCTTGCCGTAGACCCAACACTTGAATTGCCGGCCGTAAAAGGTTCCGTAGCCGGGACAGAATGACGTGAAGTTTTCCGGCGGATTTTTGTCTTCGAGCATGGCGGTGGCGGTGACAATTTTGAAAACGGAGCCGGGAGCGAGTTGCGCCTGGATGACGCGATTGAGCAGTGGATGCAGAGGGTCTTCGTTGAGCTTGCGCCATTCTTCCTTCGGAATGCGCACCGCGAAATCGTTGGGATCCGGCGTGGGCCGGCTGACCATTGCCAACACTTCGCCGGTGCGCGGATCGAGAGCAACTACGGCGCCGGGCCGCACCCCGAGCGATTGTTCGGCAACCTGCTGCAAATCCAAATCGATAGTCAGCGTGACTTGTTTGCCGGGAATTGGATCCTGTTGCGAGAGGTGGTCGACTTCCTTGCCCACGCTGTTGACGATGACGCGGCGCATACCGTCCGTGCCCATCAAGATATCGTTGTACTGGCGCTCCAATCCGGTTTTCCCCACGACGTCGCCGGGACGCAACTTTCCGTTGCTGGCTTCGATCTGCTGTTCGCTGGCTTCACCGACGTACCCGGTGGCATGCGCGAGGAAGCCGTTTGGCATGTAGCGGCGGCGCGAAATAGAAAGCATTTCGAGGACGGGAATATCGGAGCGGTGCGATTCGATGAAATCGAGATCGGCGCTGCTGGCTTCGGGCTTGATGACGATGGGCTGGAACTTGGGCAAATTGCGGGTGTTCTGTAATTGGTCGTGCAGATCATCGATGGACAGACCGAGGCCATCGGAGATCGCGGGCAAATATTGTTCCACGAGTTTCGGATCGTCGCGCAGGAGAAGGACGCTGAAGGATGGGCGATTGTCGACGAGGACACGACCATCGCGATCGAGCATGCGGCCACGCGGCGCGATGATGGGAATCGAACGGACGCGATTTTGTTCGGCCATCTGGCCGTACTTGTCGCTGTCGATGACTTGCAATTTCCAGAAGCCGAGCAGCAACAGGCCGATCATGCCCACGATGATGTAGGAGACGACTGCGAGCCGCGTCTGCGGCAACCGATTGTCACTTCTTAAGGAAAACGACACGAATTCTTCTTTTCTCGCCCAGGGTTTGTCAGACAAACCCTGAAAACAAACCTGTAACAACGGGTGATTTCCCAGTTCCGTTCACAATCATTCGCTGTGATTCACGAACTTTGGCCTGGAGATGGAAAATCTGCGCAAAACTCCACAACGGCGACTTTATGTTGAAAGCCGTCCGGCGAATTCTTTTTCAACGTATCACTTAGGTATGTGAGCCGCAACCCGTCCAGAAGGACAGGTTTCCGAGTGGTCACTGCGGAGACTGGAGTGCGACATGCTAGGACGGGAATCGGAAAATGGAGAGTCGAAAATAGAAAACCGAAAATCGAGGATCGAAGGGTTAGAGATGCGGGAGGCAGGACAGAAGGAGGCGCGGTAGTTTGATTTCTGCGGTCGGGCAAGCTGAGGCGCAGCATGTGCGCCCGTGCATGATAGTGCGCGATAGCGCGATATTGCTTGGGGATACGGATTAGAAGAGTGCGGTGGGGCGTTTTGTCCAGGACTTGTTTTTTTCTTCGGCAATTTTTTCCAGGTCGACGACGTGTGCGCTGGATTGCGTTAGTACGTGATGGAGATCGTTGCCGATGCTGATGAAGGAGAAGCCTTTGTCGAGGAATTCGCCGACCCGCGACGTGCCGAACAGGAAAAGTCCGAGGATGACGTTATTTTTTCGTGCCGCTTCGACCAGGCTTTGCGTCGCGGCGTTCAGTTCAGGCGAAGTGTACATGTTTGGGAATTCGTATTTTTCGAAGAGGCCCATGGACATGCAGAGATCATTTTGTCCGAGGAAAAGAATATCGACGCCGGGAACGGCGGCAATCTCCGCGATATTTTTGATGCAATCCGCGGTTTCGACCTGCAGCGCGACGACGCCGTCGGTGTTCCAGTTTCCAGCATAGCCCAGCAAGCCGGCTTTATTCATGCAGCGTTGCGGGAAATAGACAGATCGAGTGCCGGCGGTGGGATATTTTGCGCAGCTTACGGCTTGCCGGGCTTCGGCGGCGGTGTTGATGTAAGGCACGAGCACACCATCGGCGCCGAGGTCGAGAGCTTGTTGAATGCCGCCGCGGTCGTGATAGCCCTCAACACGCACCAGCGACTTCGCGCCTCCACTGGCGATTGCACTGAGCATCGCAGAAAGTTTTTCGAAGCCCATGGGGCCGTGTTGCGTATCGACAAGCAGCCAGTCGTAACCGCTGTGCGCGAGTTGTTCGGCTACCGTTGGGCTGTGGGAATTAAGGAAGAGTCCCATTTTCGGTTGACCCGCGCGCAACTGTTTTTTGAATTCGTAACCGCTTAGTTTTTCTCCGGCCATTCGCTGCTCCTGGACACGTTTTTTTGTTGTGGGGCTTAGATACACTACACGGCTGGGCGGGTTTTCTGCAATTTTGCGGAGCGTGGGAAAACGTTTGGAGAAATTTTGGAGGACGGTTCGGAAGTGAGCGAGTGAACAGCCTTTGCGTTTTACGTCCGGGCCCTACAAAACAACGCTGCGCATGTACGGGAGATAGTGAAAGCTTACTTGGCAACGCACGAGTATTCTGAATGCTTGCGCGTTGGAGTCGCCGATTATAATTACAGTTAGTTTGCGTGTGCCAACTACCATCTGATGACGAACTTCATTGTGAATGCACAAATGCGTGACGTTAAACCGCCGTTGCGGATTGCGCTGATTGGCATGTCCGGAGCCGGAAAAACTTTTTGGAGCCGGCGCATCGCTGAGTCGGGAACGCGGGCTATTTCTTGCGACGATCGCATCGAAGAAAATCTTGCGCCGCGGTTGGCCGCAGGCGGCTATGCGGGTATTAACGGCGTGGCGGCTTGGATGGGCTGGCCGGATTCCGCGACTTACGCGGAGCGGGAAGCGCAGTATCTTGCGCAAGAAATATCCACGTTGGATGAAATTTTGAGTGAGCTGGAGCGCAACCCGCGGCAATCGTTGGTGCTCGATACAACGGGAAGCGTGATTTACACCGGCAAACATTTGTTGCTCAGACTTAGAAGATTGATGACCGTTGTGTATCTGGCGGCGTCGGATGCCGAACAACAATTGCTCATCGAGCGTTATCTGAGCGACCCAAAACCAGTTTTGTGGCGTGGGGCGTTTCAGGCCCGAGCGGGCGAAGCTCCGCGTGACACGGTGGCGCGTTGCTATCCGCACCTGTTGCAGGCGCGGCGACAGAGTTACGCAGCACTGGCGCACGCGACCCTGCTGGTCGCGGCGCTGCGCGAACTGCCGCATACCTGCGATGCATTTCTTCAACTGTTGCCGCCGTCTGTTCTGCCGCATGCGGAAGGCGGTTCGCGGTGAGATACCGCAGCACAACGGGACGCGCTCCGCTTACTTCGTTGCGCGGCGCAGTGTTGCGCGGACTCGCGCCGGATGGCGGGCTCTACATGCCAGCCGAGATTGCGCGGCGTTCGCCGGAGGAGCTGGAAGAGTTTCGCGCACTGCCGTTCACGGAAGTTTGTTTTCGCGTTGTGAAGCCGTTTGCAACGCCGGACGTGCCGGAAGACGTGCTGTGGCAGATTGTCAGCGAGGCGATAAGTTTTCCGGTGAAGCTGGTTTCGCTTTCGCCAGGACTGCACATTCTGGAACTTTTTCACGGGCCGACATTGGCGTTCAAGGATTTTGGCGCGCGCTTCATGGCGCGATTGATGGGCTATTTCGTTCGCGATGAGGATCGCGAATTGACGGTGCTGGTGGCGACTTCCGGCGATACCGGCAGCGCGGTGGCGCACGGATTTTTAAGTGTGCCGGGGATTCGCGTGGCGATTCTGTATCCTTCAAAGCGCATCAGCGAAGCGCAGGAGAAGCAGTTCACTACGCTGGGAGAAAATATTACTGCGCTGGAAGTGAGTGGCAGTTTTGACGATTGCCAGCGGCTGGTGAAGCAGGCTTTTTGTGATGAAGCGCTGAACAAGCGCGCGTTTCTGACATCGGCAAATTCCATCAACATCGGGCGGCTGCTGCCGCAAATGTTTTATCACGTGGCGGCGTACCGCCAGTTGCCAGTGGCTTCGACTCCTCTAGTGGTGGCGGTGCCGAGCGGAAATTTTGGCAACCTGACGGCAGGACTGTTTGCGAAACGCATCGGCTTGCCGGTGGCGAAATTTATTGCCGCGACGAATGCCAATGATGTCGTGCCGCAATATCTGCTTAGCGGCAAGTATGAGCCGCGCGCGGCGCAGGCTACCTGTTCGAACGCGATGGATGTTGGCAGCCCGAATAATTTTCCGCGTTTGCTGGATTTGTGCCGCGGGCGGCTGGAATATGTGCGGCGCGAAATCTGGGGTCACGGCGCGAGCGATGAGGAAACGGTCGCGGAAATGAAAACGGTTTGGGAAAAGTATCGCTACATTAGCGATCCGCACACGGCGGTGGGCATTCTAGGTTGGGAAGCTTATAAGAAGGAACATAGCGAGCCTGCGCAGGGATTGGTGTTGGCGACGGCGCATCCCGCGAAATTTGCCGATGTGGTGACGAAAGCCATCGGGATCGCGCCGCCGTTGCCGGATCGGCTTGCGGCTTATTTGAAGCGGCCGAAGTTGTCGGTGCCGATTTCGAATCAGTACGAGGAGTTCAGGCAGTTTCTTTTGTCGTACTAGACGGTCGGCGAGCTGTGGGCGGCGCACCAGGAAGAGAGATTCCTCGCTTTGTTCGGAATGACGGAGGGGCGTTATCGCCATGCATTATCGTCAGCGCCGCAGTAGAGGGATTCCCTGCCTGCGGCCGGCAAGTTCACTGCAGGGACTCCGTTCAGAATGACGGCCGGGGACAATTCGTGTTCGGGGAACTTTCCCGCTTAGCTAAGCTAGGATTTGCGGAAGCGGTCGAGGAGGTAGTAGAGGAAGACGCCGAGGATGGGGTTGACGATGCAGGCGATGAGAAGACGCATGGTGAACCATGGCTGCGGTTGAGCGAGGAGTAGTTTTTGTACCAGGACAACAATTCCTTGATGCAACGCGAAGAAAGCGGCAGTGAGCGCGAAGCGGGCAGCAGGATGTTCAGTATCGAGCCGCGCGCCGATGGACGAGGCCAGATAGCCGATGATGGTTTTTGCGATCCCGAAAAGCCCCAGCGGAGTTTTGCTTAAACTGTCCTGGAGCAAGCCGATGACGGTGCCGAGCAGCAAACCAGTGGAAGGATTTCTGCGGCTCAGGCCGAAATAAATGGTAATCAGAAGCGGCAAATCGAGAATACTGGTCTTCGGAAGATAGACAGGGACGAAGGCCTGCAGCAGCAGGGCAAAAATCATGCTGAGCAGAATCGCGCCGCCATGAAACTTGTGGACTTCAATGTGCGATTCGTTGATGCGTAGGTCGAAGGCGTCGTTCATGGATGTTTTTCCGCGGGCTTCGATTTTGTCAATGCGGATACGGGCTGAGCGGCGGGGTTCGGCGGGGTGGTTGCGTTTCCGCTGGCGGAATCTTGCGGTTTCATTGCAAGCGGATCAGTTGTCAGCAGCACGATCACTTCTTCCAGTTTCTCGACATTTGCGGACGGGCGAACGCGAATCTGCTTGTACTGCCCACCTGGCTTGACTTGCGTGATGATGCCGACGGGCAAATCTTTCGGAAAAATCCGGTCCATTCCGCTAGTCACTATACGGTCGCCGATTTTTACTTCCTCGTCGTTCCCTACAAATTTCATGACGAGCAAAGGTTCGCCCATGCCGCCCACGGGACCATGAACCCGCGAATACGCGATCATGGCGCCGACGCCGCTGTCCCGATCCGTAACCAGCAGCACCTGGCAGGTGTTGCGAAACGATTCGATGACTTTGCCGACCACACCTTCGGGGGTAATCACACCCATGTTTTTGCGGATGCCCTCGTTGAGACCCTGATCAAGGTAGAGCACGGCGCTGTTGGCGTCGGCGCTGGCACCGATCACGCGCGCGACCACCATTGGGACCTTGGCCTGCTTTTGCTTGAAATTCAAAAGCGCGGCGAGGCGGTCGGCTTCGGCGGACTT
>Ga0207700_10002515_pt1 | contig 10518 bp, 9 predicted proteins | sample LARL82metaG_FD_184348 | JGI IMG/M metagenome (GOLD analysis project Ga0207700, IMG submission 184348) | Corn, switchgrass and miscanthus rhizosphere microbial communities from Kellogg Biological Station, Michigan, USA - LAR L8-2 metaG... | ecosystem: Host-associated > Plants > Roots >...
GCCGCCCTTCCCCCGGGGGAGGGCGGGGAAGAATAACGCCCCGTCAGGAACGCGCCTGGTGACCTGCCGCAGCCACGAGAGGGCTGCGCGCAGGTCACCGTCGTTCAGGAGGTAGGCGACCAGCCCGAAGGCGAGGGCCGCGACGGCGGCCGCGAGGACGGCCACGCCGGTGGCCAGCAGCTTGCCGCTCGTCGGCAGGGCCAGGCTGACGGCCACGCCGGCCACCGCGCCGCCCAGGCCGGCCGCCGCCCCGGTCAGCGCCGCCCGGCCGGTCCCCGGGACGGCCTCGGGCTCGCGGATCCGGCGGGCCGCGAGCACGAGCGGAACCGCCACCACCGTCTGCCCGACGCTGTTGCCCAGGGCCAGCGCGGCCACCACGAGGCGGGGCGGCACGATCTCGGCCAGCACCGCGTCGGCCGCGATGACCACGAGCCAGCTTCCCGCCACCGCGACGGCCGCGACCTTGAGCCGGCCGAGGGCCATCATCACCCGGGACATGGTCGCGATGACGCCGAACCCGACCAGGCCGGGGGCGAACAAGGCGAGCGCGGCGATCAGGTCAGGCACCTGGTCCGGCTGCCGGGCCAGGACACCAGCAGCACCGCCCGGGTGGATCCGGCGCAGGTACGGTCGAACACCTGCCCCTCGCGGGCGGCCAGCACCGGGAACACGCTGAGCGCGACGGACAGCGCGAGCACGCCGTTCACCGAGTTGAACACCTGCCAGCCGTAGTTCAGCAGGACGACCGCGCCGGTGGAGCCGCGCCCGTTGGCCAGCACGAGGGCGACCACGACCGACAGGTCGTAGGCGACGATCTCGATCACCCCGATCAGCGCCAGTCCCCCGGCCCGGCGCGCCACCCCCGGCGGGAACCGCAGCCGGGGCCTAAACGTGAGGTGCAGCCGCCAGGTCGGCCACACGGCCACGGCGACCAGCGCGGCGACGCCCAGGGTGGTGCCCACCGACAGGATGAGCTCGGCGGTCACCGGCAGCCTGGACAGCGGGAGGTCCCGGTCCGCGGGCGCGAAGGCGAGGTACGCGGAGATGACCACGAGGCTGGAGACGGCGGGCCCCAGGGCAGGCGCGGCGAACCGCCGGTACGCCTGCAGCAGCCCGTAGAGGACGACCGACAGCCCGGACAGCAGGATCTGGGGCGAAAACACCACGAGCATGCTGCCGGTTACCGCGACCACGTCGGCGCGGTCGCAGTGCGCGTTGGCGTTCGCCGGGTTGAGCAGCTCCGCGATCGGTCCCGCGGCCGCCGCGACCACGATGGTAAGCGGCAGCAGCAGGATGACGGACCAGGTGAGCGGGGCCGAAGTGATATGGCTGACCCTCGCTCGTTCCTGCGGGTCGTCCGCCGCCCGTTCGGCCGAACGGGCCAGCACCGGGATCATCGCGCTGGTCAGCGCGCCGCCCACGACCAGCTCGTAGACCAGGTTCGGGACCTGGTTGGCGGTAATGTAGGCCGTGCCCAGGCAGCTCGCGCCGACACGCTGGGAGAACACCAGCGTGCGGACCAGCCCGAGGATCCGGGACAAAACCGTGAGGCCGGCGATCACCGCGGCGCCGCGGGCAATGCCCGCGGCGTGCCCTCGCATCAGATCCTGGTCCGCCATTTGCGGTCAGGCTAGCGGGTCCCCGGTTAGGCGGGCTCGCCCTTCAGGGTGAACGACGACAGCAGGTTCATCGCCAGCGCCAGCGCCACCGCCGTGACGATAGCGCCCATGACGACGGAGGTCAGCACGCCCAGCCCCGCCTCCAGGAGCGGATCGTTGACCAGGCCGTTGGCGATGCCGAGGCCGTAGTGGCTGATCGACAGCAGCTTCACCCCGCTGACGAAGTTGGACAGCAGCACCTCCCAGACCAGCACGTACAGCAGGCCGACGGCGATGGCGCGGGTGGTCGCCACGGAGACCATGACGAAGACCGCGTTGTAGATCACCGAGCAGGCCAGCGCCCCGACGAACAAGGCCACCGCGAACTTGCCGGCGTCGAGGGTAACCAGGCCGGGTGCCCCGTTGGCCGGGATGCTCCCGCCGCCCGAGATCAGCGCGGCGATCAGCTCGGGTACCGCGGCGAAGACCATGGTCAGCCCGGTCGCGATGACGAACTTCGTCACCACCACCGCGGACCGGCGGACCGGAGTGGCCAGCAGGTGGACGATGCTGCCGTCGTCGATCTCGGCGCCCAGCACGCTGGTGCCGATGATCAGCGCGGTGAGCGGGATCAGCACCGAGAAGCCGAACGTGCCCAGGACGTGCGACGGCCACGGCCGCATCGGCGCGCGCGATGCCCTCAGCGCGACCGTGAGCAGGATCAGGATCACCGCGGGCAGCGCGAACAACAGCGCTCGTTTGCGGCTCAGGGTGGCGCGCAGGGTGATCCACGCCACCGTCGGGTTGAACAAGGCGGACATGTGAGCTCCTCAGCTCCGCTCTTCAGTTGGGCTCGTCAGCTGGCGACTAGGTAGGCGAAGACGCTTTCCAGGGACTCATCAGCGGGCAGCACCTCGCGCAGCCGGATGTCGTGGTCGCGGGCCAGCACCGCGATGTCCCGGCAGAACGCGCCGTAGTCCGAGGTCCGCACCTGCAGGCCAGCCCGGGTCAGCTCCACGGCCGTCACCGCGGGCCTGCCGAGCAGCGTGCCCCCGAGCAAGCGGTCGTCGGAGGAGCGCACCGTGAACACGTGCGGCCTGCTCGTCATCAGCCGCCGGATGGCCCGGAAGTCACCGGAGGCGGCCAGGCGGCCAGCCACCACCACCTGGATCGTGCCGGACAGCCGCTCGACCTCCTCCAGGATGTGCGAGCTGAACAGGATCGTCCGGCCCTCGCTGCCGAGCTTGTCGAGCAGGTCCATCATGTGCAGCCGCTGCCGCGGGTCCATCCCGTTGAACGGCTCGTCGAGCAGCAGGACCTCTGGATCGTGCACCAGCGCCGCGGCCACCTTGATCCGCTGGCGCATGCCCTTGGAGTAGGTGGCGATCTTGCGGTCCGCCGCGTCGGCCATGTCCAGCAGGGCGATCGCCCGGGCCGCGGCGGCGGCCGGGTCGGGAAGCTCGTGCAGCTTCGCGGTCGACAGGACGAACTGCTGGCCGGTGAGGAAGGCGTATACCGAGTCCCGTTCGGGTACCAAACCGACCTGCCGGTACACGGACGGATCGCGCCAGCTGGACCTGTGGCCGATGGTGAGCTCGCCGCGGGACGGCGGCAGGAAGCCGGCGATCATGTGCATGATCGTCGATTTGCCCGCGCCGTTCGGGCCGAGCAGGCCGGTCACCCCGGGCTCGATGGACATGGTGACATCGTTGACCGCCACCACGTTGCCGTACCACCGTGACACGTTGCGCAGCTCGATCGTGGTCATGACTGGCTCACCCTCCGGTATCTCGCGGCCAGGCCCCCGAGGCAGGCCGCGAGCAACAGCACCGCCAGGACCCCGTAGAGCGGTCCGAAGCGCCCTGGATCGGCGGTCAGGCCCGTCTGCGCGCTGCCGCCGAGCCAGACGCGCACCCCGTCGAGGATGGTGAACGGGCTGAACAGCCCGGCGACCCGGGCTCCCGTGGAGGTGGCCGACTGCCCTCCCTCGGCCTGGATCAGCAGTACGGCCAGGAAGAACGTGAGCACGCAGGAGATCGCGACGATCCCGGTCGAGTACGCGCGCCGGCCGGTGAAGGACGCCAGCACCAGGCCGATCGCCGCGAACAGCACGGCCCACATCAGGCCGACGCCGAGGCCGGGGATCAGCGCCCTGGTCTCGCGCCAGACGGCCGAGCCGCCGCTGGCCGACGCGATCGTGCCCACGTACAGCAGGAGCAGCGGCACCTCGATGACGACCAGCAGCGCCCCGGTCAGCGCGAGGTACTTGGCCAGCGGATAGTCACCGCGTCGCAGCGGCCGGCAGAAGTACAGCGGCAGGACGCGGCTGCGCAGGTCCCTGGAGACGAGTTCGGGGGCCTGGGCGGCGATGAAGATCGTGACCAGGGCCACCCGGAACCCCGGCGTGTAGACGTCGTAGCCGAACAGGCGTGAGTTGCCGCGGGCCACCGCGAACGCGTTCACCAGGGCCGGCAGGCACATCGCGATGAGCGTGAGCACCGGGATGATCTTGCCCTTGACGCCCCGGCCGATGCCGAACGCGGAGCGGAAGCTATGCCAGGTCAGCGCCCTGACGATCTGCACCCGGCCCAGCCTGGGCCCGTCGTAGCCGCGATAGCCGAGATCGTGGATGACCCCGGCGGCCTGGACCTCAGGCATGCGGCACCTCCTGCTCGTCGCGGAACAGTTCCTCCACCTGGTGCCGCCGCTGCTCGAGCCGGCACAGCGGCAGGGCGAGGGCGGCCACGCAGTCGCGTACCACGTCGTAGGTGTCGTCCCCGCCGAGCGGCACCAGCAGCGTCCTGGCCTGGGAAGTGGCGGTGCCGGCCTGGGAGGTGGCGGCCTGGAGGGTGGCGGCTAGGCCGCGGGCGGCCAGTTCGGCCTGCAGCTGGGCCAGGCCCTCCTCCACCTCCACCGCGAGGACCTGGCTCGCCTGGGTGAAGCTGGTGATCGAGTCGGCGCGCAGCAGCCGCCCGCCGTCGATGGCGACCAGGTGGTCGCAGATCCGCTCGATCTCGCCGAGCAGGTGCGAGGCGACCACGATGGAAATGCCGAACTCCGCCCCGATCCGGCCGATCAGCTCGAGCATGGCGGTGCGGCCGGCTGGATCGAGCCCGTTGGTCGGCTCGTCGAGCAGCAGCAGCCGGGGCGCGCCCACCAGGGCCTGGGCCAGTTTCACCCGCTGCTTCATGCCGGTGGAGTAGGTACCGATGAGCCGGTACCGCTCCTCGTGCAGGCCGACGTGCCGTAGCGACTCGGCGGCGCGTTCCTTGGCCACCGTGGGCGGCAGGCCGGAGATCCGGCCGAGGTGGGTGACGAACTCGGTCGCGGTCACGTCGGGCGGGAGGCAGTCGTGTTCGGGCATGTAGCCGAGCAGGGCCCTGATCGCCTCGCCGCTGGCCTGGCAGTCGCGGCCGAGCACCTTGGCCTGGCCCTTGGTCGGCGGGACGAGGCCGAGCAGGATCTTTATCAGCGTGGACTTTCCCGCGCCGTTCGCGCCGACCAGCCCGGTGACGCCGGGGGCAACCGAGACGGTAAGACCGTCGAGCGCGGTCACGCGGCCCGGGTAGACCTTGGTCAGCGCGATGGTCTCGATGACGGCATCCGCCTCGATATCGATGGATGGCATGTGTGTTACCGTGCCAGCACGCGGCCAGCCGGGGCATCGGCCGCCAGGGTGAGGTTGCCGTCGGCCGGCGTCGGCCTGGCGGCCAGCCGCGGAGCGCGCAGCCCACCGCGCGGCCTACGCCTGCAGGATGACGCCCTAGCCGAAGATGCCGGTTACGGTAGTTTCGTGCGGACCGATTCAGGAATCCCGGCCGCCCGCCAGCGGCCGCCGCTGACCAAGCGGCTCAGTCCCCGGCACTGGGCGGCGCTGGACTACGTGGTCGGCGCGGTGTTCGGCCTTATCCTCTTCACGACCATCAGGCGCGGCGTCGTCGAGACCATCGAGAGCCCCTACGGCTGGGTGCCCTATCGCCCGATGGTGCTGACCTGGCCGCTGGCCATCGTCCTGGTCCTGGTAGCGGTGGTGGCCGTGGGCAGGCGCCGTCGCCGGCCGACCGTCATGCTCGGCGTGCTGCTGGCCGGTTCGGTCATCGTCACCATGCTGAGCGGCCCGCGGATCGGCGGGCTGACCTATTTCCTGCCGGTCGCCTACGTGCTCTACCTGGTCGCGGCGACCTACGAGCACCGGCGCGCCGCGGCGCGCGTGCTCATCGCCGTGTTCGCCACCCTGCTGGCCGACGCGGTGCTACTCCACCTGACCGGGAGTAATGCCGACCCGAACAGCGGGCTGGTCTCCGCCGCGCTGTTCGTGATCATCGCCTGGTTCACCGGCTACACCGTGCGCCAGCGCCGCCGGTACGCGCTCCGGCTGCAGGACGAGGCGGCCAGCAAGGCGGTCGCGGAGGAGCGCCTGCGCATCGCCAGGGAACTGCACGACGTCGTGGCGCACAGCATGAGCGTCATCGCGGTTCAGGCGGGCTACGGCCAGTACGTCATCGACACCCAGCCCGCCGACGCGCGCAACGCCCTCGGTGCCATCCAGGCCACCAGCCGGGAAGCGCTGGATGAGATGCGCCGGATGCTCGGCGCCCTGCGCCAGGCGGACGAGACCGACCAGCGCGAGGCCGCGCGGGCCGGCTCTGATCCCGGTACCGGGGCCGACCATCCCGCTGGCGACGCTGGCGACGCTCCTGGCGCTGCCGGGCCAGGGGCGAAGGCGCCTGGGGGCAGTGCGCCGCTGTCGCCCGCCCCCGGGCTGGCCGAACTGGACCGGCTGATTTCGCGCACCGCGCGCGCGGGCGTCCAGGTGGACGTGACGCGCTGCGGCCAGGCCAGGGACCTGCCCGCCAGCATCGACCTGTCGGCCTACCGGATCGTGCAGGAAGGACTCACCAACGTGGTCAAGCACGCGCGCACGAACTCGTGCCGGGTGCTCATCGGGTACGGCCAGGACGAGCTGATCCTCGAGGTGACGGACAACGGCGCCGGCCTGTCCGCGATGGCCGGAGCCGGGATACCCGGGCGCAGCCTGGCCCTGGCCGGCGCGGGCCAGGGCGGTGGGGTCCTGCCCGAGCCCGGCGGAGCCTTCCTGCCCGCGGTGAGCATCGGCGGAAGCGGGCACGGCATCATCGGAATGCGCGAGCGGGTGAGCCTGCTCGGCGGCGAGTTCAGCGCCGGGCCGCTGCCCGGATACGGCTTCCAGGTCAGCGCGCACATCCCGCTGCCCTCCGAAGCGCATAGCCCGGCATGACCCTGCGGGTGGTGGTCGCCGACGACCAGGCGCTGGTCCGGGTGGGGTTCTGCGGGATCATCGCGGCCACGCCCGGCTTCACCGTCGTCGGCGAGGCGGGCGACGGCGCCGAGGCGGTGGAGACGGCCCGCCGGACCAGGCCCGATGTCATCCTGATGGACGTACGCATGCCGGTCATGGACGGCATCGAGGCCACGCAGCAGATCACCGCGAGCACCGATGTCCGTGCCCTCATCCTGACCACCTTCGACCTGGACGAGTACGTCTTCGCCGCGCTGCGCGCCGGGGCCAGCGGCTTCCTGCTCAAAGACACGCTGCCCGCCGACCTGCTCACGGCCATCCGGGTGGTGGCCGCCGGGGACGCGCTGCTCGCGCCGAGCGTCACCCGCCGCCTGATCGGCGAGTTCACCCGCGCGTTTCCCGGTGCCGGGAGCCTGGCGGCGGCCAGGGCAACGCAGGGGGCCGCCACTTCGGCGCACGGCGACCAGGTCAGCGCGGCCTGCGACCGGCTTCAGCGGGTGCTGACCGAGCGCGAGCTCGAAGTGCTCCGGATGGTAGCCCGCGGCATGTCCAACGCGGAGATCGCCGAGGAGCTGACGATCAGCCCGGCCACGGCCAAGACCCACGTGGCCCACCTGCTGACCAAGCTCGACGCCAGGGACCGGATCCAGCTCGTCATCATCGCCTACCAGACCGGGCTCTGTGATTCGGGGGGGCGACCCCCGCGCGATTAGTGCGAGTAGTTGCCCCGGTAGTACTCGAAGACGAAGCCGATCGTCGCGAACACCGTGAACAGCATGCCGATCAGGAACAGCCACCAGCCGATCGCGAAACCGAGCGCAGCCGTGGCCGCGGCCAGACCCATAAACAGCGGCCACCAGCTATGCGGGCTGAAGAACCCGACCTCGCCGGTGCCCTGCTCGATCTCGCCGCGGTTGTCGTCTTCCGGGCGCCGGGGCAGGCGCCGACCGGTGAACAGCACGTAGAAGCCGGTCAGGATGGCCAGCCCGACGGCGAGCGCGAGCGCGGTGGTCCCGGTCACCTCCTTCGAGGTGTACCAGTACACGACGTCGGTGCCGGCGAAGAAGATCCCGGCGCCGAGAAACAGCCAGCCTTCGACCTTCATCTAGCGAACCTGCTCTCGCATCTCGATAGCCGCGGCCGGGATCGTCTGCTCGATCCCGCGTGACTCCCGGCCCCACTTGATGTGCGGGTAATGCGCCTCGAAGGCGGGCCGCTCGGACCTGATCCTCGGGATTCGGTAGAAGTTGTGCCGTGGCGGCGGGCAGGACGTCGCCCACTCCAGCGAGCTGGAGTATCCCCACGGGTCTTCCTCGGTCACCTTCACGCCGTGTCGCCAGGTGACGTAGACGTTCCAGAAGAACATGAGCACGGACAGGGCGAGCAGCCAGGACCCAACGGTCGAGATGACGTTGAGCGTGGTCACATTGCCGGGCAGCAGCGGGTAGTTGGCGGTGCGCCGCACCTGACCCTCGACGCCGGCCCAGTGCTGGACCAGGAACGTCATGTTGAAGCCGATGAACATCACCCAGAACTGGATCTTGCCGATCCGGCTGTTCAGCATCTTGCCGGTCATCTTCGGCCACCAGAAGTAGAACCCGGCGAACATCTCGAACAGCACCGTGCCGGCCAGCACGTAGTGGAAATGCGCGACCACGAAGTAGGAGTCGGACACGGCGAAGTCCAGCGGCGGCGACGCCAGGATGATGCCGGTGACGCCGCCGAAGACGAACGTGATCAGGAAGCCGACGGTATACAGCATCGGCGGCTCGAAGGTGAGCTGCCCCTTCCACATGGTGCCGATCCAGTTGAAGTACTTCACCCCGGTCGGCACCGCGATCAGGAACGTCATGAAGGAGAAGAACGGCAGCAGCACGGCGCCGGTGGTGAACATGTGGTGCGCCCACACGGTCATCGACAGGCCGGCGATCGCGATCGTCGCGGCGATCAGCGTCTTGTAGCCGAACAGCGGCTTGCGGCTGAACACCGGGATGATCTCGGTGGCGATGCCGAAGAAGGGCAACGCGAGGATATAGACCTCGGGATGGCCGAAGAACCAGAACAGGTTCTGCCACATGATGGCGCCGCCGCTGGAGGCGTCGAAGACGTGCGAGCCCATCCGGCGGTCGATCTCGAGCACCAGCAGCGCGGCGGCGAGCACCGGGAACGCCATCAGCACCAGCATCGAGGTGAGCAGCGCGTTCCAGGTGAACATCGGCATCCGGAACATCGTCATGCCGGGCGCGCGCATGCAGAAGATCGTGGTGATGAAGTTGACCCCGGACAGGATGGTGCCGAGACCGGACAGCACCAGGCCCATGACCCACATGTCGGCGCCGATGCCGGGCGAGTAGATCGCGCTGGTCAGCGGGGAGTACGCGTACCAGCCGAACGCCGCGGAACCGCCCGGCGAGAGGAAACTGGCCAGCAGGATCAGCCCGCCGAAGGTGAACATGTAGTAGCTCAGCAGGTTGAGCCGCGGGAACGCCACGTCGGGCGAGCCGATCTGCAGCGGCAGCAGCTCGTTCGCGAACCCGACGAACAGCGGGGTGGCGAACAGCAGCAGCATGATCGTGCCGTGCATGGTGAACAACTCGTTGTACTGCTGGTCGGAGACCACATGCTCGTTCGGCCCGAGCAGCTGGATCCGGATCAGCAGCGCCATCACGCCGGCGGACAGGAAGAAGAAGAACGACGTGATGAGGTACAGGTGCCCGATGATCTTGTGGTCGGTCGAGGAAAGCCAGGACGCGAGGATGTTCCCCTTGCGCTCCGTCCTGGGCGTTTCGTAGACGCTAACCGGGCGTTCGATCGTGCTCACTGCGTGCTCCCGGATGAATTCTGCGCGGCCTGCTGCGCCGCCATGTAGGCCTGGAACTGCTGTGGCGTCACTACCTTCAGCGTAAACAGCATTTTGGCGTGGTAAAGGCCGCACAGCTCACTGCAGTGCCCGGTGTAGGTGCCCGTCTTCGTCGCGGTGATCGTGAAGTGGTTCGGGTGGCCGGGGATGACGTCCCGCTTGAACAGGAACTCGGGCACCCAGAAGGCGTGGATGACGTCTTGTGAGGTCAGGTTGAACTGGACCGTCTCGCCCTTCGGGATCTCGAGCACCGGCAGCGGCCCCTCGCCCTGCATGTTCCCGACGTTGGTCACGCCGTACTGCGGGTACCTGAACTGCCAGCTCCACTGGAAGCCGAGCACGTTCACCGTGACGGCGGGCTTGGACGGCAGCTTGTCGATGTAGTCCTCGTCCTTGGCGGTGAAGTAGAACAGCACCGCGATCAGCACGAACGGTATCGCCGTATACGTGATCTCGATCGGCATGTTGTAACGCGCCTGCGGGGGCAGCCGGTCGCCGCGCTTGCGGTGGAAGATCACCGCCCACAGGACTAGCCCCCAGATCAGCGCGCAGACCGCGAAGGCCGAGATCCAGGATCCCTGCCAGAGCGTCAGGACCGTCTTGCCCTGCTGGGTGATCGGGTCGGGGAATCCCAGCCGGGTGAACGAATTGTTCGTGCACCCGGTGAGGCCGAGAACCACGAAGGTAAGCGCGACCGTCATGCCTGCCGCGCGGCGCACGCGCGCCCGGCCCGGACGGGGCTTTCTAGAGCCCTGCTCGGCGTTATCGGTAGTCAAGGCGAG
>Ga0207700_10002517_pt1 | contig 10512 bp, 12 predicted proteins | sample LARL82metaG_FD_184348 | JGI IMG/M metagenome (GOLD analysis project Ga0207700, IMG submission 184348) | Corn, switchgrass and miscanthus rhizosphere microbial communities from Kellogg Biological Station, Michigan, USA - LAR L8-2 metaG... | ecosystem: Host-associated > Plants > Roots >...
CGTGACGCAGGCGCGCTTCAGCGCATCGATATTGGCGCGGTAATTGATGTCGGACGGCGACAGCCGGTGGCCCTTGTCGTGACGCGGCAAAAACACGATCGGCAGGCCCGAGATGGTGCCGTGTCGCACCGGCGCCGAAGCTACACCCCAGGGGCTCGCGATCATCTCCGCGCGCGCGTTCTCGAGCCCCGGCAGGTCGTAAATGCCGGAACCGCCGATAATACCAAGCACCGCTTTCGTCATGTCCGCTCCATCGCTCCGTTGGCGGCCTGCAACCAGACACCAACGGATTACCCATAGCTCGCTTTCAGAGCTATGCCAGCTTTATGGGGGATTTGGAACGGGAATGCGGATTTGGAATCAGGCTCGACGCGCCCTGATTAGAGCGATAGCCCCAAGCGGATATATCATGCGGCAACGAGCAACCAAGGTGGAACGCGCATGCATGATTTTGTGTCTACAGCTCGACCATATCGAAGTCGCCCTTGGCCGTGGCGCATACCGGGCAAATCCAGTCGTCCGGAATGTCGGCCCACCGCGTGCCCGGAACCAGGCCCTCGTCAGGATCGCCTTTTCTCTCGTCATAGATGTAGCCGCAGGTCCGGCACTGCCAGGATTTATAGGACTCGTCGCTCATCGGGATCGTCCGTATTCGGGAGCTTTTCCGGCATGGCGCGTAAGCTATCCTACTTGTTCGACGTGGAGCAAACAAACTGTCCGCATCGGCGCGACCCGGCATTGCCGGGACGATGGCTTCAGGCAGCCGGCACACCTTGGAGCTGGCTGACGATCATCCGCTCCAGCGTCGCGACCGACTGGAAATTCTCCGGGGTGATCTCGGACTGCGGGATGGTGAAATCGAATTCGGCCTCGACGCCAAGCATCAGGCTAACCATGTCCATCGACGTCAACCCGATATCGACCAGCGAGGTGTCGGGAAGAACTTCGGCGACGATCGCGTTCTGCTCAAGGATCGCCTTGACGAGAACAAGGATGCGATTCCGAATGTCGATGTCATAGCCGTGCATCTTCAACTTCCCAATGGCGTTCGTTCAGCTATAGCGCCGTGGACTTTTAAAGACAGTGATCAGGGTTTGATGCGACGATGCATTTCGCTCTTAAGGCTAATGCGATGGCTTAAAATCAGGGGTATCGAACAACGATGAGTTAACCGTCCATTCTGAAACGAAACCTGTTTACCCTGAATTTCATCGACGCATTTGAATTAAATCCCTACCCTTATGCTTCACTCGCAATCTGTTGGGCGGTCGATGTGATGTTGGCGCAGTGCTCGCGCGGTGTTTCACATCGGCAAAAAGGGCGGAGGCCGTTTCACCCCATGAACATCCAGGAAGCGAGCTTCCGCAACACACTTGCGAATGAGACCAGCGAACGATTGCTGCACGACCGCAGCTCCGCTTTCCTGAAGCGGACGGCTGCTGTCGCCACCGTGGTAGCAGCGGAAGCTGCGGACGTCGACTTGAAGGCGCGTTTCCCAAAGGCCGCGATCGACGCGGCGCGCGAGCAGAAGCTGCTCGGCATGCAGATCCCGGTCGAGTTCGGCGGCTTCGGCGCCTCGATGTCGGATGTGACCGATGTCTGCTACACACTCGGCCGCGCCTGTTCTTCGACCGCGATGATCTTCGCGATGCATCAGACCAAGATCGCCTGTCTGGTCCGGCATGGCACTGGCAGCGTCTTTCATGAAAAGCTGATGCGGCGCGTGGCAGCTGAGCAATTGCTGCTCGCCTCTTCCACCACCGAAGGCCAGAACGGCGGCAACGTCCGTTCCAGTGCGGCTGCGGTGGAGCGCGACGACAGTGAAATTTCGCTGCTTCGCAATGCGACCGTGATCTCCTATGGCGCGCAGGCCGACGGCATCGTCACCATCGCGCGCCGCGCCAATGATGCCGCCGCCTCCGACCAGGTGCTGGTGGCCTTCACCACCGAAAATTACACGCTCGAGCGCAGCATGGAATGGGAAACGCTCGGCATGCGCGGCACCTGTAGCGCGGGTTTCGAACTGAACGCAAGAGCCTCGGCCGAGCAGATTTTCCCCGAACCTTACGAAAAAATCCACGCGCAGACGATGACGCCGGTCGCCCATCTGTGCTGGTCGTCGGTCTGGGCCGGCATTGCGGCTTCCGCCGTCGAGCGCGCGCAACTCTTCATTCGCAAGGCCGCTCGCGGCGCCGGCGGCCAGATGCCGCCGGGCGCGGCGCATTTTACCGCGGCCAAGATGTCGCTTTCTAAGCTGCGCGCGATGATCACGGCGAGCCTCGATAATTATGCTGCGCGTGAATATGACGACCGTGCGCTCGCCTCGCTCGATTTTCAGTCGTCGATCAACCTGTTGAAGGTCGAAGCTTCAGAACTAGCGGTCGAGACCGTGATGAGCGCGATGCGCGCCTGCGGCCTTTCAGGATATCGCAACGACGTTGACTTCAGCGTCGGCCGCCTGCTGCGCGATGTGCTTTCCGCGCCGCTGATGATCAACAATGAGCGCATCCTCGCCAATATCGCAACCGCCAGCCTGATGAGTGGTGTGCCCACGGGCCTGCGCGACTGACAAGACCAAGAAATTCCAAAGAACAAAAATCCAAAGAACAATGGGGAGGCCAGACATGAACGTTGTTATCCGAACCGACTCGCCCGAGCTCGCGCCGCGGCTGGCCGATCCGCTCGATCATCTTGCCGACGCGCTGTTCCACAAGATGGGCACCGATGGCGTCTACGCCCGCACCGCGCTCTACGAGGACATGGTGGAGCGGCTCGCTGCCCTGATCACCCGGCACCGCGAGGCCAACACCGAAGTGATGCGCTTCCCGCCGGTGATGAGCCGGGCCCAGCTTGAGAAATCCGGATATCTCAAGAGCTTTCCCAATCTGCTCGGCTGCGTCTGCGGCCTGCATGGCACCGAGCGCGAGATCCACTCGGCGGTCAGCCGCTTCGACGCCAGCGGCGACTGGACCACGTCGCTTTCGCCCGCCGACCTCGTGCTGTCGCCGGCCGCCTGCTATCCGGTCTATCCGATCGCGGCGAGCCGCGGCCCGCTGCCGTCCGGCGGCCTGCACTTCGACGTCGCCGCCGATTGCTTCCGCCGCGAGCCCTCCCGCCATCTCGACCGCCTGCAATCGTTCCGGATGCGCGAATATGTCTGCATCGGCAGCCCCGATGACGTCTCCGATTTCCGCGAGCGCTGGATGGTGCGAGCGCAAGCGATCGCGCGCGATCTCGGGCTTTCCTTCAAGGTCGATTATGCGAGCGATCCGTTCTTCGGCCGGGTCGGCCAGATGAAGGCGATCAGCCAGAAGCAGCAATCGCTGAAGTTCGAGCTCCTGGTGCCGCTGCGCTCCGCGGAGCAGCCGACCGCCTGCATGAGCTTCAACTATCACCGCGACCATTTCGGAACCACCTGGGGCATCATCGACGCCAACGGCGCGCCGGCGCATACCGGCTGCGTCGCGTTCGGCATGGATCGGCTCGCGGTCGCCATGTTCCACACCCACGGCACTGATCCCGCAAAATGGCCGGACAAGGTGCGCGAGATGCTCGGGCTGAAGGCGCATACGACGGCCGACGGCCATATCGAAGGCTGGCGGTGAACGCGCCGCAGCCAAAAATCCGCTGCCGTGAAATTCGCGAATCCGATATCGACGCGGTCGCGGATCTGTTGACGCGCGGCTTCGTCGGCCGTGCGCGCGACTACTGGATGCAGGGCTTGCGCCGCCAGGCCGCCCGCAAGGTGCCGAGCGGCTATCCGCGCTTCGGCTACGTGCTCGACCATGACGGCACTCCGGTTGGCGTGCTGTTGCTGCTCTATTCGTTCCGCGATGCGGACGGCAAGGCCGCGATCCACTGCAACCTGTCGAGCTGGTATGTCGAACCGGCGTACCGCAATTATGCGCCGATGCTGACCAAGATCGCGCAGCGCCACAAACATGTCACCTATCTCAATATCAGCCCGGCGACCTGGACCTGGCCGATCATCGAGACCCAGGGGTTTTGTTCCTACTGCAAGGGGTTGTTCTTATCGATCCCGGCGCTGTCACCCGCCGCGGCCGGGATGAGTGTCGACATCGTCTCGGCCGATGCGAAAAGGATCGAGGGGCTCAGCGCTGCCGAGCTCGAGCTGTTAACCCGTCACGCCGGCCATGGCTGCCTCAGCCTGGTGTGCCGCACGGCCGGCGGCCGCGCCTCACCGTTCATCCTCCAGCCGATGCGGATTCGCCGCGGCTGGATCGCGCCGCCGGCGATGCAACTGATCTATACCCGCGACGCTGCCGAATATGCCGCCTGCGCAGGTGCGATCGGCCGGCTATTACTGTGGCGAGGCAAGGCCGCGGTGATCATGGATTCGAACGGAAAAGTGCCCGGCCTGATCGGCGCCTACACCGAAGCGCGCGGCCGCAAATATTTCAAAGGCCCACACCGGCCGAGCCTTGCCGATCTCACCGATACCGAGCTCGTGCTGTACGGGCCGTAGAGTACTCTCCCTCGCCCCGCTCTTGCGGGGAGAGGGTTGGGGTGAGGGGCTGCCTCCACGAAAACCGAATGCGCAGTGAGTCCCCTCACCCGGATTGCTACGCAATCCGACCTCTCCCCGCAAGCGGGGCGAGGTAACACCAGTCAGGCCGCCAGCCTCACGGTATGCGCAAAGTCCCAATAGAGCTTTCGCGCTCTCGTATAGAACGGCCCCGGTGTGAGCTTTCGGTCGTCAATGCGGATGATCGGGGCCACTTTGGCGAAATTGCCGCTGGAAAAAATCTCGTCCGCGGCAAGGAAATCGGCGTAGCTCAACGTCGCCTCGATCACGGTCACGCCGTCACCCCGCAACAGATCGATCACGCGCTGCCGCGTGATGCCGTTGAGGAAGGTTCCGTTCGGCGCCGGCGTATAGACGACGCCATCCTTGGCCATGAAGACATTGGCGTTGCCGAACTCCGCGACATTGCCAAGCATGTCGAGCATCAGGCAGTTGTTGAAGCCGCGCGCAGCCGCCTCGATCAGCGCGCGCGAATTGTTCGGATAAAGGCATGCCGCCTTGGCATCGACCGGCGCGCATTCGTTTGTCGGCCTGCGGAACGGCGACAGCGTGATCGCGCTGCCGGTTGTCGCCGGCATCGGCGCTTCGTAGATGCACAGGCACCAGTTGGTGGTCTCGGGATCGAACAGCACGCCGCCGCTGCCGGTTTGCGCCCAGTACATCGGCCGGATGTAAAGCTCCGCATTGGGCCTGAAGCGTGCGATGCCCTCGCGGGCGAGCCCGAGCCAGGTTTCGGTCTCGACGACGGGTTTCAGCCCAAAATTGGTGGCGGACCAGTTGACCCGGGCGCAATGCCGGTCGAGATCCGGCGCCACGCCTTCGAAGGCGCGCGCGCCGTCGAACACGACAGAGCCGAGCCAGGCGGCATGGGTGCGCGGCCCCATGATCGGCACATTGCCCTCATGCCAGTCGCCTTCGAAGAAGGTCCAGCTTTGTGAATAGCTGATGGGCTTTGCGATGTTGGTCATGATTGCCATCCGGGCGGCGCGCAAATTGCCGCATCTACCGCCTCACTATTGTCCGAATTCGCTTAAGGATTTCCTTGCGCATCTACCTGCGATAGTGATCGATTGAGGGTCGGTCAACCACCATTGCGCCTTGGTTAACCGGAGCCGCCATGCCGCTCGACCCGCTTGCAAAGCGTCTTCTCGCCATGATAGCCGCGGCCTCGCCCGCCGAGCAAACGAGGCCGACCACACAGGAGCGTCGCCAGTCGCTGGCGAAACTGATGCAGTTCGCGCGATCGGACGCGGCGGTGACGACCGTCGACGGCGTATTGCCGGGGGCGGCCGGCGATATTCCCTACCGGCTGTACACACCCGCGCAGGACGAAGAAGAACAGCTGCCGGGCTTCGTGTTCTTTCATGGCGGCGGCATGGTCGCCGGCAGCATCGACACCCATGACCGCCTCGCCGCAGCGCTCGCGGAAGCCACCGGCTGCCGCCTGATATCGGTCGGCTATCGGCTCGCGCCCGAGCATAAATTTCCCGCCGCGGTGGAGGATGCGATCGCGGCGACCGACTTCGTGTCCCGGCACGCGGCTTCGGTCGGCATCGATGCGGCAAAACTCGTCGTCGGCGGGGATTCCGCGGGCGCCACGCTCGCAGCTGTCGTGTGCCAGCACGCGCTGCGCCACGGCGCGCCGGCCATCCTGGCGCAATGCCTGATCTGCCCGGTGCTGGATTTCGAGGAGACATCGCCGTCGCGCGCCGCCTTTGCCGAGAATTATCTGATCGACCGCCTCACGCTCGAAGCCGATCTTGCCGACTATCTGCCTGATGGAATCGATCCCGCCGATCCCAGGGTCTCGCCGCTGCGGGCAACAAGATTAACAGGGCTGCCGGCGGCGATCGTCCATACCGCCGAGTTCGATCCGATGCGCGACGAAGGCAATGCCTACGCCAGCAAGCTGTTGGCGGCGGGCGTTAACGTCGAGCACATCTGTCATGACGGCATGATTCATAATTTCCACGCCATGGGCGCGATCCTGCCGCAGGCAAAATTGGTGCTGCTGCAGATCGGCGAGCAGATCAGACGCATGGTCGCGTGACGAATTACCGATTAAAAAAATGATTCAAATTCTACTTATTTCCGTCATTCATTAGGGCTATTTCATCAATGTTGGCGCGAATTGTTGCTCGCTTCACGGCTCCTCTCTAACAAGATAGCGGCGAATAAAAGCATCTTTGAAGATGCAGCGCCCACGTGGAGGTCGACGATGCGCAACGAAACGATCGCTATTCACGCCGGCTACGATCCCGACCCGACCACCAAATCCGTCGCCGTTCCGATCTACCAGACCGTCGCCTATGCCTTCGACAGCGCCGATCATGGCGCGGCCCTGTTCAATCTCGAGACCCGAAGGCTTTCGCTACAGCCGGATCGCCAATCCCACCACCGCCGTGCTCGAAAAGCGCGTCGCTGATCTCGAAGGCGGCGTCGGCGCACTCGCAGTCGGCACCGGACAGGCCGCGCTGCATTTCGCGCTCGTCAATCTTGCCGATACCGGCGGCAACATCGTCTCGGTTCCGCAGCTCTACGGCACCACGCACACCCTGCTCGCGCATGTGTTGCCGCGCCAGGGTATCACCGGGCGCTTCGCCGACAGCGACAAGCCGGACGCAATCGAAAAACTGATCGACGAAACACCAAGGCGGTGTTCGCCGAGACCATCGGCAACCCTGCCGGCAATGTCTGCGACATCGAGGCGCTGGCGAAAGTGGCGCACCGCCACGGCGTGCCGCTCCTCGTCGACAACACGGTCGCAACCCCGATCCTGCTGAAGCCGTTCGACTACGGCGCCGACATCGCGATCCACTCGCTAACCAAATTCTTGGGCGGCCACGGCACCACGCTCGGCGGCGCCATCGTCGACAGCGGCCGCTTTCCATGGCGCCAGCATGCGGACCGCTTCCCCACCTTCAACCAGCCGGACGTGTCCTATCACGGCCTCGTCTACGCCGATCGTTTCGGGCCCAAGGCCTATATCGAGCGCGCGCGCAGTGTCTATCAGCGCACGATGGGTGCCGTGCTGTCGCCGTTCAATGCGTTCCTGCTGCTGCAAGGCATCGAGACCGTAGCGCTGCGCGTCGAGCGGCATGTCGAGAACGCCCGCAAGGTCGCAGACTTCCTGCGCAACGATCCGCGCGTCGCCTGGGTCAACTATGCCGGCTTCCCCGACAGCCCCTATTACCCGCTGGTCCAGAAATATCTCAACGGCAATGCGTCTTCGCTGTTCACCTTCGGCATCAAGGGCGGCATGGAGGCCGGCAAGATCTTCTACGACTCGCTGCAATTGATCACGCGCCTCGTCAACATCGGCGATGCAAAGTCGCTCGCCTGCCATCCGGCGTCGACCACGCATCGCCAGATGACACCAGAGCAGCTGCGCATCGCCGGCGTGCTGCCGGAAACCATCCGCCTCTCGATCGGCATCGAGCACTCCGCCGACATCATCGAGGACATCGACCAGGCGCTGGCAAAGGCCTGCCCGTCGGAACGGCGGCTTGAAGCCGCGGAATAATTTGAAGGCATGACCCTGCTGTCCGACAGACACCGGCCAATCGCAAGCCCAGCGTTGGCGCCGGGCGAGGACGTATTCGCGCAGCCTGCCGAGCTCACGATCGGGCTGATCAACAACATGCCGGACACCGCGCTGAAGGCGACCGAACGCCAATTCATGCGACTGTTGACGGCGGCCGCCGGCAATGTCCGCATTCGCTTCCATTGCTTCTCGCTGCCGTCGGTCAACCGTTCGGAAGCCGCGCAATGGCGGGTTGACGCCGAATATACCGACATCGCCGATCTCACCCACCTGCGATTCGACGGGCTGATCGTCACCGGCGCCGAGCCGGTCGCCGCGAGCTTGCCGGAAGAGCCATTCTGGCAGGATCTCACCGGTATCATCGACTGGGCGAAGACCAACACGCGTTCGACGATCTGGTCGTGCCTCGCCGCGCATGCCGCGGTAAAGTATCTCGACGGCATCGATCGGCACCGGCGCGAGGCAAAATGCTCCGGGGTCTATGACTGCGTCAAGGTCGCGAACGACTGGCTGACCGAGGACGTTCCCTCGCCGCTGAGGATTTCACATTCGCGTCTCAACGAGCTCTACGAAAGCGAGCTCGCCGCACGCGGCTATCGGGTGCTGACCCATTCGCGCGAGGCCGGTGTCGACATCTTCGCCAAACGCCTGGAGAGCGAATTCATCTTCTTCCAGGGACATCCGGAATATGAGGCGTTGTCGCTGCAGCGCGAATATCTGCGCGACATCGCCCGCTTCCTCGCGGACGAGCGCGATCATTACCCCGATATCCCCGAAAACTACTTCGACGCTGAAACCGAAGAGAGCCTCGCAGGCTTTGCGGAACGGGCAAGGCGCGAGCGCAAGGTTACGCTGACATCTGAGCTTCCCGCGCTCACCCTTCGTTCCGATCTCGCGGCCGGCTCGGCTGCGACCGTGATCTTCAGGAATTGGCTTGGCCATCTCGCCGAGGGCGCGAACGCGGCGTTGGCCGCGCGCTGAACAGGAAAGACCGCCATCATGCCCTCGATGTCGTCAGCCTTCGCCGCGCGCGTGAACAACCGCCTGGCGCGGCATTTCTGCGCGGTGCCGTATCGCCTGCCTGCCAACAATCCGATGGTCAGCTTCACCTCCGACGATATTCCCCAAAGCGCCGCCAGCGCCGGCGCCCCGATGCTCGAAGAGTATGGCGGACGCGGGACGTTCTACATTTCCGGCGGACTTGTCGGCCAATGGTCGGGGCACTGGGCCGGCATCAGCACCGACGGCATTTTGGAGTTGCATCGCAGCGGCCACGAGATCGCCTGCCATACGTTTTCGCACAAGCGCGCCCTCGAGCTTGATGCCGCCGCGATGGCTGCCGAGGTCGAGACCAATCGCCGCTACTTTTGCGCGCTCGACCCCTCGATCAAGCTCGAGAATTTTGCCTATCCTTACGGACAAGGCTCGGTGTCGCGCAAGCCGCTGCTCGGAAGCCTGTTCCGTTCGTCGCGCGCGATCCTGCCCGGCGTCAACCACGGCACCGTCGACTTGCAGTTCCTGCGCGCGAGCCCCCTGATCGACCGCTATATCGATCGCGCGGGTATCGAACGCGCCTTCGACGAAGCCGCTGCCACCGGCGGCTGGCTGATTTTCTATGGCCACGACGTCGTGGAGAAGCCGAGCCCCTATGGTTGCACGCCGCGGATGTTGCGCGACGCGCTGGAGGCGGCCGCGCGGCGCAAAATGCCGATCGTCGGCGTGGCCGAAGCGCTGCGGCGCGCCGGGGCGTAGCCGTTCTCATTCACGTAAAATACGCAACCGAACCAGTGGAACGGTCGCGAATCTGGAATAGACTTGCCGCGATCGCCCCCTTCCCCCCGCGTCTCGCGCAAGCTCTCATCCGGACAAGCCGAACCACATGCCTGTTCCCGCCACCGCCAAAACCCCACAAGGCGGGAGTAGCGACCGTGACGCCGTTTCCGTCCTGAATTCCGTGTTTGGCCTGCCCGCCTTTCGCGGCGCGCAGCAAACGATTGTCAAGCATGTCACTGGCGGCGGCAATTGCCTGGTGCTGATGCCGACCGGGGGCGGCAAATCGCTGTGCTATCAATTGCCCGCGCTGTTGCGGGAGGGCTGCGGCATCGTGGTCTCGCCGCTGATCGCGCTGATGCGGGACCAGGTCGCAGGACTGGTCGAGGCGGGCGTCAATGCCGCGGCGCTGAATTCGACATTGACCTTCGAGGAAGCTTCCGAGGTCGAGCGGCGGCTGCTCGCCGGCGATCTCGACCTGCTCTATGTCGCACCGGAGCGGTTACTCACCCCGCGCTGCCTCGCGTTGCTCGACCGGGCCAGCATCGCCCTTTTTGCGATCGACGAGGCGCATTGCGTGTCGCAATGGGGGCACGACTTCCGTCCCGAATATATCGGCCTGTCCATGCTCACGGAGCGTTTTCCCGATGTG
>Ga0207700_10002518_pt1 | contig 10511 bp, 10 predicted proteins | sample LARL82metaG_FD_184348 | JGI IMG/M metagenome (GOLD analysis project Ga0207700, IMG submission 184348) | Corn, switchgrass and miscanthus rhizosphere microbial communities from Kellogg Biological Station, Michigan, USA - LAR L8-2 metaG... | ecosystem: Host-associated > Plants > Roots >...
TCGAAGTTCACCCCAAGTCCAACGAAGGTGAACTGTCGCGGCTGCGCGCGCAGCTGGTCAACGGTCAGGCGCTGGCGGTGATCGCCCGCGAACTCGAGCTGGGCGACGAGTTGAAACTCGGTCCCGGCGAGCTGAAGACCGGCGGTTTCCGGCGCGATTCGATCCTGGCCGACGCGCTCGAGGCGCTGGTCGCCGCGGTGTATCTGGATGGCGGTTTCGATGCGTGCCGCGATGTCGTGCGCGCGCTGTTCGGCGAGCGTATCGCGGCGTTGCGGCGGTCCTCCAAGGATGCCAAGACGCGGCTGCAGGAGTATCTGCAGGCCGGTGGCTGGCCGCTGCCGCAATACGAGCTGACCGCCACTCATGGCGATGATCATGCCAAGACATTCGATGTCAGCTGCGCGATCGGCGAGCCGTTGCCGCTGGCCGCCGAGGCTCGCGGCAGCAGCCGCCGCGCCGCCGAGCAGGACGCGGCCGAGATCGTGCTGAACCGGTTGCTGGAGCAGCCGCGCAAACCCTGAACCGGATCCCTGCCTCGGATCCTGATGCGTTCATCTTCATCCATGCGCCAGCCGGCGCGGGCCTTGCGCCGCCGTCCGCTGCGGCATGCGCGCCCATCGGCAGCATGCCGCTTCCGGCGAAGCACTACACTTGCCATCCGACTTGTCGAGCACATCACGTCATGAACCACGAACTGGATCCAGCCGCCGGCACCTTGCCGCATGAGAATTTCCGCTGCGGCACGGTCGCCTTGGCCGGCCGTCCCAACGTGGGCAAGTCCACGCTGCTCAACGCACTGATCGGATATCGCCTGTCGATCATCAGCCCGCGGCCGCAGACCACGCGCCATCGCATCCTCGGCATCAACACCACCGAAGCCGGTCAGATCATGTATGTCGACACGCCCGGCCTGCACCGTGGCGCGAAGCGGGCGATGAACCGCAGCCTCAACCGTGCCGCGCGCTCGGCGATCAGCGATGTCGACCTGGTGGTACAGGTGATCGAAGCCGGCCGTTTCACCGACGAGGACGAGGCACTGTACGCCGCGCTGGTCGAACAATCGTCGCCGCGCTTGCTGGTGATCAACAAGGTCGATCTGAACAAGGACAAGACGGTGATGCTGCCGTTCGTGGCTGACCTGGTGGCGAAGCACAGCTACGACGAAATCCATTACGTCAGCGCGCTCAAGGAGCAAGGCCTGAAGGAACTGGAACAGGCCATCCTGAAGCGCCTGCCGGTGCAGCCACCGGTGTACGGCGAAGACGAAGTCACCGATCGCAGCGAGCGCTTCCTCGCCGCCGAAATGGTGCGCGAGCAGTTGATGCTGCGGCTCGACCAGGAGCTGCCGTACGCGACCACGGTGGAGATCGAGCAATTCAACGACCGCCCCGACGGCATTGCCGAAATCCACGCCATCATCTGGGTCGAGCGCGACGGCCAGAAAGCGATCGTGATCGGCAACGGCGGCGCCCAGCTCAAGGCCATCGGTACCAGCGCCCGGCGCCACATGGAGCGCATGTTCGAGCGCAAGGTGTTCCTCAAGCTCTGGGTGAAGGTGCGCGAGGGCTGGGTCGACGACGAGAACATGTTGAAGAAATTCGGGTATACGGATTAAGCCCCATGGAGTCGGGAATCGCCGCGGCCATGCCGGGTTGTTCCGATTCGTCACTGTCGGTTCCCCATGCGCCTTGAACAGCAACCCGCCTACGTCCTGCACGCGCGGCCTTACCGCGAGACGTCGCTGTTGCTCGAATGCCTGACCCGCGAACATGGCCGGCTCGGGGTGGTGGCCCGGGGCGTGCGTGGCGAACGCGCGCGCCTGCGCCGGGCGCAATTGGAACCGTTCCAGCCGCTGACGATGGATCTGCTGTTGCGTGGCGAGATGGCCACGCTGACTGCGGTCGAGGTGGTGGGAGCCCCCGTGCGCCTGTCCGGCGACGCCGGTCTGGCCGGGCTGTATCTCAATGAACTGGTAGTGCGCCTGACCGAGCGGCAAGACCCGTTCCCGCTGCTGTTCGACGCTTATGCGCAGACACTGGCGCGGCTGGCCGCCGGCGAATCGCTGGCGTGGAGCCTGCGCCGTTTCGAGCGTGACCTGCTGGAGGCGATCGGTTACGGCCTGCAGCTGCAACACGACTCGGCCACCGGCGAAGCTCTGGTGCCGGAGGCGTCCTATCGTTATGTGGTCGAGCAAGGTGCCGTGCGTTGTGCTCCTGGCAGCGCGCACGCTCTGCGCGGTAGCGACCTGCTGGCGCTGGAGCAGGACGAGATGCCCGACAACATCGGCCTGAAAGCGCTGCGCGACATGATGCGCGACGTCATTCGTTTTCATCTGGGTGGCGGCGAATTGCGCGCCTGGCGCGTGCTGGCGATGGCGGTTTCGCGGCAACCGACGAACCGTTAGGGAACGTCTGATTTTGCTCGTCATCCCGGAATCGCGAAGCGATATCCGGGATCCAGTGCCTTTGTGTATCCACGTATTACATGAAAGACACTGGGTTCCCGCTTTCGCGGGAATGACGAAAATAGAGGTTGATCAGAGCATCCTCAGCTATCGAGTGCCTGCAGCGTCGCCAGCAGCGCCTTGCGGAATCTTGCCAGTGCAGCCGGGGTTGCGCCGTGTTGCGTCAGCTGTTGCTGCAGCAGGATGGTTTGCGATGACAGCGCGGCAGCGCCGCAGAAACCGCAGGACGAGCGCAGCCGGTGCAGTCGTTCGCTGAAGCCGGCATGGTTCTGGCTCAGCGAGTCCAGTTCCTGATGGAGCAGGGCCAGCTCTTCACGCAACAGCAGCCGTAGCGCCTGCATGGTGGTGGCGTCGCCGGTGGCGGTCAGCGCGGCATGGTTGTCGAGCACGCAGGGCTGCTCGGGCCGCACCAGCGCCAGCACGCGTTGCAGATCGGCCAGTTTGCAGGGCTTGATCAGAATCTCGCTGAAGCCGGCCGCAAGCAGCGACTGACGGTCGCCCGGGTCCAGCTCGGCGGTGGTGGCCACCGCCACGCCGTCGGTCGACCGTGCCTGCGCGTCGCTCCGCAGCGAGTCGAGAATCCACAAGGCGCCGGCGCCGGGCATGCGGCAGTCCAGCAACAACAGGTCGAACGCCTCGGTGCGGGCGCGTTCCCATGCCGCCCGTCCATCCGTACAGGTTTCCACCCGGGCACCCAGCGAACGCAGCCCGTCGCACAGGAAACGGCAGCTGCCGGGGTCGTCGTCGGCCACCAATACGCGTGGACCGGTGGCATCGGTAGGGGCGAAATCGGGCCTGGCGGGATGGCTGGTCATGACGAAATCCATGTCGTTCAGCTTAATTTGGCAGAATGGCGCGACATGCGTCCGACATCAAGCCATCTTTTGCTGTGTTGCTGCCTCCTGCTGGGGCTGGGCTGGATGCTGCCCGCACGGGCGGACGTGCTGCTGACGGCGAAGTCGATCACCTTGCCTGGCGTGCATTTGCAGACGGTGACCGTCAGGCTCGGTGAGGACACTGCCGGCGGACTTCAGCTGCAATTGCGCGCCGGCCAGGCGGACGTGCCGGCGATGGGCTGGCGGCGGCTGGGCTTGAACCTCGATGGCAACCTGAAACGGGACCAGCACCTGCTCTGGACTCTCGACGGCACGGCACGTGTGGCCGGCGCTCCGGGCGGGGCGCTGAGCGATGCCCATGTGAACGTCCAGCTCAGCACGTCGGCCAATACCTTGCTGATCGATATCCTGCAGGGCAAGACGCACGCGAGCGCCGCATTGCCGCTGGATCAAACCACGCACGCGCAGATCCACTTGAACGATCTTCCCGCGGGATGGCTGCAGGGACTGCTGAGCACGGTGTGGTCAGGCCGTCCTACCAGCGGCCGGGTGGATGCCGAACTGGCGCTGGACCTGCGCGATACCGGCCTGCAATCCTCCGGCCAATTCACGCTCAATGGCGCGGGCTTCGACACCCCGACCGGGACCCTGGCCGGGCAGGGGCTGAACGGCACGGGCCGGTTCAGCCTCGACAGCACCGGTGGGCCGGCCCGGATCGATCTGGATGCCAGCCTGCATGGCGGCGAGCTGCTGCTGGGCCCGCTTTACGCCAAGCTGCCGGATCATCCGGTACAGCTTGGCCTGCACGCCGATGCGCAGAACGGCACGATCGAATTGAGCCGGTTGCGGGTGAATGATGCCGATGCGCTGCAGCTCGACGGCGCGCTGGCATTCGGTGCGAAAGGCGAGCTGAAAATGCTCAAGCTCGATCGCCTGCACGCGAGTTTCCCGGCAGCCTACCAGCGCTACGGCCAGGCCTGGCTGGCTACACTGGGTCTGCGCGACATGCATATCGTCGGTCAGCTCAGTGGCAGCGTGGATCTGCGCGCCGATGGTCCGCATGGCTTCGCGTTCACGACCGATGGCCTGAATCTGGCCGACGCCGATGGGCGACTGGCGATCGACAACTTGCGCGGTGGACTGGACTGGGCGAGTCAGGGCGAACGGCCGGCGACCACGCTGGCCTGGCGCAGCGTGCAGTTCTATCGGGTGCTCAACGGGGCCGCGCAGTCGCAGTGGCGCAGTCATGCCGGCACGCTCAGCCTGCAGCAACCGCTCGAGGTGCCGGTGTTGAAGGGACGCCTGCGCATCGGCGATCTGGATTGGCGTCCGGCGGCGGCGAAAGGGCAGCGATTGTCGACATCGGCGGTGCTGACCGGCGTGGACATGACGGCGTTCAGCCAGGCGATGGGCTGGCCGGCATTTCCCGGCACGCTGGGCGGCGCCGTTCCCTCGCTGCGCTGGGTCGATGACCGCTTCGAATTGCAGGGCGGGCTGTCGGCCAGCCTGTTCGGCGGCTTCGTCGACGTCACCCGGCTTTCGCTGCAGCAGCCGTTCGGGCCCAACCCGGTATTGAATGGCGACATCGCCATGAAGCAGCTGGATCTGGCGGCGATCACCAGCGTGTTCGATTTCGGCGGCATCACCGGACGGATGGACGGCTCGATCGACGACCTGCGGCTGGTCGACTGGAGTCCGGCCGCGTTCAAGGCGAGCCTGCTTGCCGGCAGCGGTGGACGGATCAGCCAGCGCGCGGTGAACAACCTCACCGCCGTCGGCGGCGGAGGCATCGCCGCCGGCTTGCAAGGCGCCATGCTGAAACTGTTCAAGACCTTCGGCTACAAACAGATCGGCCTCAATTGCACGTTGCAGGGCACGGTCTGCCAGATGAGCGGTCTGCAGACCACCGGCGACGGCTACACTATCGTCGAAGGCAGCGGCTTGCCGCGGTTGCAAGTGATCGGCCATCAGACTCAGGTCGACTGGCCGACGCTGGTGCGACGGTTGCGCGAAGCCATCAATGGCTCTGCCCCGCAAATCCGCTGATCGACGGGTCGTCTGTTCTTTCCGTATTCCAAACCGCTGGAGTCTGTCATGCGCAAGCTCGTCTACGTCATCCTGACCTCGCTGGCCGTGGCGTTGGTCGGCTGCGTCACCATCAACGTGTATTTCCCCGAGGCGGCGGCGCAGAAAGCCGCCGATCAGTTCATCGGCAACGTGCTGGAGTCGGCTAGTCCCGCCACCACACCGGCGCCGAAAGAGCAGAAGCCGGCGGCGAAGAGCGATGCCCAGCCCCCCTCGGCGATGCTGCTCGACCTGCTGATTCCGGCCGCTTACGCCGCCGACACGCCGAACATCCGTATCCAGACTCCCGCCACCGAGGCGATTCGCGGACGCATGCACGATCGCTTCCAGGGCCCGCTGGGCGATCTGCTGGACAGCGGCGCGGTCGGTTTCACCAACGACGGCATGGTTGCCATGCGCGATGCGGCCAAGGTGCCGTTGAGCCAGCGCGCGCAGGCCAGTGCCACGGTGGCCGACGAAAACCGCGACCGCACCGCGCTGTACGGCGAGATCGCCAACGCCAACAATCACCCGGAGTGGGCGCCGCAGATCCGCGCCACCTTCGCCAAGACCTGGATCGATAAGGCCCGTGCCGGCTGGTATTACCAGAACGCCGCCGGGGCCTGGCAGAAGAAATAAGCGCGCGGTCGCGCGCTGCTCCTGTGTAGGAGCCCGCGTGCGGGCGATGCTTTTGGTCGAATGCGCTAAAAGCATCGCCCGCACGCGGGCTCCTACAAAAAGGGCTCCATGCAGCCCCGGATGACGCCAGGCGTCATCCGGGCCGATCTGGGATAATCGGCGGCCAGCCCTTGCGGCCTTATCCATCCGAGCCTCATGTCCCGATCCAACTCCGTTCCGTCGACCCCGTTCGAAGCCCATATCACCGACCTCAGCCATGACGGCCGCGGCGTGGCCCGCATCGACGGCAAGACGGTGTTCGTCAGTGGCGGGCTGCTGGGCGAACAGGTCATGGCCCGCCTGCGCAAGCGCCATCGCCACTTCGACGAGGCCGACGTGGTCGAAGTGATCGTGCCGTCGCCGCATCGGGTCGAACCGCGCTGCCGGCATTTCGCGCATTGCAGCGGCTGCTCGCTGCAGCATCTGGATGCCGAATCGCAGATCGCGGCCAAGCAGCGCGTGCTGTCGGAAAACTTCGAACGCATCGGCAAGGTCAGCCCGCAGCTGTGGCTGCCGCCACTCACCGGCGAGCCGTGGGGTTATCGGCGCAAGGGCCGCTTGTCGGTGCGCAACGTGATGAAGAAGGGCCGCGTGCTGGTGGGTTTCCGCGAGGAGCAGAACCCGCGCTTCGTCGCCGAGATCCAGCAGTGCGAGGTGATGCATCCGGCGCTAGGCCCCAAGGTCGGCCTGCTCGCCGATCTGCTCAGCGGGATGGACGCGGTCGACACCATCCCGCAGATCGAATTCGCCGCCGGCGACGAGCTAATGGCGCTGGTATTCCGCCACATGCAGCCATTGAGCGAGCGCGATCTGGCGGCGCTGACCGCGTTCGGCCAGCAGCATGGGCTGGCGATCTACCTGCAGCCGGGCGGCAACAGCAGCGTGCATCCGCTGTGGCCCGAGAACCCGCGGCTGGCGTTCCGCATCGCCAGTGGCGACGCGGCCGTCGCCGACGTCGAACTGGAGTTCCAGCCGCTGGACTTCGTGCAGGTCAACGCCGACATGAACCAGCGCATGATGGCGCGCACGCTGGAGCTGCTCGATCCGCAGCCGACCGATCGCGTGCTGGATCTGTTCTGCGGCCTGGGCAACTTCACCTTGCCGATCGCCCGCCGTGTCGCCGAAGTGGTGGGCGTGGAAGGCGAGCACGGCCTGGTCGAACGCGCAGCGCAGAACGCCGCGCGCAACGGCATCGACAACGCACGCTTCCACGTGGCGAACCTGTTCGAGGATCAGCGCGCCGCGGACTGGGCACGCCAGCCGTGGGACAAGCTGCTGCTCGATCCGCCACGCGCCGGCGCCGACAAGGTGCTGGAGTATCTGCCGCACAAGCAGACGCACCGCATCGTCTACGTTTCCTGCCATCCGGCCTCGCTGGCGCGCGATGCCGGCATCCTGGTCAACCAGCATGGCTTCAAGCTGAAGTCGGCCGGCGTGATGGACATGTTTCCGCATACCGCGCACGTCGAGTCGATCGCGCTGTTCGAACGCTGAAGAGCGAGGAACGAGTGGAGAGGAGTGAGGAGTGAGAGAAAGCCAACGCGTGCCACTGTTCGCCGTCGCCATGTTGATTCGGGCGGGGCAGGGTGCGCCTGACGCTCCTGCCTTTGCCCTCTCGCACTCCTCACTTCTCTGCACTCACTCCTGACCTCCATGCCCATCGAGATCGAACGAAAATTTCTGTTGGCCAGCGACGCCTGGCGTGCAGCCGTGGAACACAGCGAGCCCATCGCGCAGGGCTATCTGGTCGGTGCGCAGGCGCTGCGCGACGGCCATGCGCGGGCTTCGGTACGCGCCCGCCTCGCCGGTGAGCGGGCGTGGCTGAACATCAAGGCGGCCACGCCGGGCATCGCGCGCGCCGAGTTCGAGTACCCGATACCGGTGGCCGACGCCAGGACCTTGCTGGACAGCTTGTGCGATGGCGTGCTGGAGAAAGTGCGCCATCATGTGCGGGTCGACGGCATGCTGTTCGAGGTCGATGAGTTCGAGGGCGACAACCACGGGCTGATCGTCGCCGAGATCGAATTGCCGGCGATCGATGCGCCATTCCCGCGGCCGGCATGGCTGGGCCGCGAGGTGAGCACGCTGACGCGCTATTACAACGTCAACCTGATCGCGCATCCCTACCGGCAGTGGTCGCCGGCCGAGCGCGTTGCCGAGGATGCCGCATGTTGATGATCGGCGTGGCCGGACTGCAACTGGCCGAACACGAGAAGCGCTGGCTCACCGCGCCGGGCGTGGCCGGCGTGCTGCTGTTTGCGCGCAATTATCAATCGCGCGAGCAGCTGATCGCGCTGTGCGATGCGATCCGCGAAGCCGGCGGCGAGGAGTTGTTGATCGCGGTCGATCAGGAAGGCGGTCCGGTGCAGCGCTTCCGCGACGGCTTCACCCGGCTGCCGCCGCTGGCGGCGATCGGCGCGGTCTACGCGCGCGACCCGACCGAAGCGGTGCGGCTGGCCGAAGAGCACGCCTGGGTGATGGCCAGCGAGCTGCGCGCCAGCGGCGTCGATTTCAGTTTCGCGCCGGTGGTCGACCTGGCCCGCGGCAATGCGGCGATCGGCCTGCGCGCGTTCCACGCCGATCCGGCGGTGACCGCCGAGCTGGCCCAGGCTTACGTGCGCGGCATGCATCTGGGCGGCATGGCGGCGGTGCTCAAGCATTTCCCGGGACACGGGTCGGTCGCCACCGATACGCACAAGGCGCAGGCGATCGATCCGCGCGGCCTGGACGAGATCCGCCGCGATGACTTGCGGCCGTTCGCCGAGTGCATCGAGGCGCGGGTCGAGGCGGTGATGATGGCGCACGTGACCTATCCGGCGGTGGACAGCCAGCCGGCCGGCTATTCGAAAGTGTGGATAGGACAGATCCTGCGCGGCGAGCTGGGCTTTGCTGGCGCGGTGATCAGCGACGACATCAGCATGGCTGCCGCCGGTGCCGCCGGCAGCGTGGGCGAGCGTGTGCGGGCGCATCTGGATGCCGGTTGCGATCTGGTGCTGGCCTGCTTCCCCGAGGTGGTGGACGAGGCGATCGCCGCGATGCAAGGCGATGCATCGCCGATGCCGGCACGACTGGCAGCCCTGCGCGGCGCACTGGGCGCGAGCTGGGACAGCCTCACGAATAATCTGCAGCGCGACCGTTTCGTCGCGCGCATCACGGCCTTGCACGCCGTTCAAGGAATCGCATGAATACCCCCATACCTTCGCTTGCCGATGCGCTGGCACAGTCGGATCTTCTGCACGGGCGCAGCGAATTGGACACCGTGATCGCCGACATGGGCCGGCGCATCGACGCCGCGCTGGACGGCGAACGCGCGGTCTTCCTCACCGTGATGAACGGTGCGCTGATCTTCGCCGGCCAGCTGGCGCTGTCCATCCGCACCGATCTGGAATTCGATTACGTTCATGCCACGCGCTACCGCGGCGCCACCTCCGGCAGCGAGCTGCACTGGCTGCGCGAGCCGCTCGTGCCGCTGGCCGGTCGCGTGGTGCTGCTGGTCGACGACATCCTCGACGAAGGCCACACGCTGAAGGCAGTGCGCGAGGACTGCTATGTGCGCGGCGCGAAAAAGGTGCTGATCGTCAGCCTGTGCACCAAGCGGCACGACCGTCTGGTCGAAGGCATCGCCTCCGATTTCAACGGCGTCGAGCTGCCGGATCGCTACGTGTTCGGCTTTGGCATGGACTACTACGAACAGGGACGCAATCTCCCGGGTATCTACGCGCTGAGGTAGCTCCTCCCGCGACGCCCATCGTGCGAACAGAACAGGACCATCGTGCATGAACATCCTCGGCATCTCCGGCAGCCTGCGCGCGGCCTCTTTCAACACCGCCTTGTTGCATGCCGCGCAGGAACTGGCGCCGGCCGGCATGTCCATCGCCATCCATCGGCTGCATGACCTGCCGTTGTTCGATCAGGACGTCGAGGATCAAGGCGATCCCGAACCCGTCGCCGCTCTGAAACAGGCGATCGATCAGGCCGATGGCTTGCTGCTGGCCTGCCCTGAATACAACGGCGGCATCACCGGTGTGCTCAAGAATGCCATCGACTGGGCCTCGCGATCGGGCAGGGACCGCCACACGGCAGTGCTGGCCGGCAAGATCGTCTGCATCGCCGGTGCCAGCCCCGGCATCACCGGCACGGTGCGTGCGCAAGACCAGTTGCGCCTGGTCCTGCGCCGCGCCGGTGCGCAGACGGAGCCGCAGGGCGAAGTGTTGGTGTTTCAGGCGCATACCAAGATCGTCGAGGGCCGCCTGACCGACGAGCGCACCCGTGACGCGCTGGCCCGCCATCTGCAAAGCTATGCGACCCGGCTCGCCGCGCTGCGCGGCTGAGCGTGTGATCTTCGAACTCGCGATCCATCAAGAGCAGGACTGACCCGTGAACATCGATCTGGCCGTCATCGGCGGCAGCGGCTTGTACAACTTGCCCGGCCTGGAGAACGCGTCGCGCCACAGCGTGGACACGCCTTA
>Ga0207700_10002519_pt1 | contig 10511 bp, 12 predicted proteins | sample LARL82metaG_FD_184348 | JGI IMG/M metagenome (GOLD analysis project Ga0207700, IMG submission 184348) | Corn, switchgrass and miscanthus rhizosphere microbial communities from Kellogg Biological Station, Michigan, USA - LAR L8-2 metaG... | ecosystem: Host-associated > Plants > Roots >...
GGACAACGGAGTCGTGAATGACGCAGTACCTGATCTCGTTCGGTGCCCGGGCAATGGACCACATCCCCGACGAGGACGCGCCCGCCGTGGCCAGGGCCGCGCACGCGGTGGTCCAGGAGGCCATCAACACCGGCGTGTATGTGTTCGCCGGCGGGCTGGAAAACCAGCCGGCGAGCATCGTGGCCACCGACGGGGCGGTCACCGACGGCCCGTACCCGGAGGCCATCGGCGGATTCACACTCGTCGACGTGCCCTCACGCGAGGAGGCGCTGCAGTGGGCTGCCAAGATCGCCGTCGCCTGCCGCTGCGCGCAAGAGGTCCGGGAGATCGGGGCCGATCCCGAACTCGACGCGATGCTCCGCCAGGCTGATAGCCGACGGTGACGTCCCGACTGCGTCTGATCGAAGGCGACCCGCAGCGCTAGAGCAGGACTCGCCTCGGCGGCGGTCTGACAACGCGGGTCTGCGCATCGACCTGAACCGGGGACGCGGGGCAGCGTCTCTTGGACCGGGCGCAGGATGCGAGATTCGAACTCGCGAGGGCTTGCACCCAACACGCTTTGCAACAATGCTGTCCAGCGTTTACCGGTGTTCGGGACCGTCCGCGACCTGCCCGGATGCGCCGTACGCGGACGTCGCTGAACGGTGCCGGACGGGGTGAATGAGACCACATTTGAGACCAGGCCCGGTTCCGGGGCCTGGCGCGCCGACTGGTTGCCGGGAGATGGTGCCCGGTGAGCGTCGAGGCGATCTCGTGGGCGCTAACCTAGCCCCGGTTCCGGCCGGGGCGGCCAGCCGTCCAGAGCGAACGCCCGCTTCGCCCGGCCCGCGGTCCGCGTTGGCAAAGCCTCCCCGTCAACGAGCGCAGCCGATTCCCGCCGGCGGGCATCGGCGGGGGGCCGGGCCATGATGTTTGTCCTTAGCCGGCTGGCGTCCGGCATCTGCCGGGGCGGTGGCCGCCGGGGCCTTTTCTGCGTCCGATGGTGGCTCCGATGGCAGCGCCCAGTTGCAGGGCAACCCCCAGTCCGGTCTCGGCGGCGAGGAGTGTGATCACGGTGCCGATGGGGCCGTAGGTGGCTTGGCCGCTGACGATCGATGAGGACATCACGTAGGCGATATAGGCGCCGAGACCCTTGTAGCAGATGGCGGTGGCCAGCCCGGCGGGGAAGAGCCGACGCCAGGGGATCTGCCCGGCCAGCAGGGCGTGCAGGCTCCACCACCAGAAGACGAGGGCCAGGAGGAATTGCGCGCTGGCCGCGGCGATGTCCCCGCCGTGGGGCTGGATTTTGCGGCCTATGACGGCTTGCACGGCCAGGAAGCCGAACACCCCGGCTAGCCATTGGGCCCGGCGCGCGATGGCTTTCCAGCCGCGGATCTGTACCCGGAACATTCTCGCGTACCAGGTCTGGACCATGTGTGCGACGGCGTCACCGCCAAACACCGCCAGCACGAGGGCAAGCACCGTCAGGCTGGCGGGTGCGGTCCGGGCATGGGTGAACAGCATGGCGAGGTCATCGGCCGCCTTGGTGCTGAATCCGCTCCGTGTGGCGATGGCGCGGGCCGAGCCGGGGCCGAGCGCAGCCGAAACGAGCATCAGGAACGGGATGAAGCCAAGGGTGAACGCGGCGGCGAACTGCAGCGAGGTGTTGATGAATCCCAGCTCGCTCAGCTGCCTCCAGACCCGGCCCGCCGCGGTGGGCTCCAGCCGGTTCCGCGCGGCGCTCAGCACCTGATCGGCCCTTCGCCGGGCACCCGCCGGACGGGAACTGTCGGGGCTGAGCCGGGATGATCCCGGCATGGCTTCGTGGCTGCCGCCGTCGGCCCCCACGGTCACGGGCCGACCGGCGGGGACTGCCGCACCACGACGTCCGTCCTCGCAGCGTGCAGGTCGTTCGCGGACGCCGCGAACGGAGGCGGTGCCGGCGCGTCCGCGTGCAGCTGCCTGAGTCCCAGCGGCGTCTGCGCTCATGGCTGGTGGCTCCGTTCGGCGGCCTGGGGTTGTGCGGCGGGTGGCGTGCCGGGGGCGGGCGCCGGCGCGGGCTGGTGCTGCAGTGCGGTGCCTTCGATGTCGAGGTCGGGCAGGAGCCGGCTGAGCCAGCGGGGCAGGTACCAGGCGCGGCGGCCGGCCAGGGCGAGCACGGCGGGCACGATGGTCATCCGGACCAGCAGCGCGTCGCAGGCGACCCCGGCGGCCAGGGCGAGGGCGAGGGATTTGATGGTGGCGTCGCCCGACAGGACGAAGCTGGCGAAGATGGAGGTCATGATCAGAGCGGCGGCGACGACTACCCGGGCGGCGGCTGCGCCGCCGGCGGTGATCGCGTGCCGCGGGTCGCCGGTGCGGGTGTAGTCCTCGCGGATCCGGGAGACCAGGAACACCTCGTAGTCCATGGCCAGGCCGAACAGCACGGCCATCACGACGATGGGCAGGTAGCTGGCGACCGGCCCGGGGGTGACGCCGAGCGGTCCGGCCAGCCAGCCCCATTGGAACACGGCGACGGTGACGCCGAGGCTGGCTCCGACGGAGAGCAGGAAGCCGGCGGCGGCCTTGACCGGGATGATCCAGGACCGGAACACCAGCATCAGCAGCAGCAGCGACAGCCCGACGACGATGCCGGCGAAAGGCAGCAAGGCGGCCGACAGCCGGGCGGAGACGTCGGTGTCGACCGCGGTGGTGCCGGTGATGGCCACGCTGGCGCCGGTGGCGCGGCCGATGGCGGCGGTCTGGTCGCGGAGGGAGGTGACCAGGGCGGCGGTGGCCGGGGCGGAGGGCGCGCTGGCCGGGACCACGTCGATCAGCGCGGCGGTGCGGGCCCGGTCCAGCCGGGGCGGGGTGACCGCGGCGACGCCGGCGAAGCGCTTCAGCTTCGCCGCGACGGCGCCGGCCTGCTGCCCGGCGGCGGCCGGGTTCGCCGCCGGGTTCAGGTGGGCCAGCACCAGCAGCGGGCCGTTATAACCGGGGCCGAACGAGCGGCTGACGGTGTCGAACGCGGCCCGCTGGGAGGTGCCGGCGGCGGCGGATCCGTTGTCGGGCAGAGTGAGGGTGAGCTTGAGCGCCGGCACGGCGAGCACGGCCAGGACCGCGACCGCCGCGGCCAGGGCCGCGGCGGGACGCCGGGTGACGGCGGCGAGCCAGCGGGCGCCGCGAGCCGGCCGGAGGCGGCCCGGCTGGCCGGCGTGCGCGGTCCGGGCGGCCAGCCGGGCGGCCCGGGATCCGGGCTTCGGTGCGAGCCGCGCGCCGGCGATGCCGAAGATGGCCGGCAGCAGCGTGGTGGCGACGAGCACCGCGGTCAGCACCGTGCCCGCGGCCGCCAGTCCCATCACGGTCAGGAACGGGAGCCCGGTCACCGACAACGCGGCCAGCGCGATGATCACGGTAGCCCCGGCGAACACCACCGCGGTGCCGGCCGTGCCGGCCGCGACCACGGCCGATTCCGCCGGCGGCAGCCCGGCGGCCAGCTGCGCGCGGTGGCGCGAGGTAATGAACAGCGCGTAGTCGACGCCGACCGCCAGGCCGATCATCACCGCGAGCGTCACGGCCGTGTTCGAGACCGACAGCGCCGCGGCCAGGCCGTGCAGGGTCAGCACGGACACCCCCACCCCGGTCAGCGCGGTCAGCAGCGGCATGCCCGCCGCGACCAGCGAGGCCAGCGCCACCGCCAGCACGGCGAAGGCGATCAGCAGGCCGGTCACCTCGCTGCCGCCCGACCCGCCGGCCACCGACGAGAAGGCCTGCCCACCGGCCCGCACCGACAGCGTCGCACTGTCCGCTGCGCCGGCGATGCTGCTCAGCGCGTCCAGCGTCCCGCTGTCCAGGTCGGACGCGCTGACCCGGTATTGCACCGTGGCGATCGCCGTCGTGCCGTCCCTGGTCACCAGGTGCGACTGCCGGGGCGAGATGACCGCCGCTACCTGCGGCGCCGCGGCCGCCCCGGACAGCGCCCGGCAGATCGCCGTGGCGTTGGCTGGGCTGGTGACCGTGGTGCCGCCGCGGGCGGCGAAGACCAGCTGGGCGCTGGTCCCTCCGGCCGCCGGGAAATCGGTCTTCACCTGGTCCAGCGCGGTCTGCGACTGGGAGCCTGGGATGGTGAAGGCGTTGTCGAGACGACCGCCGCCGATCTTCATGCCGGCGCCCGCCGCGACGAGCACGACCAGCCAGGCCGCCACGACGAGCCACCGGCGGGCGAAGCAGGCCCGGCCGATCCGGTACAGCACTCCTGACATCTGACACATCCCTTCCGGCCGGCCGGCCGCGCCCACGCATACGAGCTCCGATTAACTGTCAGTGCTGACAGTCAGCGCTGACAGTAACATGCTTGTCAGCGCTGACACAAATTTGTGTCAGCGCTGACAGGCAGGTAGGGTTCAGGCTGTGACACCGAAACCAGCCACGGCACCCTCAAGGAAGGCGCTGCGGTGGCAGGAGCACAAGGAGCGCACCCGGCGCGACCTGCTCGCCTCGGCGCGCACGCTGTTCGCCGAGCGCGGCTATCAGGCCACCAGCGCCGCCGACATCGCCGCTGGAGCGGGAGTGACCGAGCGCACCCTGTTCCGGTACTTCCCGAACAAGATCGCGCTCGTTCTTGACGAGGCGATCGCCCTGCTGCCCGAAATGGCCGAGGCGATCCGCCAGCGGCCCGCCGCCGAGCCGCCGTACCAGGCGGTCTGCGAGGGAATCCACGAGTTCGGGATGCGCCACCAGGGCATGATGGCCCTAGCCCTGGCCGCCGCGGGAGAACTCGACATTCCCCTCGACGGACCGCAGCGCCCGCTGATCGACTTCGAGGACACCCTGGCCGACATCCTGCGCGAGCGCTATGCGCTGCCGGCCGACGACCAGATAACCCCGGCGGTATGGGCCCGCGCGTGCATCGGCGCCCTGCGCACGGCATTTGTCATCTCCGCGCGCAACGGCCGCGCCGGGGTATCGCCGGCAGGAGCCCCCGGCGACCTGCTCCGCGCTTGCTTCGCGGCGCTACAGCACGGCAGCTGAGTGGGCCGCCCCAGACAGGATGACATGGCCCAACTCGCAGCCGGGTCGTGCCTCTCGAGCCCGAGGTGTCCGGACAGCCGCTGAGATGCCGGGGGAGCTGGATTCACGATAAGGCCAGCCACTCCACGTTAGGTCGTGTCGTCCCATGTCAGCGACACTGTCCTGGCGCGGCTCGCGTCGTCTGACCGAGCTTGCCAGCGCCTCGCCGCTCCCGTTGCGCTCCCAGATTCGGACACCACCCCGCGCTCGCCGCGGAGTCAGGATTACGGAGACTGTCCGCTACCAGAATCGGCGCCATCGTCACTGCTGGGACCCGGACCGGTCTGGTCGGTTGCCACGTTCGCGCAGGGCTTCTCCGCGGAGGGAATGCCGGTCGGCAACGGCCAATACCCTGATCGCATGGCCACAATCAAGACCACGCCGATCGCCGCCGCCGGCGCAGCGCCGGCGCTGGAGGTGACCACCGTCGCCGAGGTGATCACCCGACTCACGGCCTGGCTGCGCCGGCTGCCACCCCCGCAGGAGCGTATCGACCGGCTCCTGGCCGAACTGGAGGACCGATTCGCCGGACGAACCGAGCCGATCACGCAGGACGCGTGTGCCGAGATCGAGCGGGTCGCCTGGCCATACTCGCGGCACCTGCTGCTGCAATACGATCGGGATGGCGCCGGCGAACCTGACGAGGAAGATCCGGGCTGGCCCGAACCGGATCCAGAGGCCATCCTGCCCTACGCCGCACAGGTCCGGCAGGTATCGCGGCTGGACACGGGTGCGTGCCTCATCCGCATCGACGGTTTCGAGTCACTGTCCATCGCCCAGCCGTACCTCGATGCAGCATTCGCACTGGCGCGTGGCGCCACGGGCATCGTGCTTGATCTGCGCTCCAATGTGGGCGGCTACCCGGAAACGGTCGCCTACCTCGCCGGGCGGCTCCTTGGCGACAATGCGGTGAGGCTGTCCGAGGTCACCTACCGCGACCACCACCGGCAGTGGTGGACGCCTGACTTTCCGATCGGAACCGCCGTGCCGGCCGACATGCCGGTGGCGGTGCTGGTCAGCGGGCGGACGTTCTCCTCCGGTGAGGCGCTGGCATACCATCTTCAGGCCCGGGGCCGGGTCACGATAGTGGGCGAGCGGACCCCTGGGGCTGCCGATCACGTTACCGATATACGACTGGCGGCGACCGTGACTAGCGAACTGCCGTTCGGGTATTGCACCGACTCGGTCACCGGAACCAACTGGGAGGGTCGCGGGGTCGCGCCCCAGGTGGACTGCGCCGCGGACGACGCTATCGACGCTGCGCTGGCCCACATGCCGATACTGGAGCGCAGATAGGCCGATCTCCTCGAAGCGACTTGCGAGGCCACCTCCGCGGGGTGAGCGTATATGTCGAGCAGAGACTCGTGAATGGCCTCGGGGAGTCGAGTTCGCGCAGTACATGGAGGTACAGCGCAGCGGGAGCGGGCCGCACCAGGAGCCGTAGACCCTGTCGTCCAGCCCAGGGATGACGTCGCAAGCCGTGACGACTCGCGTGCCTCGCGGTGTGCTTGCTGGACGCTGGCGATGGTGTCGTCGTGATGAAGAATGAACGACTCGTCCAAGGCCGCGGGTATCACCGATCTCAGCACGTGACCGGCATGCGACAGCTTCGTCGAGCCGGTGCGAGATTTCTCCCGGAGTTGGTGGATGCGGTGGCGTGCCGCAGGCACTGTGGTTCCGGAGCGGAGACAGGATTCGCGTGGAGGTGCTCGTGCGCAACAAACTCCTTCTCATGGCAGCCATCGTGCTGGCGACGACCGGAACGGCGACGGGCGTAACTGCCGCCTCCGCGGCAACTGCCGCCTCAGGACCGTGTGGTACGGCGGCTGCGCCGCACACCTATCAGCACGTCGTCTGGATCTGGATGGAGAACCACAGCTTCAGCGACATCATCGGCAACAGGTCCCAGGCGCCCTATATCAACTCTCTCGCGGTCAGCTGCGGGCTGGCCACCGACTACCACAACACCACGCACCCGAGCCTGCCCAACTACCTCGCTGCCACCTCCGGCCTCGCTCAGGGCTCGCTACCGGCCACGACCTACGCGGACTGCCATCCCTCGGTGATCTGCGACATGACGGTCGGGAGCATCTTCGGGCAGGGCGAGACGTGGAAGGCATACGAGGAGTCGATGCCGTCCAACTGCGACAAGTCGGACTCCGGCGCGTACTCGGTGTCACACAATCCGGCGCCCTACTACACGTCGCTGTCCGGGTGCGCCAGCCACGACGTCCCCTACACCCAGCTCGCCACCGACCTGGCGCGAGGCGCCCTGCCCGCGTTCTCGTTCATCACCCCGAACCTGAACGATGACATGCACAACGGCACCATCGCGCGAGGTGACGCGTGGTTGGCCAGAAACCTGCCGGCCATCCTGAACAGCAAGCAGTACCAGGCCGGGACCACCGCCGTGTTCATCACCTGGGACGAAGGCTCGGGCGGTTACCCGATTGAGGACTGCGACGACACCACCGGCACAGACTCCAGCTGCCGGGTGGCCACGATCGTGATCAGCCCGAGCACCCCGCCCGGTACCACCTCGGGCGCCTTCTTTGACCACTACTCGCTGCTAGCCACCACCGAGCAACTGCTCGGCCTGCCCAAGCTCGCCCATGCCGCGTCAGCCCCGACCATGACCGCTGCCTTCCATCTCTGAGCCGCAATACCTGCCCTGCCAGCCCCAAAGTGGGTCATTACCGTCCGGCCTGTTCAGCCCGATCTGCAGCCTCTCTCCGATCACCCTGGGCGTGCAGGTGCACCAGGCTCCGGCATGGAGGTGTTGTTCATACCCCCGAGGCGGCCGTTTGGTCAGAAGCCAAGTGGCCTGTCTCACTCTCGCTTGCGCATCGGTAACTTACGCGTTACGGTAACTTGATTGTTACCGAAGGCGAGGCACAGGTTCGATGCGGTGCTACGGGGTGTTTCACGTATGTGAGGACCACACCGGGCCGCTGCCGGAGCTGACCTGGCGGTCGATGTCCGATCTGGGGTCATCGCCTGCCACGGGGCTTAAGCGGCGGATCGAGGCGGGCCGCTGATGCCGGTGCCGCACGCGGCGGCCGGCGGGGATCCGTTTGAAGCGCTGGGGGACCCGAACCGGCGTGAGATTCTGCGCCTGCTGAGTGGCGGCGACAAGCCCGTGCACGAGATCGCGGCGGCGCTGCCGATCAGCCGCCCGGCCGTGTCGCGGCACCTGCGGTTGCTTAAGGATGCCGGAATGGTGGCCGAGCAAGCACATGGCACCCGTCGCATCTACCACCTGCAGGAGGAAGGGATGCGGGCGGTGCAGGCCTATCTCGAGCGCGTGTGGGGGGAGGCCGCAGTCCGGTTCACACTGCTGGCCGAGAACTCCGGTCCGGGAGCCCGGCGGTGACCCCGCCACTGCGCATCACTTTCGACGTGGCCTGCCCGGCCGAGCACGCGTTCGACATGTGGACGTCGCGGATCGGGATCTGGTGGCCGCCGGATCACACGGTCACCGGCGACCGCGACCTGACCATCGTGCTGGAAAGCGGCGTCGGCGGCCGGATCTACGAACGGACAGCCGAGGGGGCCGAGCACGACTGGGGCATAGTGACCCTCTGGGATCCCCCGAAGCGGCTGGCGTACCTGTGGCACCTGGGCCGGGACCGCAGCGCGGCCACCGATGTCGATATTCGGTTCGTCGCCCACGGCCCGGGCGATACCCGGGTCGAGATCGAGCACCGGGGCTGGGAACGCCTGGGCAGCGGGGCGGATGTCTGGCGGGAGCGCAACCGGATCGGATGGCAAACCCTCCTACCGCACTTTGCGGCAGCGATCACCAGAGGAGACCGCTGATGGCTGCTGGTACCAAAGAGGATCCGTGGCGGCTGAAGACCCCGCCGGGCACATCCGAATATTCGATGTACAAAGATGCGCAGGCCACCCCGCCCGCGCTGGTCTGCCAGGTCGGCTCCACCACCCTTAAGTACCACTTGCGGGCGATCGAGGACCTGCACGCGTGGCTTTCCGAGCAGGACGGCTGGGTTCCCCTCGGCGCGGCCGATGAGAAAAAACCAGCGGCTGAGGGCACGGTCGAGGCGTGGGGCCGGTCGCCGGGCAATCCAGTCGGCGGCTGGTACGGACTGCGCAACGGGTACCGCGGCCGGTTCGGCATGTACCTCCCGCCATTGCTGGAGAGCTCGGGCTGGCCGAGCTCACCCATGACGCTCGCAACAACCAAATCCGGTCGATCCGCTAATAGGGGAACGCATTTATGAGTAGCCATGCCACCGTCGTCCGCTACACCACCCGTGCCGGGTCCGCCGACGAGAACGAGAGGCTGATCAAGGCCGTGTTCGCCCAGCTCGCCGAACAGCTGCCCAAAGGGCTCCGTTACGTTGCCATCCGGCTCGATGACGGAATCAGCTTCATACACGTAGCGGTGCACGAGAACGATCACAACCCGCTGGGCACACTCCCTGCGTTCGGAGAATTCGCATCGACCATCAAGGAACGCTGCACCGACGGTCCGACACCGGTCAACGGGACGGTAATCGGCTCATACGACAACGCCGGCTGACCGCTGACCCCGACCATCAGCGCTCGAGTACATCATGCTGCGTCACTCCGGGATCTCGTCGGGTCACCTCGAACAGAACACGCGACTGGCTTATCTGCGTGCGGCGCCGACCCCGACGCCTGCTGAATCATCGGCGTCCCTAATCGGCATTCGGCACGGCTGGCAAGAAGAATCACGGCCGCAATCCAGCCCCCATCGATCGCGATGATCGGACATAGTTATGCGCAGCCGTGTATCAGTTGGGCTTGAGGGACGCGCAGTCATCGGCATGAGCGCGCGTTGCCATGGCCGGGCGATCATGGATAAGCATGCATGTGTCTGCGGAATCGGGCTCTTCCCGGTCTGCCGGCAGATGAGGACTGCATGAGCCGAGTCTGGCACGCGCCTGCGGGCCGGACGCCTGCTAGCCTCGTCTGCTGTGCCCGGAGGCATTCATCATTCGGTGGTGGTCGTCGGCGACCTAGAGGCCAGCCTGCGCTTCTACCGGGACGGGCTTGGCCTCGACCTGCTGGCTGACCGGCAGGTTGACGGTGACTGGCCGGATCTGTTCGACGCGCCGAGCCGCCGCGTGCGCGCGGTCTTCCTCGGCGACGCGGCAGTGCCCGACGACCAGGCCGGTGTCTTGGAGCTCAACGTGTTCGACGGTGACCTCCCGGAGGGGCCGCCGCCCTCTCCGCCAAGGACCGGGTTCTTCCTGCTGTCGTTCTTCGTCGACGTCGAGGCCACACTGAACCGGCTTGCGGCTCTGGGCCTGGGTGGCCCGCCCCGGCGCGTCACTCAATCGACACCACGCGGCACGATAACCCTCGCGACGGTGCGCGACCCAGACGGGCTGCTTGTCTTGCTCACCCCCGGCTCGATTACCAGGAGTGCGTAACGGTCTGACTGCCGCGCGCCAGGTTCGTCATGGCGGATGTCATCCCAGTCCGCGTGGGCGTTG
>Ga0207700_10002521_pt1 | contig 10507 bp, 6 predicted proteins | sample LARL82metaG_FD_184348 | JGI IMG/M metagenome (GOLD analysis project Ga0207700, IMG submission 184348) | Corn, switchgrass and miscanthus rhizosphere microbial communities from Kellogg Biological Station, Michigan, USA - LAR L8-2 metaG... | ecosystem: Host-associated > Plants > Roots >...
TGGTGACAGGACCCTCTTCAACAATACCACCGGCGACGAGAACACGGCAGTCGGCACTTCAGGATTCGGTGGTGGTCCCGCACTTTTTAGCAATACCACCGGCAGGTTCAACACCGCTGTCGGTGGCGCTGCACTCTCTACTAACACGGACGGCGGCGACAACACGGCCGTTGGTAGTGGCGCGCTCAATGACAACATCGATGGCAATGAGAATACGGCTGTCGGTCTTAATGCGCTTCTGCGCAACACCGGCAGTAACAACGTGGCACTAGGCTCAAATGCTGGCTCGCAAGCGACCACGGGCAGCAACAACGTTTATATCGGCTACAACTTGGAAGGCAGTGCTGGCGAGAGCGACGCCTGCTATATCAAGAGCATTTTTGGTCAAACCGCTTCGGGAGGAAGTCCCGTTTTCATTGATGCAAACAGCAAGCTCGGCACGCTCACTTCCTCAAAGCGCTTCAAGGACGACATCAAACCCATGAAAAGAGCCAGTGAAGTTCTCTATGGGCTCGAACCCGTCACATTTCATTACAAGAAGAGGATTGATCCGGCAGGCATATCGCAGTTCGGCCTCGTAGCCGAAGACGTGGAAAAGGTGAATCCCGATCTTGTGGTGCGCGACAAACAAGGAGAACCCTACAGCGTGCGCTACGACCAAGTGAACGCGATGTTGCTCAACGAGTTTCTCAAAGAGCACCGCGTCGTACAAGAATTAAAATCTACTGCCACAGCACAGGAAGCGATCATCACGCAGCTAAAGTCTATTGTAGCACGGCAGCAGAACGACTTCCAAGCGACCGCCGTGCGCCAGCAAAAGCAAATTGCAGCGCTCACTGCGGGGCTGCAGAAAGTGAGCGCACAGCTTGAACTGAGCAAATCCGCGCCGCAAACGGTTCTGAACAATCAATAAACAGCAGCCTGCCGAACACGGCGGGAAAACAGAAAGGGAAACATTCCCATGAATCCATTGATTCAGCTAAAACAAACACTATTTCTCGTTGGACTTCTGCTTGGCTGCTTTGCGCTTTCGCCCGGAGCGGAAGCGGTCGTCCCGGCGCCGGACGGGGGCTACCCAAACTTCACCACGGCGGAGGGACAAAACGCCCTTCAAAACCTTACCACCGGTGCTGGAAACACAGGAGTTGGCTGGCGTGCGCTCTTCGCCGACATGACTGGCAGTTTCAACACCGGTGTTGGCGTTGGAACGCTCGTCCTCAACACGGGTGATTCCAATACCGCAGTTGGCGCTGCAGCGCTTTTGCTAAACACCAGCGGCACAGAGAACACAGCCACTGGAGTAGGGGCGCTTGTCCATAACGATACCGCCAACCACAATACGGCTGATGGTGCGTTCGCTCTCTCTAGCAACACCGCCGGCATCGACAACACAGCCATCGGTGATCAAGCTCTCTTTAGCAATACCACCGCCAACGGCAATACGGCAGATGGTGCGTTCGCGCTCTTTAGCAACACCACGGGAGCTGACAACACCGCCATCGGTGACGTGGCGCTCGTTGCCAACACAACCGGGCTCAACAACACCGCCATCGGTGTTGCTGCGCTCGGTAGCAATACCACCGCCAACGGGAACACGGCTACCGGTTTTAATGCACTCCTCAGCAACACCACTGGGCCGCTCAATACGGCCACCGGTGCTAATGCGCTTGCGAGCAACATCACCAGCCCCGCCAATACGGCCACCGGTGCTAATGCGCTCGCGAGCAATACGGACGGCTTCGCCAACACCGCTACCGGTGTTGATGCGCTCGCGAGCAACACCACCGGCACCGAGAACACGGCTAATGGTAATCAAGCGCTCATGAACAACACTACCGGCAGCTCAAACATCGCCATAGGCAATGGAACGGGCTCCGCTCTCACCACGGGCGATTTAAATATCGATATCGGCAACGTAGGTGTTGCGGGGGACTCAGACACCATTCGCATTGGAGACCCCGGTATAGTGACAGCCTGCTTTATCGGTGGTATCAACGTCGCAACCGTATCCGGCGCGGCTGTTTTCGTCAATGCGAACGGGCAGCTCGGCCTGATGACTTCCTCAGCGCGTTTTAAGGACAACATCCAACCGATGGACAAGGCCAGTGAGGCACTCTTTGCGCTCAAGCCGGTCAGCTTCCGTTACAAGAAGGAAATTGATCCGACAGGGACACCGCAACTGGGACTGGTGGCTGAGGACGTAGAGAGAGTGAATCCCGCCCTTGTAGTGCCAGACAAGGAAGGAAAACCATACACCGTTCGCTACGAGGCCGTGAACGCAATGTTGCTCAATGAGTTTCTCAAAGAGCACCGCAAGGTCGAGCGACTGGAGAAGCAAATCGAAACGCTTACCGCGGGGCTACAGAAAGTCAGTGCACAGCTTGAAGTGAGCAAACTCGCGCCGCAAACGGTTAAGAACAACGATTAAAAGTTTCGGATTCGTGAAATACTGGGAAATCATCGCAGACAGACTCAGCAAAGCTGGTTGGAGTTGGGGCTGCGTCTCAACGATCAATTCCAACGGGCAAACAATCTTTGTTGCTGACGCGCACCGCGACGACGGAAGGCGCTTTATTGTGCACGCCGACGAAAAGCTGACTGCATTTCTGGAACTCGGATCGGCGGTCTGCGCTTGCGGCGAATTTGTCTCGACAGGTTGGCGAGATTTTTCCAAACTCGACGTCGTTAAACGGATCTGAATCAGGCAGAGGACATTTTTCCCCGCTAGGGTTCTTCGCCTCCTCCAGACCTGCAATCGCAGAAACAACAATGGCGGGGGAAACAGAAAGGAATCCCAATGCATCACCTGATTGGACTCAAAACAACAGCTCAACCACTTCTCATGACGCTCACGCTTCTCTGCCTTGAGCTTTTGCCAACAGCGCAGGCAGTGGTCCCGCCGCCAGACGGGGGCTATCCCAACTTCACTACTGCAGAAGGGACTCAAGCCCTTCAAAGCCTCACCTCCGGTGCTGGAAACACAGGAATTGGCTGGCGTTCACTCTTTTTGAACACGACCGGCAGCTTTAACACAGGCGTTGGCACTGGAGCCCTTGCGCTCAACACCGGAGACAGCAATACGGCTACCGGCGCGGCGGCGCTTTTCCTCAACACCACTGGCTCCCAAAACACGGCCACCGGGACAGCCGCTCTCCTTAACAATACCGATGGTGCCGGTCACACTGCTGTCGGTTTTAACGCGCTCGCCACCGCCACCGCCGGCGCGAGTGTTTTCGCCGCGAACACGGCTGTTGGTGTTAACGCACTCTTTGGCGACACTACGGGCAACGGTAACACAGCCGTTGGCGCTGCGGCGCTCTTTAGCAACACCACCGGCGGGGGCAACACAGCTATTGGCAATTTCGCGGGCTCCGCTCTCACCACCGGCGATAACAATATCGATATTGGCAGCCCAGGTGCTGCTGCTGAGTCCAACACAATCCGCATCGGGGTCCAAGGAACCCAGGCATTCACTATCATCGCTGGCATTAATGAAGATTTCTTGGCCTCCGGCGTCCCAGTTCTTGTCTCACCCGACGGTGTCCTTGGCGTGGCAATCTCTTCGGCGCGTTTCAAGGAGGACATCAAACCGATGGACACAGGCAGTGAGGTGCTACTCGCGCTTAAACCAGTCACGTTCCGCTACAAGAAGGAGATGGATCCCGCCGGTAGATCACAGTTTGGCCTGGTGGCCGAGGACGTGGAAAAAGTGAATCCTGATTTGGTGGTGCGCGACAAGGAAGGAAAACCGTACACGGTGCGCTACGATCAGGTGAACGCGATGTTGCTCAATGAGTTCCTTAAAGAGCACAGGAAAGTTGAGCAGCTAACGAAGGACTTTCAGTCCAAACTCGCGGAGCAGCAAAGGCAAATTGAAGCTCTCACTACAGGCCTACAAAAGGTGAGCGCCCAGCTTGAAGCGAGCAAACCTGCGCCGCAAGTGGTCAACAATCCCTAAGCAACATCATCATTTTACAATCAGCCGTCACGTCCCCCGCGTGGCGGCTTTTTGTTTCATGTCTTAACGCTCACGGTTCTTTGAAATCGCCGACGTGCTCGTGCGTCTCGATTACTTTGTCCGCGTCATCGTAAACGCGAATCAATGCACCGTGTGATCGGCTGTTGAATTGCGCGTAATTCGACGGCATTGCTGGCCCCTTGGTGGCCGGGTGCGCTTTTCGCTTCAGGTCGCGTCTCTCCTTCCTTCGATTGATTCGCTCCCTCGAAAGAGGGATTACGAATCACCGCTGAAGTGTCACGGGAAAATCCTGCGAACGCCTGATTGTCATGGGCTGGACGCTGATTTAATAATTCCACAATTGTTCTGGGGGGAACAGCCGCCCTTCATACCGTCGGTGTGGGGGGCGGTGATTTTTCTTGATCTCGAAATCGGATGCGTTTGGCTCGTCGTTACGACAAAGCGACCGAATGGCAGGGCATCGGAAATCAGATCGACGCCGCGTTCATCTTTGCGCGGGCGGACTGCCTAAACATGCACAGCGGTTGGCTGTAGCACATGGTTAGCCGAGATGTGGTCATCGCACTGATTTGCCCGCCGCCAGTTCTAGCCGCTTTTTTTCTTTAGCTATCTCCTCCTTGAGCTTAAACGCCCGTCTGTAAACGAAGGAATGATAGATAACTACGGCAGTCCCAATAATGCCGAAGACCCAAACAAGCGGCCAGCGGGGAAACAACTGTTTTCCGGTCGCGGCAAGCACCAAAGCCGATATTAGGAAGATCGAGAACCCGACGATCATCGCCGCGTAAGTTTTGGGCGCTCGTTCGGCCACTCCGCGGGTTGCTAGTTTGTATTCCATTTCGAGCTGTCGGAGCTCATCGGATTTTTTTATGGGTGGGTCGGAAGTCTCGGCACTGACTGGCTCCATAAATTCGGTTCCGCAGTCGGGATTCGAGCATTTGGCAACTCCGGCACCGAGTTCTTTCCCGCAATCCGGGCAGTGTTTCATACGTGAGTCCCCACTCTTCGAATCTCAGAAATTGCTTTTAGGGGTAACTGCGAGGTGACGCGAGCAAAATTCACCACGCTTTGAACTCGCCCCCGTGCTCGTGCGTTTCAATCACGTTGCCAGCTTCATCGTAAACCCGGATCACAGCATCGTGTGATCGGCTGCGGTGCATCGCGTAACCGATTGCGTTGATAACTGCATTAGCTTTGCCGTACGTCAGACACCTGAAAGGCAGTAGGGCATCGGACATCAGCGTGTAATGCCGCCGGAGTAGAGACTGGGGCGGAGGTAATCCGTAAACCTTCTAAATGACCTATGCTTGGTCAGGTTTTCGCATCGCTTGCCTAGGTGAGAAATCACCCGCTCAATCAGTAGAGCAGCCTGATTCACATAACGCGGCGGTGCTCTATAACGACACCGAGATTTTTCCGCGTTTTGTTATGCCACTCGGGAGAAACACAATTTCAAAAGGAAGGAATGTTGATCGCGTATGATGTTTTCATTTGGGTAAAATGAGCAGCTCACAACACGTTTACGAAATTCGGCCCAACCCCGCTCGCAGCAGATTTCGACCTGCCCGAACTGTGGCAGCGTGCTGGAGGAAACACCGGGCGGCGGACTCGGCTGCATGTCTTGTTTGCTGAAGGCTGGTATCGGCAGCGAAGAAGAAAGGGTGCAAGATTCAACGCCGGACGCTCTTGAAGGCGGCATGCGCTTTGGTGTCTATGAAATCGATTGTCACGAGGACGGAAGTCTCTACGAACTTGGCCGTGGAGCGATGGGCGTCACCTATCGCGCCACTGACACGTCGCTCCAGCGCAAGGTCGCCTTAAAGATCATTAAGACCGACATCGCTCAGCGAAGCGCCGACGCCCGCGAACGCTTTATGCGCGAAGCCCGCGCAGCCGCAACACTGCGACACGAAAACATCGCCACCGTGTACGAATTCGGAATGCGCCAGGAGACAGCACAATATTTTTACGCGATGGAATTAATCGAGGGCGAGACCCTCGCGGAACGCGTTCACCGCGCCGGGCCGCTTGATGCGCGCACGACTATCAAGATCGCGCAGCAAGTCACCTCGGCACTGGCCGCGGCGGAAAAGCACGGATTAGTACACCGTGATTTGAAGCCAGCGAATCTGATGCTCGTCTCCCCCGATGGCGAAACGCCGCATGTCACCAACGATAAAAAGCTGCTGGTCAAAATAATCGACTTCGGTCTGGCCAAGGCAGTTCACACTCAAACCGATCAGAAGTCGCTGACCCACGACAGATTTGTCGGTACGCCGGCGTTCGCCAGCCCGGAACAATTCGAACATTCTGCGCTCGACGTACGCTCCGACATTTACTCTCTGGGCGAAACGCTCTGGTTTGCGCTTACCGGAAAGACGCCATTTAGAGGCCGTAGCGTGGAGGAGATTCACCGCGCACAAAAATCAAATGTGCTTCCAGTCGAACAACTCAAAGCAGCGCACGTTCCGCATCGCCTGAAATCGCTGCTTGAATCGATGCTCGCATTCGAACCGGCATCGCGGCCCGGCACCAGCGAGTTAGCAGCGCGGTTGCAACGTTGCTCACCACAGGTACGCAGTGTGCGACGCACACGCGCCCTTCTCGCGGTCGCAACCGTCGTCGTTCTCGGCATGTCTGCACTTTTCGTATTTCAACGACTGTGGATTCAAAATGCGCCTTTAAATTCCGCACGGGAAAAGAGTATTGCAGTCCTTCCGTTTGAAAACCTGAGCGCTGATCCGAATAACGTATATTTCGCCGATGGCGTACAGGATGAAATCCTCACTGGCCTTTCCAGAGTTGCCGACTTGAAGGTGATCAGCCGCACCTCCGTTTTGCAGTATAAGAGCGGCGTTGCACGCAATCTGCGCGAGATCGCGCAGCAACTGGGAGTCGCGAATGTGGTAGAAGGAAGCGTTCAGCGCTCGGGCAATCGCGTGCGCGTCAACGCGCAGTTGATCGACGCGCGGACCGAAGCGCATCTCTGGGCGGAAACCTACGACCGCGATCTGGCCGATGTCTTCGCGATCCAGAGTGAAATCGCGAAGGCGATTGCCGAGCAGCTTCAGGCCAAGCTTTCGCCACGTGAAAAGATCGCAATCGAACGCCCTCCGACGGCCGACGTTACCGCCTTCGATCTCTACACGCGCGCCAAAAATCTTCTTCTGATAGGTCTTAGCAGCACCATGAAAGCGAATTTGCTGCAGGCGGCCGATCTACTGAATCAAGCTATCGCGCGTGATCCATCATTTTTCCGGGCATATTGCCAGCTCGCCTACGCTCATGACGCGCTTTACTTTCTTGGCTTCGACCATACTCCGGAGCGCCTGGCGTTGGCGGAAGCAGCCGTTCAGGCGGCAACTCGCCTTCGTCCCGATGCGGGTGAAACGCACCTCGCGCGTGCGCGGAATCTTTATTGGGGATACCTCGATTATGACGGCGCTTTGGCCGAGTTGGGAGTTGCCCGCCAAACTTTGCCCAATGATTCCCGGGTATTCGAGCTGAAGGGTCTCATTCAGCGGCGCCAGGGACGCTGGGAAGAATCCACACAAAACCTGGAGCACGCGATTGATCTCGATCCGCGCAACTTCTTCACGCTGCAGCAAATCGCGATCAGTTACGGAGTTCTCCGGCGCTACGCTGAGCAAACATCCGTGTTGGATCGCGCGTTGGCCATCGAGCCGAACGATGTCACTACAAAAGTAGCGCTTGCGTTCATCCAATTTCATTGGAAAGCCGATACCCGGCCCTCGCATCGAGCAATCGATTCAGTTCGGGCCACAAATCCCGCCTTGGTGCCAACTATTGCCGATGCTTGGCTTAGTTGTGCATTGGCCGAGCGCGACGCCGCTGCGTCAAAGAATGCATTGAACGCATTCGGCGAAATACCACTGACCGACTATGCCGTTCACTTAAATCGGCCCCTAATAGAAGGCGTTATCGCTCGTATGACGAAAGATGATGCCAAAGCCCGCGCCGCATTCACTGCGGCACGCGCGGAGCAGGAGAAAGCGGTTCAATCTCAACCAAATTATGGCCCACCGCTGTGCGCGCTGGGTTTGATCGACGCTGGTCTGGGGCGCAAGGAGGAAGCGCTGCGCGAAGGTCGGCGCGCAGTCGAACTTCTTCCCGTGGAAAAAGATGCACTCAATGGTCCGCTCATGATTACGTATTTCGCGATGATCGCTGCGTGGGCCGGCGACAAAGATCTCGCCTGCGAACAGCTTGCCATTGCCATCCGTCCCGCGAGCACCGTCAGCTATGGTCAATTAAAACTGCTCCCTTACTGGGACCCGCTGCGCGGCGATCCGCGCTTCGAGCAAATCGTCGCCTCGTTAGCGCCGAAAAAACCATAAAGCTCAACCACGCTGTTCTACGGAAAGGAATCACGCTCGTCGATAACATGAGGTATTGGGAAATCATCACTGACAATCTCAGCAAGGCCGGTTGGAGTTGGGGCTGCGTTTCGGCCATTGATCGTGAGGGGCGGACAATCTGGATTGCAGACGCGCACCGTGACGACGGAAGGCGTTTCGTTGTCCGTGCTGATGAGAAACTGACTGCGTTTTTGGAATTGGAAAGGGCGGTTTGTATCCACCTATTGACTGAAGATTTACTGAGATAAGCATCGCTAGGCGTGTCTACCATTCTTTGAAATCGCCCTTGTGTTCGTGGGTCTGGATCACGTTGACGGCGGCGGCGACGGTGCAGAAATAAAAAAAGGGCGCGAGGTAATCACCCACCCGCGCCCCCATGAAACGAACTTTCTCATGGGCTATCCCAACGCAAGCGAACGGTCAAGCATGAAAAGCCCGAGAAGTTCAAAGCGTTCGTGAACGCTGCGGCTACGATGCCTCTTTAAAAGCCGCTAATTAAGAAAAGAAACTTCTGGCCCGCCCATTGCTCCGCCCTTTTCCATGGCGTGGTGCAGATCGTCCGACAAAACGAATGCCTTTGCCTTATGGACGTCTTCTACCGAGAAAAGCAGCGTCACGTCATTTGGGTCATCGGCGTTACGGAAAAGATAAATCTCTTTTAGACCTGCCTTCTGCCGCGCCGATAGGTGCCCGTCATAAGCTGATTTCCATTTAACGAAGTCAAAGACTTTGTAACGAACCAATAGGTGCATGATAATTCAATCTCGGTTGTGGCCCGTCCACTGTATTCACCATTCCTTGAAATCGCCAGTGTGCTCGTGCGTTTCGATCACGTTGCCAGACGCATCGAAAACGCGAATCACAGCTTCGGCTGATCGGCTGTCGTGCATTGCATAGCCGGTTGCATTCGTGACCGCATTCGGCCCATCGTACCACAGGCGACCGAAGGGCAGCGTATCGGAGATTAGATCAAAGCCGCGTTTAGGGGCGCGGGTGCGGTGTCGGGCGAGGCCTCGGAGTCGGAGGCTGACAGGGAGCCGGTGCGCAACCAGCAATATTGATGGTGTCAACACGCCAGCCCTCATTGGAGCCACTCGTATCGCTAGCCATCCTCCAGCGCAGCCTGAAGCCTGTGGAAAGGATCGGCAGATTGACCACGGTCGTGATGAAGCCCTGCGAGTTGCCGCTCCAAGCTTGACGACCTGCAATCGGACTACCGCGACCGGTGCTGATTGTGCGGTTATAGCCTCCGGTAACGAAGCTTCCGCCAGCGGTAACAATATCTCGAAATGTATTTCCACCGTCAGTGCTGAGCTCCAGCACGCCACCGTCAAAGCCTAAATTGGGGTCCACATCCGATGCCTCAAGATTAAAGTTGTGACGGAATGTCAACTGCAGTCTTGCAGGGGGAAGAGGGATGGGTAGCGAGTCAAGCCTTTTGTCGCTCACAACAGCCGGGTCATCAATGAACGCGGCGTTGGGCAATGTATCGGCAGGTGGGATGGGCACGCCGGAATTTGATGTTATCCAAAAGGGCGGCTGCCCTTGTGCATTTGTTGCCAACCAGCCCGGAGGTAACGCAGGAGGAGTCACATTGTCGAAGTTCTCGCTCCACATCACCGGTAGTGAACAAGGGGGCGAGCACGAAGGCGTGGGCTGTGCCGTCCCGGCGATTTGCGACGGACACTGATGAGCAAAGGCGATGACTATCCCGCTGATGATGGTCAGGCTGGTTGCCGCACGCATTGATTTAAAGAGATATGGATGCCATTTCTCCGTAATATGTTCGGAATTATTCCGTCTAATCCGCCTGCTTGCTGGGGAGAAGTCCGATAAAAGCGGAGTCATGCGAGAGGAGCCTCCATTTGTCAAGTAATTGCCAACTCAGGGCCACTTCACAGGTATAGCAACGGATTTCTAATCCGTAGGTCGAAGGTTCGAGTCCTTCCGGGCGCGCAGCTTCAAAATGCGTTGCTTGAGCGCCGCAGAATCAGGAAGCGGATTGCATCGCCGCCTAGCTTGTTCTCCTGGCGAGCCAGTCGCGCAAATGGCGATGCTCAAGAGTGTCAAAACAGAGACGGGTTGAAGATAACGAATGCACGGCTGCGGTGAGAGAACAGTTACCACCACCATCAGAATCGATGCATGG
>Ga0207700_10002522_pt1 | contig 10504 bp, 8 predicted proteins | sample LARL82metaG_FD_184348 | JGI IMG/M metagenome (GOLD analysis project Ga0207700, IMG submission 184348) | Corn, switchgrass and miscanthus rhizosphere microbial communities from Kellogg Biological Station, Michigan, USA - LAR L8-2 metaG... | ecosystem: Host-associated > Plants > Roots >...
ACCAGCGAGCTGGAAAAAACCACGAAGCAAGTGTTTCCTGAGGACAAGAATGCGAAGAAGCCGCTGCCAGTACAAGTGGAGAACCAGGGCACGCAGGGAGTGGTTTCTGAAAAAGTCGGCGCGGTAACTGAAGTAGTGCTCACGCTCTGCTTCATTCCTTTTCTCACGTATTTCATGCTGAGCTGGCAGGAGCACGCGCGCACCAAGTCTGTGCAGCTGTTTCGTCCTGAAAACCGCAGCACTGCCTACGTGACGCTAGGACACATTTCCGCCATGATGAAAAGTTTCATTGCCGGAAACTTCCTGATTGGGCTTTTCATAGGCGTTTGCAGCGCAGTGGTCTTTGGATTTCTTGGAGTACCCTACTTTTATTTCGTCGGCTTCATCAGCGGCTTTCTCAGCCTGGTGCCTTATTTGGGCGTCGCCGTGGCCATGCTCCCACCCATTGCCGCCGGCCTGGGCGTGATGGGTGACTCGCGCCTGCTTCTGGTGGCCATAACGGTCGTCGCTTTGCACCTGTTGGCGATGAATGTCCTTTATCCCAAAGTGCTGGGCAAGCGATTGCAATTGAACCCGCTGGTGGTGACGATTTCACTGCTGATCTGGGGCTTTATCTGGGGCGCAATGGGGTTAATTCTGGCTGTGCCGATCATGGCGGCAGTCAAGATCGTTTGTGATCACGTGGTTTCCCTTAGGGCGATTGGGGACTGGCTGGGAGAGTAGTGTTTTCAATCTTGACGCGAGCCGAGGAGCGCTTTCGCCCGAACTTCTGCGGTTCTGTATCTGGGCATTCTTCTCCGTACATTGCTGAAACAAAACCACTTGTATCGTCTCTCTTTTCTAAATCTTTTTAGCCCGCTTTTAGCGCGTGACTTTTGCCGCGCAAAATGCCATGATTGTTATGGCAAAATGTTACGAAGGGAAGACACAGGAGCCGCATGGAACTTGGCAAAGTAAAACACGAATCTGATTCTCGTCCCGCGGCGATTCCCAGCGCTCCAGCAGGCCATGAGGTCCTTCACAGCATGAGAAAGAAGCTTGGCATCCGCAGTTCATTGAAATCCGATGCTGATCTAGTAGCACTGGTAGAAGAGCGTCTCCCGGTGGGCGCAATATCGGCCTTGATGGAGCACGGCATCTTGGAGAAAGAAATCTATTCCGTGATCGTGCCCCGCCGCACGCTCCAGCACCGTCGCGCTCGCAAAGAGGACCTGAGTCGTGAGGAATCAGATCGTGCCGTCCGGCTGGCCCGGTTGGCGGCCCTCACCGAAAAAATCTTCGGAGACCCCAAAGAAGCAATGCTCTGGTTGCGTTCGCCCAAAAAGCGCTTTCATGGCCGCACAGCCTTTGACATGATGGCGACCGAAGCAGGAAGCCGTTTAGTCGAGGAAGCCTTGTATCAGATTGACGAAGGCATGGCCGCATAAGAATGATCTTGTGGCGGATCAGCAACCATACAAGCATTACGGGTTTGGGCAGCCTGAAGACTTCAGCGCGGTGGCATACCCGAGGTCGCCGGATTGTATATCTCTCGTCCACGCCGGCATCCGCGCTGCTGGAAATCCTGGTCCACCTGGAGATTGAAGAAGGCCACTTGCCTCGTTTTTACAAGCTTCTTGAAATTCAGGTACCGGACGATGTTGGCATCGAGAAATTAGAGGACTGGTCAAAATTGCCGAAGGGCTGGCCGAGGAAACAAGCCGTAACGCGTGCGCTTGGCGATCGATGGCTGGATAGGAATTCCGCTGCGCTTCTGCAAGTCCCTTCGGCCCTTGTTCCCAGGACCAGCAACTTTCTCCTGAACCCACTGCATCCAGACGCCGCCAAAATTCAGATTGCTTCTGTCTCCAGGCAAGGTCTCGACCGCAGGCTCTTGCAGTAACCTGGATCGTTCGGCTCAATTGCCGTCTGACAGTTGCTTTTCCGCTCCCAACCTGCATCTCTCCAGCGTTTCCTGCATCTGCTGATGAAACGCCGCCATCTGCTCGTCTGTGGCGCCGGCAGGCACGTTCATTGGACCGCTGCCGTAGATTACCGCTTGAGAAAATGGCTTGGGAATAATCATCCGGTCCCAGGAATTCAATATCCATGCACGCTTCACCGCGACATAAAAACAGCTGATGGGAATACCGGTCTTCTTAGCCAGCAGCACCGGTCCCGGCTTGGCCACGTATCTGGGACCGCGCGGCCCGTCGATGGTAAACACCACGCCGTGTCCCTGCTCCAGTTGTTGGCGCATGCCGATCAGCGCTCCCACGGCGCCGCGTGAACTCGATCCGCGCACCGCCCTGAATCCCAGCTTCTGGATAATTCGCGCAATGTATTCGCCGTCAAAGCTGCGGCTGGTCATCACAGCTAGGCCTTTGTTTCGAAAACGATAGGTCGCTGGAATCACCGCGCGATGCCAGAAGCACCATATGGCCGGCGGCCCTGAGCCATAAGAATCCGCAACGCAGCCAGGCTCAATGATGGCCCTGTAGCGCAACGTTGCACCCACCGCGCGGATAAAGAGATAGCCGGCCCAGGAAATCAGCCATATCTTGAACCGGTCACCAAGAGAAAATGAGCGAGTGCTTTCAGCGCTCTCGCGCTTGATTTCGGCCTGGGCAGCGTCACTCACATTTGTGATTGTATAAGCACTAGGGCGGGCAGTTCCTTCACAATGCCAAACGTCGACAAGGCGTTTAATAAAGAGGCGCAGGTCTGCCGATGTGCTACCCGTGGCTATACTTGGAATGGAAAAATGCCATGAAAAAATCGCTTCTCTCGTTTCCTGCAGTTTTGTCGAAATGCAAACGCTTTGTCGTTGCCTTGATTCTCTTGATCGCGACGGCAAGCGGCTATGCTCAGGAGCCGCCACTGGTCCCGCGCAAGGTGTTCGATGCTCCTGCGGAGCACGATTTTCTTACCGTCTCTCCCAACGGAAAAAATATTGCCTATACTGCACCTTCAGGGCAGGGCGTGGCAAATGTCTGGGTGGAGGAACTTGCCACGCACAAGAAACGGATGGTGACGCGAGCCGGTCAGCGCGGCATTGGCGAATATAAGTGGGCTTACGACAACAACCATTTGTTGTATCAGTCCGATGAGAATGGAAATGAAGACTACCATCTCTACTCGGTGGATCTAACGAGCGGTGCGATTCGCGACCTGACGCCGTTTCAAGGAGTTCGCGCGGAGCAAACAATCCTTACGCCTTCGCGACCGGACGAAGTGCTGGTCAGCATGAACCTGCGCGACTCGAAAGTGTTTGACGTTTACCGCGTGAATTTACAGACCGGCGCAACAGTGATCGACGCGCAAAATCCGGGAGACATCATCGGCTGGACCGCCGACCAGAACTTGGTGATCCGGGCGGCCACAGCCTTCAATGACAATCTGGAGACAGTGGTGCGGGTCCGCGACATCGGTAAAGCGCCGTGGCGCGATCTGCTGAAGATCCCGTTTGAGCAAGCGCCTTTTCTGGGACAAGTAAATGGCGGAAACATTGTTGTCGGATTTTCGCAGGACGGCAAGAAACTGACCGTCGGTTCCAGCAAAGGCTCGCCGACGAACCGTCTTGTTGAACTGGACACAGCAACAGGCAAAGAGCTGCGCGTCCTCGCCAGCGATCCGCAAGCCGACTTGTGGCAGAACTTTGCCCGAGATTTTGTATTACTGCGCGATCCGCGCGACCAGCACGTGCAGGCCGCCGCCTTTGACTACATGAAACCTGAGTGGCGCACGGTTGACCCTGCGGTAGCAGCTGACCTGAAATATCTGGCGGCGTTGCAGGCTGGCGTTTTTCTGGTTTCCAGCCAGGACATGAGCGGGAACAAGTGGGCCATCTGGTACTTCACTGACAATGGGCCGACATCTTTTTACTTATATGATCGGCCGGCGCATAAAGCCCAGCTACTCTTTCAAGATCGGCCGCAGTTGGCCCAGTACAAACTGGCGGAAATGCGTCCGATGACGATTCCAGCGCGTGACGGCTTTAAGCTGGTGAGTTATCTCACGTTGCCGCCGGGCAGCCCAGCCAAAGCTCTGCCACTGGTGCTCTCAGTCCATGGCGGACCTTGGGCGCGCGATGAATGGGGCTTTGATCCACTGGGACAGATGCTCGCCAATCGCGGCTATGCTGTGCTGCAGGTGAACTATCGCGCGTCAATCATTAATGTGCCTTACATGAACGCGGCCAATGAAAAGATCGGCACACTCACTGACGACGATCTAACCGACGCGGTGAAATGGGCGATCAAGGAAGGCATTGCCGATCCCAAGCGCATTGCGATTATGGGCGGATCATTTGGCGGCTACTCTGTTTTGCGAGGAGTAACGCTGCATCCCGATCTTTACGCCTGCGGTGTGGACGTGGTTGGCCCGGCAGATTTGGCTACCCTGATGAATTCCATTCCCGATTACTGGAAGCCGGTCAAGAAACGCTGGCTGCGGCGGATTGGCGATGTGACAGCGGACCAAACGCTGAATGAAAAACTCTCGCCGCTTTACCACGCCGCGGATATTCACGTACCGCTGCTGATAGGCCACGGCCAGTTTGATCCTAGGGTGAAACTGGCACAGTCAGAGAAGATCGTGGGGACGATCCGTAAAAACGGCGGCAAGGTCACGTTCGTCGTGTACTCGGATGAAGGGCATGGCTTCGTCCGTCCGGAAAACAATCTCGATTTCGATGGCCGCACAGAAGAGTTCCTGCACGGTTGCCTGGGTGGACGTTTTGAGCCGTGGCAAAAAGTTCCGGGCTCGACGGCAGAAGTGAAATAGAAAAACGCACGCTTGGTTTTGCGCCAAGCAATCCCGCGCTTTATGACAGGGCATCACATTCAGCAAGGAGGATGCGATGCCCGAGAAAGAAACTCTGGAACGCGCGGAGCAGGACAAGCGCGAAGGCAAATCACCCAGCACACAGGCCGGTGAATTTGTGCGTGAAGAAATCCACCACATTCGTGAAGGCAAGCATGGCGCCAAGTCAGCCAAGCAGGCCATTGCAATAGGGCTTTCCAAGGCGCGGCGGGCGGGGGTTGATCTGGCTCCGCCGAAGAGAGGCCGGGTCTCTGAGAAGACGCGCAAGGCAGCGGAGCGTGACAGCAATCGCGGCCAAAGCCGCAAGAAGAAAGCTGTATCAGCCAAGCGATCTCGTAGTAGCGAAAGAGCTCTGAAACGTGAGCCTCGCTCAGCCGCTTCACACAAGGCGCTTTCGCGGCAGGCAAAGAGCGCGGCACGCAGACGGAAAGCGGCTTAGGCCCTTTGTAGCTTCTCGTGGAGCAGAATCTCAAAGGAGACCTGCTCCACCTACCCGACGAAAGTTTCTTGTCGAAATCTCTCCTGAGTTTGCAAACTCGTTCACCTTTTCTGCAACACTCCGCACAGATCATCGCTATCGCCGCAAACAACCAATAAATTCGCGCGTTCCGGCATTTTTGTTCTTTCTTTTTTTTCGTTTCCGAAAAATAATGTGACCGTCACCACAGACAATTTAGCGCGTATAGCAGAAATTAAGGTTCATGAGACGGCCCTCCCCCATCCCCTGTCTTTTGACAATGGTCGTCGCCATTCTGGCGATGCTGCCGGCGCATGCTCATACGCCCAGCACGATTCGGCCCTCTTGCGGCGCACGGCTTACCCCTGAAGCAGATGATGCAAGTGTTCGCTTATGCCGCTTGATTGAAGCCGGCGAGTTGCAGGACCTGCGCTGGCCGGATTTCACGAACTATCGCGAGCAGGTACGGCAGTTTTATGGCGCGGCATTTTCCCTGGTCTGGACCAGTAACAGCACTCCTACTCAGCAGGCACGGGCGCTGATCCAGTCGCTGCAACGTGCCGAAGAAAAGGGTTTGGAACCGGAAGACTATGACGCATCGCGCTGGGCGAGTAGGCTAGAACGGTTTGCTTCTGCCAGCCCGATTTCTTCAGAAGAACTCGCGAGATTCGATCTCGCCCTGACGATCTCCGCTTTACGCTACATCTCGCATGTGCATCACGGCAGGATTAATCCTGCGGACTTTCAGTCCGGGCTCAGGCGGACGCCGTTTGATGCCGCTGGATTTCTAAAGCGCCAGGTTGTGGCGGCGGCTGATGTTCCGGCAGCGCTGGCGCAGGCCGAGCCTGCATCGGCTGAATACCGCCGCGCGCTCAAGGCCTTCCAGGATTATCTGGTGATTGCCCACGGTGGCGAAGACGTTCCCATTCCCCATACCAAGGAAGACCTTTACCCGAACAATACATATTCCGGCGTGATGCAGCTCGCGGCCAAGTTGCGGCGCACCGGCGATCTGCCTGCCGATGCCAAAATTGCGAGTCCGGAGATGTATGAAGAGCCTCTGGTTTCAGCGATGAAACATTTTGAGGGCAGGAACGGCATTGAGCCAGACGGCATTCTGGGGCCGGACACTTACAGCCATCTCGACGTTCCTCTTTCACAGAGAGCCAACCAACTGAAGCTGGCCCTTGAGAGATGGCGCTGGCTGACCGCTGACCTGGGAACGAGCTTCATTGCGGTGAACATTCCTGAATTTCGCCTTCGCGCCTATGAAAACGGCCGCCAGGCACTCACCATGAAGGTCATCGTCGGCGAAGCAAGCGGCGCTCACACTCCTATATTTGCTGACCGGATCGACTCACTTGTCTTCCGGCCTTCCTGGAGACTTCCGTTGCACGTGCAGAGGAACGAGGTGCTCCCTGATCTCCGGAAAGACCCGCGTTACCTCGCAAAAAACCACATGGAAGTGGTCAACAATTCCGGTCACACTGTGGATGTGTTGACGCCGGCTGTTTTGCAGCAGATCGACTCCGGCAAATTGGCGATCCGCCAGCAGCCCGGCGATGGCAACGCGCTAGGTTTGGTCAAGTTTGTTTTTCCCAGCAGCGAAGGCATCTATCTGCACGGCACCTCGGAGACGAACCTCTTCACTTCCTATCGCCGCGACTTCAGCCACGGCTGCATACGACTTGAACATCCGGCCGCGCTGGCATCCTGGGTGTTGCGCAATTATCCCCAGTGGACGCCGGACCGTGTGGAAAGCGCGATGGTCGGCAACCAGTCAATCCCTGTGAAGCTCGCAAATCCCATACCGGTGTTCGTGGTCTACAACACCGCAGTGGTCGAGGAAAACGGTGACGTCCATTTCTTCGACGACATCTACGGTCAGGACGCGGTGCTGGAAAAAGCGCTGGCGGCTGTCCGGCCGTAACAGCAAGCTTGCGGCGCCCAAGCTTCCCATCTTGGAGTGTCAGGCTGCATACTATAGGCGATGCTCACGCCCGTAGCAGACAGTCCTTTTGCTGTGCTCACCTTGATCGCCGCTCCGGCGGTTTTCACCAATGCATCTTCCGTGCTCGCGCTCGGAACCGGCAACCGTTTGGCGCGGGTGGTGGACCGCACACGAACGCTGGTGAAAGACCTGCACGGCGAGGAGATTGACCCTGCCACGCGGACGTTGTGGGTAAGCCATCTGGGGCGGCTGGAAAAACGCGGCGCATTGCTGGTGCGCGCGATGAGTTTCTTTTACAGCGCTATTGGCTGTTTTGCGGCGGCCAGCGTGGTTTCCATCCTGGGCGCAAGCGTGGTATCCACAAAATACACCTGGCCGTTTGAAGCCATTGTGGTGATCAGCTTTGTGCTGGGCACGGTTGGATTCGTTGGTCTGGCCGTGGGCTGCTCATTACTGGTGAACGAAACGCGGCTGGCGCTGCGGTCGATCTATGAAGAAGCGCAGTTGGCGCGAAGCTGGTTTAAGTAGCGCGCCAGTCAATTGCTGCCTGCGGCGGCCATCTTCATTTTTTGTAATTCTTCCCGATCAGCGGCAGGCGGGCAGTTTTCCCGCAGCTTGCTGTAATAGCTTTTTGCCTTATTCGACTCACCGGCCATTTGCGCGGACGATGCTGCGCCATAGAGATCGTTAAAACGATTGGGGGACATTTTCAGCACAGCTTCGTATTCAGCCATCGCCTGTGCCGGCTGATGCATTTCCATCAGCATGTCGGCCAGCATCTCTCGCGCGGGCACGGTGAAGTCGCCAGTATCTTCCTGGTCCTGTTTGTTGGCTGCGGAGCGCATCAACTTCAGGGCTTTCTTTTTGTCATCTTTGGCAAACGCGACCCATGCTTCAACCTCCTGCCGACGATAATCTTCCAGGCGCGTATCCCTTCCACGCTTTTGCTTCATGGCTTTTTTCAGGTCCTTGTAATTCTCCTCCGCCGCATGGAGATCGCCGGTGCGGGCCGCGGCGATGGACCGAAGCGCATACACCAACTGGAACTCAAATGGGTCACCCTGAGGAGCGAACGCAAGAGCATCTTTCCAGCGATGCAGTTCCAGCAGATTTCGGGTGGTCAGAATCACGCGCAAATTCTTGATCCATTCCGGTGAGGCGCCGGTAACGTTGTTCAAGTCTTCAACCACCTGTTGCGCTTTGGCTTCTTCGCCCAATTGAAGGTAGGAGAAATCCAGAAAATCCATGGCATGAAACTGGTATTGCGGCTCGCCCATGTGATTCTTGGTGGCTGCAGCAGCGGCGGCGGCAGCGGCCAGATTGGAATCGACCGATTCCTGCCACAATCCTAACCGGACAAAAATGTGCGCAGGCATATGCAGCGCGTGGGAAGAATCCGGCGCGATCTTGGCATAACGGCGCGCTGCTTCAAGTCCCTGCGGCGCAAGCTCAGCGGTATCCGCCGCGTGAATCAGGTAATGCACTGCGCCGGGATGTTCCGGCTGAGCAGCCATGAGCTTATTCAGGATTGCGATTGCCTGCTCCCGGATTTTTGTATCGTCATGAGGCAGTGCGAGCAGGGACAAGGCGTAAAAGGCCTGGGCTTCGCCATCGTCAGGATAATGTTTTGCGACCTCACCCATGGCGCGGCTGTAAGCCGCAAGGCGCTCATCCCCCACGCGACGATTGTCACTGAAGATGATTGCCATGGCGTCAATGTATTCGTGCTCGCGGCTGCTGATGGGCCAGTCTTTCTGGATTTGATCGAGAAAATGGCGGCCTTTTTTGATGGCTTTTTCATCCGCTCCATCCCACAGCGGGCGGTAGCTCGACATGGCCAGGCCCCAAAAGGCCATCGCGCACTTTGGATCGGAATGCGAGGCTTCAGTAAAGGCGCTTTCCGCGGCCGCATATTGGAAGGAATGAAGTTGCGCGATTCCTTTTAAAAGCGCGGGCTGGGCTGCGGGAGAGCATGAGTTGGGGAAAATGACCTTCCCCAAACCTTGTGAAGATGCCGAACTGGCAGGTTCCTGCCGGGCATGGCACGCGGAAAATGGCGCTAAGACCATTAAAATCAGCATGAATCTTATAAGTAACATCGGTAACACCACCTAAGGTTCTGGTCGAAAGACCCTTGATCTTAGTTTCGATATAAGTTATTGAAAAAGAGCATCTTACACGTAAAAAAGGCCCATAGCCAAAGTCCGCTCACCTAAATGAGCAAAGTGACTCAAGGGCAAGTCCTTAGGGTATATGGCCGAGAGCACCCATTGCCTAAATAATATGTAATGGACGTGTGAAGAGTACCATTGTGGGCGTGGATAAGACCTTCCTTAAGCCCATGTGGACTTGCTACGCGTCGACTCAACCCTCGAGAGACTGTTATTCGGGGTCACAAAGGAAGGTTCCCTAATGATCGACATTATTCTTGCAATTGCGCTTTTGCTAGGCTCGGCTCAGAACAGTGCTCCAGTGGGCGACGCGGGCGGTAATCCTATCCCTCCGGCATCGATTAGCGCCCAGTAAGAAATTTGATGAAACATCGGCTGCTTACGTTTGATTACGTGTTCTGGTACGCCATCATCTTTTGTCAGGTGGTGGCGTGCCTGGCCGTGATCAAGCGAAAAGAGTTTTTCAAGAACTGGAAAGTCTTCAGCTATTACCTGTTCTACATGGCGGGTGCATCAATCTTCACGATTGCCGCGTTTAACTTCGGCAACCGCGAGATGTACGTCGTCACTTACTCGGTGTTCGACTTCATTGAAGCTATCCTGATCAATCTGGTTTTGCTGGAAATCCTGGTCAAGGTGCTGGATCCCTTTGAATCCCTGCCGGGACGCACCGTGGCCCGCTTCTGCTTCTGGGCAGTCCTGGGAATTTCAGGCGCCGTTGCTCTTTCCGTTTTGACTCCTTCAGGACAACTGGATCGCCTGGTTGAAGTTCCGCTTACCATTGAGCGCACCATTTATCTCGCGGACGCTTCCCTGCTGTGGATCCTGCTGGTGCAATCAAAATCGCTGGGCATCACCTGGAAGTCTTCCATTGCGGAGATTTCGATTGGCTTCATCCTGTACCTGACGGTGCAGGCGACCACCCGATTCATGGTGAGCATTTACGCTGGTCCTCTCTTGCGCAGCATTTCCAGTGAAGTCGGGCAAATTGGTTACCTCATTGCCCTGCTCGGATGGATTTGGACAATTTCTCATCGCGATCCTGTAGACGCGCCGCTTTCCTCAGAGGCAGTGGCAAAAATCCAGCAGCCGCAGGCGGAAGATGAAAGCGTGACCAAGGAA